>Ga0081606_1000135_pt1 | contig 44547 bp, 37 predicted proteins | sample EareggfetidaYelm_FD_71127 | JGI IMG/M metagenome (GOLD analysis project Ga0081606, IMG submission 71127) | Earthworm egg capsule microbial community from the University of Washington, USA - E. fetida Yelm (SPADES assembly) (version 2) | ecosystem: Host-associated > Annelida > Reproductive system...
CGAGGCACGAGGGCGGGGACTCCCGGAGTGGCGCTGGAGGGTTGTGGAGGAGGGCGTACGGCGGTTGGAGGCTCAGCTGGGCGTGGAGGGCCTGCGGGAGTTGGCCCGGGACATCCAAGCCAGTCGGGAGGCGGGCCGCTTCGTGGCGGTGGGAGGCGCGGATGCCGCCCTGGCGATGCGCGAGGCCCGGGGAGATGTGGCCCGGGCCCAGGCGATGATGTCCAAGGCCAGGCCGGAGGCCACGGGGGCCCCGGTGGTGAGGCGCGGTGTGACGGTGGAGCGTCCCGGAGGTCTGGCCGCGCTGGTGGACACGGAGGTGGGGCTCACCCGGGAGGTGGTGGAGGCCCGGCTCGTGGCGGTGGAGTCCGAAACCACGGGCTCGCGTCTGACGAAGGACGTGGCGGTGTTGGAGAGGCAGCGCCCTGCTCTCGATGCTCCGCCGTTCGAGGCTCGAGACAACCCCCGCTGGCGTGAATACGTCGACTACTACGAGGGGCGCCTGGGGGAACTCCGGGAAGGCACGGCCAACAAGGGGCCGCTGCGCTGGACGGCTTACGAGGTGATGTGGAGGGGATTCGCCCGGGGGCTGGATTTCGAGCGAGCCATGGTGAGGGTGCTGAGGGCCGACGCGGAACTGCCTCGGGCGGAGCGCCGCTTCCTCGGGGACTTCGACAAGCCTCGCGTCGAGACATACGTGGGCGTGAGGAAGCCGGGCCCGGGCCTGCGCTTCGCGGATGTGCTCGTCATTGAGGATGGAGAACTCACCGGACGGTCGCCGCGCGTGGAGACCTTCAGCTTCAAGAGTCGAGACCTTTCGGAACTGGGGAAGCGTGCTCTGGCGGCGCAAGTGATGAAGGACGCGAGGGAAGCGCGACGCAACTACGGCGAGACGCTGGACATCCGCCGAGACTCCCTCCAGCCTCTTCTCCGCGAGGGGAGCAGGGTGTCCGTTCAGCGGGTCCGCCTCGTTTATGAGGGCGGCGAACTCAAGCCTCGTCAGGTAGGCGATTTGAAGGCCGCCGTGGATGCGACCAAGACGGTGGTTCCAGGAGTGGAGGTGCTGTTCCAATGAAGGTGCTGGAATTTCACGGTCTGAGGGACGAGGACTACCTCCGAGTCACTTTCGACGGTACCTTCAATCCGCAGGCCGCTCTTGAGAGCGAGTTGGAGCCTTTTCTTCAGGTGCTTGAGAAGTACGCCGATGGATGGATGCCGGACGTCATCGAAGGCAAGCGGCGACGTAAATACGCCCGCGCAGCCGTCTGGAAGGCCCTCGAGGAGGGGCACGACGAGGTGTACACGAGCCTTGGGCTCTATCGCACGAAGTGGCCCGCGTTGGACATGACGCTCTGGCTCTGGCTTCCTCCACGGACGCCCGCACTGAACATCACGGTCAAGGTGAAGCCTCTTTCCCTCTTCAATGAGGAGTCGCGCTGCCTCCAAATCGTGGAGATGGTACGCGCATGGGCCTCTTGCTATCCGGTCACCCATGCTGCGGCCCACAGCGCCGATGATAAGGAATTGGCGGGTTCTCCCAATTTCGGCCGCGACGACGACACTGAATTCAGAGACGGTTTCGACAAGATTTACGAGGTGTTCTGGCTCAACGTTTTCGGCCCGAAGCTGGTGGAAACCGTCGGCCGCGAGCGCATGCTGTCCACACCCGCCTGGCGGGTGGAGGAGTTGCCCAACGGTTGCGTCCTCCTGGTGACGAGGCCCACTCCCGCGGACTTCGCCAGTGAGGAGGCGCGTCTGGCCCAGGCCCGTGCCCATGTCCATCTGCGGCCAGACCTGGACTTCGACACCGTGTTGAGCACCCTGCGTGAGCGCAGCGCCAAACTGGCGCCCGTGGAACCCCGCTTCCACCCGGATGTGGCGCCGCTCCTCTCCCGCGTAGTGGACCGTGTCGCCAGTCACGAGCGCCAACGCAGAATCGCCGAATTCAACGCCAGGCAGCCGCCCGAGCCCGAGGAGTGGCGCCCCGTCGCCGACGCACTCCCCTCGGATGTGGAGGACCCGCCAGCGGCTCGCGATCACTACGACGACCTCGCCGAGCACCTCGTGGCCCTGCTGCACTCAAGTGTGCCTTCCGTCTTCAAGGCGACGCCCGAGTCGCTCACGGACGTTGACTTCTACTTCTGGCGCGAGGAATTCCCGACCAGCCGTTCGCGGGAAGCCATCGAGGAGCGCGCGGTGCCCGCCATTGGCGCGTACCTGGGCGAGGTGTTGGTGCGCCACCTGGGGGGCCAGTGGATTCCGCGCCAGAAGCTCGAGGAGGCCCAGGTGCGGGTAGGCGATCGCGTCTGGTTGCCGTTTGTCCGGGCGCGCCGCTACATGGGCTCGCGACAGGCATTGCTGGACTATTCCCTCTCCCAACTCTACCGCGTGGCCGAGCGGCACCGGGGCTGATCATCCGGCTTGGGAGACGCCGCAGACGCCACCGCCATTGAGGTGCGCCTGATCCACGATGCTCTGGGTGACGAACTCCTGGAGCGTGCGCACGGTGTGGGCGCCCGGCTCGTAGATCACGGGTCTGCCCTCCGCGTCCTTGAGTTCGCCGCCATCCAGCCCTCGCAGGTCCAGCAGGTGCTGAGCGGAAAGCCCCTCGGGAGTGATGACGCCCTGGGCGTCGGCGGTGGCGGCGAAGGCATCGAAGCGCAGTTGCACGCCGCGGTGAGTGCCCAACCGGTCATAGAACATGTGCTCGGCGTGGATGGTGATCTCGGTCTGGGCCACGGAGTTCTCCGGCACCACGATGCCCTGTGTCCCGTCCACGCCGTTGATGCAGTCCACCATGTGCGCCTTCACGGGAAAGCCCATGCGGAAGGTGTAGACGCCCACGTTGGCCTTCACCGCTACGCCCTCCACCCAGTAGCTGTAGCCCCGCTCGCGCATCATCGCCGCGTCCTCGGCGGACACATAGCCATCCGGCAGGGTCGTCCCCTCACCGGGCGGTGCCACCTGGAAGCCCACGTTCCAGCGCCCCGCCGGCAGCCCTCGCAAGCCCGGCAGGGGGATGTCTCCCTTTTGCACATCCACCAGGACCTGTTCGTCCACGGTGCGCCGCTCGCCGCTCGCCGAGGTGAGCGTGAAACTCCCGAGCGAGACCAGGTACTTGTCGAACTGCACGCTCCAGCCATCCTGGAAGAGGTGGCTCGGGTAGCCGCGTTGGGTGCCATCCCCTCCGCTGAGCGTCACCCGGACGTCTCCCTCGGCCACGGGCGCGCATGCCCCGACTCCGAGCACCCATGCCCCGAGCCCCACCCACGCCATCATCCGCTGTCGATTGTTCATGCAGTCGTGAGGTAGATGCAACTGTGTTGCGAGTCAAGGCGAGGGGGTGTATTCCGCGAGTCACCCATGTGGATCTCCCCGTTGCTGTTGTGCCTCTTGGGGGCGGTGGCCGAGCCGGCCGTGACCCCACCCGTCGTGTTGGAGGCGGCGGCGCCGGTATGGCCCGCGGAGGTAGCCGCGCCAGCCGCCCCCGTCACGGTGCTCTTGCGTCTGACCATCGACGAGGCGGGCGAGGTGTCCCGGGTGGACGTGCGCGAGTCGGCGGGTCCGCCGTTCGACCAGGTGGCCATGGAGACGGCGCTGCGCTGGCGCTTCCAGCCCGCCCGCCGAGGGGACGTGGCGGTGGAGGTACAGGCGGATGTGCCCGTCTCCTTCGCGCCGCCCGAGCCGCCCGCCATGCTGGAGGCGCCGCCGCCCGAGGAGAAGCCCGCGCCCGCCTCGTTCGCCACCACCGTGCGTGGCCGCGCCGCCGCGCCGCCCCCGGCGGCGGTGAGTGACTTCCAGATTTCCGTGGGCCAGCTCGCGGACGTGCCACGCCACTCGGCCTCGGACCTGATGTTGCTGGCGCCGGGCGTCATGCTGGCCAACCACGGCGGCGAGGGCCACGCGGAGACCATCTTCATCCGGGGCTTCGACGCGGGCGAGGGCAAGGACGTGGAATTGCGCCTCAACGGCGTGCCGCTCAACGAGGTGTCGCACGCGCACGGCCACGGCTACGCGGACACGTACTTCATCATCCCGGAGCTGGTGCGAGCGCTGCGCGTCATCGAGGGGCCCTATGATCCGGCGCAGGGCGACTTCGGCGTGGCGGGCACGGTGGAGTACCAGCTCGGCCTGGAGCGGCGCGGCCTCACCGCGAGCGCGGGAATGGGCAGCTATGCCTCGCGCCGGTTGTCGCTCGTGTGGGGCCCACCGGAGTCGACCGGGTCCACCTTCGTGGGCTTGCTCCTGCGCCAGGGGCCCGGCTTCGGTCCCAACCGGGCCTACGCCAACGCGGGCATCATGGCCCAGGTGGAGCTGCGGGTGAGCGAGGACACGCGGCTGCTGCTGCTGGGCACGAGCTACGCGGGGCGTTTCGGCTCGGCCGGAGTGATCCGCGAGACGGACGTGGTGGACGGGCGCCTGCCGTGCGAGGCCGACGCGGACTCGCAGTTCTTCTGCCTGCATGACCCGAACCAGGGTGGGGCGGGGCAGCGGCACCTCGCCTCGGCGGAACTCCATACCCGGCTCCCCGCGGGCGGGCGCTTCGTGCAGCAGGCCTTCGCGATGATGCGGCAGTCGCGCATCCGGGAGAACTTCACCGGCTTTCTCAACGACGAGCCGCCCATTGGCGAGTCGCAGCGCGGCGACGGCACCGAGCAGTCCTATGAGGGCACCACCGTGGGTCTGCGCGGGCGCTACACGCCGGGCCTGAGATTGGGCGCGCAGCCGACGCCGCTGGAACTGGGCTACGTGGCGCGCTTCGACGATGTGCACACCCGCTCCCGGCGCCTGCGCGCGAACGGTGGCGCGCCCTACCGCACGCTCTTCGACAACCAGGTGCGCACGACGAACCTGGGCGCATACGCCTCGCTGCGGGCCCTGCCGTTGTCCTGGCTCACCCTGCGGGGTGGCCTGCGCGTGGACACCTTCCTCTTCGGCGTGGAGGACCGGAACCGGCCCACGACGGACCGGCAGGGCGCCCGTCTGCCCGAGGAGTCCGTGGAGGCATACGGCTTCTTCGCGAGTCCCCGTGCCAGCGCGGAGGTGCGGCTGACACCCGCGCTCACCTGGCTCACGAGCGCGGGGTTGGGCGCGCGCTCGAGCGACGCGGCGGCGCTGTCCGACGCGGAGTTCGCTCCCTACGCCCGCGTGGCGTCGGCGGAGACGGGCCTGGGCTGGCGGCGGGGCGGCGGGGAGGGCGCGGACGCCGAGTGGGAGGCGCGCGGCGCCGTGTTCACCACTCGTGTGTCGCAGGACCTCGTCTTCGACGAGACGGCGGGCCGCAATCAGCCCGTGGGCCCATCTCAGCGCCTGGGCGCCTTCGCCACCGCGCGCTTCACCCTGCGCGACTTCGTGGACCTCCAGGCGAGCGCCGCCTGGGCTCGTGCCACGCTGCCGCGGACCGGAGCCTCGCCGTGGCGGCTGTGGGAGGGCGACGTGCTGCCCTACATCCCCAATCTCCTCGGCCGATTGGATGCTTCCGTGCGGGGCACCCTCACCCCGCTCGGACAGCCCGTGGGGTGGACGCTCGCGCTGGGGCACAGCGCCATCGGCCCCAAGCCCCTGCCACTCAACCGGTCGAGCGAGCCCATCTTCCTCTTCGACGTGGCGGCGCGCGCACGATGGCGGGATTGGGAGCTGGGGGTATCGGTTGAGAACCTGCTCGACGCGCGCTGGCGCGAAGCCGAGTTCAATTACGTCTCCAATTTCCGTGGCCCGGACGCTCCCGCTTCACTGCTCGCCACGCGCCACTTCTCCGCGGGTGCGCCTCGTACCTTCCTCACCACGCTCACCCTCCACCTCGATCTCCTCCAGGAAGAGCCTCCATGACGTCTCCCTCGCGCCTCTCCCGCCGTGCCTTCTCCTCCCTGCTCGGTGGTGCCGCGCTGCTCGGCGCGGCGGGTGCCGCGTGTGGCGGTTCCGGCACGGGCGGACGGAGCATCATCTTCCGCATCGGCCTGCGCACCGTGCGCGCTCCTGGTGAGGAGGAGTGGGGCCTCTTCACCACCGACACGGGCTGGCGCGTGGAACTCACCCGGGCGCGCATGGTGCTCGGCCCCATCTACCTCTTCGAGAATGCCTCGCCGCTCCAGCCGAGCACCCTGGGCCGGTGGATGAGTCGCGTGGGCGCGGTGCTGATGCCCACGGCGCACGCGCACGAGTCCTTCTTCTCCGGAGGCCGGGTGCTGGGGGAGTGGGATAGGGAGGTGGTGTTCGATCTGCTGGAGGGCGTGGGTGCCGCGCGGGTGCTCGGTCATTCACCGGGCATCGCCGGACGGGCACGCTCCTTCTCGCTCCTGCTCCAGCCGCCGTCGCGAGCGCTGGGCGTGGAGGCACAGGCGCTCGAGGGCCACTCGGTGTGGTTGGAGGGCACGGCCGTGCGCGAGGGCCACCGCGTGCCCTTCCGGGCCACCGTGGACTTCCCCGCGCCGGTGGAGCTGCAGCGGGTGGAGTTCGTGCCCATGGAGGTGGAGCTGGAGGACGACGGACTCTTCGTCGTGGAGCTCCACCCCCACCGCTGGTTCGAGGGCGCGCTGTTCGATCGCTTGGGAGGGGAGGGAGGACAGGTCTCCCCGGACAGCCAGGTGTACCGCGCGCTGTTCGTCAACCTGCGGCGGCACACGGCGTTCTCCGCCGCCTGGGAGTAGGGCGGCGCGGCCTACTTCGAGTTCCGTTCGAGGATGAACTCGAACGTGGCGCCCGGTGTGGAGGAGAAGCGCAGGAAGTAGATGCGGTCGCCTCCCCGGGCGGAGAAGCGCGCCACGTGGGTGATGCCAACGCATGCGGGGAGCGCGGCACTCGTCTCCACGGGAACGTCCTGGGCCGTCTCCTCGTCATGGGCGCCCACGGTGATGTTCCGGTCGAGGTACAGCAGGATGTCCTCGTCTCCAGAGGGCTTGGACACGAGCTCCGTGTAGCCCTGGGAGGCGTCCGGCAATGTCACCTGGTAGCGCGCGTGGCCCCGATCCGTGGGCGGAGGGAAGCCTTGCACGGGCATGTGGGCCGAGGCCTGGACGTCCTCCGGCTCATTGGCGAGCGTGTGGGCGCAGGCGTGCTCCAGGTCGCCCGCTCGCGCGGAGGTGGTGAAGTCCAGGGCGCCATCCCCGAGGAACACGGTGGGGTCGAGCGGTGCGTCCGCCTCGGCGCCGCGCAGCGCGGTGAGCTCCAACGCGTACGCGGATTCCTCCTCCAGGGGCGGGCCGCCGTCCTCGGGCTCGGTCACGGTGACGAGCAGCGTGCGGCCGTCGGCGGACCATGTGCCCGTGAGTGCTCGCGGCGGCGCGCTCGTGTCGGTGCGGTTCTTCAGCGTCACCTGGGCGGCGGAGGCCTTCATGGCGGTGTTGAAGGTCACCGAGAGCTGCTTGCGCAGGTAGATGCCGGGCGTGCTGGCGGCTTCGTCGTGGAACAGCTCCACGGGGTACACGTCCCGAGCACCTTCGGACACGCTGGCCGAGGTGACGAAGGGCCGTGCGGGGTCCGGAATCGGCGCGGGGGTGGGGTCTGGCGTCGGCGCTTCACCACAGGCGGGGAGAATGGGCAGGCAGGCGGCGAGCAGGAGCGAACGGTGGGTCAGGCGCATCGGGAGGAAGACCTCGAAGGGGAAAAGACACGAGCCGAAGCGGTCCCGAGGAGGGAAGGCCGCTCCGGCTCGGGGGCCCGAAGACCCGTTTCAATCAGCGGAGATCAGAGGCAGTTGTAGATGCTGGGGTGGGTGTCGTCGCAGTCGTACCGGCGGGTGACGTAGCCGTCGGGCTTCACGCAGGCGGTGCGGATGGACGTGGAGAGGTCGTTGTCGCCGTACGTGTCCCCGTCCGCGTCGCGGTAGTAGCGGATGGCGTTGCCGGCCAGTTCCTCGGGGACGACGCCAACCAGGTTGCCCGCGGTGGCGCCGAGTTCCACCTGGTACGTGAGGGTGCTGTCCAGGTCGTACACCTTCACGGTGTTCAGCGCGCAGCCGCTCACCGAGACGGCGTGGGAGAGAGCGGGGGCGATGACGGTGGCGCCGTTCTTGACGGTGACGGAGATGTTCTGCGTCAGGTAGAGGGCCCAGGAGCCCGTGGTGGCCGGCTGGAACTGCACCGTCCCGGCGGCGCCCGAGGGCAGCGTCACGTCGTAGTGCTTGTGCGGGGTGTTGACGTTGGGCGTCGTGGCGGTGAGGCCGCTCGTGGCGGTCTTGCTCACGTGATCCGCGGGACGGTTGGAGTGATAGCAGGCGTGCTCGGTGATCTGCGAGCCGAGCGCGGTGCAGGTGCTCTCGAGGGGCTGATCGCGCTGGGCGACGTCCAGTTCCTCCTCGGTGATGGGACCGCAGGCGGCGAGGGACAGGGCGAGCAGCGTGATTCCGGCGGGGTGCTTCATGATGGACCTCGGTGTGGGTGGAACAGAGAAGGAAGGCGGGTGCGCGGCTACAGGTGCTCGATGACGAGCGCGAGCTGGCTCAGGGACGTGGGGCCGAGGGTGACGGTGTATGGGACCTTGTCCGTCAGCTCGTAGCCGACCATGTGCACGAGCCCTCCCGCGCAGACGCCGTCGCGGATGTCCGGAGGAATGGGCGCGGTGTCGGCCACGGGCACCACGCCCTTGCCCACTTCGTGCACGGTGAGGGGAACGGAGGCATCGCTCAGGTAGGCGATGAAGTTTCCCGTGGCGTAGGCCTTGAACTGGAAGGTGCCCACGTATTGGTTGCCCTCGGGGCGCAGCTTCACGGTGTAGTGCGTGTGGAAGGCGTCCACGCGGGGCTGGCGATCCTCGGACGCGGTCACCGTGGCGTAGGGGCCATGGGCGACATGCCAGCACGCATGCTCGCCGTTGTCCCCGAAGTCGAAGCCCTCGTGGGGCACGTAGTCGGGGTCTTGCTCGCACGCGAGTCCCGACTCCGACGCCAGGTAGCCGCGATCGCAGTGGCACCAGTCGCCCGTGGGCTCCCGGTGGATGTGCCCGTTCGGCGCGCAGGGGTCCCCCTGCTGCTCGGCGGGCGTCTCGATGGGTTCGGACTCGGTGGGACCGCCGCAGGCGGCGAGCGCCCCACCGCAGAAAAGGAGGACGTATCGGAATGGGCTCATGGGAAGGCTCGAGGCGGGAGCGGACTACTCGTGGTCGTGGCCGTGCGCGGCCTCCTCGACGAGCAGGGTGAACTGGGCGTTCTTCTTCAGGACAGAGGCGAACTCCAGCCGGTACGTCTTGCCTTCCTCCAGCTCGGCGACGAGCGCGGTGCGCAGCGTGGAGCAGACGTTGGCGGGCACCTGGTAGCGGCACTTGAGCGCTACTGGCGTGTTGCCGTCGAAGATGCGCAGGCCGCGGTGGCGCGACAGCAGGAAGGCGTAGTCCGTCGTCTCCTCGGGGGTGAAGTGGAGGGAGCCGCGGTAGTGGCCCCAGGTGCCCGGCAGGGTGACGTGGTAGGCGGTGTGCGGGAGATCCACGTCCACGAGCACCGGAGCACCCGGAGCCGCCGCCGTCACGCTCTGGAAGGGACCGTTCTCCGCGTGGATGCACGCGTGCTCGGCCACCTCCTCCAGCGTCCCCGTCTCACCGCAGGCGTCGAGTGACCGCTCCTGGGACGCCAGCGCCGCCTCCTGCTCCTCGGGCTCGGAGGTGTCGGGCTCGATATCGCCGCAGCCGGTGAGCAGCAGCGCCACGGTGCTCGCGCACAGGCCCGTCTTGAACAGATTCATCATGTCGTGACTCCTTGGGGGGGGTAGGTACGGCGGGTTGAGAGGGATTCAGGCTTCGGCTTCGGCCGGGTCCTGCGGGTCGACCCAGGCGGGGAAGGGATCGCGCAGGCGGCGCCAGGCCTTGGGCCCACGCGCCAGTTCCTTGTCCGTGAGGAGGGCGGCATCCAGCTTGCGGCGCAGCGAGGCCTCGTCGAGACCCGCGCCGATGAAGACGAGCTCCTGGCGGCGATCCCCGAAGGGTTCTTGCCACTCGAGCTCCACGTGGGCCCGGGTCTCGACGTCCTCCTCCCAGGCGGCGCGGGGCAAGGCTGCGTACCAGGGGCCGGCGTACTCGCAGGTGGCGGAGCTGCCCGCGTGGGACCACAACCCGGTCTCGTCCATGCGCGAGGCGAGCCAGAAGAAGCCCTTGGAGCGCAGCACGCTCTCCCAGGCCGCGCCATCCTTGTAGAGCAAGTCCCAGAAGCGGCCCGGGTGGAAGGGGCGCCGGGCGCGGTAGACGAAGCTGCTCACGCCGTACGTCTCGCTCTCGGAGACGGACTCGCCCCGGAGTTGCTTGAGCCAGCCGGGGGCCAGGGCCGCCTTCTCCATGTCGAACAAGTGGGTGTCGAGGAGGGCCTCCAGCGGCAATTGGCCCTTGAGGGTGTGGTGGATGCGCGCGTCCGGATTGAGGTGGCGCAGCATCGACTCCAGGCGCACCAGCTCCCCCGGAGTGACGAGGTCCACCTTGGAGATGACCAGCACGTTGGCGAACTCCACCTGCTCCACGAGCAGATCCGCCACCGTGCGCTCGTCCTCGTCCCCCAGGCCCAGCTTTCGCGCGCGCAGGTCCTCCTCGCTCTGCCAGTCCGTGAGGAAGTTCCTGGCGTCCACCACCGTCACCATCGTGTCCAGGCGCGCCACCTCGGACAGGCTCTTGCCGCTCTCCTCCTCGAAGGTGAACGTCTCGGCCACGGGAAGGGGCTCGGAGATGCCGGTGGACTCGATGAGCAGGTAGTCGAACCGGCCCTGCTTCGCGAGCCGCGACACCTCCACGAGCAGGTCCTCGCGCAGCGTGCAGCAGATGCACCCGTTCTGCATCTCCACCAGCTTCTCGTCCACCCGCGACAGCGCCGAGCCCCCGCCCTTCACCAGGCGCGCGTCGATATTCACCTCGCTCATGTCGTTGACGATGACCGCCACGCGCCGCCCCTCGCGGTTGCCCAGCACGTGGTTGAGCAGCGTCGTTTTCCCCGCCCCCAGGAAGCCGGAGAGGACGGTGACGGGCAGGCGGGGGTCGGTTCCGCGGGTCTTCTTGTGCATTCCCCGCAAATGCAACTTGGTTACAAATAAATCAAGTGCCATCCGTATTCATGTGCAACTGTGTTGCATGAATGCGGGATCTCGAGTAGAAGTCACACATGTCCAAGGTCTGTCAGGTCACCGGGAAGCGGCCGTTGGTGGGCAACAACGTCAGCCACGCCAACAACAAGACGAAGACGCGCTCGCTGCCCAACATCCAGACGCACCGCTACTGGGTGCCGAGCCTCAACCGCTTCGTGCGGCTGCGCGTGAGCACCCACGGCATCCGCATCATCAACAAGCGGGGCATCGAGCGGGTGCTCGCGGAGATGAGCGCGCGCGGCGAGAAGTTCTGAAACCCCCGAGAATTCTCAGGCCCCGGGCGGTGTACGCGCGCTGAACAGGCGCAGGAGGCGGGCGGTGGTGTGCTCGGCCTGGACGAGGGTGACGTCATGTCCCGCTCCGGCGGTGACTTGAAGCTGCGCATCGCGAGATGGCCTTCCTCGATGCGCCGTTCGAGCTGGGCCCGGCTCTGGGCGTCCTTCGTGGCCAGATCATGGGCGAGCCACGTCATGAAGCGGCGCGTGAAGAAGGGCGAGGGCAGGGCGCACGACACCGCCCGTAGGATGAAGCCCATGCCCAGCGGCATCACCGTGCCGGCGGGAGCGATGAGCGCCAGGGCCGAGAGCCGTTCGGGCCGCGCCAGCGCGTACTGCGCGGAGAGCCACGCGCCATAGGAGAGGCCCACGAGCCCGAAGCGCTCCGTGGGTGACAACGCCGTGGTGAGCTCGTCCAGCCAGGTCACGAAGTCCTGGGCCGTGCGCACCGGACGCGAGGACTCGCAAACGGTGACGGACTCGACATGCGCGCGGGATGGACGCAACGACAGCGTCCTTCCAGTCAAGAACGCATCCATTACACTGCCGTCCCCCGTATGCGACTCCTGGGTTTCCTGCTCCTCTTGCTGATGGCCGTTCCCGTCGAGGCCGCCGAGCGCGCCAGGAGCGTGCTGCTCTTCGTGCCCGAGGATCCCACGGTGCCGGCCATCTCGGATTTCACCCGAAGCTTTCTGCAGACGGTGCTGAGCGAGTCGGGGGAGCCGGTCACCGTCGACATCGAATACCTGGACATGGCCTGGTTCCGCAGCGGGGATGACGAGTACCAGCGCGCGCTGCGCGACTTCTACCTCGTCAAGTACCGCGAGCGGCGGCCCGATGCCATCGTCGCCTTCGTGGATGCCTCGCCCTTCATGGTCTACCTGCAGCAGGAGCTGTGGCCCCAGGTGCCATGCCTTTCCATCTTCAACGATGACGTCATGGTGGCCACCTTGACCCAGGGTCCCTATCTGCGGGGGAACTGGGCGGACTTCGACATCACGGGGACCGTGAAGCTGGCCCTGCGCGTGCTCCCGGACACGCGGCATGTCGCCCTCCTGGTCGGTTCGAGCCAGCGGGAAATGGACGCCTGGTCCTTCATGCTGCGGGAGGTCCGTTCCGCCGCGCCGGATCGCGAGGTCATCGACCTCACGGGCCTGACGTTGGAGGAGTTGCGGCGACGGGTGCACGCACTGCCCGAGCACACCGTCGTCATCCTGGTGGGCTACATGCGGGACGCGGCGGGTCGGAGCCTCATTTCCCGCGACGTGCTGCGGCTGCTGCATGCCGACGGAAGTCCCCCCTTCTTCAGCGTCCACGAGACGATGTTGGGCAGCGGGCTCGTCGGAGGGATCCTGTTGGACTACGGGCTGCTGGGTCAGCAAGTCGCGCGGCGCACCCTGCGGCTGCTCGCGGGCGAGCTGGCCTCGAGTCTGCCGCCAGGTCCCCTGGAGGCCAATCTGACCGCCTTCGACGCCCGCGAGCTGAAGCGCTGGGACATCCCCGAGAGCAGGCTGCCCCCGGGCAGCGTGGTGCGCTTTCACGAGCCCGACTTCTGGGAGCGCTATCGCTGGGAGGTGACCGCGGCCCTTGGCGCGGGACTGGTGCAGGCGGTGCTCATCGTCGTGCTGCTGCTGGAGCGGCGGCGGCGCATGGCGGCCCAGCGGCTGAACCTGGCGGTGCTCGACTCGCTGCCGGGCTCCGTGGCCATTCTCGACCAGAACGGGGTGGTGCTGCGGGCCAACCCGGCTCCGGGCCGGAGCGATGGGCTGGGAGAACGGCCCGCGGATGAACGCCTGGCTCCAGGAGACTCCTGCCTGAAGGCGTTCCACGAGGCCGCGCGGGCCGGCCACCCCGAGGCGGCGGGAGTCGCGGCGCTGGTCCAGGATGTGCTCTCGAACCGCTCGCACGAGGGCGTGGTGGAGTTCGCGGGTCTCGGCCCGAGCACCTGGTTCGAGTTGCGCGCCCGGCGGCTGGAGCTGCCCGAGGGCGGGGCCGTCGTCTCCCTGGTGGACGTCACTCCCCGCAAGCGCGCCGAACTGGAGGCACGCCAAGCCCGGGACGAGCGGGCCCACCTGGAGCGCGTGTCCGCCGTGGGCGAGCTGGGCGTGTCCATCGCCCACGAGTTGAACCAGCCCCTGGCCGCCATCCTCACCAACGCCGAGACGGCTCAGCGGTTGTTGCAGCGCACGCCCACGGACATCCCCCTGTTGCGCGAGGTGCTCGAGGACATCATCGCCGACGACAAGCGGGCCGGAGAGGTCATCCGCCACATGCGGGCGCTGCTGAAGAAGGGCGAGGCGCAGTCCACCCGCCATGACTTCAACGCGCTGGTGCGTGAGGTGGCGCGCCTGGTGGGCAATGACGCCCAGTTGCGCGGGGCCTACCTCACGTTGCAGTTGTCCGAGTCACCCCTTCCCATCAAGGGAGACGGCGTGCAGCTTCAGCAGGTGGTGCTCAACCTGACCATCAACGCCCTGGACGCGGTGAGCAAATGCCCGCCCGGGGAGCGGCGGGTGTGGGTTCGCACCCGCCGGGTGGAGGGGCGTGTGGAACTGGTGGTGGAAGACACGGGCGTGGGCCTGGCGGAGGAGGTCCTGGAGCGTGTCTTTGAGCCCTTCTTCACCACCAAGCACGCGGGGTTGGGCATGGGCTTGTCCATCAGCCGCTCCATCCTCGAGGAGCACCAGGGCCGGCTCCAGGCCGAGCGCCGGGCGGGGGGGGGCGCTCTCTTCCGCTGCACGCTTCCATCCGCCTGAGCGTGGGCGCCCCGTGGTAGATAGGCACCTATGAACCACGAGCGACCCACGGTGTTCGTCGTGGACGATGACCCCTCGGTCCTGCGCGGCCTGCGGCGCATGTTCCAGGTGGAGGGGTATGAGGTGGAAGGCTTCGCCCACCCTCGGCGGATGCTGGAGCGAGAGCCCTGGGGAGGGCCTGGGTGCGTGGTGATGGACCTGCGCATGCCGGAGCTCAATGGGCTGGAGTTGCAGGAGGAGCTGCGGCGGGCGGGGTGGACGCACCCCATCGTCTTCATCAGCGGGCATGGGGACGTGCCAGCGGCGGTGTCGGCGATGAAGGCGGGGGCGGTGGACTTCCTGCCCAAGCCGTTCAGCACGGAGGATCTGCTGGCGGCGGTGGAGCGGGCGCTGACGCGGGATAAGGCGGCGAGGGACGCGGAGGGAGAGCACGCGCTCCTGCGAGCCCGCTTTTCCACGTTGTCACCCCGGGAGTGGCAGGTGTGCCGGCTGGTGGCGAGGGGACTGCTCAACAAGCAGATCGCCGCCGAGCTGGGCACGGCCGAGCAGACGGTGCGCCTGCAGCGCAGCCACGTCATGAAGAAGCTGGCCGTGGACTCGGTGGCGGATCTGGTGCGGTTGCTGGAGCGGCTGGACTCGCGGCCCTGAGCCAGGCTCGTCCCGCTGTCAATTCAACAAAGAGTCTATGGGTCGACTCCGGGCCGGGTGGCTATAGGTGAGCCTCATCAGCGGAGGATTCCATGACCGTGGAATACACAATCAAGATTCGCACGGGCGGCCGGTTGGGCTCGGGCACGAATGCCGACATCTCCGTCGTCCTGGTGGGAACGGAGGGTGAGAGCGAGCGTCACACGCTCGACAAACGCTTTCACAACGACTTCGAGGCCGGAACGGAGGATGTCTATTCGCTCAAGTCCAGGGACGTCGGTGCGCTGCTCCTGCTCCGGTTCACCAACTCCGGGGGGATCGCGAGCGACTGGCTCCTCGACTTCGCCCAGGTCACCTCGGGTGACAAGCGCTGGCACTTCCCCCATTACCGCTGGGTCCTGGGCAATACGACGGCCGAGGTCCTCGAGGGCACGGCGCGGCTCCCTCAACAGACGTCCCACCCCCGCCTGGCGGAGGCCCGTCGCACGCAGCTCGAGAATCGCCAGAAGATGTACGGGTGGCGACCCGCCGTGGCGACCGACCAGCTACCCGGCGCGCTCGACATCAGCAAGGAGCGGCCACTGCCGAAGGACGAGCTCTACCGGGGCCTGACCGAGGGCAGCTACGAGACCGTCATCGCCAAGACGATGGCCTCGCTCCGCATGGGCATGCCCCTGCTGGCCAAGGCCTGGAATGGCCTGGTGGACACGCTCCAGCTCTTCAAGAACCTGGAAGTGCCCCAGCTCGCCCAGCGGTGGCAGGACGACCACGAGTTCGCGCGGCAGGCCGTCCAGGGTGTGAGTCCGCTGCACATCACGCTCATCTCCGCCCTGCCGGAGGGCTTCCCGCTCACGGATGCCGAGGTCCACGGCCTCCTGTCTTCGGGAACCACCCTGGCTCAGGCGCTCGAGGCGAAGCGGATCTTCCTACTCGACTTCGAGATCCTCGAGGGCATCCCGATGTTCCGCAAGGTCGACAAGGATGGCGTCGAGGAGCGGCGGTGGGCGCCCGCGTCCCGGTGCCTCCTGTACCTCGAGGACTCGCGTCAGCTCCGGCCGCTCGCCATCCAACTCGGCCGCGACCCCGCGAAGGATCCGGTCTTCACCCCGAATGATACCGAGCACGACTGGCTCGCCGCGAAGATCTACCTGCGCTGCGGCGAGGGCAACACCCACCAGATGGTCTCGCACGCGCTGCGCACGCACTTCGTGGTGGAGCCGTTCGTCGTGGCCACGATGCGCAACCTGTCGGACCCGCACCCCGTCTACAAGCTGATGCGGCGCCACTTCCGCTACACGCTCGCCATCAACGAGGGGGCGCGCAAGGGGCTGCTCGACGCGGGTGGCGTGTTCGACGACTTCATCGCCACGGGCGGTCCGGGCAAGGGCCACATCAAGCTGGGCCAGAAGGGCTACAGCCGCTGGAGGCTGCTCGACAACAAGCCGCGGCCGGACTTCGAGCGTCGAGGCGTGCTCGACCCGGCCATCCTCCCGAACTACCCGTACCGGGATGACGCCTTGCCGCTGTGGGACGCGCTGGAGGAGTTCGTGAGCGGCGCGCTCGGGCTCTTCTACAAGACAGACGCTGACCTGGTGGACGACACCGAGATGCGGGCCTGGTGGGCCGACCTCATCGAGCACGGCATGCCCGTCGACAAGCTGCCCTGTGCCAAGCTGAAGCGCGTGACGGACCTCGTGGACATCCTCACCACGGTGCTCTACACGGGCAGCGTCCATCACGCGGCGGTCAACTACCTCCAGTACGAGCACTACGCCTTCGTGCCGAACGCGCCGCTGTGCATGCGCAAGCCGCCTCCGACGCAGAAGGGCCTCCTGAAGGAGAAGGACATCGCGGAGATGATTCCGACCAAATCCCAGACGCTCTGGCAGGTGGCCATCGGACGCGCGCTCGCCAGCTTCGGCGAGGACGAGGAGTTCCTGCTCAACGAGAACGAGTGGCGGGAAGCCTACTTCCACGAGCCCGAGTTCCTGGCCATCCGCGAGCGGTTCCATGACCGGCTGCGGGCCCAGCTCGCCGCCGTGAATGAGCGCAACGCGACGCGCGAGGTGCCCTACACCGTGCTCCAGCCCGACCGGATTCCCTGCGGCATCACCGTCTAACGAAGGAGTCCACCCATGCCGAACCCGCTGTCACGAGGCGTGTTCAACCTGTTCTTGGGTTCCAAGCGTCAGGCTTTCGCGTCCCTTCCGGGGCCGACACCCGGAATCCTCGGCACCTCCGGAGACTTTCTCGGCCCGCGGCCCTGAGGCGTCTGCGCGCGCTATGCTTCGAGCCCGCTCGATGGTTGGACGGGAGCGGCCACTTCTTCCCCTTTTGTCAATTCAACAAAGAGCTCAATAGGTCCACTTCGGGATGCATGGCAATAAGAGGGCCTCGCGAATCGCGAGACACGAAGCAAAGGAGAACACATACCCATGGCAGCCCAAGTCGCCCCCGAGCAGGCCCAGTTCTATGTGTCCAAGGATTTTGGTGGTTCGCCGCAGACCTACAAAGTGGGAGATGACATCAATCTCTACCCAGGCGATTTCAATGACAAGTTCAAGTCGGCGATCATCGGCTCGGCGGTCAAGGTCCTGGCCTGGCAGCACGACAGTGGCGTGGGCGACCATGAGGTGCTGACGGGGAGCAATCCGGACATCTCATTCGTGGGAGGCCTCTCCCGGTTCAAGATCCTCCCCCTCGCCACGCGCATCATCGCCTTCAAGTTCAAGGATGCCACGGGAGGCGCGGCAAGGCGCTACTCGCTCAAGGTGAACGCCGCCGATGTCGGTGAGCGGCTGCTGTATTCCAATGAAGACGACGAGTTCAAGCTCGTGGGAACGATGCCCGAGAAGGGCCCTTCGGTGACCACCGCCATCTACGTCCGTGACGAGCAGACGGGGTCCTATCTGGCGACGGGGTCCGTCTTCTTCCAGTGGAACGCGGGGACCCAGCAGGTCGACATCGTTTCCCAGCAGAACTTCCCGGCGCAGTTGAAGCACGAGCGCGCGGACGCCAGCAGCTTCATCCTCACGCTGACGTCCAACGTGCCGACGCCCTGAACCCCAGGTCCGGGTCGACCGCCTCCTGGCGGCCCGGTGCGGTGACGCCTCGCGGTGCTACTGACCGCAGCGATCGCAGCGGCCACGCAACTGGATGTCCACGGACTGCGCCGCCAGGGCCTTGGGCGTGCCCTTGGCGGGCTTCACGTGGACGGACTCGACGGGCAGGCACGCCACGCTGCCGCAGTCCGTGCAGGTGAAGTGCGGGTGGGGGCCGTGTTCGGCCGACTGGTCGCCCTTGAGCTCGAAGCGCCAGACGTGGTCTCCCAGGTCCGCGCGGATGACGAGGCCCGCCTCGGTCAGGTCCGTCAGGTTGCGGTACAGGGTGACGCGGTCGTAGCCCGCGTCCTGCATGGACTCCACCAGGTCCGCGTGACTCAGCGGTACCTTCGCCGCCTCCAGCTCGCGCAGGACCGCCACCCGGGCCGCGGTGCTGCGCAGCCCCACGGCGCGCAATCGCTCCTGATAGTCGCTGAGGCTGGGTTGGGGGATGTTCTTGCGGGCCGCCATGCCCCTCCGAATAACCCAACTCGCGCGGGGTTGCACCTGGGTTGCTCCCGCTCGGATGGTTCCGGGCCAACAGCCGATTGCTTCCCGGGGGAGGTGGGGGGACGCTCCGGAGGGGAGGGCCTGTTCCACCCGCGCCAGGGGCAACCCACCCCCTCCGTCGAGTCGACGCACTTCCACGCTCCATCCACCGAACTGGAGACCGTGGACCTCGAGAGCGCGTTCGCGGAGGTGGCCTCCAAGCGCCGCACCCGGAAGCCGCCAAGGCGCGTGCTCCGCGCCGGACCTCCAAGACGAAGGGCCGCGCCACCGCTCCCAAGCGCACGGTGCGCGCCAAACGTATCTCCACGCGCGCCAAGACGAAGTAGCCGCGTGTTCTCCAAGCAGCGCGTGCCTTCGCGGATCAAGCGAACGTCCTCGCCCACGGGTTCGATTCCCGTCGGGGACAACTTGGTAAGCGTCCCTCCTCGCCAGACGCTCAAGGGCACGGTCCAGACCGCCAGCATGCCCAGCCCCGCCGCACCAGGGTCGATGTGGTGGGGCCGTGGGCGCTCACTTGGCGAAGGGGTCGAAGGGGAGGAAGGAGGGCATGGCCGCTTTGAGTGCCTCGTTGAACTTGTCGTCGCCGATCTGGATGGTCGCGGTGCCGAAGTCATGTTTCAACAGGCGGTCCCGGAAGTCGTTCGGGTAGCCGGTCCAGCCCACGACGGCCGGATAGAACCAGCGGCCGGTCTCGTTCTCGATCTGGTCGTCACTCTCGTTCGCGAGGCGGTAGAGGTGGGTGAGACCACCTTCCTTGTGGTACACCAGCTTCGGGTGCACGCCATCGAAGCGCACCTCCTTTCGATTGGCCACCTTCCATTTACCGTGTGACGAAGAGACGTGCTTCACCTCGTCGTTCTGCACCCAGAGGACGATGTGCTCCCAATCGTGCTTGTGACCGCCGATCCCTTCGTCCTTCTCGGTGTAGTTCGCATACATGGCGGCGCACCAGCCGTTGTTGCACTTCGAGCGGGCGTAGGTGTTCGCGTTCGTGAGCCGCGGCATGTCACGGCAGCCCTCACTTTGCCGTCCTCACCGATGGCGGCCGTGGCGTAGCAGCCGTCCTTGTCGTAGTCGTAGGCCGGTGCGAACTTCTTCTCGAAGTCGTCCGCCTACCGACGAGGCAGAGGGTGGTGACGAGGCCCCCCATGGCGGTGAGGAGCACGCGGCGGGAGCGCGGTGAACGGGTTCGGCTCGGGACCACGGGGCCGAGTGAATCGCTTCGGTTCCGGTCTGGGAGTCGAGAAGGGCATCGGTCGTCGGATTGTCCTTGAAGATGAGCGCGGCGAACCGAGCGGCGACAGAGTGGCGCGCCGCGAAGGATGAAACTGCTGCTCATCCAGGGAGATGAGAGAGCAGGTTTGTGTATGTATGCCATGGCGACGCGCGTAGGGCAGGCCCAGATACTTCAGCGCGCGGTGAACCTTCAGGCAGAAGGGCGAGACACTTTCCAGGTGGGGAATTCCGGATTCCCCGAACCCGCCTGGGACGACACGATGACGTCCCAGGCGCGGTCGGTGGATGGCGCTACTTCAGGACACAGCACTGCGCGTTGGCGCGAACTGTATTGCCCTTCGCGGCCGCAGTGTTGCTGATGCCGCATTGATACTGCCACACCCCGCTGCTCGTCCGGATGATCCGGCCGGTGGTCCCGAAGTTGTTGCCTCCCCCTTCCTCGCAGGCTCCGCCGGTCAGCGTTTCTCCCGACACGCAGCTCGCGACCGAGGCCTTGGACCAATCACCGGTCTCCTTGGGCGGACCGAACCGAGTCACACACGAGAAAGTCCGCGGTGTGCCCGCGGGTCCCTGGGCGCCCTGGAGCCCTTGGGGACCCGTGGGGCCATCGATTCCCTGCGGGCCGACGGGACCCCGCTCGCCCTGATCTCCCTTGGGACCAGGCGCACCCGCCGGACCCGTATCGCCCTTGTCACCCTTGGGGCCCTGGGGACCCTGAGGGCCGGTGGGACCGTGGTTCCCCAAGGTCACGGCCAGGGACGAATTCGAATAGGCGTTGGGTCCAGTGGACACAGAGACCAGATAGGTACCGGGTTTGAATAGGAAACCGGGAACCACAAAGGTGATCAAGGAGTCGTCATGCGACAAGACTTGAACGGGAATTCCAGCGAATGAGACCGTCGGGTCGGTTGTTCCAAAGGATTGACCGTAGATATTGACCAGCCTGGTCGAAAAATCGACCTCGGCGGAGGTCACGACCAGTGGGCTCGTTGGCGAGTCGGCACGAGCTCCGAGCGGAGAAACGGCAACGGCGGCGACAGCGGCGGCGGTGAGGAAACTCCGCGAGAACTTCCCAATCGGCATCACATCCCCCAGGAGATGCCGCGCAGACAATCTGGTGCTGACGGCTTTCTCAAGGCTCTATGGACAGGTGCGTCCGGGAGTGTTGGCCACATGTCGATCTTGACGGGCCGGGTATGCGGGTGCTGGGCCCTTACCGCTCGCGTCCCCAGCACAGGCTTGTTCGGTGCGCGAGCCTCGGCTTCCACCTCCTCCTCCAGTCCCCGCACCGCACGCCGCCTCTCCTCCTCTCCCAGTCTCAAGGGGTTGCTGGGCTTCTCCGTGTGTCCCCTGTTCCTCATGTGCCCCTCCGGCCCTATGGCGACTCGGGCACAGCGGCTTCTTGCTGGCCGCTGCCTGGGGCCCCACACCCAGACCCGTTCTCCTGAGGTGGGGCCCTCCGGACCGTCCGGTTACGGCTGTCCGGGCAGGGTGAAGCGCGGGGCCGGCGCGGCGGAGTCCGCCTCGAACCGCACCGGGGGCGACTCCTCTCCGCGCGAGACCGTCAGCTCCGCGTGAGGCATCTCCGAGGAGAGGGCCGCGGGCGAGAAGGCGGGGGCGGGAGCGATGTTGAGCAGGTAGTCCTCGGTCTCGCCGAAGTTGTACGTGCCGCACGAGGAGACGCTCGACGGGTTGGTCCCGGCGTCATCGTGGACGGCGGCGATGAAGCGCACGCGTTTGGTGCCTGGCAGCACCGTCGTCGGGATGCTGAGGGTGATGGTGTACAGGACGTCACTGGAGACGGACGGCGCGTCGATGAGGAACTCGCCCGGATCCGTGAAGTCGTTGTCGCCATTCCAGTCCACGTACATCTTGAACAGCTTCAGGTAGTTGGGCTGGCCGCAGGAGCCGAACTGGATGTCGATCTGCTTGCCCACCTGGCCGGCCGTGGCGGACACGACGTACTGGGTGTTGTTGGTGTAGTTGGGGCAGGTGCCGAGCCCGATCGTGTTGTTCGTGAACTCGGACGAGGCCACGTAATCGATGGCGCCGTAGCTGTTGTAGCCAGCGGACGACAGGCAATACGGATCGACGGTGAAGTTGGTGCCGGAGGTCTGCGGCAGGTTGCAGAAGGTCGTGGTCGAGCCGGCCTTGGCGACCCGGATCCTCCCGGTGGTGGCGCCCGAGGGCACCTGGGCCACGAGCGTCGTCGCGTTCACGATGGAGCGCGCGGCGGACACGCCATTGAAATAGACGGCGGTCTGGCTGTCGAAGTTCGTCCCCGTGATGGTGACGAGGCCGCCCACGGGCGCCGTCTGGGGCGAGAAGCTCGCGAAGCTCGGATGTCCGGGGGCCTGGACGCCATGCAGGGTGGCGAGCTGGTGGGACGTGCCCGCCCGGGCGATGACGTAGTAGTTGCCCAGCGCGAAGCAGGAGCCGTTCGTCGTGGCCGGCAGGCTCAGGGTGTCATGGGCCATGGCCGAGCAGCGGGGGCCGGGATCCGTGATGGTGGCCAGGTAGCTGCGCTTGAGGAAGATGCTGGAGGACGTCACCGAGTTCGTGGTGGACAGGTAGAAGTCCACCGGGACGCTGCTGGTGCCGGGGGCCGACATGGTGGCGCCCGCCGAGAAGTCGACGGACAGGGTGCTGCCGACATTCCAGAGAGAGACGGCGCCTAAGCTGCACATCCCCTCGTTGTAGATGTAGGCGTGGGCATTGCCCCCGCTCCAGACGAAGCCCAATCCCAGAAGCGCCGCCATGAGTCTGTTGTTCATGCAAAATTCCAGTCGTGCTCGCCGACACGCGATGTGCGTGTCAGGAATTCTCACCATCCGCGAGTGTGAGAGATGATGCAAAAATAAATACAGACTGTTGCGGGTCGAAGAGTCACACCGCGCGCTGGACTGTTCCCCGGGTCTTGCGGCATGGACGCGGCCCCATGGGCATCTGGTCGACCAAGAGCATCACGCGGCTGCGGCAGGAAGAGGAGGGTGGGCGGCATGAATTGCGCCGCACGCTCAGCGGGCTCAACCTGGTGATGTTGGGCGTGGGCGCCATTATTGGCGCTGGCATCTTCGTGGTGACGGGCACGGCGGCGGCGCAGCACGCGGGGCCGGCCCTCATCCTGTCCTTCGTGCTGGCGGGCGTGGGCTGCCTCTTCGCGGGCCTGTGCTACGCCGAGTTCTCCGCGATGATTCCCGTGGCCGGGAGCGCCTACACCTATGGGTACGCGACGCTGGGGGAGCTGGTCGCGTGGCTCATCGGGTGGGATTTGATGCTCGAATACCTCTTCGCCTCGTCCGCGGTGGCGGTGGGGTGGTCTGGTTACGCCACCTCGTTCCTGCGGGACTACCTGCACATCGAGCTGCCGAAGACGCTGACGAGCGCGCCCTTCGACGTGGAGCCGGGCGGGCACCTGCTGCATTCCACGGGCGCGGTGCTCAACCTGCCCGCCGCGCTGCTGGTGGGCGTCATCACGCTGCTGCTCGTGCTGGGCATCCGGGAGTCGGCGCGGCTCAACAACCTCATCGTGGTCGTGAAGCTCGCGGTGGTGCTGCTCGTGATTGGCTTTGGCTCGGCCCACGTGGAGTCCGCCAACTGGACGCCCTTCATCCCGGAGAACACGGGGACCTTCGGTCAGTTTGGCTGGAGCGGGGTGCTGTCGGGCGCGGGCGTCATCTTCTTCGCCTATATCGGCTTCGACGCCGTTTCCACCGCCGCGCAGGAGACGCGCAACCCGCAGAAGGACTTGCCCGTGGGCATCCTGGGCTCGCTCGTGGTGTGCACGGTGCTCTACATGGCCATGTCCCTGGTGATGACGGGGCTGGCGCCGTACCCGACCCTCAATGTCGCCGAGCCCGTGTACGTGGCGATCGCCCAGGGCGGGCCCGCGCTGGCCTGGCTCAAGCCCATCGTGGGCGTGGGCGCCATCTCCGGCTTGGCCTCGGTGGTGCTGGTGATGTTGATGGGCCAGCCGCGCATCTTCTACGCCATGGCGCGCGATGGCCTCTTGCCGCCCTTCTTCGGGCACGTGCACCCGCGCTTCCAGACCCCCCACGTCGCCACGCTCATCACGGGCGGGGTGGCCATGGTGGTGGCGGCGCTGTTCCCCATCGGCCTCTTGGGCGAGCTCGTGTCCATCGGGACGCTGTTCGCCTTCACCGTGGTGTGCGCGGGCGTGCTCGTGCTGCGCTACCGGCGGCCGGAACTGCCCCGGCCCTTCCGCACGCCCTTCGTGCCCGTGGTGCCCGTGCTCGGCATCCTCACCTGCGTGGGACTCATGGTGGGCCTGGGCCAGGCCACCTGGCTGCGGCTCGTGGTGTGGATGGCCTTGGGCCTCGCCGTCTACTTTGGCTATGGCCACAAGCACTCGCGCGTGGCCCACGAGGAGTCCGCCGGTCCGGCCGGGCCCTAGGTGTCGGGAAAGTTCATGTTCTCCTTGATTTACAAGAAATGCCGTTCTGGGCCAGAGTGGGCCTGAACCAGCATTCGAGGAGATCATTGGCGATGAAGACACATCGGTTGATCGCGGCCCTGGCGGTCGCGGGCGCGGCGCTGTCTGGCCTTGGCTGTGGAGGGGAGGAGCCGCGCGGTGGAGACGAGGCCGTGGGCATGTCCCAGGCCCCGCTCGCGTGCACCACCCGCATCACGTATGGCAACACGTGGATCCACCCGGGACGCGAGTCCATGGTCGACATCGCCAGTGGCGAGGTGACGTGGGATGGCACCTGCGTCAACTCGGGGAGCAACTCCTACGCGGTGCTGTCCAACGGGTGGAAGCCGTACTTCACGGGCAACGACGCGTGTGTGATGGCGTTCGACTCGGACTGCGCGGGCGCGCAGAAGTGCTCCACGCGCGTCACCTATGGCCCCAAGTGGATCCACTCCGGCTCGGGGACGTTCGATGACGTGGGCGGGCGCGTGTTCTGGAATCGCTCGTGCGTCAACGAGGGGAGCAACTCCTCCGCGCAGCTGTCCAATGGGTGGAAGCCGTTCTTCACCGGCGCCAACGGCTGCGCCATGACGTTCCGGTACACGGGTTGTGGCGGGCTCTACCTCAACCCCGTGTTCTCCGGTGGCTGCGCGGATCCGGGCGTCATCTTCGATGGCGGCAAGTACATCGCGGTGTGCACCTCGGGCGGCGCCGCGGCGGCGTTCTCCATCCGCACCTCCCCGGACCTCATCACCTGGACGTCCGCGGGCCACATCTTCCCCTCGGGCAAGCGGCCCGCGTGGGCCAAGGGCGACTTCTGGGCGCCGGAGATCCATCGCGTGGGCTCGCGCTACATCGCCTACTACACGGCGCGCCATACCAATGGCGTGCTGTCCATTGGCGCCGCCTCGGCCACGAGCCCGCTCGGGCCCTTCACCGACCTGGGCGGGCCGCTCGTGCACGACCCGAACATGGGGATGATCGACGCCACGTTCTTCACGGACACGGCGGGCACGAAGTACCTGGTGTGGAAGGCGGACGGCAACGCCGTGGGCCAGAAGACGCCCATCTACGCCCAGCCGCTCTCGGCGGATGGCCTGTCGCTCACGGGCACCCGGAAGACGCTCATCACCAATGACCGCGCGTGGGAGGGCGGGCTGGTGGAGGCGCCGTGGGTCGTGGCGCGGGACGGCTACTACTACCTGTTCTACAGCGGCAACGCGTACTACGACGGTCGCTATGCCATTGGCGTGGCGCGCGCCACGAGCCCCCTGGGCCCCTACACCAAGGCCGCCAATCCCATCCTCAAGACGACGCCGGACTGGGAGGGCCCGGGCCACGGCTCGGTCGTCACGTCGCCCTCGGGCACCTCGGTCATGGTCTACCACGCCTGGGACGCCGGCCACACCACGCGCGTGATGCTCGTGGACACCATTGTCTGGAAGGATGGCTGGCCGACGATGCCGGGCGCGCCGTCGCTCCAGTCGCGGCCCCTGCCCTGACATTGGCTTGCCGTGGAGCGTGTGCATGAGGCGTGCTCCGCTTCATGCACATCATTCCGCCTTTCGCGGCTGGCGCACGGACAGGTCCGGGCCCTGGTGTGCCGCGGCCTTGTAGGCTTTCCCATCGTTGAAGGAGAAGTGCACGCCGCACGGGAGGGGCACGGCGGCGTGGAGTCCGCGCTACTCCTTCCGGCGGTTGTCCGGGTGGACCATTCGCAGGTGGGAGGGGTCGTACGTGAAGAACGCGTCGAAGAGGTTCAGGTACGTGGGCTTCTCCCGGACCAGCCGGCTGCACACGTCAGGGCCCAGCTCCGTGGGCACTCCGTCGCGCAGGAGCGGGAGGTTGAGGTCGGCGTTCGGGTTGGACTCATCGTGGCTCGGCGCCGGCGCGAAGTTCAGCAGCCAGGAGAGACGATCCACTCCGGAGGAGTTGGCGCGGCTCCCGTGCCAGACGTAGTTGTGCAGGAACAGCGCATCGCCGGCCCGCATCGTCATGTCGAGGGACTGTTCGGGAGCGTCGAACGGATCGACGTACATGCACGCCCGCGTCGCGTCGATGTCGACGAGCGGGATCCAGAGGTGCACGGAGCCCTTGTGGCGCTTCGAGGCCTCGGAAAAGCCGGCCTTGCCGCCGTCGACGTCCCGGTGGCGCCGGGTGGCATACGATGATCCCGCGCGCACCACCATGACCTGCTCATACTCGAGGAACACCTCGCTCCCCAGGATGCGCCCGAGGAGCGGCCCCAGCTTCTCGGCCAGCGCCTGGAGGAGATAGGGGACATGGAGCAGCACCTTCTCCAGGTTGATCTTATCGCGGTACGCGGCCCTGTCCGCGTCCCATACGTCGGTGATGAGGGGATTCACGACAGCTCGCAAGGTGCTCACCAGCTCCTCGGACAGGACGCGTCGGGCCATGGCGAACCCGCGGCGCTCGAAGTGCTCCTTGAGCTCGGTCGCATAAAAGGTGTTGTCGATGGCGCGAATCCCCTCCCACACGTCCACGGGCCCGCCCTGCTCGAGCGAGTGGGCGAAGAACCGCTCCGTCTTCTCGCTACCGTCGGCGCGGCGCACCACGTACCGGAATGGCTGGCCGGGTGCCAGCTTGCTCGCGTCGACGGTGTAGAGGTGCGGCAGATGAGGGTGCGGCTCGCACTCGGCCGACGATCCACCCTCGGACCTGGCGACCAGGCTTTCGCCGTGCTGCAGATGCAGCTCGATGAGTCTCGGGTTGCTTGAATTCATGACAAGACGGGCCAGACACAGACGCCCGAGGTGACGTGTACCTCGGAGGACAAGACATGGGAAGACAAAGGTCCGCCCGAACAGGACGGACCGTGGGGGGGAGAGGGACTTGCCTACTCCTTGCGGAAGTGCCTGCCGCTGTTGTCATCGACGTAGGTGTGGCGCCGTAGGCGTACGGCTCCTGGAACTGCTTGTTGTAGCCGTCGTAGTGGTTGCGGTACCTGGTTGACCCGGGTGTCGTAGATGAGTCCGTTGATGTCCGCCAGGGCCTTCCGCTGCGCGTATTCTGTCTTGTTCCCGTTCTCGTCCAGCGCGTTGTCCGTCGGCAGCGGGGTGATGTTGGTGCTGCACTTGAATCCGAGTGCGTGCAGGCCCGCCCTCACGTCCGCGGCCCTGGCGGTGTCCGTGAGGGACTCGAAGTAGCCCCGTGGTGACGCCAGTCATCAGGAAAGACGCCAGTCACCAGGGGCCCCGAAGGCCTGGCCCCCCTCGCGGCCATGGGCCTTCACGCAAAGGCGCGTTTTCACGGTCTTTTGTCCAGACACGCGTGGGCGCGCCGCGTGGCACGGAGGGTGCACTAGGACTCCTGCACTGAACATCGCCGTCCTCCCAGGTCCTCCATGCCCCGCCTGCCCTCCCTCTCCACCCCCAAGCTGACCTCTCCCTCCCTCTCCACCCCCCGGTCGCCCACCGCGCCCCAGCGCCCCATCTCCAACCGGCCGACCCCCGCCCAGAACCCCGTGCAGTCCACGCCTCGCGGCCCGGGACGGGACTCCTTCGAGCCCCGCTCTGGCGGCCCCAGCACCTCGCAGCCGCGCACCAGCCCTCCGCCCGCGGACAACGATGGCTGGGAGACCGTCAGCTCGAAGAAGAAGCCCAGCGGCCCCAAGACCTTTGATCCGGACCGCCGCTTCAACCAGAGCCTCACGGAGATCGACAACAAGCTGTCCTCGTCCGCCGCGGGCAAGGGCGACATGTATGGCACCGTGAACGTCCAGAAGAGCGAGCTGTCCCGGCTCCACGGCGACCTGCGCAACCGCTACCACGGCCAGCAGGTGCCGGGTTACCCCAACGAGCGCTACTACGTGACCAACCAGAGCGCTCAGCGCAAGGGCGGCGGGTTCAACATCACCTCCCACGAGTTCAACAAGAACGGCGTGGACACCACCATCCGGGACAGCACCAAGACCCGGTTCAACATCCACATCCTTCCTCAGTAGGCCCCGCGCGAGCCTTCACCCTCAGGCCCGCGCTGGGAGTGGGCTTGCGCCGGTTACGTGGACAGTGAAGTCATGCGCCGCCGACGCACCGTTGCGGCCCGGGAGCCGAGCCGGGGTGAACGCGAACGACCGCCGTCCTACTGGCCCTTCTGCCCATCGTCTCTCTCTCGTCGGCTCCAGGTCTCAACTCGACCAGCCCGTCCTTGGCCATGCAGGTTGCCTAGGGCCTTCAGCCCGGACCTGGCTATCACCGGGTCGTTGACGAGAAGGGTCAGCCAGCTTCCATCGGCCTCGGCGTGAATCTTCAGCTCGGGGGCGGCCGTGCCGAGCAGGGTCAAGTCATCCAATCCATCGTTGAGAAAGAGCTCCTGGACGCCTGTCACATTGAAGAGGTTTCGCTCGGCTTGGGGAATGGCCTCCCATTGCCGCTGGCTCCAGATGGAATCGCCAGAAGGCCAGCTCCAGAAGAAGAAGTTGAAGTTCGCGGGCGCCATCGCCGCCACCGCCGCGGCGTCGGGAAGCGCGGTTCCGACCCAGTCCAGGGCCAGCAGCGAGACCCACTCGCTCTTTCCTTCGACCTTCAGGCCTGTCACATGCCAGTGCACCGCACCACGCGTTCTATACTCACCCGGAACACAAGAACCCGAAGTCCGGGAACCGGAGAAGCGCATCATGTTGGCGGAATCGCTCAAGGGAAAATCGGTCATCGTCACCGGCGCCAGCAAGGGCATTGGCAAGGGGATCGCCGGAGTCTTCGCGCGGCACGGAGCCAAGGTGCTGGTGGTCGCGCGAGATCTCCAGGCGGCTGAGACGACGGCGCGGGAGTTCGTCGCGGCCGGTGGCACCGCTAGTGGCTTTTCCGCTGACGTGACCCGGCTCGAGGGCATGGAGAAGATGGCCCAGGCGGCGGCCGAGCGTCATGGCGGAATCGACGTGCTGTGCGCCAATGCCGGCATCTTTCCGCAGGTGAAGATGGAGGACATGTCGCCGGAAACCTGGGACGAGGTGATGGCGACCAACCTCAAGGGCACCTTCCTCTCGGTGAAGGCCTGCATCCCCTACCTGAGGAAATCCGGCCAGGGACGCATCGTCATCACCTCTTCGATCACGGGCCCGGTGACCGGCTTTCCCGGCTGGACCCATTACGGTGCCACCAAGGCCGGGCAACTGGGCTTCATGCGCACCGCCTCCATGGAGCTCGCGAAATACCGCATCACGGTCAACGCCGTACTGCCCGGCAACATCGTGACCGAGGGCCTCGAGGCGCTGGGCCCGGACTACATGAAGGGCATGGCGGAGGCGGTGCCGCTCGGCACTCTGGGCCAGGTCGAGGATATCGGCCATGCCGCCCTGTTCTTCGCCAGCCGCGAGGCCGGCTACATCACCGGCCAGACGCTCATCGTGGATGGCGGTCAGGTCCTCCCCGAATCGCCGGACGCGTTGAAGCAGATGTAAGGGCAACTGCGGCCCGGCTCTCAACACCAAGCGAGCTGCGGTGGCCCCTGCGCCGGGGCCTGCTGCGCAGGCCGCGTGGGTCATTCCAGGTGCTCCAAATAGCGCGCCCCCCACTGGCGCCTGCCTCCACCTGACCGCGATGGGGGCGCGCGGAGCGTCTCAGTAGGCCACGACGGTGGGATTCGTGGTGCTGGTGAAGAAGTCCGGGTAGGTGGCGATGTAGTTGGAGCCGCTCCCGCTCTCGAACGGGATGGTGCCGTACTTGGTACCCTGAACCTGGAGGGTGGTGCCATCGGCCAGGAGGGACAGCTCCCCGCGGTAGACTCTCGAGAAGCGGAACTCGTCATGCGCGGAGAGCGTCGTGGAGCGCACCACCGATAGCGTGTCCGGCGTCAGGTGCCGCAGCTCCAGGTATACGCCGGAGGAGCCGCTCGGCGAGTACTTGTACGTGTAGCTGACGGCGACCCCGAGGTCGTTCGCGGCAATCGACAGGCCGGGCTCCGAGTACGAGCCCGCGAGCACCACACTCGCGCTCGGCCACGGGCACGTGGAAGAGGCCTGTCGGGTGATGACGGGCTCGAACAGGGGCGGATGCGAAGTCGAGCTCGTCTGCTGGTAGGTAATGGAGAAGGTGCACCCCTGTGAGAAGGCAGAGGTCAGCGCGGCGGAGTCCGTAGCGGTCTCGAGCGACTCAGCGGTGGCGGGCCCGCCACAGGCGGAGAGCAGGAGGGCGACAGCGAGGGAGGTGGTGGATTTCACGGGATGCATGGGGTTTTGTTCCTTGTTAGGTGACAAGCGTCAATACGGCTGCGGCGATCGAAGCGACTGCAATCCACATGTTCCCGCTCAATCGGCTGGATGCTTCGCGGACCAAAGCTTCACCGGCGCCCGCTTCTCGTAGGCTTTCCCTTCTGGAGAGCCAACCAACTCCATCTCGAGACCCCATGGAGTGAAGAAGTGGACCCATGTTTCGCCTGACGTATCGCCTGAAGTCATCGTCATCGGCTCACCCATCACGGTGATGCCCTTTGATTTCAAGTAGGCAACACCCGCTTTGACGTCGTCTGTATAAAAAGCAATGTGGTGGCCACCCAGGTCTTCATGATTCGGTGGGGTTGTTTTCCCTTTTGAGCCTTCGTACTCAAAGAGCTCGATATTGGAGCCGTGGCCGCAGCGAAGCATCTTGATCGTCACGCTTTTCGCTCTGGCTGGGACCTGCGTTTTCCGGTCGTTCGATAAACTGTTCGTTACCGGAGCGGGACCGATTTTCGTAACAGCGACACAGCCGAATATTTCAGAAAAGAATTTTTCAGCCTCGCGCATGTTGGGAACTGTGATTCCGACGTGATCGATCCCGGCCGATTTGATTCCAGGCATCTGCGCCTGGGCCGTTGATGTCAGTGCGAATGCCACGGCGGCTGGGAGGATTGGATTTCTGAGTTTCCAGTTCATTGGGTTGCTTCCTCTGTTGTTCGTTCGGCTGAATGTTCTGTTGGTACCCACAACCCTATCGGAGCTTGAGGGGGTCGATAAGGCGCTATAGAGTGAACGCTTTGTTTCCTGAGGCGAACAGTGTCCCAGGAGGAACCAAGTGGATCTGAATGCGGTGATGATGTTCAATCGGGTCGTGAAGTTCGGCAGTTTTTCGAAAGCCGCGGCAGAACTTGGCGTCACGAAATCGACAATCTCGAAAAAGATCGCCGAGCTCGAGTCTCACTTGGGAACAACTCTTCTCAGACGAACGACCAGAAGCCTTCAGCTGACGGATATGGGGAAGCAGTTCCACGAGCAGTCATCGAGAGGTTTGTCGGAAATCAAAAAGGCGACCGAGCAGGCGCAAGCAGCAGGCGCTGAACCTCAAGGACGCCTACGTATTACAGCTCCTTCCGATTTCGCGATGAGCGTGCTCGCGCCGCTCCTCGCGGGATTTCTAGAGACGTATCCATGAATCTCGCTCGAGATGATGCTGACCGACAAGATACTCGATCTGGTGAATGACAACATCGATGTCGCCATCCGGATTGGCCCGATGCTGGATTCAACTCTGAGCGCGAAGAAAGTCGGTCGGGATGTTTTTCAGTTGGTGGCGAGTCCCTTGTATATCAAGCGTTCGCCCCCTCTCCAGGAGCCAGGCGATCTGAAAAAGCACGACTGCCTGGTCTTCGTTCCCAAACCTGCCATGCGAAGTTGGCGGTTGAAATCCGGAGCATCGAGAACAACTTTCGAGCCAGAGAGTAAGTTTCTCTCGAATAATGTGAGTGCTGTGAAAGCCCTGGTGGTGCAAGGCGCCGGCGTCGCACTCCTGCCTGTCTCTAATTGTTGGGAGGAGATCAAGGCAAAGCGTATGAAAGTCGTCATGCCGGAGTGGTCGATGGAGGACACACCCATTCATTTCGTGTTTCAGAAACACGGCTTCACGCCACCGAAGGTTTTGGTTTTCATCTCTTATATGGAACAGAAGATGAAGCCGCTCTTCATCTGATGCGGAAAGCGTATAAGCAGGGGGAGGGCCCGAAGTGGGCTTGCTCCGGTTACGTGGCTCTCCCGCGGAGCAGCAGATATCCCGGCTCTTGGTTCACAGAAACGCTTCGCCACGCGCCAGCTGCGCGAGCATGTCTCGTATTCGCTTCTTCCGGGTCTCCAAGCGTCTGGCGGTCTGGAGGCGGTGATAGATCACGAATAGATTTCCGCGATCGAGCGTTTCGAAGAACTCCTGGGCGGGACGGTTCTTCCGCAATTCTTCGAGGAAGTCATCCGGTATGACCATCTCGGACGATCCCGAATAGGCCTTCTCCCAGCGCCCGTCCTGACGGGCCGCTTCGACATGCGCCAGACCAGATGGCTGCATGCGCCCTTCGGCGATCAGACGCTCGGCGTGCTCACGGTTCCTCTTCGACCAGTTCGATCTGGCACGGCGTGGCGTCAAGCGTTGAAGAAACGAGACTTCGTCGAGCGACTTTCGATGACCGTCGATCCAGCCCCATGCAAGGGCCGCGACGACGCAATCGTTCCAGGTGACAGTTGGCGTTCCCGAGTCCTTCTTGTAGATGCGTATCCAGAGTTCTCGCTGGGTCGCATGATTCGCTTTCAGCCACTTTTCGAGCTGGTCCGCTGTCTCGAAGGAGCGAGCTTCGGGTGGATGCATGCCAGGCCCTTTCACTGGCTCAGGGCGCCTTGTATTCCGTAGCGACATCCAGGACCCACGTGATGCCGAAGCGGTCCTTGAGCATGCCATAGAGGGGCGCCCATCCCGACGGCGCCAGGGGCTGCGCGACGGTCGCGCCAACGGAGAGCTTTTCCCAGAGCGCGCTGATTTCCTTTTCGGAGTCGCCGCGGACAGAGACGAAGAATGCATTCTTGCCTGGGTCCCACGGCATCCGGGACGGCACGTCGTACGCCATCACTCGGAAGCCGTTCTTGGCGGCGACCTGGCCCCACATCACCTGATTCGTCTCGGACGGAGCCTGGACGTTCTGGGCGTCCTTGTAGGTGACGATGGCGATGTCGCCGCCGAACACGGTCTGGTAGAACTCCAGCGCCGCACGAGCATCGCCACGGAAGTTGAGGTGGTTGGTAACGCTTACGGTCATGATTCTCTCCTATACGGGTTCAGGTTTTCGAGCGTCTCCGCACGCTCGTGGCTCGTCGGGGCGATGGGGATTCGTCGACCCGTGAGGGGGTGGGAGCAGGTCCGTGACCTGTCGAATCGGGTGGTACCTCCGAGGGCTGACGCCGGAGGGCCGGCACGATGACTCCGTCAACCATCGACACGAGGAATGCCAGGTCGATCGGCTTGCGCTGAACGAGGGTGCGGTAGGCGGCCATCGATGGGATGACCTGGGAAAGAGTGTCGATGTCGGCGGACGCCGAGATCTCTCCGCGCTCGACCGCTCGCCGCATCAGCGCGAAGTGCGCGTCGGCCCACGGCTGGACGACCGCGGCGTTTGCTGCGTCGGCGAGCGCCTGGTCTTGCGAGAGCAACGAGGCGAGCCCCGTCATGATCTTGAGCTTGCGCTTGCCTTCCTCGAGCGACTGCGGCTTGAACAGGCCGAGCAGGTCTCCGCGGAGCGAGCCGGTGTCGGGCAGACGTTCGAGATCGACCTGCTTGCGCTTCATGTGCGCGACTGCGTCGATGACCAGTTCTTCCTTCGACGTCCAACGGCGGTAGATGGTCGCCTTTCCGGCTCCGGCTCGCGCGGCCACGATGTCCATGGTCAGGCCCGCTGCGCCCACCTCCGCGAGTACCTCGAGCGTTGCTTCGAGGATCTTGGCGTCGCGCGAGGGGTCTCGCTTGCGTCCTGCCTGTGCAGGCGCGACGGCAGCGGCGTCGTCATCGTTCTGAGTCATGCAGTCATCCTCAAGATGATGTTGATACTGGTGAGTTCCGGAACTTTCAAGTTCCGAAACTGTCCGGTGTCGTTATTTTCGCGGAGCCCTGGCCCCCGGCCTCGCCCCACCCGCTTCTTGAGCATCGCTATTCCGTGCTCGGCTTCGGTCGGCGTCGCGTCGGCCAGCTTGTGGAACGCGGCGCTCACGAGGGGATGACGGGTCTCTTCTCCCGCGAAGGGTCCAACGGGCTACGTCCTGCCCTCCTGCGACCATTGCAGTCCCACGGTGAGTGGCCTGAGGCCCGCGGAGCCCTCGGACTTCGTGCAGTTGCGGCGCATCGACCGCTACCCCATGGGGGAAAGCACGGGGACACCGCGACGTCCTCCTCGGGCACGGCCTGCGCGACGGCCACGCGTCCGGAGGAATGCAAGTCGGTGCTCGAACACCTCGACCCCTCTCGGGGCCTCCGCGAGCGATGCGAACCCGCCAGCGGGCTCGACGTGACCTGCGACTCCTTGGAGCAAGGCGCGGTGAAGACCCTCGGAGGAGAGCACCCGCCTGGCGCGGCGCTTCGGCGCGACCCCTCCCCGGCTCCAGGTGGAGGAGCCGCTCGACGCGGATCTTGTCGCCCAGGCGGGCCTGCCCACCCCAGAAGTCGCCGCGTCCTTCCTGTCCGCGCTCGAGCGGGAACTCTGGGCCTGAGCGCGAAGATCAGCTGCGGTCAGCGCTTGCCCGCGCCGCCCACCTGGACAGGTCCCCCGCGCGCAACGGCGCGCTGGAAGGCGGGACGGGCGTACAACCGATCCAGGTAGGCGCCCAGGGGCGCGAAGGACTCCAGCAGGCCCGAGGGCCGCGCCGCCTCCAGCACGAAGCTCATCTGGATGTCCGCGGCGCTGAACGCATCGCCCAGCAGGTAGGGCCCCTTCTCCAGGGCTCCGGCGATGTAGCTCAGGTGGTTCGTCATCTCGCCGGAGATGCGCGGCTTGAGCGGCGCGCCCGCCTCGCCCAGCCGTCCCATGTAGATGCCGAGGATGAACGGCAGCATGGCCGAGCCCTCGGCGTAGTGCAGCCATTGCACGTAGGTGTCGTACTCGGCCGAGTCCGGCGCGGGCGCCAGCCGTCCCTTCCCGTGGTGCCGCACCACGTAGTCGATGATGGCTCCCGACTCGGCGATCACCCGGCCCCGGTCCTCCAGCAGCGGGGACTTGCCCAGCGGATGGATCGCCTTGAGCTCGGGAGGCGCGAAGCCCGTCTTCGGATCGCGGGGGTAGGTAACAAGCTCGTAGTCGAGTCCCAGCTCCTCGAGGAGCCAGAGGATGCGATGCGAGCGGGAATTGACGAGGTGGTGCAGTTTGAGCATGGGCGCAGGATGGCGCAGACCGCCCCATCCCTCACAAGACAGCACCCGCGGCGTCCGTGGAAAAGGCCACACGGCGTCTCCCCCCCCGAGGCGAGGAACCCGGCAATAGCGTGAAAACCTGCTCCTCGACATCAAACTGTGGCTGCTCCAATCACAGCAAGAGCGTCTGTGGAGGAGATCCCCGCTGTCGCTGGATCGTTGGAACAGGCTGCAAGTGCGCATAATCTAAAATTTGACACAGACCGGTAGGGGTTGAAGCTTGCTTCTTCACTGCCGGACTAGATGGCCAACACCAGCATGCCGGTGCGCCTACGGGCGGGACAGAGGCCGCGACAACAACAGACGCGTGATCGGGCCCGGCGCATGGCCTCCACCGCTGCCCGCGACATCACCGTTTCATGAAAAGAATTGAGTCAAGTACATGAGCGAGTTCCAACAGCTCCCAAGGTCGTGGAAGCAATCCCCCCTGTGTCTGGCGCTCCTGGGGCTCCTGTTCCTCGCCAGCATCGGGTGTGGCGATTCCACCCCAGCGCCGCCGGTAGAGGAGCCCACGCCGGGAATCCCCGCGCCCGAGAATCCTTCCGGGCCGATGGGCACCAGCCTGTTGCTTCAGGTCGTCGATGACTCGGGCAACCCAGTGGCGGGGGCCGCCGTGTCCTCCCAGGGAGCGCTCTTCCCCGTCGACAGCTCCGGCCACCTGCTGCTGGAGAACCTCCAGCCCGGGCGTTTGCTGGCCCGCGTGGACGCGCTCGGTTTCACGTCGGCCACAACCGTGGTGGAACTGAAGGAGGGGACTCACGCGGGAGCCCAGGTGAAGCTGCTCCCGCTGGCCAACCCCATTCCCTTCCAGGCCGAGCAGGGTGGCACCATCCAGACGCCGCAGGTGCACGTCACCATCCCTCCGGACGCCGTCGTGGATGCCCTGGGGCAGCCCGTCACCGGCACCGTGGAGGTCACCATCGCGCCCCTGGATCCGACGACCCAGCTGGCCTCCATGCCGGGCCCCCTGGAGGGCACCCGGGTCGTGGGCGGAGAGACGGTACAACTCGAGAGCTTCTTCATGGCGGAGGTGAGCCTGTGGAGCAACGGGGCTCCCGTACAACTGGCGCCGGGGAAATCAGCGACGCTGGAGTTCGTGCTCCCAGAAGCCCTGGCCAGCCAGTTCCACGCGGGAGACCGCGTGCCCGCATGGTGGTTCGATCTGGACGAGGGCCAGTGGCGCGAGGAGGGGGAGGGAACCATCCAAACCGCCTCGGCGCGGCCAGACAGGTTGGCCTGGGTGGTCACGGTGAATCACTTCACGTGGTGGAACTGCGACGCGCCCTGGACGGACAAGAGCTGCGTCAACGTGCTGGTGGTGGACGGGAAGGGAGTTCCCGTCAGCGGCGCGGCGGTGAACGCCCAGGGCACCAGCTACTCTGGAGAGAGCAGGCCTGAGTACACCGGAGCCGATGGCCGGGCGTGCATCGAGATCAAGCGAGGCAACACGGCCAACGTCTTCGCCGGACTGCGTGGCAAGCCCAACTCGGACATCGTGGCGGTGACAGGGACGGACGAGGCGGCCGTCTGTGGCAGTGGCCCCTGCACCGAGGTAAGGCTCACCCTTCCAGACATCATCTGCACGCCGGGTGCTTACGAGACCTGTGCGTACGCGGGGCCAGCGGGAACCGAGGGGAAGGGGCTGTGCCGGGCGGGCCGTCGGCAGTGCAACGTCATCGGGACGCAGTGGAGCGCATGCGTGGGGGAAGTGACGCCAGCGGCCGAGAGCTGCCGGACCCCCTTCGATGATGACTGCGATGGAGAGGTGAATGAGGAATGCACCTGTTCCGACCAGCAGGGCGTGTCCTGCTATGGCGGGCTCAGTGGGACGCAGGGGGTTGGCATCTGCCATGGGGGGACGGTGGCGTGTGACCTTTTCGGCAACGTCGTCTGTCAGGGACAACAGCTGCCCCGGCCGGAGATGTGCTCGACGCTCGCGGATGACGACTGCGATGGCTCGAGTACCGAGTGCGAGCCCGCGTCCCAGTGGTTCTGGACGCTGAGCGCCAATGCCACGGGTTGCACGTCCTCCACGAAGATGGTGGACATGGCCGTGGATGGCGAGGGCAACACGCTGCTGCTGAGCAGCCTCATTGGCACCGTCACCCTTGGCGGCGCTGTCTTCACCGGAGACGAGAAGGATCTGCTGCTGGTGAAGGTGGATACCAATGGTCAACCCGCCTGGGCCCGACTCCTCGATTTCGAAGCACGCCCCTTGATCGGGTCCTCCTCGCAGGAGAGGCTCACCGTGGACGCGACGGGCAGCGTGGTGGTGGTGGGGAGGTTCTCCGGCACCCTGGGCATGGATGGCCGCTCGCTGGTCAGCACCGGGTCTTCAGACTCCTTCGTGGCGAAGTTCGCGCCCAATGGCAGCCTGCTGTGGACCCAACGCTTCGGTGGGGATACCAGTTCCGAATCCTCCGGAGAGGCCGTGGCCACGGACGCCGCCGGCAATGTCGCCCTCGTGGGACTGTTCAAGGGAACCTTGAACATCGGGAGTACGGCCCATACCGCCGCGAATCGTTCCTTCTACGTGGCGAAGCTCGATGCGGGCACGGGAGATTCCCTCTGGAGCCGGAGCATCATCAGGAGCAGTGACTCGGGTGGCTATGACTCCGCCACCGAAATGGATGAAGCTGGCGATGTCCTGGTGGCGGCGCGCTTCACTGGCACGGTGGATATCGATGGAACCGTGCTCACCACGACATCGTGGAGCCCGAATGTCTTCGTCACGAAGCTCGCGGGCACCACGGGCAGCGCGCACTGGAGCCAGAGCATGGATGCGCCGATATGGGGGGGCCATGACAAGCCGCGCCTGAAGGCCGCAGAGGCTGGCACGGTGTTGGTGCTGACAGCTTCGGGCTCCGAGCACAAACTCGCCAAGCTCTCCGCGGATGGGCCGGAACTCTGGAGCCAGGTCATCAGCCGCCACCACTCAACGCCTGACACCCTGAATCTGGGGCTCGACGCCACGGGCAATGCACTGGTCTCTGGGACCTTCACGAACAAACTCGACCTGGGCGGTGGGATCCGCCAATCCGGCAAGAAACCCGCTGCGTTCGTGGCCTGGTACGACCCACAGGGCAGGTATTTGAAGGACCACGTCTACCCCGTGGTGAGCCGTAACGGAGCCGGAACCCCGGTGGGTGCCTCCGTGGGAGTGAGAGCAGGCGCCACCCGCTCGGGACACGTGCTGCTGGGAGGCTGGTTCGAAGGCTCCGTGGACTTCGGGATGGAACCCGAGCAAGCCTCCTGCCCTGACAGCTTCCTGCTGAAGATCGATCCCACCCCCGACCATCTCCCCCCCGACATCATCCGCGCGTCCAGTTCCTCGGACACGGCCGCTCCCGGCCAGGTCCTCACCTATGAGGTGGAGGCCAAGGATCCCGAAGGCTCTCCGCTCACCTTCTTCTGGGCGGCGACCACGGGCTCGTCTGGCACACCGGCCACCAGCGCATCCAAGAGCGGCATCACCTGGACGGCCCCCTCCTGCGTCCATGCCGCCAATCCCCCGACAATCACCGTCACCGTCACCAATGCATTCAACGTGAGAACCACGAGAACCTTCGCGGTCACGGGGCTGCCGGCCTGTTGGGCCTCGACGGGCTCCATGCTCTCGCCTCGCAAGAGTCACAAAGCGACGCTGCTGTCCGACGGCAGGGTGCTCGTCACGGGGGGACTTTTCAATCGGACGGCGGAGGTGTACGACCCGGCCACGGGCAGTTGGAGTGATGCCGGCTCCATGAGCGCGTCTCGCTCGAGTCACACGGCGACGCTGCTACTCAACGGCAAGGTGCTCGTCACGGGGGGGAACTCCGATGATGCGACGGCGGAGGTATACGACCCGGCCACGAATACATGGAGTGCCGTCAGCTCCATGAGCACGTCTCGCTCGAGTCACACGGCGACGCCGCTGCCCGGTGGCAAGGTGCTCGTCGCGGGAGGATACGGGGGAACCTTTGGAACCAATCTCCGGACGGCAGAGGTGTACGACCCCATCACGGACACGTGGAGCCCCACTGACTCCCTGAGCGAACCTCGCAGCGAGCATACGGCGACGCCGCTGTCCGATGGCAGGGTGCTCATCACGGGGGGAGTCGGAGGGATGTATGGCGGGAGCGTCATCTGGACGGGGGAGGTGTACGACCCAGTCACGGCGACGTGGAGTACCACCAACTCCATGGTCTCGCAGCGCTCAAGGTACACGGCGACGCTGCTGTCCGACGGCAAGGTGCTCGTCACGGGGGGATACCCCAAGGGGGCCCCCGCGATCGCGAATGCGGAGGTATATGACCCGGCCACGAATACCTGGAGTGCCGTCAGCTCCATGGCATTGCCTCGCGGTTACCACGCGGCGACGCTGCTGCCCAATGGCAAGGTGCTCATCACGGGGGGAATCTATGGCTATGATGACCCGGTGGAGGAACTGTACGACCCAGCCACGGGCACCTGGAGCGCTGTCGGCCCCATGACCACGGCTCGCTATAGTCACACGGCGACGCTGCTACTCAACGGCAAGGTGCTCATCACGGGGGGCCAAGACCGCTCGCAGAGCATTGAGTTCGAGACAGCGGAGCTGTACACGCCCTGAGCCTTGTGAGTCATTGGCATTAACGACAGATACGTGACCGGGGCCCGGCACACGGGCTCCTCCGACGGGGTACGGCGAACACCTACGCTGAACCCGCCACGACAGGCGCAGGTCACCCACCGGACGTTCTTGCTGGACTGTCCTGGTTTTCGGGAGTTCAGTCCCAACTCCCCTCATCCAGGAGCCGTTCCCCATGAAGAACAGTCCTTTGCTGCTGATGTTGGCGGTATTCCACCTGTGCGGCACAGCCGCCCTGGCCCGAACTGGAATGGCCGGCGCCGAGCCAGGCGACCTCGGAGGCTCCGAGCGTGCCGGACTGGCCGCGGCGCAGTGCGGCCCGAGCGTTCCGCTGAGCACCCGGGGCCGCTACATCGTCGACCGCTGCGGAGAGCGCTTCAAGCTGAAGTCCGTCAACTGGTTCGGCGCGAGCGATCAGCTCGAGGTCGTGGGAGGCCTGGACAAGCAGAAGCTGTCGGACCTCGTCACGGGAATGAAGGCACTGGGCTTCAACTCCGTCCGGCTTCCGTTCTCCAACAACATGCTGCATCCGGACAACAACAAGCCCGCGGCGCAGCGATGTCTGGAGAAGTATGGCGTCACGTGTATCGACCCCACGAAGAACCCGGAGTTGCTGAACAAGACGGCGCTCGAGGTCTACGACGCCGTCGTGGCGGAGCTGACGCGGCAGGACCTGGTGGTCATCCTGAACAACCACACGACGAAGTCCATGTGGTGCTGCGGCTGGGATGGCAATGGCTTCTGGGACAGCAGCCAGGCCCTGCAGCGATGGCAGGACGACTGGGTGATGATGGCGGTGCGCTACCAGGGCAACAAGTGGGTTGCCGGGGCCGACCTGCGCAACGAGGTGCGTCCGGACGGATTGGACAGCCCCAACTGGGGGATGCGCAACCAGCATGACTGGCACATGGCGGCCCAGACGATGGGCAACGTGCTGCTGCGGACGAACCCGGACCTGCTCATTGTCGTCGAGGCGGTCAACTGGTGGGGACTCCTGGACGGAGAGCGCCCGCAGTTGAAGCCCGTGAGGCAGCGGCCCGTCGCCCTGTTGCGCGGAGACAAGCTCGTCTACGCCGTGCACAATTATGGCTACACCGGGCCGAAACAGTCGGGAGGCTCGCTGGGCAGCGGCCCGAAGTACGGCGACATGGACAAGTCAACGCTCCACGGCACGCTGGACCAGGAGTGGGGCTTCGTGCTCGCGGCGAATCAGGCATACACCGCGCCGGTCTGGATGAGCGAGTTCGGCATCGGCTACAACGAGCAGGCGGCCAACTCCCGAGCGTGGTTCAGCAACCTCGCGGACTACCTGATCGACAAGGACGTCGACTGGGCCTACTGGGCCATGAACGCGGCGAAGTTGCAGAACTCGATGCAGGGGGAGGACGAAACCTACGGCCTGTGGAGCTATCCGGACTGGAATGGCGTGCGCAACGGTGACTGGCGGCTCGGGACGGGCCCCTTGGGTCGGCTGCTCGGGGCGAACGGGCGGACAGGCGCCGTGGAGGCGACGCGCTTCCTGCCGATGACCGCCCTCCTGAAGAACGGGAGCTCCACCTACTACGTGGACAACAACTCGCTGGATGTCGATTGGCACTCGGGCAAGGCGAAGATCAGCTGTCCGAGGGGCTATCGCGTGGTGGGGGTGAGCGCGGGCTTCTCCATCCTCTGCACCAACGCGGGAGCCGTTCCCGCGCAGCAAGTCACGGGGAGTCACCAGACGGTCACCCAGGAGGTCTCACCGCTGCGCTACCCGGGTGACTGGGCCAACCAGAGCATCAAGTTCGAGTGCCCCACGGGCTCCTACGCGGTGGGCATCTCCACGGCGAACCCGTTCTGGCTCGAGCTGGCGGGTCTGCTCTGTGAGCAGAACACCGGTGGCATCCCCGCCAACAGCAGGTCGGCGAAGGACTTCTGGGGGGGAGACCAGCGCGCGTCGCTCTCGGGAGGCGACTGGAGCGTGGGCCAGCACAAGGGGCAGTGCGCCGACAACCAATACCTCATCGGATTGGCGCATCGCCGGAGCGGGGCCGCGGACTACCCGTCGGTGGCTCTCTGCTCCAACTGAGACCGAGCAAAGAAAAGGAAGCAATGCCAATGCGGCACCTTTCGTCGATACCTTCGACCAGTTCAACTCGTCGACCTGGAGCTGCGAGTACTCCAGGATGTGCGTTTTGAATTGCTGAAGGGCAACAGCGTGGTGTCCTCGCGAACGGCGTCTACACCCTCAAGGCCACCGCGACGAGTACGGCTGCCGCGGGAGGTGACGTGAACACCGTGTCGATCCCCATCACGATCCAGAACTGAGCGGAGGAACGGCGCGGGGCCCGCTCCCAGCGGGAAGCGGGCCCCACGCCGCCGGCGTCAACGGCTCACGGCGCGAAGCTCGGCGGACGATCCGACGTGCCGCTGCCCCACGACTCGTTGGCATTGCCGCCCATCACGTACTTGAGCGTGGAGCCCTTGGCGATGTCGGCGAAGCGCACGAAGGTCTTCGTCGTGGCCGTGCCGTCGATGTCCAGGCTCTGGATGTAGCTCGCGGCCGGACCCGCGCCCTGGCCCTCGATGGTCAGCACGTGACCGTTGGCGAGGTGCACCTTGGCACTGGGGAACCGCGGGCCGTTGATCACCAGCAGGTCGGTGCCGGGGATGACCGGGTACATGCCGAGGTCGCTCCACACGAGCCAGGCGGAGGTCGCGCCCAGGTCGTCGTTGCCGGGCAGGCCGCCCGGGTTGCCATTGAACTCCACGTCGATGATGCGGCGCACGATCGCCTGCGTCTTCCAGGGCACCTGGGCGAAGTTGTAGAGCCAGGGCGTGCCGTGCTGTGGCTCGTTGCCGATGTAGAAGTGTGGCCGCTGCGTGCCCGCGTTGAGCTCCTTGAAGAGCTCATCGAGCCGGGTCACCGCCTCCGTGTGGCCACCCATGAGGGTGTACAGGCCCTCGACGTCATGGGGAACCATCCACACGTACTGTGCCGCGTTGCCCTCGATGTAGCCACACTGCGACGACACATCGAGCGGCTGGCAGTCCCACGCGCCCGTCTTGCCCACCTGGATGGCCGTCTGGATGCGCAGCTTCACGTAGCGGGCCGTGCGCTCCGGGAAGGTGTGCGTGGTGATGTTCGCGGTGTTACCGGTGACCGTGGCCACGGTCTCGAAGGTCACGTTGTCGGTGCTGACGCTCAGCGTGAAGTCCTGGGTGTTCCATTGGGCCGACTCGCCGCCCGCGCCCGCGTGGGAGACGATGATCTTGTCGATCGACTGCGCGCTGCCCAGGTCCACCTGCCACCACTTGTCGCTGCTGGTGTTGTCACACCACTTGTCGCCGCTGCCGCCGTTGATGGAGCCGTTCACCGCCTTGGACGGATTCTCGCTGGCGTTGCACGAGGCGCTCGCCGTGGCGTCGTGGTTGAGCGCCAGGTTGGTGGACGACGAGGCGGCGCCGAAGACCTCCACCTCGTAGATGCGCGAGGCGGTCGCGCCCGGCTGCGGCGCGCCCACGCGCGGCTCGATCAGCTTGTCGGCGGGGTTCCAGCTCTCGGTCCAGTAGTGCGAGCGCGCGAGGTACTCATCGCGCACGGAGGTGTTGCCCAGCTCGCCGGCGAAGCGCGAGATGGCGAAGTCCGCCATGGCGTACTCGAGCGACATGGCCGCGTTTCCGCCCGCGTACTTGTACGTGAGCCAGTCGGAGAGGTTCCAGCGCTGGGTGTTGCTGGGATTGGTCGCGGACTCGAGCATGAGCCGCAGCGCCTCGCTGGTGTCGAAGCCACGCACGCCCATGGCGTAGGCGTTGGCGACGTTCACCGTGCCCGGGTCACCCACCATGACGCGGGTCTCGACGTTCTGGTGCGACCAGAAGGGCAGGAGGCCGCCCTGCACGCCGTCCTCGACCATGGAGTGGATGATGTCCGGCGCCTCGGGCGCGATGGCGCCGATGAGGTGCGTCCACGAGCGGATGATGTCCCAGCCGGAGTAGTTCTGGTACACGGTCCAGCCGTTGGCCGTGTGCACCGAGCGGTCGAAGCCCATGTACTGGCCGTTCACGTCGCTGGAGACGTTGGGATTCTGGAAGACGTGGTAGAGCGCCGTGTAGAACAGCTCGAGGTCCGCGTCGCTGCCGCCGGTGATCTCGATGCGGTTGAGCACCTCGTTCCACCGCTTGCGCGCGGCGGAGTGCACGGCGTCGAAGTCCCAGCCACTGTTCTCGGCGGCCAGGTTCGCCTCGGCGTTGTCCATGCTGACGAAGGACACGCCGATCTTCATCTGCACCACGGGGTTGCTCGTCGTGTCGAAGGTCGCGTAGGCGCCCGAGCCGGTGCCCCGGGCGGTGGTGGAGCCCGGCGACAGGGTGTTGCCCAGCCAGGTGCCCGAGGCCGAGAACGGGCGGTCGAACTGCGCCGCGAAGTAGATGGTGAAGGTCTCGCTCGAGCCGCAGAAGCCGCCCGCGGTGGCGCTGCCACGGATGCGGTCGTTGCCGATGAGCTGCACGGTGCCAGCGCGCACGCCCGTCGCGCTGCGGCCGGTGTGGAGCAGGAGCTGGGCGGCGGTGGAGGCAGGGTAGTGCAGGCGCACCATGCCCGTGCGCGTGGTGGTGGTCAGCTCCACGTCGATGTCGCCATCGAGCGTGACGCCGTAATAGCCGGGCAAGGCCTCCTCGGTGCAGGGCGTTCGCATTATAACCCCCTGAAACAATTGGATTGCACGAGGCAGGGACCTACCGCGAAAGTAGGTCATCATGCCCGACCAGACTCCCAAGGACGCCTCGCTGTGGACGTACTTCGCC
>Ga0081606_1000136_pt1 | contig 43923 bp, 27 predicted proteins | sample EareggfetidaYelm_FD_71127 | JGI IMG/M metagenome (GOLD analysis project Ga0081606, IMG submission 71127) | Earthworm egg capsule microbial community from the University of Washington, USA - E. fetida Yelm (SPADES assembly) (version 2) | ecosystem: Host-associated > Annelida > Reproductive system...
GGGGAGGAGCTTGTCGCACTGGTCGAGCGCGTGACGGAATGGGGGCTGGGCCTGGTGGAGCCCCCGCGCGATGCCGGGGTCCTGCGAGCCCTGGCCGGTGAAGAGCCACACGGTGCCGGGCGCGCCCGCCTCCAGGGGGGTGGGCACGAGGCCCTGGTTGGCACCCAGCGCCGCTTCCAGCTCCCGCGCCGAGCCACCCAGGAACACCCGGCGGTGCTCCAGGTGGGCGCGGCCCACGCGGGCCGTGTGGCAGGCGCTGGCCAGCTCCAGATTCGGCAGGGCCTCGGCCCACCGCGCGCGCAGGGGGTCGAGCGCGGTCGGCGTGCGGGCGGACAGGGGGAGCAGCTCGACCGGGCGCCGGGCCTGCTCCGCCACGGCCTCCGACGGCGCCTCGCGAATCACCACGTGCGCGTTGGTGCCGCTGAAGCCGAAGGAGCTGATGCCCGCGACCCGCGGGTGCTCGCCCGCGGGCCAGGGCCGCGATTGGGTGGCCACTTCGAGCCGGTGGCCTCGCCAGTCGAAGTGCCCGGTGGGGTGCTCCAGGTGCAGGTGGGGCGGAAGGGTGCCGTGCTCCAGGGCCAGCACCACCTTCATCAGCCCCGCGAGTCCGGCGGCGGCCTCCAGGTGACCGATGTTCGTCTTCACCGAGCCGATGACCAGGGGCCGCTGCCGCTCGTGGAAGACATCGGCGAGCGCGTGGAGTTCGATGGGATCGCCCAGGGCGGTGCCCGTGCCGTGCGCCTCGATGTAGTCCACGTCGGAGGGCGACAGCCGCGCGTTGGCGAGCGCGGCGCGCACCACCTCGCGCTGGGCGGTGCCGTTGGGGGCGGTGAGGCTGGAACTGGCGCCGTCCTGGTTCGTGGCGGAGCCGGCCACCACCGCGCGGACCGGCTCGCGGCGGTGCCTCGCCTCGGACAGGCGCCGCAGCACGAGGACGGCGCACCCCTCTCCGCGCACGAAGCCATTGGCCGACGCGTCGAACGTCTTGCACCTGCCGTCCGGCGAGAGCGCCGCCATGCGCTCCAGGCCCAGGGCGATCTCGGGCTCGAGGATGAGCTGTACGCCGCCCACCAGCGCGAGTTCCGTCTCCCCGCTGCGCAGGCTCTGCACGGCCAGGTGCAGCGCCACCAGCGAGGACGAGCACGCCGTGTCCAGGGCCACCGCGGGTCCGCGCAGCCCGTAGGTATAGGCGAGGCGGCCCGCGGCGACGCTCAGCGTGGCGCCGGTGAGGGTATAGGCGTCGATGTGCTCCTGGGCGCGCCGCAGCTGGCTCTGGGAGTAGTCCGCGTTGGAGATGCCCACCCAGACGCCCGTCGCGCTGCCGCGCAGGCCGTGCGGATCCAGGCCGGCGCCCTCCAGGGCCTGCCAGCTTGTCTCGAGCAGCATGCGCTGCTGCGGATCCATGGCGAGCGCCTCGGCGGAGGAGATGCCGAAGAGGCGGTGATCGAAGCCGTCCACCTCCTCCCGCAGGAAGCCGGCGCGCCGCACGTGCGGGGGCAGCCGCTCGCTCCAGGCGGAGCCGACCGCCTGGTCGCGCTCGGCGGGCAGCTCGCGCACGGCATCACGCCCCTCGGACAGCAGGGTCCAGAAGGCCTCGGGGCTGTCGGCGCCGCCCGGGAAGCGGCAGGCCATGCCGATGATGGCGATGGGCTCGGAGCGCTCGCGTTCGAGCTGCTCGATGCGGGTGCGCGCCTCGCGCAGGGCGCGCAGCACGCGGTCAGAGGGGGAGGAGGGCGTGGGGTTCATGGGTGGGTCACCGCAGCAGCTTCTCGAGGTCGCCGAGCTCCCTCTCGATCTCGTCGGAGAGGTCCGCCTCGGCGCCGCTGGGCTCGGCCGGGGGCGGGGGGACGGACGGGAAATCCGTCGAAAGCCGCTGGCTCAGGTAGGCCGACAGCTCGCGGATGGAGGGGTGCTCGAAGGTGATGGAGGCCGTGAGCGGGACGCCCAGGTGGAGCTCGACCCGGTTCTTCAGCTCGATGGCCATCAGCGAGTCCATGCCGAGCTCGAAGAAGCCCTGGTTCACATCCACCTGGGCGCTCGCCTCGCGGTGCAGCACCTCGCGGATCTGCTCCTGGAGGAAGCCGGTGAGCAGCTGGAGCCTGCGCGCGGGAGGGCTGCGGCGCAGCGTGGCGAGCAGGGCGGAGGGAGGTGCCGGGGGCGGTCGTGCGCCACCGGCCAGGTCGCCGAGCAGGGGCCTCCGAGCGAACGCGCTTCGCCGCGGCGTCTCCAGGTCGAGGCGCAGGACGGCGGCCTCGGCGGGACCTCCCGTGGCGAGGCCGAGAAAGGCCTCCAGGGCCTGTTCGGGCGAGAGCGAGGGCACCCCCATGGCCGCGAGGCGCTCGAGATCCTTGCCCGCGCGGGCCAGCCCGAGCCCGGCCCAGGGACCCCAGGCGATGGCGGTGGCGGGCAGGCCCTCCGCGCGGCGCAGGTGGGCGAGCGCGCCCAGGAAGGCGTTGGCCGCGGCGTAGTTGGACTGTCCCGGCGAGCCCAGCACCGCCGCGGCCGAGGAGAAGAGGACGAAGAAGTCCAGCGGGCGCCCACGCGTCTCCTGGTGCAGGTGGAGGCTGCCGGCCACCTTGGCCGCCAGCACGGACTGGAAGCGCGGCCAGCGCTGCTGAGACACCGTGCCGTCATCGGCTACCCCCGCGGCGTGGATGATGCCGCGCAACGGGGTGCCCGCCTCGTCCACGTGGCGCAGCAGCTCGCGCACCGCGGCCCGGTCCGCCACGTCCACCTGGGCCGTCTCCACCCGGGCCCCCAGCGCCTCGAGCCGCTGGACCTCGGCGCGCTGCCGCTCGTCCGCGGCCCGCCGCCCCACCAGGAGCAGCCGCCGCGCGCCCGCCTCCACGAGCCCGCGGGCCAGCGCGAGCCCCACGTCTCCGAGGCCCCCGGTCACCAGGTAGAGCCCTTCGGCATGCGGCGTGAGGCGCGACGTGGGCCGTGGCAGGGGCGCGAGGCGCGCCACGTGGCGCTCGCCGTCGCGCAGGGCGACTTGATCCTCGCCGTCTCCCGCCAGGAGCGCGTCGATGAGCGTCTCCGCCTCCGCGGGAGGGCCCGAGGGATCCAGGTCCACCAGACCGCCCCAGAGTTCATTCGCCTCGAGGGCGAGCACTCGGCCGAATCCCCACAGGGACGCGTGGGGCAGCGCGGAGGCCAGCATGCGCCCCGCGGCGGGCACCGCGCCCCGGGTGACCAGCCACAACCGGGGACGTGTTGGCCCGCTCGCCTCGAGCAGGGCCCGCGACAGATGCAGCGCCCCCGCGACGGAGCGGCGCTGCGCGGCCTCGGTCTCGGTCGCGCCGGGCACGGCCGGGGAGGGCCCGCCGGAGGGCTCGGCCCCCCACAGGCAGAGGACACCCTCCAGGGGTCCCTCCTCCTGGGCGCGAGCGAGCAGCCGGGGGAAGTCCTCGTCGCGCGAGGGATCGATCCGCCACGGCTCCGAGCCCTCGAGCCGCGTGTGCTCGCTGGCCTGGACGACCAGGGCCCCGCGCCCGTGCGCCTCGAGCGCCGCGGTCACGGCCGTGGCCAGCGTGGGCTCATGGGCCAGCACGAGCCAGCGCCGCCCGTCGCCCGCCGGTCCTGGCCGGGCCCGCTGGGGCAGCCGCGACCAGCGGACCTCGTGGAACAGCGCCTCGGTGGAGGACGCCTCCCGAGAGGAGGAATCCGGCACGCCCTGGCGGTGGAGCGTGGCGAGCGACTGGAGCACCGCCTCCAGGGTCTCGCGGTCCACGTGGGCCAGCGCGCCCTCGCGGGGGACGAGCCGCGCCAGGGCGGCCACGTCGCCACGGCCCAGCAGGTCGACGACGGGACTGGAGGAGACGGAGGCGAGGTCCGTTCCCACGGCGCTGGACCAGAAGCGGCGGCGCTGGAAGGGGTAGCGGGGCAGGTCCACACGGGCATGGCGCGTGCCCGCGTACGGCCCGGCCGCGCCAGGCACGGCGCCGTGAGCCCAGAGGGTGCTCAGGCTCTCGAGCATCTGCGCCAGCTCGGGGCGATGACGGCGAAGACTGGGCAGCCACAGCCGCTGTGCCTCGGGCGTGGGCGTCTCGGCATGGCGGCCGAACGCGAGCAGCGTGGGCTGCGGACCCACCTCGAGGAAGGCCTCGAAGCCCTGGGCCAGCAGCCAGGAGAGGCTCTCGGAGAAGCGCACGGGCTCGCGGCAGTGCCGCAGCCAGTAGCCCACCTCGGTGGGCTCGGTGGTCACGGGCCGGCCGGTGAGGTTGGAGAGGAAGGGCAGCCGGGGCGGGGACAGGGGCACGTCCTGGAGTGCCTGGCCCAGGCCCTCGAGCATCGGCTCGACGAGCGGCGAGTGGAAGGCGTGGGAGACGCTCAGCGCCTGGCTCTGGATGCCCTCGGCGTCGAGCGCCTGGGCGAGCTCCTCCATCGCCGGCAGGGGACCGGAGACCACCACCTCGCGCGGCGCGTTGTAGGCGGCCACCACCACCCGGCCGCCCTGGTGCGCGAGCGCGGCCTCGACCCGCTCCGCGGGGGCCCGTACCACCCGCATGCCGCCGCCCGTGGGCAGCGCCTGCATCCTTCGGGCGCGCTCGAGCACGAGCCGCACCCCATCCTCCAGGCGGAGGATCCCCGCCACGCAGGCCGCGACGAGCTCGCCCACGCTGTGGCCCAGGACGGCGGCGGGCTCCACTCCCCAGGCGCGCCACTGCTGGGCGAGCGCCCACTCCAGGGCGAAGAGGGCGGGCTGGGCCACCCCCGTGGGGCGCAGCGCCTCGTCGCTGTCACCGAAGAGCAGCTCGGTCAGCGGGCGCTCCAGGTGCGGGTTCATCAGCTCGGCGCACCGCTCCAGGGCGGCGCGGAACACGGGCTCGGATGCATGGAGTTCGCGCCCCATGCCCGCGCGCTGCGAGCCTTGTCCGGTGAAGAGGAAGACCACCCGGTGCGGCTCACGGCGCGCGCGGGCGCGCATCGGGCCCATGGCCCCCGTGCCCGCGGCGAACGCCTCGAGCCTCGGTGAGAGCTCCTTCGCGGTGGAGGCCACCACGGCCAGGCGCTCCTCGAGCTGGGCGCGGCCCGTGGCGGCCGTCGCGCACACGTCGGTCAGGGGGCACTCGGGGTGGGCCGCGAGGAAGGCGGCGTAGCGGCCCGCCAGCGCGCGCAAGGAGGCCTCGTCGCGTGCGGAGAGCGCCAGCAGGTGTGCCGCACGTGCCTCGGGCGCGCTGTCTCGGGGCCGCGGCGCGGCCTCCAGCACCACGTGGGCGTTGGCACCGCCGAAGCTGAAGGCGCTGACGCCCGCCAGGCGGCGGCCCGGGGGCCAGTCCATGGTGGTGACGGGGACACGGAAGGGGGTGCCCTCCAGGTGGATGAGGGGGTTGAGCTGGCGCAGGTGCAGGTGGGCGGGGATGCGGCCGTGGTGCAGCGCGAGCACCGTCTTGATGACGCCCGCGATTCCCGCCGCGGCCTCCAGGTGCCCGATGTTGGTCTTCACCGAGCCGATCTGGCACGGGGCCTCGGGGGGGCGGCCCTCGCCCAGCACCTGCTGAAGCGCGGCCACCTCGATGGGGTCCCCGAGCGAGGTGCCGGTGCCGTGGGCTTCCACGTAGCGGATCTCCTCGGGCCGCACGCCCGCGTCGTCCAGGGCCCGGCGCAGGACGTCCTGCTGGGCCAGGCCATTGGGCGCGGTGAGGCCGTTGCTGCGCCCGTCCTGGTTGATGGCGCTGCCGCGGATGAGGGCGAGGATCCGGTCTCCGTCCCGCTCCGCGTCGGACAACCGCTTGAGCAGCACGACGCCGCAGCCCTCGCCGCGCACGTAGCCGTCGGCGGAGGCATCGAACGTCTTGCAGCGGCCGTCGGGGGCCGTCATGTTGCCCTGCGAGAAGGCGACGGTGAGGGAGGGATCGAGCAGCACGTTGACGCCGGCGGCCAGGGCGGCACGGCACTCGCCCTCGCGCAGGGAGCGGCAGGCCAGGTGCAGCGCGGTGAGCGAGGAGGAGCAGGCGGTGTCCACCGCCAGGCTGGGGCCTCGCAGATCCAACAGGTACGACAGGCGGTTGGCGGCGATGGACAGGGCGTTGCCGGTGCCGGTGTAGAGGCTGATCCGCGAGAGATCCGGCGCGCGGCGGTGGAAGTAGTCACTGCCGCTGATGCCCACGAAGACGCCGGTGCTGGAGCCGGCGAGCGCGCGCGGGGAGAGCCCCGCGTGCTCGAGCGCCTCCCAGGCCGTCTCCAGCAGCAGGCGCTGTTGCGGATCCATCTCCTCGGCCTCGCGTGGAGAGAGGCCGAACAGCTCGGCGTCGAAGAGGTCGATCCCCTCGACGAAGCCGCCGAAGCGGGTGCGGCTCTTGCCGGGCACCTGGGGCCGCTCGTCATGGAGCGCCTCGGCGTCCCACCGGTCCGGCGGCACCGGGGAGATGGCATCCACGCCCTGCTCGAGCAGGCGCCAGAAGTCCTCGGGGCCGGCGGCGCCCGGGAAGCGGCAGCCCAGGCCGATGAGGGCGATGGGCTCGTGCGAGGCGGTGCGAGGCTCGGGCGAGGGGGAATGCGCGGTGCCCTGTCCAGCCATGTAGCCCGCGAGGCTGTCGATCGAGGCGTACTCGTACGCGAGGGTGGGGGGCACGGGACGCCCGAGCCGGGCCTGCAACTCGGCGGCGAGGCTCACGGCCCGGAGCGAATCGAGCCCGTAGCGGGCCAGGGACTCGGCCGGGTCCAGCTGCTCGGGCGCCACGTCGAGCATCTGGCTCACCCGCTCCACGAGCCAGCGACGCGACTCCGTGTCGGCGGGCGCTGGGTGGGACGGGGTGCGGAGCGACTCGCCCAGCAGCGCGAGGCGCCCCTCCAACAGCTCCTGCCGGGTGGCCCGGCGCTGGATCTTCCCGCTGGAGGTCTTGGGGATGCTGCGCGCCTTGATCAAGGCCACCCGCTCGACGAGCAGGTCATGCTCCTCGGACACGGCCTGACGGATGGTGGTGGCCATGGCCTCCACGTCCAGTCCCTCGCGGGCCTCCTCATCCACTTCCTGGACGATCGCCAGACGCTCCTCGCCCTCCAACTCCAGGGAGAAGGCGGCGCCGCAGCCAGGGCGCAGGGCGGGGTGGGCGCGCTGCACGGTGGACTCGATGTCCTGCGGGTAGTGGTTGCGGCCACGGATGATGATGAGGTCCTTGTGCCGCCCGGTGACGAAGAGTCGGCCGTCGTGCAGGAAGCCCAGGTCCCCGCTGCGCAGGAAGGGGCCCTCGCCGCTGGGGGCGAGCCGGGCGCCGAAGGTCTCCGCGGTGGCCTCGGGCTGATTCCAATAACCCTGGGCCACCGACGGGCCGGAGATCCAGATCTCCCCAATGCGGTCCGGAGCGCGGGGCTGATGGGTGGCGGGGTCGACGATGACGACGCGTGTGTCCAGCCGGGTGATGCCGGAGCTCACCAGTCGGCTGCCGCCCGCGGCGCCCGGGGCCACGGTCACCACCCGGTGCTGCGCGAGGGCCGCGGCCTCCACCTCGAGATACTCCGGCCCGTTCATCGTCCGGTTGCCGGTGACCATGAGGGTTCCCTCGGCCAGGCCGTAGCAGGGCCACATGGCGCTCGACCGGAAGCCCGCGGACCGGAAGTGCTCGCAGAAGCGCTCGATGACCTCGGGACGGATCGGCTCGGCGCCGTTGTAGGCATTCGTCCAGGTGCTCAAGTCCAGCCGCTCCCGCTCCGCGGGGGTGACCTTGCGCACGCACAGGTCGTAGCCGAAGTTGGGGCCGCCGCCGTGGGTACCGCCGTAGCGGGTGATGGCCTCCAGCCAGCGGGCGGGCCGCTGCAGGAAGGACAAGGGGGACAGGATGATGCTCGTGTAGCCCAGGCCGACGGGGTTGAGGACGCCGTCCACCAGCCCCATGTCGTGGAAGCTGGGCAGCCAGGTGACGGAGACGGTCTCCGGGGACAGGTCCACGTTGACGCGGCTGTAGAGGCGGTTGGCGCGCAGGTTGCCGTGGCTCACCATGACGCCCTTGGGCAGGCCCGTGGAGCCCGAGGTGTATTGCAGCAGCGCCAGGTCCTCCGTGGCCGGGAGCGCGGCGTGCCAGCCCTCCTCCTCGCCAGGAGCGGTGTCCTCCGTGGTCACCCAGCGCAGGGCCGCGAAGCCCGGATGCTCGCTGGCCCCGGCCTCCAGGAACGGCTGCATCGCGGAGGTGGTGGCCGCCACACGCGCCCCCGAGTCCTTCACGATGGCCAGCAGGCGCTGCACGGTGCTCGGACGGCGGCTGGGCGGATAGGCCGGCACGGCGATCACCCCGCCGTACAAACAGCCGAAGAAGGCCGCGACGAACTCCAGCCCCGGCAGGTAGAGCAACAGGACGCGGTCTCCCGGCTCGGCCACCCGCCGCAGCCGGTGCGCGATCGCCCGCGCTCGCCGGTCCAGCTCCACGTAGGTGAGCCGGGCCGTCTCCTCCTCGCCCTCCTCGAGGAAGCGGTGGGAGAGCCGGTCCGGCTGTCGCTCGGCGCGCGCGCGGAGGATCTCCACCAGGGTGGGGAGTTGAAGGATCCGCTCCTCGGAGGCGTCGCTCATCACGCCCCGCTCCCGGGCCGCTCGCGCACGAGAGCGCCCCGCTCGTCATGCAGCTCCTTCCACAGGGTCGGGTGCCGGGAGAGGACCTGGAGGAGCTGATGGGGATAGGAGAGGAGGTTGGGCAGGTACTCGCCGAGGTTGTGGACGCTGTAGATGTTCATGCCCAGCGACAGCGTGGCCGAGAGGCCGAGCACGTCGTGGTGCCAGTTGGGGGGCATGAAGAAGACCTCGCCCGGCTCGAGGAAGCCCTCGAAGAGGGTGGCCTGGTGGTGGTTCGGATAGGCCTCCGGATCGAGGTGGCGTGGATCGAGCGGCTCCCCCTGGTCGTTGTGGATGTACGGACCGTGGCTCGGAGGGAAGACGATGGCGTGCTTGCGCCCCTGCAGGTGGGCGATGAGGGTGTGGCTGCTCCAGTAGTCCTGGTGCATGTCCACGCAGGTGCCGGGCCCCCCGATGAAGAGGTTGGTGAAGGGCATGTAGAACGCCAGCCGCTTCCAGTCCCCGCGCAGGCGCGCCTGCAGGTTGTCGATGAAATAGACGTCCACGTCGAAGTCGTCCAACAGCGGGGCGAACTCCGGGCGGGTGAAGTTCTCGTACCAGTAGAGGGTGCCGGCCTCGGGCAGCAGGCGGGTCTCCTCGGTGACGGCCCGCGCGCCGGGTGGGGGCTGGGTGACGTCTCCCCGCCGGCAATAGTCGATGTAGTCGCGCAGCGGCAGCTCGTAGCCGATGGGTGCGTAGGGCTTCTTGCGTGAGCTGCGGCACCACGCGCGCACGGAGAGGTCGCCGTAGCGCTCGGCGAAGAAGTCCAGGCTCCACTTGCCATGCAGGGGCCAGCGCTCCGTCAGGTCCGTGATGATGACGGGCCGGCCCTCGCCACCGTGGCTGGTGAGGAAGCGCCGCTCGAACTCCTCGCGCGACAGGCCCGACACGCGCTCGATCGGCTCACGCCGGGGCCAGCGCGGGTCGGGGTCGGGGTCGAGGTGCGTCAGGCGAGGGTCTGCGTGTGTCATGACGTGACCTTCTCCGCTCCCGGTGGGAGCGCGCGGAGGATGGCTTCGACGAGCCGGCCATTGGCCTCGGTGTGAGGACCCAGGAGCATCTCCATGTGCGTGCCGCTGCCGGCCTGGAGGGTGAAGTGGCCCCGGGTGACCTCGGCCCAGCTCCGACAGATGTCGCGATCGCTGGAGTGCAGGTAGTGGATGTCCGCCTGGATGGGCCCGTCATTGGTGCGCCCGCGCTCGTAGCGCAGGAAGGCGCGCAGCCTGCCAGCCAGCTGTTCCCGGGCTCCCTCGCTCTCGAGGAACGCGCGGAACTGCTCGTCCTGGGCGAGCAGGCCCGCGAGGTGCGCGAGGTTGAGCCGGACGGTCCGCTCGATCTCCTCGTCCGAGAGCAACTCGGGCTGAACGAAGCGCTCGGCGTCGAGCATGATGACGGCCCGGACGCGGTGGCCTCGCCGCTCGAGACCGGCGGCGACCTCGAAGGCCAGGTTTCCACCGGCCGAGTAGCCGAGGAGCGCATGGGGTCCTCCGGGGGCGATGCGCAGCACGGCATCGACGTAGGCCGAGATGGGGTCCTGGCTCTCCTCGAAATCGAACGCGTAGAGGGTGTGGGACGGGAGGAACGCGGCGAGCCGGTAGAAGGTGAGGCCGAAGCCCAGCAACGGGGGGAAGGCGAAAAGGAGGTGAGGTCTGCCCGGACCGAAGACGATGTGGCCCGGCGCGGTGAGGCGGGGCCTGACTCGCGCCTCGTCCACCCAGGCGGCCTGGCCCTGGATGGTGGGGTGGGCGTAGGCCGTGGCGGCGGACAGGGGGAGGTGGAACTCCGTGGAGAGTCGGGAGGCGAGCACCAGGGCCTTGAGCGAGTCTCCGCCCACGGTGAAGAAGTCCTGCTCCGCGCCGACCGCATCCACGCCGAGGGTGGCGTGCCACAGGCGCGCGATGCGTCGCTCGGTTTCGGTGCCAGGCTCCTCGCGCGGCGCGAGCGCGAGCGCGGGAAGCGGATCGGGCAGGGCGTGCCGATCGAGCTTGCCATTGGCGGAGAGCGGCAACTGCTCGAGGGAGATGAAGACGGTGGGCACCATCCAGGCTGGGAGGGTGCGCTCGAGGCGGCGGCGCAACTGCACGGGAGTGGGGGCGGGCGTGCCGGGTACGAAGTAGGCGACGAGCTGCGGGTCCCCGGCGCTGAGCTCGCGGGCGGCGACCGCCCCATCCCGCACGCCCTCGCAGTCGCGCAGCGCGGCCTCCACCTCGGAGGGCTCCACCCGCACGCCGCGGATCTTCACCTGGTGGTCCAGCCGTCCGAGGATCTCCAGGGTGCCATCGGGCCGGTAGCGGCCGAGGTCTCCGGTGGAATAGACGAGGTCGTCCGGATCGTGGGTGAAGGGGTTGGGGCGGAAGCGGGCCTGCTCGGCGGCGGGGGCGTCCAGGTACCCGAGAGAGCGGAAGGGGGTGCGGATGACGAGCTCACCCACCTCGCCGATGCCTTGGGGACGGTCCGCCTCGCCGAGCACCAGCACCTGGGTCTGGGGCAGGGGTCTGCCCACGGGCTGGATGCCAGCGAGCAGGGCGTCCTCCAGGACGTGGGCGCACTTGGCCAGCGTCGTCTCGGTCGGGCCGTAGAGGTTGACCTGTCGGCCCGCGGTGGGGAACGCCTGACGCCAGGCGCGCACGAGCGCATCGGGCAGCGGCTCCCCGGCGAAGAAGGTGACGCGCAGCCGCTCGGGCACCACGTCCGGCGGCGTGTGCGCGAGCCACAGCCGCGCCAGCGAGGGCACGGCGTGCAGCAGTGTCACCCCCGAGTCCCGCAGCCAGGAAACGACGCGATGGGGCAGCGTCTCCTCCGGCTCCGGCAGGCAGAGGCAGGCGCCACTGGTGAGCGGCAGGAAGACGTCTCGGAGCATGACGTCGAAGGACAGCCGGGTGAGCTGCGCGCAGCGATCCTCGGGCCCGACGTGGAAGGCCTCTCGTTGCCACTGGATGAAGTGGGACAGGCCCCGGTGACAGCCGAGCACGCCCTTGGGCGTGCCGGTGGAGCCGGAGGTGAAGAAGAGATAGGCGGGGGCCCCGCCCTCCGGGCTCGCGGGGAGGGGTGGGCGGGGCCCGGCGGGCGTGTCCAGGGGACTGCCACTCGTGGGGTGCACGTGGAGCGGGGCGGGTCCGGGGGCGGCGTCCGAGGCGGGCGTGGACTCGAGGCGCAGGAGGAGTCGGGACCGGGCGCGCCGCAGGAGCAGGGTCTTGCGCTCGGTGGGGAGATCCTCGTCGAGTATGAGGATGACGCCCCCCGCGGCCAGGGTGCCGAGCATGCAGGACAGGAGACCCGGGCAGCGGCGGCCCTGGAGGGCGACGACCTCTCCGGGAACGAGGCCGGTGGCGCGGAGGCGGTGGGCCACGGCGGCGGCGGCGGTGGCGAGCTCTCCATAGGAGAGGGCGGTGGCCCCCTGGCGCACGGCGGGACGCTGGGGCGCGCGGGCGGCCCACTCCGCGAAGCGGGTCACCACGGAGGCCGGCTCGGGCCTGTCGAGCGGCGCGGCGGGGTCGGGCAGGAGCGGGTGGGCCTCGGGCGTGACGAGGGAGAGCGTGGCGAGGGGCGCCTCGGGCGCGGCCGTGGCCTGCTCCAGGAGGCCGCGGAGCTGGGCGAGGAGGTGCGCGGCGCGCGCGGAGGAGGTGCGCGGCTGGCGGTAGGCGAGCCGCCAGCGCGGAGTGTCCCCGAGGGCCTGGAACTCCAGGGTGAGATCCGCGAACTCCGCGGAAGGTGGAGCGGAGTCATCGTGGCCGTGAGCCACGCGGAAGGCGACCTCGGCGGCGTGCAGGGGGGGCTCGGCGGAGTCCCCGGCCCGGAAGGGGACGGTTCCCGCGTGCGCGGCCAGGCGCGTATGCACCGCGCCCACCAGGTGCGGGAAGGTGACGGGATCATCACACTCGAACGGCACGAGCGCGGTGGGCGGCGAGCACCGCAGGAGGAACGCCCGCTGGCCGCTCAGTCGGCGCAGCAGGTAGCCCCAGGAGGCACAGAGGACGTCCTGCCAGCGGGCGCGCAGTGCATCCACCGAGGCCCGCAGCTCGGCGCGGGGCACGTCCCAGTCCGTGGTCGCGAGTGTGCCGGGGCCGGAAGCGAGCGCGGGCTCATCCGAGGGCAGCGCGAGGTACGGAGACGGCTCCGAGTCGGCGCGCGGCGAGCGGGTGGATGAGGGGGGTGCACCCAATGGCTTCACCGGAGGCTGGGAAAATGGATCTTATTCCTGCCAGGGCAGCAGGTGTCGGAATGCACTTTGGTTTGATGGGTTATGCCTTTGCTGGCCCACAGAATCCCGTGGGCTGAGACCTCTTTTGTTGGCTCTTGAAGGCTACGTGGGTGGAGCCGCGCCCTCTCTGTCTTCTCTCGAACCCAGGACGCCTTGTGAGGTGTCTGGTTGATGTCGCCGAAATGGCAACGGAGAAGGACGCCCGGGGCACGTCCGCGCGCATCCCCTGGCACGTCGGCGATGTGACATGTCCATGAGGCCGTGGGGCGGGCTCCCAAAAGGAAACATCGGCCCGTCTTCTTACGCTGATTCGTATCCCTTGCCGAAATCAGAAGGCTCTTCGACTGTGGCCTCGATGAGATCAGCCCCGTACTTCCTCGCGAGAAACCGCTCGCGGTAAAGGAAGTAGGCCGCGTCACATACCCGGGAGGTGTAGTGAGCGTTGAAGCCCCCTCCAATCGCGGCTCCGGCCACCGGGATGATTTGTGCGAGTTTCGCCTTCGTGAGACGGATGGCCAGTGCCTTCGCGATGCGCTGCACGATTTGGACGAAGACGTGCTTTTCCAACTCCTTCCACGTCTTTCTCTGGGCCGCCAGCTTCGCGATCTTGACCAGTTGTGACATCGCCACGGCTTTCGCGGCGTCCGATGGAGACGAGGCGAGTCCGAGCACGTTGAGCGCGAAGAGCCGCTCCTCCTGTCGACTCACATCAAAGCCGTAGTAGGTCGCGTACTCGCCCACGGCGCGTAGATTCAGCGCCAGGAGCGCGGTGATATCGGCTGCGATTGCAGCGCCTCCAACCACCGGACCCGCCATACCCGCTGCTCCCGCCGCCGCTCCCTCCGCGAGCGCGAGCGACTTGTACTTCGTCGCGAGGAATCCGATGGCGCGGTCCACGTTCTCCAGGTCCACCGCGGCCAGCGCCTCCAGGCTGCTCACCGGGGGCTTGAACTCCGCGAGGATGGCCTGCGGGCGAACGGTCAGCGCGGCACCGTCGCCAAGAAGGCCGATGAGCCCTCTAAACGCCTTGTCGATGACCCACTCGATCCCCGGGATCCTCATCGCGACGTCGCCCGCGAGGTCGAGCGGCTTGTGGATGAGCTTCAGCGCCTGGTCCCACTGGGTCGTGGTGGGGTTCTTCCAAGCGTGGATCGCGCTGATGGCGGATTGCTCGTAACCCGAGGGCTTGGGGCCAGGCATTGAAATCCTCCCGTGCTGATGCGAGTGCGAACATGCACGTCTCCCGGGGACGTGCTTCCACGCCCCCCCACCGGTTTTGAAGACCGGGCCAGCCACCAGGTCCAGGGGTCCTACCGCATGGGATTACCGTCAGGTTGGCCACGTCCGTCAACGCCGGGCTGTCAGTCCAGTCCGCGCTGCCACAGGTCATCCTCGTCGAGCCCCATCAGGTGCCCGACCTCGTGCATCACCGTGATGCCGATCTGCTCGATCAGCTCCTCCCGGGTCTTCGCGAAGCGCTCCAGGTTCTTCTGGTACAGCACGATGGACGCCGGGTAGGGGTCGAACCCGCCCAGGATGCTGTGACGCTCGCTCACTGGCGAGCCGCGGAACACCCCCAGGATGCACGGCGAGAGCGGCGGGGTTTCCCCCATCAGGTCCTCGTCCTTGGGCAGGTCCTCCACCGCGAGCGTGACGTTGTCCATGTACTTCTTCACGTGTCCGGGCAGCGCCTTCACCGCGTCTTCCACGGCCTGGTCGAAGGCCTTCTCCCCCAGTTCCACCGGGGGCGGAAACTCCTCGGGCACCAGCGCCTGGGCCTGCCCGAAGCGCCTGCGGGCCTCCTTCGCATCCCCGCGCCGCTCCGCGAGCAGTCCCAGGTAATGGTGCGCCCACGGCTCGTCCTCCGAGTCGCCCAGGATTTCCTCGAAGGCCGTCTGGGCCTCGGCGAAGCGGCACAGCTCGAACAAGGCGATGGCCCGCTCCAGCCGTGCCTCCACCGCGCCCGGCAGGTGCTCGAGCGCCGCGTCCAGGCTCACCAGGGCCCGCGCACACTCGCCCACCTGGTTGAGCCCAATGCCCTCCAGGAGAAGGAACTCGAAGAGCAGCTCCGTGTCCCCGGTCCGTTGGGACAGCTTCCGGCCCCGGGCACACAGGGCGAGCCCGTCCTCCACGGCCTCGCGGTCGTCGCCCACCCGGGCCACCAGGCATTCCGCCGCCGCCAGCATCAGTTCCAGGTCGTCCGGGGCCACCTTCAAGGCGCGGCCATACGTCTCCAGGGCCTCGTCCAGCCGTCCCAGCTCCGCCAGGGCCGACGCCCGCCAGTGCAGGGCCTCGGGGAGTTCGTCGGCCTCGGCCAGCAGCGCATCGGCCCGAGACAGAGTCTCTTCCAGCTCGCCGTGCTCGAAGGCGGCCGCCACCTCGGCCAATCGCGCCTCCACATCCGACGGCGCCGCCTGCTTCGACGTCCGCTTCCTCATGAGCGGCGACATACGGACCCCTTGCGCGCGTTGTCAACGTACCTCACGGCTGTTACCTTCCGCCGCCGCCCCCGCACGTCGCACCGCTCAGCTCATAAGGGTCCGTGAACATTCTGGTCGTGGATGATGATGTCGAGCTGTGCACGTTGCTCTCCCGGTTCCTGGAGAAGCATGGGTACACCGTGTTTTCCGCGGCCGATGCCTTGCAGGCGCTGGACATCCTCGAGCGCCACGAGGTGGGACTCATCATCAGCGACTACCGGATGCCCCACATGGACGGCATCCAGTTCACCGGGATGCTCAAGGCGGATCCCCGGCACCGCGACACCCAGGTCATCCTCATGACGGGCAACGCCGACGGCAACGTGCAGGACAAGGGCCTGCGCAAGGGCGTGGCGATGACGCTGGAGAAGCCGCTGGACTTCAATCAGCTGCTCAATCTGGTGCGCTTCGCCGAGTAGAGCCTGGCCGCCCGGCGAGGCAGGCGGGCCGTCCGCTCCTCCACAGGCGGTGCCTTCCGTGTTGACAACCCGGGTCCGTCTCTTATTTTGGCGCTCGCCTGGGTCGAGTGCCAACGGCGCGCTCCCGGCCCGCGACGGACATTCTCTAGTTTTTTCAGGAGGTTACAATGGCAGCGAAAGAGATTTACTTCCACCAGTCGGCTCGCGAGGCGATTCTGCGCGGTGTGCGGATCCTCTCGGACGCGGTGGCGGTGACGCTCGGTCCCAAGGGCCGCAACGTGGTCATCGAGAAGTCGTTCGGCTCGCCCACGGTGACCAAGGACGGCGTGACGGTCGCCAAGGAGATCGATCTCGAGAACAAGTTCGAGAACATGGGCGCCCAGATGGTCAAGGAGGTCGCCTCCAAGACGTCGGACAAGGCGGGTGACGGCACCACGACGGCCACGGTGCTCGCGCGCGCCATCTACGAGGAGGGCTTGAAGCTGGTGGCGGCGGGCCACAGCCCCATGGATCTCAAGCGCGGCATCGACAAGGCCGTGGAGACGGTGGTGGCGGAGCTCAAGAAGCTCTCCAAGAGCACCACGGACAAGAAGGCCATCACCCAGGTGGGCACCATCTCCGCCAACGGCGACGAGACGATCGGCGGCATCATCGCCGACGCCATGGAGAAGGTGGGCAAGGAGGGCGTCATCACGGTGGAGGAGGCCAAGGGCCTCGAGACGACGCTGGACGTGGTCGAGGGCATGCAGTTCGACCGCGGCTACCTGTCGCCGTACTTCGTCACCAACCGCGACCGCATGGAGGTGGTGCTCGAGGACGCCTACATCCTCATCAGCGAGAAGAAGGTCTCGTCGATGCAGGACATGATCCCCATCCTCGAGCAGGTGGCGCGCTCGGGCAAGCCCCTGCTCATCATCGCCGAGGACGTGGAGGGCGAGGCCCTGGCCACGCTGGTGGTGAACAAGATCCGCGGCGTGCTCAACGTGGCGGCGGTGAAGGCGCCGGGCTTCGGGGATCGCCGCAAGGATCTGCTCAAGGACATCGCCACGCTGACGGGCGGCCAGGTGGTGAGCGAGGAGCTGGGCCACAAGTACGACGCGCTCACGCTCAATGATCTGGGCCGCGCCAAGCGCATCACCATCGACAAGGACAACACCACGATCGTCGACGGCGCGGGCAAGAGCGCGGACATCGAGGGCCGCATCAAGCTCATCCGCACGCAGACGGAGACGACCACGAGCGACTACGACCGTGAGAAGCTCCAGGAGCGGCTGGCGAAGCTCGCCGGTGGCGTGGCGGTCATCCACGTGGGCGCGGCGACCGAGACGGAGATGAAGGAGAAGAAGGCGCGCGTCGAGGACGCGCTGCACGCGACGCGCGCGGCCGTGGAGGAGGGCATCGTCCCCGGCGGTGGCGTGGCCTACCTGCGCTGCCTGCCGGCGCTCGAGAAGCTCAAGCTCGGGGGCGAGCAGGACTTCGGCGTGGACATCATCAAGAAGTCCCTGCAGGAGCCGCTGCGCAAGATCGCGAGCAACGCGGGCCTCGAGGGTGCCGTCATCCTCAACAAGGTGCGCGAGGGCCAGGGCGCGTACGGCTACAACGCCCGTACGGACGTGTTCGAGGACCTGGAGAAGGCCGGCGTCATCGACCCGACGAAGGTGGAGCGCACCGCGCTGCAGAACGCGGCCTCGGTCGCCTCGCTGCTGCTGACCACGGAGGCCATGGTGGCCGAGCGCACCAAGAAGAAGGCCAAGGGCGCGTCGGCGGGTGGCGCCCCGGACTACGGCGGCGACGACCTGGACTACTGAGCCACGCCCGAGCCCACGTGCGGGCTCGGTGAGGTTCGCGGCCCCGGATTCCTCCTCCTCGAGGAGGGAACCGGGGCCGTGGTGTTTCAGGGGCCGGGCTTGAGCAGGCGGGACAACTCGCGGCCGAGCTCGCGCGGCTCCAGGTCCCGGGACAGGCATCCGGAGGCGCCCGCGCGCAGGGCTTCCAGCATCGTTTCCTGGGAGAGGTATTCGGCGAGCACCACGAAGGGGGAGCCCTGGCCCAGCCGCCGTGCCAGTGCGAGGGCGTGGCGGCCATGGGCGGCGGCGAAGTCCCAGCTCACCACCACGGCGGCGGGGGGCTCCGCGGGGGGCTCGGTGGGCACGGTGGAGAAGACCCGGGCCTCGAGGTCCAGGAGGGCGAGTGCCTCCGTGATCCGCCGCGCGGAAGAGGGATGGTCCTCGAGCACGTCCACGCGCCGGCTGCCCGAGCGCAGGCCCCGTGACATGGGGGCGGCCGCGGTGAGCGCCTCACGCAGCTTCGCACGCACCTCGCGGATGTCGTCGAAGGGTTTGAGCAGGTAGTCGAGCAGTCCCAGTTCGAGCGCCTGCTGGGCCGTCACGAGCGAGGGATAGCCCGTCATGAGGATGACGCGCGAGCCGGGGTCGAGCCGACGCGCCCGCTGGGCCAGTTCCAGGCCCGAGAGGCCGGGCAGATTCTTGTCGGTGACGATGAGATCCACGCTCCCGCGCTCCAGGTGCGCGAGCGCTTCCTCGGCGTTGGCCGCCTCGAGCACCTCGCATTCGCGGCTCATCAAGTCCCTGAAGACGCTGCGGATGATCTCCTCGTCATCCACCACGAGCAGGCGGTGGCGCGGGGAGGCCGGGGCGGGCGAGGGTTCCGGGGGCGGCGCCGCCCGGTAGGACGGGGCGGGGAAGCGGACGCGGAAGACGGTGGAAGGCGGGGGAGAGAGGGTCAGGGAGGAAGGGGGGGCGAGCTCCAGCAGCGCCTGATGCTCCTGCGCGATGCGCCGACACACCGCGAGCCCGAGTCCCGTGCCGCGCTTGCTGCCCGTCACGTAGGGCTCGAAGAGCCGGGCGCGCACGGCGTCGGGGATGCCACGGCCCCAGTCCGCCACGTACATGATGGGGGAGGAGCCCTCGCGCGTGAGCACCACCTTCACCAGTCCGGGACCGGACGCCGCGTCGCGCGCGTTGTTGAAGAGGTTGAGGGCGAGTTGCTCCAGGAGCCGGCCATTGCCCTCGACGATGAGCTCCTCGGGGGCGTCCACCTCCAGGCGGATGCGCGACGAGTCGGGATTGAGGGCGAAGGCGCGCGCGGCCGCCTGTACGTGCGCCACCAGGGACACGGGTTGCTGAGGGGCGGGGCGTTCGCTGGCCAGGCGGGTGAAGTCGGAGATGATCTGCTCCATCCGCTCCACCTGGGCGAGCATCTGACGCAGCGGGCCGCGCGAGCCCATCTCCTCGGTGAGCAGCTGGGTATAGGCCTTCACGCCGAGCAGGGGCTGACGCAGCTCGTGCAGCACCTCGGCGGCGAGCTGGGTGGTGCCCACCCGGGTGCGTTGCAGTTCCACGGCGGCGGCCTTCGCCGCCCGCAGATCGCCTGCTTCCAGGGCTTCAAGCAGGAGCGCGAGCGGGGACGGAGTGTCCATGACCCCCACAGCATCGCCGAGCCACCGGCCCGGCCGCAACGCGAGGCACGGGATTCAGGGGGAGCGAGCGTCCCCCTGGGGTACGGAAGCGCCGTCCGGTGCTCAGCTCCCGGTGGGTTGGCTGTGACGGGCCGGGGGCGTGGCCTCCAGGCCCTTGGCGGCGACGTAGACGACGTTGCGGGGGCCCTTCTTGCCCCGGTACATGGCGCGGTCCGCCATGTCCAGCAAGGTGGCCTTGTCCAGGGTGTGCTCGGGGAAGCTGGCCACGCCAATACACGTGGTGAGCGACAACGCGCGTCCCTCGGTCGCGAGGAAGCGGTGGCTCTCCACGGCGCGCCGGATGCGCTCGGCCACCTTCAAGGCCGTGCCCGAGTCGGTGCCGCGCAGCAGCACCACGTACTCGTCTCCGCCATAGCGCACCGCGACATCCCGGTCGCGCACACAACCCTTGAGGACGTGCGCCATCTCCACCAGCAACTGCGAGCCCATCACATGGCCGTGGGTGTCGTTGACGGCCTTGAAGTAGTCCAGGTCCAGGAAGAGCAGGCTGAAGACACCATGGGTCTGCTCGGCGCTCTTCAGCTCGCGGTCCAGCATCAGGTGCAGGTAGCGCAGGTTGAAGAGGTGGGTGAGATCGTCCAGGTAGGCCAGGTCCTCCACCTGCGCGATGCGGCCCTGGTTGCGCAAGGCGAGCGCCAGGCTGCGGGCCAGGAACGCCGTGGGCTCGGAGACGTCCCCGGGAGGGGCGGTGGGATAGAAGAGCAGGGCGCAGCCGAGCAGTTCCTCTCCATCCATCGCGGGGACGGCGAGGGCACAGGGCCATTCGCCCGGCAGTCCCTCCACCAGGCGAGCCTCGCGGACATCCTTCAAGTGCGGCGTGAGGTGGGTGAGCAGGGCGCTTTCCTGGGCCGCTCCCGCCAGCTTCTGCGTGCCCAGCAACCGGGGACGGCCCTGGGTGTCGAACTGCAACAGCATCACCCCTCCGGCGGAGGAGACGGAGAGGAAGGCGTTGCAGGCGGTGTTCGTCAGCCCGCCGCGATCGAGCGTGGTGGAGATGCGCTGTCCGGCTTCCAACAGGGAGACGGAGCGGCGCAGGGCGGCGTTTTCCTGCAGGAGCTCCCGTGTGGCGAGCGCCCGGTTCACCGCGTGCTGGAGCACCTCGGGCGCCACGGGCTTGACGAGGTACTCGGCCGCGCCGCTCTTGAGGGCGCGCACCGCCGGGTCCACCTTGTCCAGGCCGGTGATGACCACCACCTCGATGCCCGGGTGGTTCTCCTTGGTATGGCGCAGCACCTCGATTCCATCCCCCTGGGCGAGGATGAGATCCGTCACCACCACGTCGTACCGCTCCCGGGCCAAGGCCTCCTTGGCCTCCGGGATGGTGGCGACCGCGGTCACCTCGTGTCCCAGCTCCCGCAGGGAGTCGCCGTACAGGACCCGGGCCATCTTTTCGTCATCGACGAGGAGCAGACGCGCCATCGCTCGGGGCTTAGCACCAAGGCCTCGGGGCTGCTAGCCTGCGCGCGTGCCCCTCTTCGAAAGCGGACGCCGGCTCTGTCTTCTGTTGGAAGCGGGCGACACGCGCTTCTCCGTCGAGGCCGCCTCCGTCACCGAGGTCGCCGCGCCGGGTCCAGATGAAACGAGCCTTCGCGGGGTGCTGGAGATCCAGGATCTGTCCGAGTTGCTGGGCGGCGAGCCCGAGCCGACCCCGGGCATGGTCGTGGTGTTCGACGTGAGCCCCACCCTGGCGGTTCGCGTGCGCTCGATCGTCGAGGTGGGCGACGTGGCCCGGGCCGTCCACTTCGTCCTGCCCTCGGGTCTGGGCGCCACCCTGGCCTCGCTCAGCCACAGCGCGGTGCTGTACAAGGAGCGGCTCTACCTGGAACTCAACGCGGACGCGCTTCCCCATGCGCCGGGCACCGCGATGCCTCCCGCCCCCCTTGCCGTACACCTCGCCGCCTCCCCGCCAGAGCGCTCGCTCGTCTTCGAGTCCCAGGGGCGGTTGTTCGGCTTGCCCCTGGCCTGTGTGTCCCAGGTGGCGATGCGGGGCCCCTCCTTCTGCGAGCTACCGGGGTGGGGGGGGGCCGTGGCGGGTCTGCTGCCCCATGGCCAGGTGCTCTGGCCTCTCTACTCGGCGCCAGCACTTTTGCTGGGGGGCACCGTCGCTACGGAGGATTTCCTCGTCCTGGTCGAAGTGGAGGGCCGCCGCCTGGGGATGTGCGCCTCGCGGGTGCTGGGGGTGTTCCCCCACTTCATGTCCACTTCGACCCCCGGGGAGTTCACCGCGCCCGGCCTCCCGGCGCCCGTGCTCTTCGCGGACCTGCGACGTATGTTTTCTTGATGGCCTGCTTGTTTTCTTGAAGGCCCGGGTGGGCAACCGTAAGCTGCCCGGCCTGTATGAAGGGACGCCATGTCCCTGTTTCTCAACGAATTCTGGGGGTTGGATCCCCCGAGGCCCGAATCGATGCCCAAGAATCTGCTGGTCGCCGATGATTCGCTCACCATCCGCAAGGTGATCGGGATGATCTTCGCGACCGAGGACTTTCAGGTCACCGCGGTCGACAATGGGCTGGACGCCATCTCGCGTTGTCGCGAGCTGCGTCCGGATGTGGTGCTCGCGGACGTGATGATGCCGGGCAAGAACGGCTACGAGGTCTGCGAGGCGCTCAAGCACGATCCGTCCACCCAGCACATCCCCGTGCTGCTGCTGGCCGGCACCTTCGAGGCCTTCGACGAGGGTCGTGCGCGCACGGCCCGGGCGGACGATCACATCGCCAAGCCCTTCGAGAGCCAGGTCCTGTTGGACAAGGTGAAGACCCTGGTGGGGCAGAAGGGCAACACGATGCCCGCCTCGGTCGCCACCCAGGTGATGGCGCCCTCCGCCGCTCCGGCTCCCACTCCCACTCAGCCGCGCCCGGCTGGCCCTCCGGGTCCTGGCCCGGGTCCGCGGCCTCCAGGCCCTGGTATTCCTCCGGGGCCTGGGGCTCCGGGCATGGCGCGTCCGGGAGGGCCTCCGGGACCCGGCATGGGTCCGGGTCCGCGTCCGGGAATGCCGCCTCCGGGGGCTCCGCCTCCGGGCGTGGCTCGTCCGGGAGGGCCTCCGGGACCCGGCATGGGTCCGGGTCCGCGTCCGGGAATGCCGCCTCCGGGGGCTCCGCCTCCGGGCGTGGCTCGTCCGGGAATGCCGCCTCCGGGCATGGCGCGTCCGGGAATGCCGCCTCCGGGGGCCCCGCCTCCGGGCATGGCGCGTCCGGGAATGCCGCCTCCGGGAGCCCCGCCTCCGGGCATGGCGCGTCCGGGAATGCCGCCTCCGGGGGCTCCGCCTCCGGGCGTCGCGGGCCTGCCCCGTCCTCCTGGCGCCGCCGGGCTGCCGGGTTCCGCGCCCGCGGGTGCCATCCGGGGCAGGGATCCGTTCGGACTGGGTGCTCCCGCGCCTCAGCCCGCTCCGGCGCCGCCTCCCGCCGCTCCCGAGGTGAACGGCCTGGAGGATCTGTCCCTGGACGATGCCGAGCCGCTGACGCCCGAGCCCGCTCCCCCGGCTCCCGTCCCCACGCCCGTGGTGGCGCGGCCCGCTCCCGTCGCGGCGGATGGCGGCGAGGCGCAGCTGCGTGACGCGCTCTCGAGGGCCTCGCGTGAGGTCATCGAGAAGATCGCCTGGGAGGTCGTACCCCAGCTCGCCGAGACGATCATTCGCGAGGAGCTGGAGCGGTTGATCAAGGATCGCGAGACGAAGCACTGAGCCTCTCCTCGTCGTTAATCTCTCTCTCTTAGTCCCCGACCGGCCCTCGTCGGGCCGGTCCTTCCACCGGCCCTGGGGGCCGGTTCTCTTTTTTTCTATGAGCGACACGACCGAACTGCCGAAGTCCTACGAGCCCAAGGAAGTCGAGGCCCGTTGGTATGCCTGCTGGCTGGAGCGCAACTACTTCCGCGCCGAGACCTCCGCGGACAAGCCCTCCTTCAGCATCGTGCTGCCTCCGCCCAACGTGACGGGCAGCCTGCACCTGGGCCATGCGCTCACGGCCACCATCCAGGACATCCTCATCCGCTGGAAGCGCATGAGCGGCTTCAATACCCTCTGGGTTCCAGGCACGGATCACGCGGGCATCGCCACGCAGATGGTGGTGGAGCGCGAGCTCAAGGAGAAGGAGAAGAAGAGCCGCCACGACCTGGGCCGCGAGAAGTTCCTCGAGCGCGTGTGGGAGTGGAAGAACAAGTACGGCCAGCGCATCAACGAGCAGCAGAAGGTGCTCGGCGCGAGCCTGGACTGGAGCCGCGAGCGCTTCACCATGGATCCGGGCGTCTCTGCCGCCGTGCGCGAGGTGTTCGTGCGGCTGTACGAGGAGGGCCTCATCTACCGGGCCCAGAAGCTCATCAACTGGTGCCCCTCGTGCCACACCGCGCTCAGCGACCTGGAGGTCGAGCACGAGGAGAAGCAGGGCTCGCTCTGGCACCTGCACTACCCGGTGAAGGGCAGCGACCGGAAGCTCACCGTCGCCACCACCCGCCCCGAGACGATGCTCGGCGACACCGCGGTGGCCATCCACCCCGAGGACGAGCGCTACAAGGGACTGGCGGGCCAGTTCGTCGTGCTGCCGCTCACCGGCCGGGAGATTCCCATCATCGCCGATGCCGAGCTGGTGGATCCGGCCTTCGGCACCGGCGTGGTGAAGGTGACGCCCGCCCATGACTTCAACGACTACCAGACGGGCCTGCGCCACAAGCTGCAGCAGCTCACCGTCCTGGATGAGTCCGCGCGCATCAACCTCGAGGGCAGCGCGTACGCGGGCATGGACCGCTTCGCCGCGCGCAAGAAGATCCTCGAGGACCTGACCGAGCAGGGCCTGCTGGAGAAGGAGGAGCCGCACAAGCTGTCCGTGGGCGGCTGCCAGCGCTGTGGCACCGTGGTGGAGCCGCGCCTGTCTCCCCAGTGGTTCGTGAAGATCGAGCCGCTGGCCAAGCCCGCCATCGAGGCGGTGGAGCAGGGCCGCACGAAGATCATCCCCGAGTCGTGGACGAACACGTACTACCACTGGATGCGCAACATCCACGACTGGACCATCAGCCGCCAGTTGTGGTGGGGCCACCAGATCCCCGCCTGGTACTGCGCCGACTGCAGCCCGCGTCTGGAGGCCACGGGCGCCATCGACTACTCGCGCGCCGAGCCCATCGTGTCGCGCACGCCGCCCGAGAAGTGCTCGAAGTGCTCGGGCTCCAAGCTGGAGCAGGACCCGGACGTGCTCGACACGTGGTTCTCCTCGGGCCTCTGGCCGTTCAGCACCCTGGGCTGGCCCGAGCAGACCGCCGAACTCAAGGCCTTCTACCCGAACTCCGTCATGGAGACGGGCCACGACATCCTCTTCTTCTGGGTCGCCCGGATGATGATGTTCGGCCTGCACTTCATGAAGGACGTGCCCTTCCGCACCATCTACCTGCACGCCATGGTGCGCGATGAGAAGGGCGAGAAGATGTCCAAGACGAAGGGGAACGTGATCGATCCCCTCGACCTCATCCTGGGCGCGCCCCCCGAGCAGCTCAACAAGAACCTGCGCAACAAATACCCCCAGGGCATGCCCGCGCACGGCGCCGACGCGCTGCGCTTCACCCTGGCGTCGCTCACCCAGCAGGGCCGTGACATCAAGCTCTCGCTGGACCGCGTGGCTGGCTACAAGGCCTTCGCCAACAAGCTGTGGAACGCCAGCCGCTTCGCCCTCATGAACATGGGCGACTTCACCCTGGACGCGCGGCCCCTCCAGGAGCGCGAGCTCACCCTCGCGGACCGGTGGATCCTCTCGCGGCTGCAGCGCGCCACCACCCTGACGCGCACGTCCCTGGAGGCCTTCGCCTTCGCCGAGGCCGCCTCCACGCTCTACCAGTTCCTCTGGTCCGAGTTCTGTGACTGGTACATCGAACTGGCCAAGGGCTCGCTCTACGGCGAGGACGCGAAGTCCAAGGACACCACCCGCGCGGTGCTCGTGTACTGCCTGGACCGCATCCTGCGCCTGCTCCACCCGTTCATGCCGTTCATCACCGAGGAGATCTGGCAGAAGCTGCCCATGGCGCGGCCGACGGACTCCATCATGATCGCTCCGTTCCCCGAGCCGGACGCGTCGCTCGAGGACGTCGCGGCCGAGTCGGAGATCGGCACGGTCATCACCGCCATCGAGGGCCTGCGCACCATCCGTGGCGAGAGCAACCTGGCGCCCTCGGCCCGCATCACCGCGCTCGTTCAGAGCCCGGATGCGCGCATCCGCGAGCTGCTCGAGCGGTGGCGGGGCGATGTCACGCGGCTGGCGGGCCTCGGCGAGTTGACCATCTCCGAGCCCGGCGCCAAGCCCTCCCTGTCCGCGGCCTTCGTGGGTCCCCAGTTGGAGATCTTCGTGCCGCTCGCGGGCCTCATCGACGTGGACGCCGAGCGCGAGCGCCTGGGCAAGGAGATCACCCGCTCCGAGCAGGAACTGGGCGGCATCAAGCGCAAGCTGGACAACCCCAACTTCGTCGCCAAGGCCCCGCCGGACGTGGTGGTGAAGGACCGAGCCCGCGTCGAGGAACTGGAAGCCCGCGTCGCCAAGCTGCGCGACAACCTGGATCGGCTCGCCCCCGAGCCCGCTCCCGTCATCGAGCAGAAGGTCCCGGACCTCGCGGATCCAGAGCACGCGCCCACGCCCGAGCTGTCGCAGGTGGATGCCCGGACGCAGACCCTCGAGACTGGAACCTCCGAGCCTGACGTCAACGTCGCCGCCACGCGGGCGGATACCTACGAAGCGCCACGTGCCGTCAACACCCGGACCCAGGCGGACTTAGAGGAACAGGAGGCGCTGGCCGAGGACGAGGCCGAGGAGCCCGAGCAGGAAGCGCTCACCGCGGAAGAGCAGGGCGAGGAGACGCAGGCCCCGGCTCGGCCCGCACGCAAGACCGGCTCCAGCGGCAAGGCGGCCAAGAAGGCTCCGGTGAAGAAGGCCGCCGCGAGCAAGAAGGCCCCGGCCACGAAGGGCGCGGCCAAGAAGGCGCCGACGAAGAAGGCCGCCGCGAGCAAGAAGGCCCCGGCCAAGAAGGGCGCTGCCAAGAAGGCTCCGGTCAAGAAGGGCGCTGCCAAGAAGGCCGCCGCGAGCAAGAAGGCTCCGGCCAAGAAGGGCGCTGCCAAGAAGGCTCCGGTGAAGAAGGCCGCGAGCAAGAAGGCCCCGGCCAAGAAGGCGTCGGCGAAGAAGGCCGCGAGCAAGAAGGCCCCGGCCAAGAAGGCCGCCGCCAAGAAGAAGTCGCCCGCTCGTGGCTCCAAGCCTCGGCGGTAGAGCGACGGGAGATACGACGCGCATGGATGCCTTCCTGGATCGCCTCATCTCGCTCGCCCTCGATGAAGACCTCGGGGCGGCGGGGGACATCACCACCGAGTCCCTCGTCCCCGTGGACGCCCGGGGCTCGGCCGAACTGCTCGTCAAGGAGCGGCTCGTGCTCGCGGGCTTGGACGCCTTCGTCCAGGTCTTCCAGCGGGTGGATCCCGATGTCCGGGTCGAACTGTTCTCGGCGGATGGTCAGGAGGTCGAGGCCGGGTCGATCGTGGCCCGGCTCCATGGCCGTCTGCGTGCGCTCCTCACCGCCGAGCGCACCGCCCTCAACATCATCCAGCGCACCTCGGGCATGGCCACGATGGCTCGTCAGGTCATGACCGCGGTGCACGGCACCCGGTTGCGTGTCCTCGACACGCGAAAAACGGCTCCGGGCATGCGCGCGCTGTCCAAGCTGGCCGTGAAGGCGGGCGGTGCCTTCAACCACCGCTTCGGCCTCTTCGACGGCATCCTCATCAAGGACAATCACATCGCCGCCGTGGGAGGATCGGTCCGCGAGGCGCTCCGTCGCGCTCGCGCCAACGCCCCCCAGTTGGTGAAGATCGAGATCGAGGTCACGAATCTCGATCAACTCGCCGAGGCGCTCGAGGAAGGCGCGGACGTGGTGATGCTCGACAACATGGATGACGAGCAAATCCGTCGCGCGGTGGAGCTGACGGCCGGCCGGATTCCCCTCGAGGTCTCCGGTGGCATCACCCTGGAGCGCCTGCCCCGGCTGGCGAGGCTCGGCGTGGACTTCGTGTCCATGGGAGCGCTCACCCACTCGGCGCGCGCCATGGACCTGTCCCTGGAAATCCTCCAGACGTCGTGAGTCTTCCTAGAGGCCGCTGCCGAGGGCCTCGAAGCGCGGTGTGCCCTCGGCGGAGGCGGGAGGGTTCATCTCCAAGGCCGCCGCCATGGTGGGCGCCACGTCCGTGGTGCTGATCTCCCGCAGGTAGGTGCCCGGTCTCACGCCCTTGCCCGCGAAGATGACGGGCACCAGCTGGTCGTACGAGTAGGGCGCGCCGTGGTTGGTGCCGGTGCTGTCCGTGGTGATGACGTGGAAGGGCTTCACCACGAAGAGCACGTCGCCGCTGCGTCCCGGGTAGTAGCCGCGCCGCAGGGGCATCGCGAGCCCCGCCGTGTCCGGCATCGTGTAGAGGTCATCCCTCGCCACCGCCAGGAAGACGCCGGGCTGCTGCCTCAGCCAGTCGGCCGCGGCGCGCCGCACCGCCGCTCCGTCCACCGTGCCGCTCTCGAGCGTCTTGCCACCCAGGTACACGTCCGTCTCCTCCGCGATGGCCGTCACATCGCCGCCGAACTGCTTGCGCAGCACGCCGGTCAGTTGCTGGGCGAAGACGGAGGGATTCACGCGCCGGGCGTCCATGCCCGAGGCGGTCCAGTGCTCGGGCACCGCCGCGCCGCCGTGGTCCGCGGAGAGCACCACCAGCAGGTTGGCCCGGCCTCCCGCGGCCCGCTCGGCGAGCGCCACCAGGTCGCCCACGGCCTTGTCCAGCCGGTACATCGTGTCCTGCATCTCCCAGGAGTTCGGTCCGTACTGGTGGTAGACGCGGTCCGTGGCGCTGAAGCTCACCCCGAGCATGTCGGGGACGTCATCCTTGCCCAGGCCCTCGCCGGCGATGGCGGCCCCGGCGGCCTTCACCACCAGGTCGAACGACAGCGGGGAGATGGCGAAGGCGCTGTAGGACTCGGGGCCGGGCGCCGTCAGGCCTCCGTTGAGGGGATGGGGGAAGACCCGGCCCAGTCCGGAGGGCTCGCTTTCATAGGGCCGGTCATCCTCGCCCGTGTACTCGGAGCGGGGCCGAAGCGGCTCCCACGTCTTGTTGAACCAGGCCGCGGCCGGCTGGGAGGCGTTGAAGGTCTTGAGCCAGGCGGGCAGCTCCTTCATGTACCAGGTGCCGGTGATGAACTTGCCCACCGTCTCGTCGTACCAGTAGGCCTGCCCGAGCCGGCCCGCGAGTGGAATGGCCGAGCGGGGCTTGCCCGAGATGGAAATGGCCTTGCCCTTCTCCTGGGTGGCCAGCCGCAGCCGGTCCGCGATCGTCTCCGCCAGGAGGTTGGCCGGGCTCACGTCGTCCGTGGACAGGGGCGCCTCCAGCACCGGGTGCTCCGCGTCCGGCAAGGCACGCACGGGCTTGCCCGTGGCCCGGTCGATGACGCGGTTGTCCACGATGCCGTGCCGCCACGGGTTGGCGCCGGTGGCCAGCGTCGCATGGCCGGGGGCGGTACGCGGCTTGGCGTAGGCATAGCGCGCGTAGGGGTAGAAGGCGCCCGAATCCATCAGCTTGCCCAGGCCCCCCTGGAGGCGGGGCCGGTGGCGCAGCAGGAGATCCGTGCCCATCGCGTCCACGGTGATGAAGAGCGTCAGGCGGGGCGGTTTCGCCCAGGCGGGCAGGGCGGTGAGCAGCAGCAGGGGCAACAGGGTTCGCGAGAGGCGCATATGACGCGTTACTCCGTCATGCCTCATGCTCAGAAGCAACCAACTCCCAAGGCCTCGTGCTTTGCGGTCGGGCACCCGCTTGTTACGGTCGGCGGGACCGATGGTCGAAGCACGCATCCGAGTCATCTACGGCGACACGGACCAGATGGGGGTCGTGTACCACGCCAACTATTTCCGCTACTTCGAGTTCGCTCGAGGGGAGTTCTTCCGCTCGCGTGGCGGCAGTTACCGCGAGCTGGAGCGAGAGGGGGTCATGCTGCCCGTGATCGAGGCCACCGCCGCCTACAAGGCGCCCGCGCGCTACGACGACGAGCTCGTCATTCGCGTCCGGGTGAGCGAGTTCAAGAGGGCGTCACTATGTTTCACCTATGAGGTGCGGCGCGCGGTGGCGCCGGAGCCGTTGCTGAGCACCGGACGCACCGTGCATGCCTGCGTGGGCCGCGACGGCAAGCCCACCCGCCTGCCAGAAGCGCTCGTCCGGCTGTTGCAGGAAGCCGCCTGAGGACCTACCGCTTCACGTCATCACCTTCCCGAAGGAGACACCCACAATGGATCGCAACCTGGCCATGGAGGTCGTGCGCGTCACCGAGATGGCGGCCATCGCCTCCGCTCGGCTGATGGGCCGTGGCAGCAAGAACGAGTCGGATCAAGTCGCCGTGGACGCCATGCGCCGCGCCTTCGACTCCCTGAACATCAACGGCACCGTCGTCATCGGTGAGGGCGAGCGCGATGAGGCGCCCATGCTCTACATCGGCGAGGAGGTGGGCCGCCGCCACGCGGATGATCCCGGGGTGGACATCGCGTTGGATCCGCTCGAGGGCACCAACCTGTGCGCCTACGGCCGTCCGGGCGGCATCTCCGTCGTGGCCATGGCGGACAAGGGCAAGCTGCTCAACGCGCCGGACACGTACATGGAGAAGATCGCCGTGGGCGAGCGCGCCAAGGGCGCCATCGATCTGCGCCGCTCCCCCACGGAGAATCTGCGCGCCATCGCCGAGCGCATGAAGGTCTACGTGGCGGACCTCACGGTCATCATCCTCGAGCGCGAGCGGCACGTGGAGCTCATCAAGGAGGTGCGGGCCGCGGGTGCTCGCATCCGCCTCATCGAGGACGGGGACGTGGCGGGCGCCATCGCCACCTGCTTCGAGGACACGGGCGTGGACGTGCTCATGGGCACGGGCGGCGCCCCCGAGGGCGTCATCGCCGCGGCGGCCGTGCGCTCGGTGGGCGGCGACATGCAGGGCCGGCTCGTGCCGCGCAACAGCGACGAGGTCGCCCGCGCCAAGCGCATGGGCATCACCGACATCTCGAAGATCTACACCGCCGAGGAGCTGGCCAGCGGCGATGTGATGTTCGCCGCCACGGGCGTTACCACTGGCGACTTCCTGCGTGGTGTGCGCTTCTTCGGCGGCGGGTGCGAAACGCACTCCGTGGTGATGCGCAGCAAGTCCGGGACGGTGCGCTTCATCCAATCCCGCCACAAGTTCGACAAGAAGCCCGGCTACAACCTCTAGAACCCCTCATCGCGGAGACCACGCATCATGGCTGGCGCCACTCGCACCATCGTCATCAACGCTCCCCCGGAGAAGCTCTTCGATGTCATCACCCACTACGACAAGTACGGAGAGTTCCTGCCCGAGGTGAAGCGGATCTGGACCTCGGACCGCAAGGGCAACGAGGTCAAGGTCCACTACGAGGTGGATGTCATCAAGACCATCCGCTACACCATCCTCGTCAAGGAGGAGCGGCCCACGCGCATGTCCTGGACCTTCGTCGAGGGCGAGGTGATGAAGGACAACAAGGGCAGCTGGGTGCTCGAGCCCGAGGGCGAGGGCCGCACCAAGGCCACCTACACGGTGGACATGGCCCTGGGGGCGCTCGTGCCCAAGGCGATCGTCACCAAGCTGGCCGAGACGTCCCTGCCCAAGATGTTGGACGCCTTCAAGCGGCGGGCCGAGGGCACCTGAACCGGTTGCCTCCAGCGAAGCAGGCGGGAGGCGAGGCCCCTCCCGCCGCCCCTGTCATCCGGGAAGGAAGTTTCGGGGAATGGTGGCACCGCTTGCGGGGCCGCCCGGCTGGATTACAATCAAGTCAACGTTCCCCATATTCAGAGGTAGACACCCCTGAGGCACTGGAGCGTGCCGCGAAGCCCGGTCGTCGGGTGGCGGACAGGCAAGCGAGCCAGCGAGCTGGCCCGACTCCAGAAAGGAACGAAGGCCCTTACTTTGCATCTTAAGTACCTAGAAGCCCAGCGGATGGTGGGATACCAGCGGTCGGGTGGCGGTAGTACGCTGCGGTACGTAGGCTGAGGGGAGAGACCGAACCCATGCTCGACGCCTTCATCATCGAGGAAATCAAGCGCCGGGAACGGAACCGGGAGGAACGGGATCGCCCTGTTCTGGAGATTCCCCTCCCGGGTCCCGACGAGCGCCCTCGCCGCCGTTCCGACGCGGAGGACGACGAGAAGCCGCAGCGCGGCGTCATCGTCATCGACTTGCTGGGCTGAGCCCCAGCGCCACTACTCCTCCAGCTCCGGCGCGAGCAATAGCAGCTGCCGGGGATGGTAGGTATTCCAGAGCGCACCGTCTCTCGGACCCAGGGCCTCCAGCACGCCGTGGGACCAGTCGGTGGGAATGGCCTCTTCGCCGTGGAACGCGCCCAGCAGCGCTCCGGCGACGGCACCGTTGACGTCCGTGTCCCCCCCCCGGTTGATGACATCCACCAGTGCCGCCTCGAAGCTGGGCGCGTGCATCAGCTCCCAGTAGGCCAGGCGGAAGGCCACCCGCACCAGCGTGGACTTGCGGTGCATGTGCAGCTCGGGCCAGTAGAGCCGCGGATCATCCTGCCGCGCCGCGTCGAGGTCCTCGCGGATCATCGCCGTGGCCACGGACACCTCGTGCACGAGATCCGGGAGCACCCGGCCCAGGATCGCGCTCGCCACGGTCAGCTCGCTCAACGTGGCGTGGAGGAGCGTCTGGGGATCCAGCCCCTCGCCCGCGTTGAGCGCGTGCGCGATGGAGGCGTTGAGCGTGGCGCATGCGAGCTGACAGCGGGGATCGAAGTGGGTGAGCGCCGAATCCGCGAACGAGGCCCGCAGGCGCGAGTCCTGATCCTGGTGGAAGAAGACGCCCAGGGGGGCGGTGCGCCCGAGGCTGCCATTGTCCGCCGCCTTGCGCCCACCCCTCATCCACACGCGGCGCGCCGCCGTCGCCTTGGGCATCGGGGACTCGAGCAGCTCCGTCATCACCTCCTCGGTGTGGGGGCTCATCCCCTGGGCGTGGCGCTGCCAGCGCAGGTAGTGGCGCAGCTGCTCGTCCGAGTCATAGGTGCCCAGCTCGCGCAGGCCCACGCCCAGGCAGCACGCCATCTGGCCACTCTCTCCCACCTGGCCCTTCTTCAGCTCGAAGGGGCCCCCAGCGCGCAGGACGCGGTGCACCCCCTCGGCGAGCGTGGGGAACACCGGGGCGATGAGGTTGCGGGCCTTGAGGGGCGAGCCCAGCGCGTCTCCCACCACCAGGCCCAGCAGGGCACCTCTGCCTCGAGCGTGAGGGTATGGGTCGGGAGCGGGAGGGGCGATGGGTCGGCGCGGAGGCATGGAGGGGGTGGGCAGTGTATCAACCCCGTGAGCAAGCTTGCGAGGCCCGAGCCCGTCCTCTAGAACCCCGCGCCATGACTGAGATCGCTCAAATCGTGGCGCGTGAAGTGCTCGACTCTCGCGGTAACCCCACCGTGGAGGCCGAGGTATTCCTGGCGGGTGGCGCCCAGGGCCGTGCGGCGGTTCCCTCGGGAGCTTCCACCGGTGAGCACGAGGCGCTCGAGCTTCGGGACGGAGACAAGGGCCGCTACCTCGGCAAGGGTGTTCGCAAGGCCATCGAGAACATCACCGAGACGATTGCCCCGGAGCTCGTGGGCATGAACGCGGCGGACCAGTACGCCGTGGACCAGCAGATGATCGAGATGGACGGCACGCCCACCAAGAGCAAGCTGGGCGCCAACGCCATCCTCGCGGTGTCCATGGCCACGGCGCGCGCCGCGGCGGATGCCCACGGTCTGCCCTTCTACCGCTACGTGGGCGGGGCCCAGGCGCGCACCTTGCCGGTGCCGCTGATGAACATCCTCAACGGTGGCGCCCATGCCGACACCCGCGTGGACGTGCAGGAGTTCATGGTGGTGCCCGCCGGCGCCGCCTCCTTCTCCGAGGGTCTGCGCTGGGGCGCGGAGATCTTCCACGCGCTCAAGAAGATCCTCAAGAGCCGCAAGCTCAACACCGCCGTGGGTGACGAGGGTGGCTATGCCCCGGACCTCCCGGCCAACGAGGAGGCGCTCAAGCTCATCATGGAGGCCATCTCCTCCGCGGGCTTCAAGGCCGGTGAGCAGGTGTTCCTCGCCATGGACGTGGCCGCGAGCGAGTTCTTCGACAAGAGCACCAAGAAGTACAACCTCAAGGGCGAGGGCAAGGAGTTCGACGCCTCGGGCCTGCTCGACTACTACCAGCAGCTCGCCTCGCGCTACCCCATCGTCTCCATCGAGGACGGCATGGCCGAGGACGATTGGGACGGCTGGAAGAAGATCACCGACGCCATGGGCGGCAAGCTGCAGCTCGTGGGGGATGATCTCTTCGTCACCAACGTGGAGCGCCTGGGCCGTGGCATCCAGGCCGGCGTGGCCAACTCCATCCTGGTGAAGGTCAACCAGATCGGCAGCCTCACGGAGACCTTCGACGCGGTGCGTATGGCGCATAAGGCCGGCTACACCTCGGTGATGAGCCACCGCTCCGGCGAGACCGAGGACACCACCATCGCCGACCTGGCGGTGGCGCTCGACTGTGGTCAGATCAAGACGGGCTCGGCCTCGCGCTCGGACCGCGTGGCCAAGTACAACCAGCTCCTGCGCATCGAGCAGGAACTGGGCGCCGGTGCCCGGTACGCGGGCATGCGGTCGATCAAGGGCCTGCAGGCCAAGTAAGTCCCCTACGAGAGCGAGCGAGAGACGTGGCCGACAAAAAACCCCGGATCCTGGTGTCCAACGACGACGGCTACTTCTCCGAAGGTTTGCTCGCCCTGGTCGAGGCGGTCAGTCCCCTGGGGGAGGTGTGGGTGGTGGCGCCCGACCGCGAGCAGAGCGCGGCCTCCCACGCCATCTCCCTCTGGCGCCCCCTGCGCATCACCCCGGTGCGCGAGCGCTGGTTCGCCGTGGATGGCACCCCGGCGGACTGCTCATATCTGGCGGTCCACCACCTCCTGAAGGATGATCGGCCCCAGATCATGGTGTCCGGCATCAATCACGGGGCCAATCTGGCCGATGACGTCAACTACTCGGGGACGGTGGCGGCGGCCCGCGAGGCGGCGCTGCTGGGCATCCCCAGCATGGCGTTCAGCCTCGTGTCGCGCGCCCCCTTCGACTTCCAGCACGCGGCGCGCTTCGCCCGCTCGCTGGTGGCCGCGGCGCTCGCTCAGCCCCGGTTGCCCCCGCGGATGCTCCTGAGCGTCAACATTCCCCAGGGCGAGCCCTCTGGCTACGCCATCACCCGCCTGGGCCGTCACTCCTACGGCTATGACGTGGTGGAGAAGGAAGATCCGCGCGGCCGCAAGTACTACTGGATCGGCGGCAGCTCCTATCAGCACGAGGATCTGCCCGGCAGTGACTGCAACGCCGTCCATTTCGATCGCCGCATCTCCGTGACCCCGCTCAACTTCGAGCTCACCGATCTCCAGGCCCTTCAGGCGCTGGAGGGGTGGCGGCTCGAGGGCTTCCCGGGCGCGGGCAGGGGAGGGGATTGAGGTTGCGGAGGGCGGCGGCCAGTCAGGCGCGGCCCTCGTGGCTCGTGCTGCTCGCGCTGCTTGCCTCCTCCACTGGCTGCGCGCTGACGTCCTCCTCGCTGGGGAACTCCTCCGCTCTTGCCTCGGATGGGCCTCCCCTGGTGCTCGGCGAGCTGCGCGAGCCTCATGCCGAGCCGGAACTCGTCGCCCTCCGCCACACGGTGGCCCCGGGCGAGACGCTCTACCGCATCGCCCTCAACCATGGCGTCAGCGTGGAGGCCCTGGCCTCGGCCAATGGCATCGATGACCCGCGCTCCCTGTCCGTGGGTCAGGAGTTGATCATCCCGGATGCCGAGCTCCGGCCGCTGCCCGTGGCCACGGAGTCCTCGCCCACCCGGTCCACGCCCGCGCCGCGCCCCGCGTCCTCTCCGGCACGCGCGCCCGTGGCCTCGTCACCTTCCCGCCCCGTCGTCGCGCGGCCCGTGTCCAAGCCGGCATCCGTCCGGCCCGTGCCAGAGACGAAGGGGACATTGGACTGGCCCCTGCGCGGGGTGTTGTACGCCCGCTTCGGCAAGAAGGGGCGCGAGCCCCATGATGGAATCGATCTCGCGGTGCCCACGGGCACACCCGTCAAGACGGCCCAGGAGGGAGAGGTGTTGTACGCGGGCGAACAGCGGGGCTACGGCCTCATCGTCATCGTCCAGCACTCCGCGCACCTCATCACCCTCTACGCGCACAATCGCGACCTGCGCGTGCGCACGGGCCAGAAGGTGCGGCGCTCCCAGGTCATCGCCACCGTGGGCGACTCGGGAAAGACGAGCGGCCCCCAATTGCACTTCGAGGTGCGCGTCGATGGCAAACCGGTTGATCCGCTCGACTACCTGGGCCCCCTGCCCGCGTCGTGAGCACACGACGCCGTCTGGTACTAAAGTGTGCGCCCCGTGAGCCGTTTCCCGCCGTTGCTCCTCCTCTTGTTGCTCGTTCCGGCCGCCCAGGCATGGTCCGCCGACGCCACTGCCGCGCCTTCCGCGGGGAGCGCCGCGCCCTTGCGTCTCGTGTTGCTGCCCCTGGAGGCGGCGGAGGGGGCGAAGGACGAGGCCCCCGGCCTCACCGCGCTCCTCGTGAGCCGGCTCGCCGAGTCGCCGCGCCTCACGGTATCCACCGAGGCGGACGTGGAGGCGGTGCGTGAAGCCGGCGCCTGCGTGGATGGCTCTTGCGAGGACGAGGCGTCCCGCGCCAGCCGTGCCCGCTACGTCGTCACCGGCCGCATCGATGCCTTCGGCTCGCGCTACCTGCTCACCCTCTCGCTCGTGGACGCGGAGCGCGGACGCGCCTTGAGCCGGCCCCGCATCGAGGTGGCTTCCCGGGAAGCCCTGCCTCGCGCCGCCGTGACGCTCGCGGATCAACTCCTCGCCACGCTCGTGCCCCAGGCCGACGCCCGTCCGTCCCCGCAGGACGATTCCGAGCCGAAGAAGGCCCCGGGCGCGGGCTCGTTCCTCACGGGCATCCGGGTCAACAACAGCCTCATCTCCAACCTGTCCTCGTTCAACCCGGGCGGCGACGTGGAACTCGGCTACCAGTTCCACCCCGAGTGGGCCGTGTTCGCCCAGGTGGGCATCACCTACGTCACCTCCTCGCAGGAAAACACCAAGGGCGGCCTCAACCTGCTGCCGGGCGTGCTCGGGCTGCGCCACTACCACAACATCGAGCGTCCCCTGCGCCCCTACTGGGGCCTGGGCCTGGGCGTGCAACTGTCCTTCGGCGAGTTCGGCATCTTCCGCCAGACGGGCGCGCTGCCCACCGTCATGGGCTTCGTCGGCCTCGAGTACCTCTTCTTCGGCCACCTCGGCGTCCAGCTCGAGGCCTCCACCAACCTCGCCCAGGCCACGCTCGGCCTCGCCGATGGGGGACTGGGCAGTGGCCTCAACCTCGACCTCAACGCCGGCATCGCCTGGCACTTCTAGAGCCTGGAGCTCCGTCCCATGCATTCGCGCTGGCGTGTCCTGTCCCTCGTCTTCCTGCTGTGCTCCGCCTGCGACGAGGGCCCCAAGATGCCCGGCCCCAAGGAACAGGCCGAGGGCTACTACATCAAGGGCAGCGCCGAATACCTCCAGGGCAACTTCGAGGCGGCCCAGGCGTCCTTCGACACCATGAAGTCGCTGTCCCCGGAGGATCCACGCCTGCCCGCGGCCTACGGGGAGCTGTACCTGTCCATGGGCCGCCTCAACGAGGCCCTCACCCAGTTCGAGACCGCCCTCAAGCGCGATCCCAAGCGCTCCACCAACTGGAGCCGGGTGGGCTTCATCCATGCCCAGCTCGGTCACGTGGAGGAGGCCCAGAGCGCCTTGCGCAAGGCCCTGGCCCTCTACCCCCGGGACTACAACGCCCTCGAGCAATTGGCGGAGCTGCACCTCAAGAGGGGTGAGAAGGAGCCCGCCATCAAGCACCTGCTGCTCGCCGCCGAGGTCAGCCCCGATTCGCTCAAGCCCCCGCTCGTCATGCGCGCCGTCGACATCCTCACCGGCGACGGGCGCCACCCCGAGGCGCTGCGACTGCTGACCGAGGCGACGTCCAAGGGCCTTCGGGATCCGCTGCTGCTGACGGCGCTCGGGGACGAGCTGGTGCGCGCCGGACAGTTGCCCGCCGCCGCCACCGCCTACCGGGAGGCCGCGAGTCAGTCCCCCCGGGATCCGACGCTGTGGGAGCTCGTCGGTGAGATTTCCATGAAGTTGGACAAGCCCGGGGATGCCCTCGCGGCCTACCGAGAGTCACTGCGCGTGAAGGATCGCGCCATCATCCACGTGGCCCTCGCCCGCCTGCACCTGGGCCGCGACGAGCGCGAGGCCGCCGAGCAGGAATTGGCCAAGGCGCTCGAGACCGTCTCTGGCACCGACGTGCGGGAGATGACGGAGCTGGCCGGACTGCTCGTCACATTCGGGCGCAAGGCGGACGCCCTGCGCATCCTCGCCAGCCTCAGCGCCGAGCCGGACCACGCCAAGGACGTGGAACTGCAACTGCGCACCGCCACGCTCGCCCGGGAACTCAAGGAAGAGGGCATCGTGGCCTCCGCGTGCGCGCGCATCGCCCAGACGGGCACGAAGCTCAAGAAGTGCCCCTGAGCTGGCACTGTCCTTGCTGCTGCATTGAGGCGCGACGCCGGGGTGTAGCATCGCCCTCTCGATGGCGCTCGATCCCTCCGACGCGAAGGCCCTTCTGGACATCCAGAAGAAAAGCTATTTCAACGGCGCGATCTGCCTCTTCTGCGGATTGCTGTTCCACTGCGTGGTGTCGGGGACGCTGATCGTTCCGTTCGTGGTCTCCCAACTGCTGCTCGTGGGGCTCTTCTGCGCCATGAGCTTTCGGGTGGGCGAGGGGTGGCTCTCGCCGACTCGCGCGGGGGTGATCGGCGGCATCCTGGGCCTGGTGGCCGCCACGTCGTTCGTGCACTGGAGCGGAGGGCCGTTCAGCCCCTACATCCATTTCTTCGGGGCCCTGCCATTCATGCTGGCCCTGTTCTCGCCCGACAGCGGCGTGCCCACGCTCGTGAGTGGCGGGGCGACGCTCGTCGCGGTGCTGGTCGTGAGCGTATTGGCCGGCATGCCGCCCCGCCTGCTGGTGCTCCAGTCCTTCAGCAGCGTCGTGCTCCTGTCGCTGGCGCTCTTCGGCACGCGCGTGTACCGGCGCGCGCTCGACGCGCATCGGGAGGCCCACCAGGCGCGGCTCCAGGCCTTGGAGCAGCTCGCGGAGAGCGAGCGTCTGCGGGGGCGCGCCGAGCGTGAACGCGCCGAGGTGGAGCGGCTCGTGCTGGTGGGACAGCTGACCGCGGGTGTCGCGCACGAGGTGAACAACCCCCTGGCCTTCGTGAAGGCCAACCTGAACTTCCTGGAGCGCGAGGCGGAGGACGAGACGCGGCCGCTGGACCGCACGGAGCTCAAGAGCCTGCTCCAGGAGACCCAGCAGGGCGTGCTGCGCATCCAGCAGATCGTCATGGACCTGAAGGACTTCTCGCGCGCCGGTCACATGGGCGAGGAGGAGCGGGGGGAATTGGAGGAGGCCCTGCGCGAGGCGGGACGTCTGGCCTCGGTCCGCATGGGCGCGGGATGCGACGTGTCGTTGGAGCTCGCGCCGGAGCTGCCCGCGGTGCGGTTGGGACAGCGGCACATCGTGCAGGTGATGGTGAACCTGCTGCTCAACGCGGTGGATGCGGTGGAGCAGGCGCGGCCCGAGCGTTGCGCTCACATCACGGTGAGGGCGCGGCGGGAGGAGCGCGGGGTATGCGTCCAGGTGGATGACAACGGGCCGGGCATTCCTCCGGACGTGCTGCCCCGGCTCTTCGAGCCCTTCTTCACCACCAAGCCTCCCGGCAAGGGCACCGGATTGGGGCTCGCCCTGTGCCGGGAGTACGTCGCGCGCGCGGGAGGCACGCTCCACGCGGAGAACCGATCCGAGGGTGGCGCCCGCTTCATTCTGATGTTGCCGCTGGCCTGACTCGTGTCTGATTAGCGGTTCGGATTGTCCCGGGGCCCGGGAACCTGGCTCTTCGCGTTCTGGCGCGGCTCGGTGGGATTGGTGTCCGTGCTGATGTTCGAGCCCGTCGCGTTGGTGCGCGAGCCCGTCTCATTGCCGAGCGCCCGCACGCCATTGGCGTTCGGGCCCTTCTTCATCTGGCGGGTGTCCTTGTCCTGGGTCTGGGGCTCCGTACTGCCCGCTCCGCCGATGCCGGGCTGCGTCGTGCTTCCCGTGTTCAGGTCGCGCTGCTGGAGTGGGACCAGCTCTTCCGTGGCGCCGCTTCCCATCCGGGCGGCTCCAGGCGTCGGGGAGTGCACGTCGGAGTCCTGTCCCGGAATGCCGCGGAGGGCGTCCTGGCTGGGGACCGAGGAGTCATCCAGGCCCATGCCGGCTCCACCCGTCCCCTGGGTGTCCTGGGGGTTCTCGAGTTCTTCCTGCCGCTGGGTGTCTCGCGGCTGATCCGACTGACACCCGGCGCTGAAAATCAGGGCCGCCGCCGACGCCCCCAGCACCATCGCCTTGATGCCCTTCATGGATGACCTCCCGTTCCTGGGTTGTCCCTCAAGGTAGGGCTCGCTGTGTGCTCACCGCAGGGCCCTTGGAGCGACGCGGGAAGGGACTCCGCCCGGCTGGAGACACGGCGAGCGGGGATGCACTCGCCGTGAGCCTTTTCCTTGATTCATTGTAAATCAGGATTTTCCTGTTATTTCCTGGAGAATCGTGTAAGCAGGTTTTTCCCCGGACCCTGCCGACCCTTGTGTCGGCGTCGTGGAGAAACCCATGAACCGACCTCCTGGACTCACGCGCGCTGGGGGCATCGCCTCGCGGCTCTTGCCCCTGCTCTGTGGCTTGCTCTCGCTCCAAGGCGCTCAGGCCGCCTGGGCGCCCAAGCCGTCCCCGTTGAACACCCAGTGGACCTCCCAGGTGTCCACCACCAATGCCCTGCCGGAGTACCCCCGGCCGCAGATGGTCCGCTCGGACTGGCTCAACCTCAATGGTGAGTGGCAGTTCGGCAATGCCTCCGCCGGCCAGACGCCGCCCTTCGGGCAGAACCTCGCCGAGAGCATCCTCGTCCCGTTCCCCATCGAGTCCGCGCTCTCCGGCATCAAGCGGCAGCAGGAGCGCATGTGGTACCGCCGCACCTTCACCGTGCCCGCCGCCTGGAGCGGCCGCCGGGTGCAGCTCCACTTCGGCGCCGTGGATTGGGAGGCGACCGTCTACGTCAACGGCCAGCAGGTGGGGAAGCACCAGGGCGGCTTTGACGCCTTCAGCTTCGACATCACGCCCTACCTCGCGGGCGGTTCCAACGAGCTCATCGTCGGCGTCTATGACCCCACCGACAATGGCACCCAGCCCATCGGCAAGCAGCGCATCCAGCAGGGGGAGATCATGTACACGCCCTGCTCGGGCATCTGGCAGACGGTGTGGCTGGAGCCCACGCCCTCGGCGCGCATCACCCGGCTGGACATGACCCCGGACGTGCCCGGCTCGGCCCTGCGCATCACGGTGCAGGGCGCCGGTATCGCCGGCCAGACCGTCGAGGCCGTGGCCTTCAATGGCCCCACCCAGGTGGGCAGCGTCACGGGTGCGGTGGGCTCGGAGCTGCGCATCCCGGTGCCCAGCCCCAAGCTGTGGTCTCCCGAGAGCCCCTTCCTCTATGACCTGCGCGTGTCGCTCAAGAGCGGCGCCACCGTCGTGGACCAGGTGACGAGCTACTTCGGCATGCGCTCCATTGGCCTCAAGCTCGTGGGCGGCGGATTGCGCCCGGTGCTCAACGGCCAGTTCGTCTTCCAGGTGGGCACGTTGGATCAGGGCTACTGGCCGGACGGCGTCTACACCGCGCCCACGGACGCGGCGCTCAAGTTCGACATCGAGAAGCACAAGGAGCTGGGCTTCAACCTCATCCGCAAGCACATCAAGGTCGAGCCCCAGCGCTGGTACTACTGGGCCGACAAGCTGGGCATCCTCGTGTGGCAGGACATGCCCTCCATGCGGCTGGCGACGCCGCCCACCGCCGCGCGCACCCAGTTCGAGCTGGAGATGCGCGAGATGATCGACGAGCACCGCAGCTCTCCTTCCGTCATCGCCTGGGTCATCCAGAACGAGGGCTGGGGGCAATACGAGCCGGCCCGGCTGGCCACCCTGGTGAAGGGGTGGGATCCCCACCGCCTGGTGGACAACATGAGCGGCATCAACTGCTGCGGCTCGCAGGACGGCGGCAACGGCGACCTGGCGGACTGGCACGTCTACGTGGGCCCGGCTTCGCCCACGCCCTCGGCCACGCGCGCCGCGGTGCTGGGCGAGTTCGGTGGCATCGGCTTGAAGATCGACGGCCACTGGTGGAGCCCCATCGGCCGGACCAAGGACTACGAGCTGGTCACCAGCGGAGCGGCGCTCACCAGCCGCTACGTGGGCCTCGTGCAGGGACTCCAGAACCTGATGGCCAGACCGGGCCTGAGCGCGTCCGTCTACACGGAGATCACCGACGTGGAAGGCGAGATCAACGGCTTCTTCACCTATGACCGCGCCATCCTCAAGGTGGACCTGAACCAGGTGCGCACCGCCCACCTCAACCTGATCGCCGCCTCGCGGTTGATCAACAACCAGGGGCCGCTGCCCGTGGGTCAGTACCGTGCCTTGCAGGTGACGTCACCGGGCTACACCAATCGCTCCGTGCGCCACTTCGAGAACCTGGCGGGCACCGAGGTGGTGACCAGCGGCAGCCCCGGCACGCTCAAGCAGGACGCGACGTTCAAGATCGTGGCGGGTCTGGCGGACGCCGCCTGCTACTCCTTCGAGTCGCGCAACTTCCCCGGCCACTACCTGCGCCACTCCGCCAGCCGCGTCCGCAAGGACGCCCGGGATGGCTCGGCCCTGTTCGATCAGGACGCCACCTTCTGTGCCCGCGCGGCGCTCGACGGCTCGCCGAACATCTCGCTGGAGTCCAAGAACAAGCCCGGCTTCTACATGCGCCACCGCAGCAGCGAGCTCTGGGTGGAAGCCTCCGACAACACCACGGGCTTCCGTCAGGACGCGACGTGGGCCTTCACGGACCCCTGGTGGAAGAGCAGCGCGAACGTTCCCTCCTCGTACCAGTCCTTCCAGGTGACGACGCCGGGCCACACCAACCGCTACCTGCGCCACTTCGAGAGCCTGGGCTTCACCGAGGTGGTGGATGGCTCCAGCACGGCCACGCTCAAGCAGGACGCGACCTTCCGGCTCGTGACGGGCCTGGCCGAGTCGAGCTGCTACTCCTTCGAGTCGAGGAACTTCCCCGGCCAGTACCTGCGGCACTCCGACAGCCGCCTCCGCAGGGCCGCGCGGGATGGCACGGCCCTGTTCGACCAGGACGCCACCTTCTGTGCCCAGCCGGGTCTGTCCGGCACTGGAGTCTCGTTCGAGTCCTTCAACTTCCCCGGACGCTACCTGCGCCACTTCAACTCCGAGGTGTGGACGGCGGCGGGGTTCGGCTCCGAATGGGACTCGGCCGGCAATTTCACCGTGGACTCGAGCTGGAACGTCGCGCCCCCCTGGGCTCCCTGACTCGAAACGTCGTCTTCGGGAATCTGTCCTCCAAGGTAGCGCCTCTGCTACCCTGGAGCCCATGGATGAACAGGATTGTCCCCACCTGCCTCCTGGCACGGACGTGGGTGGTGTGGTGATCGAGGAGCGGGTGAAGGCCGGAGGCTATGGCACCGTCTTCCGGGCGCGAGATCCCGGGACTGGCAAGCTGCTCGCCCTCAAGTTCATCTCCCTGCGGAGGGCCGAGGCGTGGGCCCACCGCGAATCGCTCATCACCTTGTCCCTGCACCACGACAACCTCGTCCGGCAGGTGGGTTGCGGCTACTGGCCGCCCGATGCGCCCCGGTTCATGTGGCTCAAGATGCTCTTCGTCGAGGGCCCCGAACTCGATGTCTGGGCGAGGCTCCACAACCCCGATGCCTGGGGCGTGGTGGGCAAGATGCTGGGGGTGACACGGGGCCTGACCGTGGCGCATGCCCAGCACGTGGTCCACCGCGACATCAAGGAGGCCAACATCCTGGTGGGCGAGCACGGAGCGGGCGAGCCGGTGCTGGTGGACTTTGGCGCCGCGCGGAGAGAAGGGCAGGGCACCATCACCCGGGGCTTGTTCCCGCCGGGGACGCCTCGCTACCGCAGCCCCGAGGCATGGCGCTTCTCCATGGAGCGCGGGCACGAGCCCCTGGCGCGCTACCGGCCCGGTCCGGCGGATGACCTGTACGCGCTGGGCGTGGTGCTCTATGGGCTGCTCACGGATCGCCCTCCCTTCGACGTGGAGCCCGATGAGCCGGCCTCGATGCTCGCCGTCATCCATCGGGCGCCGGTGCCTCCGCACATCGTCAACCCGCGCGTGCCCGAGGCCTTGAGCCGCGTGTGCATGAGGCTCTTGGAGAAGACGCCCGAGGCGCGCTACCCGAGCGCCATGGCGTTGTACGAAGTCCTGGAGGGCCTGCTGGCCACGGCGGACGCGTCCTGGAGGGTGCCACTGCGTTTGGGGCCTCGCAGGGGTGGGAGGCGTGGGAGCCCGCTCGGCAAGGAACTCGCACCCGTGCGCGGGATGTCCGGGCCGTTCCCGGGGGCCGTCTGGCCGCTGCGCGCCGTGGCGCTCCTGGCGATGCGGCACACGATGGTGGGGATGGGGGTGGTGCTGGGCCTCGTCCTGGTGGGCGGGTGGCTCTCGAGTCACCTGAGCGCGCGGAGCCTACTGACTACGTCTTCTTCCTCCGTTCCCACTCACCAGCCCCGCTTCCCCCAACCAATAGCCCCCCCCCCCCC
>Ga0081606_1000137_pt1 | contig 43857 bp, 41 predicted proteins | sample EareggfetidaYelm_FD_71127 | JGI IMG/M metagenome (GOLD analysis project Ga0081606, IMG submission 71127) | Earthworm egg capsule microbial community from the University of Washington, USA - E. fetida Yelm (SPADES assembly) (version 2) | ecosystem: Host-associated > Annelida > Reproductive system...
AGTACGGGGTCGGGCGGGTCGGGGCAGTACGAAGTGGGTTGGATTGGGGACGAACATCGCGAGTGGTGAGAGCCATTCGGCGATACGGCTCAAGGGAGTTGGGGATGGGGTTGGGGAGCCGGTCTTCGCAGGAGTGGTCAGCCGCGAAGGCCGGTGTGCCTGATCAGTCGAGGCACCCCACCCGGTCGTGGTGAAGCGGAACACCCTGGAGATGGAAGTAAGCGCGGACGAGCCAGCAGCATGGGGGGGGCCGTCCTGATGGCCATGCGGGTGATGCACCCGTGGGGGCGTCGAAAAATTGATCCGGGCTTTTCCCGCACTCATCCTCGGTCCTTCTCGCGGCTGAGAAGGAGGGCGGGACCGCATGAGAGGAAGACTCGGACTCCTGTTTCTGATGGGGCTGACGGGCTGCACCACGGTGAACGTGGCGGCACTGCCCTCGGTGCGTGATACCCGTGAGGTCTTCGTCACGACCTCCGACGTGCCAGGGCCCTATCAGAGCCTCGGACTGGTGCAGACCACGCGCAAGGGCGTGTTGCTCTTCGGTTTCGCGGATCCCGCGGGGACCGATCTCGAGGGTGGACTGAGGGAGTCCCTCATCCCCGAGGTCCGGCGGATGGGCGGCGACGGCATCATGAACGTGCGCTTCCACCAGACCCAATACGGGCTGCCCACCCGGATCCTCTTCGCCCTGCTCTTCTTCATCCCCCTGCCCAGCCAGGTCACGCTCAGTGGTGAAGTGGTGAGACTGGGAGCCGGGACTCCTCCTCCGCCGTTCGAGGCCCCCTCGCGATGAACCGCTCCCACGTCAGGATCCTCCGGTGAAGCTCCCGATCCTTTTCTGCGTGTTGTTGGGCACGGGCTGCGGTGCCGTGTCACACGGTTCGAGGTTGTCGGACCGTCCGCCACGAGCCGTGCGTGGCCCCTACCTCAGCACGGGGGGCGCGCCCCGGCCCTTCCGCACGCTCGGGTTCGCTCAAATCACCGGCTACGGCGTCACCGTGGCGGGCGTCTCGGACGTCGGGAACGCGGCGCTCGACAGCACCATCCGGGGCGCGCTCGTGGACGTGGCGCTCAAGATGGGTGGAGATGGCGTCATCCACATCACGTTCGAGGACGAGAACCCGCCCACCGACGTGGAGCGCGCCTCGGATCTCTCCGAATCCATCACCCAGGTGGCGAGCGGCCAGGGCGGCGTGAAGTCCCGGAGCCGCAACGTGATCGTCACCGGCGAAGTCATCCAATTCCTGCCGTCACCGTAAGGCCCTCTCCGATGCGTCTTCTCTTCTCGCTCGTGCTCGTGACGCTCACCGGTTGCACGCTCGTCAATACCGCCACGGTGTCTTCCGACCGGAGCGGCCAGGACATCTTCGTGACGGCGGGTGGCATCTCCGAGCCGCATGAGTCGCTCGGGCTCGTGCAGGCCACGCGCTCGGGAGTGCTGCTCTTCGGCTTCGTGGACGTGGTGGGAACGGACCTCGAGGCGGGCTTCAAGGACGTGCTCATCCCCCAGGTGCGGAGCATGGGAGGCGATGGCGCCATCAACGTGCGCTTCCACCAGACGCAGTACCTGCCGGTGACGAAGGTGATGGGCGCCATCTTGTTCTTCATCCCACTGCCCAGCCGCGTCACGGTCACCGCCGAGGTGGTGAAGCTCCAGCGCCGGGCGGACGGGCCCGTGCCAGCGCTCCCCCTCGCCGCGCGCTGAGGCATGACCCGTGGCCCCGAGTTCGCGCCTGGGCCCGGCGCTCAGTTCTTGAGGGCCCGTTCGATGCGCTGGCGCAGCGCCGACTCCGACAGCATGCCGCGTTGCGCATCCACCACCCGGCCCTGGCGATCGAGGAAGTAGAGCGTCGGCAGGGCCGTCACCTGGAAGATGGCCGCGAGTTCGTCCGGAGCGAACACCACGTAGGGGGCCAGTTCCGGCATGCGGCTCTGGATGAACTCCTGCACGAACAGCGGCGCGTCCGGCATGTCATCCCGGCTGGCGGCCACGAACACGAGCCCCTGGCCCTCGTACTCCTTGGCCAGCTTCACCAGGGAGGGCATCTCCGCCTGGCACGGAGCACACCACGTCGCCCAGAAGTCCAGCATCACCACCTTGCCCTGGAGATCCGCGAGCGACAGCGTGCCGTTCTCATAGCGCTGCATCTTCACCGTGGGCGCCGCCGTCCCTTCGGACGCCAGCCGAGCCCGCAGCGCCTGCTGAACACCCAGGTACGACAGCCCCGCCAGACCCAGCAGGGCCGTCACCACCAACACCACCTTGCTCCACCCATGGCGCGCCGGCGGCGGCCCGGCGTCCGACTTCAGCGGCTCCGTCATGTGTGTTTACCCCTCGTCGTCCGCAACACCCCGTGCACCCGCGTGAGCACGCGCCGCACCTGCCGCCTCACCCTCGGCCGGCCCACCACCCAGCGCGCCAGCCCGGGCCCATGCCGGTAATAGACGCGGATGAAACCCCGCCCCCAGGCATGGTGGCGCAATACCTCGTCCCGGAACGCCCGGAACGCCACCAACTCCGGCGCACCCTCGCCAAAGGCCGCCGTCACCACGAAGCACGAGCTGGCCGGCGAAATCCACATCAGCCGGTTGTTCGTCTGGTTCACCACCGCCTTGAGCTCGCGCGCCTCGGTGTACAGGAAGACCAGCAGGTCGCCTCGCGCCGCCGGAAACTCCTCGCCACTCGCCTCCTCGAACTCGACGCGAGAAACGCCCGAACTCCGGATCTCGGCCACCGTGAACAAGAAGCGCCGGGAGCTGCTCTTGTGTTCGATCTCCAGCCCGCGCAGCTCGCCGAAATACGCCAGGAAGGGCGTCCGGCAGGCCGGACACACATAGGGACGGGTTCCCGGCCCCGGCACATAGCCGAAGTCGTTGACGCGCTTGCAGCCCGTGTTGGGGCACACGAGCTTCACCTGCGCCACCGGCTCCTCGCGGGGATCGTACCGCGAGGCCCCCGTCTGGCGATCGAACACCGGCTCGGCCCCACGCGCCTTGGTTCCGAACGCGCGCAAGGGATGCGCCAGGCGCTCCAGGTCCATCGCCCGCCGCCAGGCCTCCTCCGCCTGCACGAGCCGCCCGTCCACCGTGTGGCACAGCGCCTCGCCGTGCCCCTTGAGCGCGGCGAGCAGCTTCTCCCCGGCGTCCCAGGAGCCCGCCTCGCGCTCCACCGCCAGGCCCAGCGCCAACACCTTCTCCACGTCTGGCAGGAGCGCCTCGGCCTGCTGGCGCGCTGGATCCCCCGCCCGGTGGTACACCGGAGGTTCCGGAATTCGGGCGAACAGCGCGAGCGCCTGGGCGCGCAGTTGCTCACGCGCCTCCTGCGCTCGCGGAAGCGAAAGGGTCTGCGCCCGCACGCGGGCGGCCTGGAAGAAGTCTTCGGGCTGCAAGGCCGCGCACATTAGAGGCAGCCCCGTCCGCTGTCAGCGTCCTTCCCCCGCTCCCGCCGGAAACTGGCCTCGGGTGCTCCCCGCATGTATGACCGGGTAGGAGGGTGTAAACAATGGGTTTCCTGAAGTTCCTGGTGTGGACGGGTTGCGCGGTGGGGCTCGGAGTCTTCCTGGCGACAGTGGAGATTGACGGACGCACGCCGGTGGAACTCGCCCAGCGCACGTGGAAGCGCCACGCGCAGCCCCCACGGACGGAACGGATGAAGAACGGCCTGACGGAAGCGCTCGACGAGGCCGAGAACGCCGTCAGGCGCTCGACGAAGCAGGTGGTCCCGGCGGCACCTCGTGAGCGCATCACCCATGAGGATCGCGCGGCGATCGATCGCATCATCGCTCAGAAGAAGTAACAGGCCTCGTGGCCCCGCTTCCGCTCCGCTCCCCCCCTCCCTAGCTTGTGCCGAGGCGGGCTGTCCGGAGGCGGGACAATGGCGGGTGGACGGTGGTGGAAAGGTGTCGCGCTGGCAACGCTGCTCGGCGCGCCAGCCTGGGGAACTCCGCCCGAGCGGGCGGGCAGACTGTGGGAGGACGCCAGACAGCGTTCCGTCAGGGCGGAGCGCTCCGCGCTGAGCCAGGTGGCCACCGCCGCCATGCCCGCGGTGGTGTCCATCACCACACGTCAGCCGAGCACCACGCCCGGCTCGGAGGGCGAGACGCAGAAGGGCATCGGCTCGGGCCTCATCATCCACCCGAACGGCTACATCCTCACGAGCGCCCACGTCATCGAGGGGGCCGATGAAATCACCATCTCGGTGCTCTCCGAGCGTGGCTATGCCGAGGAGTACGAGGCGGAGCTCGTGGGAGAGGACTCGCGCACGGACTTCGCGCTGCTGCGCATCCACGCCCCGCACAAGCTGCCGGTGCTCAGGCTGTCGTCGGCCTCGCGGGTCGAGGTGGGCGAATGGGTGGTGGTCATCGGCAATCCGTTCGGCCTGACGCACTCGGTGACCGCGGGGGTGGTGAGCGCCAAGGGCCGCACGGACGTGACGCCCAACGGGCGCGACGGTGATTTCGACTACATGCAGGTGGACGCCTCCATCAACCCGGGCAACTCGGGGGGGCCGGTGCTGGATCTGCACGGCGAGGTGGTGGCGATCGCCAACGCCGTCAACGTCGCGGGCCAGGGCATCGGCTTCGCCATTCCGGTGGACATCGCCAAGGCGGTGCTGCCGCACCTGCAGAAGTATGGACGGGTGCGCCGGGGGTGGATGGGCGTCTCCGTTCAGGACTGCACCCCGGACGTGATGGAGGCCTACGGGCTCGTGAGCCCCAAGGGAGTGGTGGTGTCGGAGGTACAGGACGGAGGACCCGCCTCGCGCGCGGGGCTGCAGGTGGGAGACGTCATCGAGGGCCTGGATGCCTCCCAGATCCAGCGCGCCCACAACCTGCGCTGGCAGGTGGCGGCCCGAGGCGTGGGCGGCAACGTGACGCTGCGAGTGCGGCGGGGCGAGCACCCGCTGCGCATGCGGGTGCGGCTCGAGGACCAGCCCGGAGACACGCACCCGGCGTCGGCCAAGGTCGCCGAGCCCTCCCACCACGTCCGGCCGGACAAGCAGGCGGGCACGGGTGGCAGCGGCCCCGCGCAGGAGGCCCTGGAGGAGGACCCGGCGCCAAAGGCCCCCTCGCCCTGAGCCGGACAGCGGAGGGGGGCGCCCGCATCCCCGCCTGCCTCCTTGCGTTCCGATAACGCCAGAGCTACACGACGCTCCTTGCGCATTGAATTCGCAGCGTAGCAACAGGAGCATTTCCATGGCTGAAGCACAGAAGACGACCCTGAAGAACTGGCCGCGCCTGGCCAAGGGCAATGGCAAGAAGGCCTGTAGCGTCGAGGGCTGCAAGCGTCCCTACCGCGCCAAGAGCTACTGCTTCTTCCACTACAAGAAGTGGCGCCAGGGTGACCTGCCCCACTCGCGCTACCGCACCTGCTCCAAGGCGGAGTGCCGCACGAAGACGGACAAGGGCGGCCTGTGCACGAAGCACTACGACGAGACCTACAAGAAGGCCGCGGCCTAGAAGCCCCGGGTGGGGCCTCTCGGGGGCGCTTCCTCGCTGGGAGCGCCTTTGTTGGCCCCTCCCTTCATCACCCGCCCCACGTGCTTGAAGGCCGTGAGCCACAGCTCCGCCTCGCGCTGGGTCAGTTCCGCTCGTAGCAGACTCCGCTCCAGCTCGCGCAGCACATGCTCCGGCGCCTGCGGATTGAGAAACTGCGCCTCCAGCAGCACCTGGCGCATCCGCTCGCCCAGCGCGTTCACGGTGCCCATGCGCGCCCCGGGCTCCCCTCGGGGCTCCACAACCGCCTCCGCGGGCCGCCGGCCCTCCCTCGCGCACAGGTAGAGCAGCACCGCCGCCGCCTGCGCCAGGTTCATGGACGGCTGCACATCACTCGTGGGGACGACGAGCAGATCCGAGCAGAACGCCAGTTCCTCGTTGGACAGTCCCCGCTGCTCCCCTCCCAGCACCAGGGCCACCCGCCCCCGTTGGCTCTGCTCCGCCAACCGCGCCACCGCTTCTTCGGGAGTGAGCGCCGTACGGCCCTCGATCTGGGTGCGAGACGTGGTGCCAACCGCGTACACGCAGTCCTGGAGGGCCTCGGGCAGATTGCGCGCCACGGCCATGGATTCCAGGACGGACTCCCCTTTGACGGCCATGCGCTCGGCGCCTCGGAAGGCGTAGGTGGCGGGCTCGGAGAGGATGAGCCGGGGAAAGCCGAAATTGGCCATCACCCGAGCCACGGCACCCAGGTTGTCGGGTGATCGCGTCTGATGGAGGACAACGGTGAGGTTCGCTGCCGCAAGCATGATCCCGAGTTTAGCTTCCCGTGTCGGAGGTGCATCGGTATATTCCCCGGGATGCCGCGCTGGGTCCCTGGCTTGCTCCTATCTCTCGTGGTCCTGACGGGTTGTGGCGTCGGGGGTGCGCCCGTGCGCGTGGCTCCTGGTGCGCGGCAGGCTCTCACCAACCCTCCCGAACTCCTCGAGTTCGAGAGTCCGTCCACCCGTCTGGAGCTGTACCGCGAGGTGGCCCGCATCTCCGAGGTGGAGGCGGGCCAGGCCGCGCAGGCGCCCATGCTCTTTCCCATCAGTCAGGGAGGAGAGCTGGTGGCGGCGCCGGGCTTCGAGGGCCGCACGGATCTACTGCAGGCTCCGGACGCGGGCGCTCCGTTGCAGTTGAGCTTCGATGGACGCGCGGGCGAGCGCTGGCAGGAGGATCGCCGCGAGAGCCTGCAGGGCCTGTCCGAGCGCGAGGCAGCGGAACTGGTGGCGCGCACACTGCTCGCCCACTGGCGGATCAGCCCCTCGGGCGTGGTGCAGGTGGACCGGGCCTCGAGCGCGCCGTACGCGGCGGCCTACGTGGACGGCATCCTGCGCATCAACCCCGCGTTCCTCTACATGGCGGCGGCCTACGGTCCCGCTTCCCTGATGGGCTCGGTCCAGTAGAGTCCGCGCCTCTTTGCCGCCCCATGCCGGGGCCGAGGCGCCCTCGACTTGAATACCTCCGCACTCCACGCCCAGCTCTCCCAGACGCTCGGGCGCCCGCAGCTCCCGCCCTCCGTGGGGCAGCACTACCAGGGCAAGGTCCGCGACACCTACCGCCAGGGAGACCGGCTGGTGCTCGTCACCTCGGATCGGCTGTCCGCGTTCGACCACGTGCTGACCACCATCCCCTTCAAGGGCGAGGTGCTCAACCGGCTGACGAACTTCTGGTTCGAGCGCACGCGCCACATCGTGCCCAACCACGTGCTGGACGTGCCGGACCCGAACGTGACGGTGGCGCGCGCCTGCCAGCCCTTCGCGGTGGAGATCGTCGTGCGCGGCCACCTCACCGGCAGCCTGTGGCGCGACTACCAGAAGGGAACGCACACCGCCTATGGGCTGCCCTTCCCGGACGGGCTGCGCAAGGACGAGGCCTTTCCGGCGCCCATCTTCACGCCCTCCACCAAGGCGCCCAAGGGTCAGCACGACGAGCCCATCTCCGAGAAGGAGATCCTGGCACGGGGCCTGGCGAGCGCACGTGACTGGGCGCGCATCACCGAGGCGGCCCGGGCCCTGTTCCTCGAGGGCCAGAAGTGGGCGCGCACGCGGGGCCTCATCCTCGTGGATACCAAGTACGAGTTCGGCAAGGTGGGCGATGACCTGTACGTCATCGACGAGATCCACACGCCGGACTCCAGCCGCTACTGGATGGCGGACGAGTACGAGACGCGCTTCGCCCGGGGCGAGGATCAGCGCATGCTCGACAAGGAGAACCTGCGCCAGTGGCTCATCCGCGAGCGGGGCTTCCAGGGTCACGGCCCCCTGCCCGAGATTCCCGAGGACGTGCGCGTGTCGACCGCGCAGACGTACCTCCGGGCCTACGAGCAGATCACCGGCACGCCGCTCGTGTTGGAGCCAGGCGACGTGCAGGCGCGCATCGAGAAGAACCTCCAGGCGCGCGGCTACCTCTAACAACGGGGCGAGCATCCCCGGCCCGTCACACACGGAGCCGGGGGTGAAACCTCAAGCGCTCCGGCCGAACACCCGCTGGAAGATGTCCTCCACGTGCTTGAGGTGGTAGTCGGCCGAGAAGCAGTCCTCGATCTCCGCGGGCGTCATCACCGCGAGCAGGTCCGCGTCCTGTGCGAGCGCTTCCCGGAACGTCCCCCCGTGCTCGAACATGCGCATGGCGTTGCGCTGGACGATGACGTACGCGGCCTGGCGGTCCATGCCCTTGCGCGCGAGCTCCAGGAGAATCCGCTGCGAGTTCACCACCCCGCCGAGCAGCTCCAGGTTCTTCTTCATCTGCTCCGGGTAGACGCGCAGGTTCTCCATCAACCCGGCGAAGCGGTGCAGCATGAAGTCCGCCACGACGGTGGCGTCCGGACCGATGACGCGCTCCACCGACGAATGGGAGATGTCGCGCTCGTGCCACAGCGCCACGTCCTCCAGCGCGCTCACGGCGTAGCCGCGCAACAGCCGCGCCAGGCCCGTGAGGTTCTCCGAGAGGATGGGGTTGCGCTTGTGCGGCATCGCGCTCGAGCCCTTCTGGCCCGCGGTGAAGGGCTCCTCGGCCTCTCGCACCTCGGTGCGCTGCAGGTGGCGGATCTCCACCGCGAACTTCTCCAGGCTCGCGCCCAGGAGCGCCAGCGCGGAGAAGTACTCGGCGTGCCTGTCACGCTGGATGACCTGACTGGAGGCCGGCGCGGGAGACAGGCCCAGCTTCTGGCAGGTGAAGACCTCCACCGCCGGAGGCAGGTGCGCGAACGTGCCCACCGCGCCGGAGATCATGCCCACGGAGATGGTGTCGCGGGCGTGCTCGAGCCGGACCTTCGCGCGGCGCAGCTCGTCGTACCAGATGGCCAGCTTGTGCCCGAAGGTGATGGGCTCGGCGTGGATGCCATGGCTGCGGCCCATCATCACCGTGCGCTGGTGCTCGAAGGCGCGCTTCTCCACGGCGGCCATCGCCCGGGCGACGCCCTGGAGGATGAGGTCCGCCGCCTCGCGCAGCGCCATGCCCAGGGACGTGTCCAGCACGTCCGAGGACGTCATGCCCAGGTGCAGCCAGCGCGCGCTCGGCCCGATGCGCTCCTCCATGAAGGTGAGGAACGCGATGACGTCGTGCTTGGTGGTGCGCTCGATCTCCTCGATGCGCGCGGCGTCCGCCTCGCTGAAGTCCCCGGCACGCGCGAGGCAGTCCTCGAGAGCCTCGCGCGGGGCGATACCACTCACCACCATGCCCTCCAGCGCGGCCAGCTCCACGTCGCGCCAACGGCGCAGACGGGCCACGTCGGTCCAGAGGGAAGACATCTCCTTGCGGCTGTAACGGGGGATCACTCGAACACCCTCACGGGGAAGTCCCGCTTGGCGGCGAAGCGCAAGAGCTCCATCACCACGTCCTTGGAGCCTCCGAGCTTGCTCGCGGCGGAGAGGTTGACGGCCAGGTCCAGGCCCTCGGGCTGCGCCACGGCGAGCGCTCCGGGGTCGACCCTTTCGTGGACGATGCGGTTGGCGAGCCGTCCCGCCTGCTGACCGATGGCGGTGGGACTCGGAGCGAGGGCCAGGGTGGCGCCCTCCTTCACCTGGCTGGGCGTGAGGCCCACGAGCGGCAGGCGGTTGGCCGTGGAGAACGCGATGAGGCCCTGGACGACGGAGGCATTGCCCACCGTCTTGTCGGCCACCATCAGCATCGCATCCACCCTGTCCTTCGCGTTGGCGAGCACCTTCTCGAGCTTCGCCTGTCCGTCCGTCTCGAGCGGCACGATGGTCAGGCCCAGCGGCTCGGCGACCGCCTGCGCCGCTTCCACCAGGCCGGTGGAGAAGCGCGGATCATTCAGGATGCCCACGCGTTTGATCGACGAGGACAAGGCCTTGAGGGCGGCCAGCTCGGGCCGGAAGTCGCTGGTGAGCGCGATGCCGGTGAGGTTGGGCCCCTCGAGGCCATACTTCTCGTAGTAGGGCACCATGACGAAGAGGACGGGCACCTCCTTGCCCAGCGTGCGGCGGGCGGTGTTGGCCGCCAACGGTCCGATGGCCAGCACCAGCGCGGGCTTCTGGGCGGCGATGCGCTGGAAGGCCCGCGCCGCCGCCGGGGCGCTGTCGTCCAGCACCACCTCCGACACCTCGGCGCGCACCTCGGCGCTGAAGCCCGCCACCACGGAGGAGTAGGACCCGAGCGCGGAGGACTTCACCACCACCACTTTCGGCCGCACCGGCTGCGCGGAAGACACCCACGGCACCAGTACCGTCCACACCAGCAGCAGACCCCAACGCTTCATCGCTTCACCCCCGTGCCCACGCAACAGCGGAAACCCACCTCGGCCGATGACGCATCCGGCGGACCACTCTCCCGGAAGGCGCAGCGCGTGGACATCTCCTGCCGGCTGAAGGAGCCGCCCTTCTGCACCCGGCCCTGGGCGTCGCCGAACTCGGACTCGGTCCACTCGGCCACGTTGCCAGACATGTCCATGACGCCATAGCCCGAGCGGCACGACGTGAAGGCGCCCGAGCGCGCCATCTTCCCGTCGTTGCCCTGTGTATTGCACTGACGCCCCTCGAAGTCCCTGCCGTAGGGGAAGCGCTGGTTGCCGGGGCCCTTGCAGGCCTTCTCCCACTCCTCCTCGGAGCACAGGCGCCTGCCGAGTCTCGTGCACTCGGCCTTCGCCTCCCGCCACGACAGACCCACCCGGGGGAGGGCTCCCGCCTGATTGGGGAATTCGAACTCGTCGATGCAGAAGGCGCCCACGTACCTGGACATCAGCGGCGTCTCGTTGGGCGGGCCCTCCTCGGGCGTGTCCTTGCCCATCTTGAACGCACCGCCCCCCACGTAGCGCATTCCCTGGGGACAGGAGCCCAGGGCCCCCGCGACGCCCACGGCGTTCGGCGCACCCGGGGACGGTGGCAGCACGGCGGCTGGAGACGGCTCCACCGGCTCGGCGGGAGGAGCGGACTCCGGGGGAGCGCTGCGCATCTTCAACAATCCGTACCCGACCACCGCGCCCAGGGCGAGCCCGCCGATCGCCAGCAGCACCATCCACGCCTTGGGCGAACGGGACGCGGACGGGCCTCGAGGCGCCGGCGCGGCGGCCTTGGCGGCGGCGGGAGCCTTCGCGGTGGGCCGGGGCTCGGCGCGGGCGGCCTGCGCCTGACGGCCCTTGGGCTGACCCGAGGGCCGGGGCGTCGCCATGAGCGCGGCGAGGGCCTCGGAATCGAGCTTCTGGGTCGCATCCGGCGGAGGCGCGGGCTCGCGCGTCGGGATGCCGCGTTGCGCGAGGCTGCTGGCGGTCAGCAGCTCGGTCGGCGCCGACGACTGGGGCATCTCCAGCGTGGGAGCCCCCGCGACGGACGATTCGATCGTGCTCCGGGGCGCCTCCTGCGTGGGCAGCGAGCCGGGCTGCACGGTGGGCACCTGGATGGTGGGCGTGCCCAGGGAGGGCAACTCCGTCGTGGGCACCGGCGGAGGCAGGGCGTTGGAGCTCAGGGGGCCCGCCGTGGCCAGCTCCGCGGTGAGGCTGAAGGGCACGGGCTTGGCGCGGCCCCGGGGCGACAGCGTCCCCGCGGGCTTCGCCGGACGCGGGCGCGAGGACAGGGCCGCGGTGAACTCGGACAGGAACTCGCTCGCGGACTTCGGCCGCGCGAGCGGATTGGAGTTGGTGGCGCGCCGGTAGAGCGCTTCCACGCCCTGGGGAAGATCGGCCTCGAAGGCCAGCAGCTCCGACACCTCGCCTTCCTCGGGCATCTGACCGGTGAGCATCTCCCCCAGGATGACGCCCAGGGAGTACAGGTCCATGCGCGTGTCGAGCTCCCCGCCCTCGGAGTACTCGGGGGCCAGGTAGCAGCCCACCTTCCAGGACTTCTGGGCCTGGATGAAGGGCAGGCGCGGGATGCCGAGCGCCAGGCCGTAATCCGTCACCTTGAGCAGATCCGGCAGGATGAGGATGTTCTCGGGCTTGAGGTCCGAGTGCGGCCCGTACTTGTGGGCGTTGTCCAGGGCCTCGGCGAGCTGCGCGAGCAGCGGCTCCACTTCCTTGACGGTGAAGCGCTGTCCCTGGGACGCGCGCTGCTCCAGCATCTTGCGCAGCGTCATGCCCTCGAGCAGTTGCGTGGTGAAGTAGGGCCGGTTGCGATCCTCGCCCTCCTCGTAGACGCGCACGTGGTGAGGGTGGGTGAGCTTCTTGCCCGCGCGCAGCGCCAGGGAGAACTGGGTGCGCTCCTCCTGCATCTGGACAAGACGCGGGTTGATGACCTTGAGCGCGACCTCGACGTCCATCTCCTGGTCGAGCGCGCGGAAGACATGGCCCACGGGGCCAGGGCCGAGCACCTCGCGGATGGCGTAGCGCCTGGCGAAGACATCACCGGGCTTGTAGGGCGCCTCCACGCCGCCCGCGCGACGGCGCGGGGTGCTCCCTGGCGCCCCACCCGAGAGCTTCAGCCCACAGGTGGCGCAGGAGGCACTGTTGTCGGAGACAGGGCTGCCGCAGCGTTGGCAAAGCAAGGGGGTTGAACTCCGGGCGGGTGGCGGGCCTTCGGGAAGGGGGGCTCCCGAGTTTCCAGGGAGATCTCTTACCGCGCGGTGCCGACACGGGGCAAGGAACGCGGGGACTCAACGACCCGTCGAGCCAAAGCCACCCTCTCCGCGTCCGGTGGCGTCCAGCACTTCCAATTCCACCAGGGACACGCGGCACACGGGCGCCACCACGAGCTGCGCGATGCGCTCGCCTCGCTGGAGCGTGAACGGCTCCTGGGACAGATTCACCAGGAGCACCTGGAGCTCGCCCCGGAAGTCCGCGTCCACCGTGCCGGGTGAGTTGAGCAAGGTGATGCCATGGCGCAGCGCCAGACCGGAGCGCGGCCGCACCTGGGCCTCGTAGCCCGGAGGCAGGCCGACGGCGAGTCCGGTGGGCACCAGGACGCGCTCGAACGGCGCCAGCGTCAGCACGCCCTCGATGTCCGCCCGGAGATCCATTCCAGCGGCGAGTGCTGTCTCGTAGCGGGGCAGCGGCAACGGCTCGGCATGGGCACGCACCCGCCGAACCCCCACCGAGAGAGGAGGCGTCATGCCTCGGTCTGTACCACGCGCCAGGAAGGGGGCGACATTTTGGCGCTGGCGCACGAGCGCCCTTTCCACTCACTCCTGACTGAACGCGCTGTCCACCACCGACAGCACCTTGGGGCGGAAGCGCAAGGGGTCCACGGGCTGGGCCGACAACGCGAGCTGGTAGTGCAGGTGCGGACCGGTGGAGCGTCCGGTGTTGCCCGAGCGGGCGATGATGTCGCCGCGGGTCACGCGCTGACCGGAGCGCACCAGCAACTCCGAGTTGTGGCAGTAGGCCGTCGTCACGCCGCGCCCATGATCGAGGATGAGCACGCGTCCATTCACGCCATCCTCGCTCGCGCGGCGCACGGTGCCGTCCGCCACCGCCCGCACCGCGGTGCCCTCCCGGACAGCGAGATCCACGCCCGTGTGCAACTTCCTCACCCCCAGCACGGGGTTGATGCGGTAGCCGAAGGGACTGGAGATCCGGGTGTGCTCGGGCACGGGCCACGCGAGCTCGAAGGCCGTCGTCAGCGCCAGCGCCTGGGCGGCCGCGCCGGTGGCCTCATCGAAGCCCGGCGGGAGCTGTTGGGCGAGCCGCTCCAGACTGGGGGTGTGCCCCTCGGCATGCAAGCGAGCCACCGCGTAGCGCGCGGGGACCCGGCCGACGAACAGCGCGGCGAGACGGCTCTCCTCGTTGGGAAAGTCTCGCTCCAGATGCGCGTGCAACCGTTTGACGGCGGAGGGCCCCCGAACCACGTCGAGCAAGACATCGGACGGGATGCCCTGCTCCCGCGCGAACTCCAATGCGGGAGCACGGGCCTCGGCGGAGAGTCCCTGGAGCGCCAGGTGCGTGCCCTGGGCGAGCGCATCCGCGCCCGAGAGGCGCCGGACAAGGGGCTCGCTCGATGTCATCAGCGCGGCGGACAGGCCTCCCGAACCATCGAGCGCGTAATAGTCGAGCAGGGGCCGGGCCGTGCTCCGATGCCCGAGAGCCCAGGCCGTCCCGCGCCGGACCAGGGCGCCCGCGGGCGTGTGGTGCCAGGCGGTCCAGACGCAGAGGAGCGCGAGCGAGAAATCGAGCAGTCCTCGAGCGGGGCGCGAAAACATGGAGTTCCTCAGCGCACGAAGGACAGCAGGGGCGAGGCATCCAGCGCGGCCGCGAGCGCCAGGGGAATCACCAGCGTGGAGCCGGCCAGGCCATGGCCGAGGGCACGCACGAAGCCCCGCGCATGCGCCTGGGACACCTCATCGGCGTGCTGGAGGTTGCGCATGACGGCGCGCGCGCCCAGCCGCCACAGCAGGCAGCCCAGGGCCGCGAGCGCGAGTCCCCGGGACAGCCCGTCCGCCACCCGCTCGCCGAGCAGTTCATTCCACGACAGGAACACCGTGCCCTGGACGAGCCGCGCCACGGAGCAGGCCCCGGCCACGACCACGAGCGCGGTCGCCAGGGGGCGGATCCATCTCAAGGAAGTGGGCGCGCGCACGCACCGCAGCAGCAGGACGCGCCATGAATCGGTCGAGGCGGCATCCACCTCGCGGTAGCTGAGCGCGGGGAGCGCGAGCACGAGGTCCGCCGCCAACTCCCACGCCAGGGCCAGGACACGCGCGAGCGTGGTGCGCCGCTCCAGGGAGAGCACATCCACGAGAGGCGCCGTGAGCGGGTAGCGTCCGACGAAACGATCGAACCGGGCATCGGCCAGGTCCACCAGGCTCAGCAACCGCTCATCGAGTGCATCCGTCGCGGCGTGGACGCCCACCGCGATGAGCGCCAACAGGCCGAGCGGCATGAAGGCCCACCGGAAGTGGCCGAGGAAGCGCGAGAGCGGGGTGAAGGAAGCCTGGGACACGGGCCCATCAACGCACGAAACCACGGGAGAGGTCTTCCCCCGGGGGCCCGGAGACGACAATGCCCTCCCCCGCCGGAGCGAGTGGAGGGCATTGTCACGAGACGGCTTCCCGAATCAGGCCTTGGCGCCCGGCTGGGTGGCCTCGGGGGACGGGGAGGCGGCGGCCTCGGGGGCCGGGGCGGGGGCGGCGGGAGCCGAACCCTGCTGAGCGGCGGCGCGCTCGGCCATGGCCTCCTTGCGCGACAGACGGATCTTGCCCGTCTTGTCGATGCTGACGACCTTCACCAGCACCTCATCGCCCTCCTTGAGCACGTCCGACACGCTCTTGACGCGCTTGTCGCTCAGCTCGGAGATGTGGATGAGGCCGTCGGTGCCCGGGAACAGCTCCACGAAGGCGCCGAACTCGGCGATCTTGCGCACCGTGCCCGTGTAGATCTTGCCGATCTCCGCCTCGCGCGTGAGCGCCTGGATCATCGCGATGGCGGACTTCACCGAGTCCACGTTGGAGCTGGCGATGTCCACGCGGCCCGAGTCGTCGATGTTGATGACGGTCCCCGTGCGCGCGATGATGTCCTTGATGACCTTGCCGCCCGGCCCGATGACGTTCTTGATGAACTCGGGGCGGATCTGCAGGGTGGTGATGCGCGGGGCGAAGGAGCTGATCTCCTTGCGCGGCTCGGCCATCGTCTTGAGCATCTCGCCCAGGATGTGCAGACGGCCCTGACGCGCCTGCTCCAGCGCGCGGCTCATGATCTCCGTGGTGAGGCCGGTGATCTTGATGTCCATCTGGATGGACGTGATGCCCTTCGAGGTGCCGCACACCTTGAAGTCCATGTCGCCCAGGTGATCCTCGTCACCGAGGATGTCCGAGAGGATGGCGATCTGCTCGCCCTCCTTCACGAGGCCCATGGCGATGCCGGCCACCGGGGCCTTGATGGGCACACCCGCGTCCATGAGGGACAGGGTGCCACCACACACGGAGGCCATGGAGGACGAGCCGTTGGACTCGAGGATCTCCGACACGAGGCGGATCGTGTACGGGAAGCGATCGCTCGGGGGCATCATGTTGCGCAGGGCGCGCTCGGCCAGGGCGCCGTGACCCACCTCGCGACGACCGGGACCGCGCAGGGGCTTGGTCTCGTTCACGCTGAACGGGGGGAAGTTGTAGTGCAGCATGAACTTCTTGAACGACATGCCGTTGAGCAGCTCCAGGCGCTGCTCGTCCTCGCCGGTGCCCAGCGTGGCGACGACCAGGGCCTGGGTCTCGCCACGGGTGAAGACCGCGCTGCCGTGGGTGCGCGGGAGCACGCTCACCTCACTGGTGATGGAGCGGACCTCGGCGTGACCGCGGGCGCCGATACGGCCGCCGTTCACGGTGAGCGTGCGCATGTGCTCGTACTTGAGATCTTCCACGACCTGCTTGGCGTGCTTCTCCACCTGGGAGGTGTAGGTCTCGCCCAGTTGCTCCTTGAGCTTGGACACGGCCTCCTTCTTGGCCTTGGAGAGCGCGTCGTAGCGCGAGTGCTTCTCCTTGATGGTGTAGCCGTGGACGATGCCGTCCCAGGCCAGGGCACGCACCTTGGCCTTGAGGTCCTCGGAGACGGCCGGGATGCGCTCGTAGGAGCGCTCGCTCTTGTTGAGCGTGCGGCGCAGCTCGTCCTGCAGGTCCAGCACGGGCTGGGCGGACTGCTTGCCGAACTCGAGCGCGGCCACCATGTCGGCCTCGCTGACCTCCTCGGCGCCACCTTCCACCATCACGATGGCCTCGCGGCTGACGGCCAGGACGATGTCCATGTCCGACTGCTCACGCTGCTTGGCGGTGGGGTTGGCGATGAGCTTGCCGTCGACACGGCCCACGCGGATGCCGGCCAGGGGGCCGTTGAAGGGGATGTCCGACACCCAGAGCGCCGCGGAGGCACCGGTGATGCCGTGCACGTCGCCCTCGTGCTCGGGGTCCGCGGAGATGACGCTCGAGATGACCTGCGTCTCGTAGGCGTAGCCTTCCGGGAACAACGGGCGCAGGGAGCGGTCCACGACGCGGCTCGCCAGCGTCTCCTTCTCCGTGAGGCGGCCCTCGCGCTTGAAGTAGCTGCCGGGGATGCGGCCCGCCGCGTACAGCTTCTCCTGGTACTCCACCGTGAGGGGGAGGAAATCCACGTCCTTCTTCTCGCGGGCGCTCACCGCGGTGACGAGCAGCATGGTGTCGCCGTAGCGCACCACCACGGAGCCGTCCGCCTGCTTGGCCAGGTGGCCGGTTTCAATGGACAGCTCGGTCTCGCCGATCTTGACGCTCTTCTTCAGGTGCATATCCGTCTTGCCTTGTGACTGTGTGGCCTCAAAGCGCGCGCCCCGCCCTCTCTGGAAGGCTTGGGTCCACGCGCCTCGCTGCGAGGCCTGTGGGTGGATGCGGTCGCCAGGCCTGGAACAGGCACAGACAAGCAACCGCGACTGTACTGCGGTGGGGCGCCTCGGAAGCGCCGGGAGGGATGCGTCGGAGTCTTGATCCCTGCTCGCGCGGGCCCACCCCTGCTCTCGGGTCGGCCCGTCCGAACGGAAACCAAAACCTCCGTCCTCATCTCCACCGGTCCTCTCTGGATTACCCCACTCCTCGCGACATTCGCTTGCTTATGAACGACTCGGGGCGCCAGCTCATGCCGGCGCCCCGCTTTTTCCGACGGGCCTACTTGCGGATGCCGAGGCCCTCGATGAGCTTCTTGTAGCGGTTGGAGTCCTTGCTCTTCAGGTAGTCGAGCAGGCGGCGGCGCTGACCGACCAGCTTGAGCAGACCGCGGCGGGAGTGGTGGTCCTTCTTGTGCGTCTTGAAGTGCTCGGTGAGCATGGTGATGCGCTCGGACAGCAGCGCCACCTGCACCTCGGGAGAACCCGTGTCGCTCTCGTGGGTGCGGTACTTCGCGACGACTTCCGCCTTACGGTCCTGATGCAGTGCCGACATGTGCTTCCTTGTCTTCTTCCCACTCCGGAGTTGGGTACTGCGGTCACCACGGTCCGCGGAGGGGTACAGACCGGGTGTCCTGCTTGTAATGAAACGACGGCTTATAAGCACCGCCCTCGAGAGCGGTCAACCTGAAGCGCCTGTTGGGATGCCTGGAGGAGGACGGGATAGAACGAAGAGAAGGAGCCGTCGTCCGGTGGACAGACCCGTCCCTCCCGAGGCCAGGTCTTCCAGGGAATGCTCGTGCAGGCCCAGGTGCACGTAGAAGCCGCCCGTGGCGAGGAGGTCTCCCGCGAGGTGCCGCCACAGCCGCGGATAGAGGGACAGCAGAACCTCCATGACATCACCCACCCCCGCGCTGGCGGGCACGCCCAGGCTGATTTCCTTCCGACCCTCGAAAAGCGGGCGAAGGGGCGGTGGAATCACGACGGTGACATCGAGCGCCCGGGCCAAGACGGAGGCTAGACGAGCACGCGGAGGTAGCGCAGGCGGCCCCGGACGACTTCGGCCACCGCGAGCAGCGCTTCCGAGGGACCCACCACCCGAACACGACCCGGGAGCGAAGGCGCCTCCACCGGCACGCCATGGGACACCCGCTCCGCATCCGCCGCGCTCACGCGCACCGCGGGCAGGTCCACCAGGGCCTCGGAGACCGGCACCAACCGCTTGGCCAGCGAGCCCTCCTGGAGGAGCGCGGGCAGGTCCGCCAGGGGCAGTGCCTGGGCCAGGGAGAACGGGCCGCTCGTGGTGCGCCGCAGGGCCTCCAGATGGGCCCCACAACCGAGCGCCCGGCCGATGTCATAGGCGAGCGTGCGGACGAAGAAGCCCTTGGAGCAGCGCACGGACAGGTGGAGCTGGGTGGCGTTGAAGTCGCGCAGGACCAGGTCGTAGACGGTCACCTGACGGCTGGCGCGCTCCACCTCCTCGCCCGCCCGCGCGAGTTCGTAGAGGCGTTTGCCACCCACCTTCACCGCCGAATACATGGGCGGCACCTGATCGAACGTCCCCCGGAAGCGGCCGAGGACGTCCTCGAGCAGCGCGGTGGTGAGGGGAGGCACGGGTGCCTCGGCCACCACCTGCCCCTCGGCGTCCTGGGTATCGGTCTCCGCGCCCAGACGCACCACGGCGTCGTAGGCCTTGTCGCCCTCGGTGATGAAGCCGGCCACCTTGGTCGCCTCGCCCAGGCACAAGGGGAGAACCCCCGTGGCCATGGGATCCAACGTTCCGGTGTGACCCACCTTCTTCACACGAAGCAGGCTCCGGACCTGCCGCACCACGTCGAACGAGGTGGGCCCCTTGGGCTTGTCGATGACCAGGACGCCGTCCATGCCGACTACCAGCCTTCCTTGTCCTTCACCTCGCGCAGCAGCCGCTCGATGCGGTCGCCACGCTCCAGCGACTCATCGAAGGTGAAGAATACCTCGGGAGACACCCGCATGTTCACAGCCTCGGTGATCTCCTTCCGGATGAAACCCTTGGCGGCCTCGAGGCCCTTGTGAGTGTCCTTGCGCTCCTGCTCGGTGCCCATCATCGAGTAGTAGACGCGTGCCGTCTTCAGGTCCGGCGACACCTTCACGCCGGTGATGGTGATGTAACCAATGCGGGGATCCTTCAGCTCGCCCCGGGTGAGCATCCGCCCGAGGGCCGCCTGGATCTCCTGGCCCACACGCTCGGGCCGGTTGCTGGTACTCATTTCTTCTCCCAATCTCGTGGATTGCGCAGGGCTCGGGCACGCGCCCGGGCCTCGTCCAGCGGCGATGAGCCGCCTCGCTCCGGGCTCGCAACATGACGCCCGCTCTCCCGCCCCTCGTGCCGGCGCTCCCAGTCCACCAGGCCCTCGGCCTCGGCCATGGAGCGGTCGCCGCGGCCCATTCCGGCGATGAGTTCTTCCAGGTCCGCTTCCGGACCCGCCTCCTCGGCGTCTTCCCCGAACGAATCCGCCTCGGAGTCCTCTTCCTCGTCCCGAGCGGCCGACAGGGGCCGCGCGGCGGTGTAGAGCGTGTCCCCGAAGCCCATGATTTCCGTCTGACGGGAGATGAGGGGGGCCACGTACATCTCTTCCACGAAGTGGATGATCTTCTCCATCTGCTCGTCGACGTGGCGGCGGTCATTGCCCACCACCGCGAGGGCGAGGGTGGCCTTCTGCCAGAGATCCTGATCATCCACCTCCGCCACGGCCACGTTGAAGCGGGCCTTCACCCGCTCAGTGACCCGGCGGAGAACTTGACGTTTGGCCTTGAGGGAACCGCTCTCCGGAATCTGGAGGGTCAGACGCGCGACACAGACAAACATGACACAAAGCCCCTGGCCCCGGTGACCACGCCTAGCTGGCGGGCCACCGGGAGCGTCCCGGTGGTGGAGGACGACGGCCGGAGCGGGACTAGCTCAGGCTGGGCCGCGTCTCCTCGATCTCGTAGGCCTCGATGATGTCGCCCGGCTTGAGGTCGCTGTAGTTCTCGATGCCGATACCGCACTCGAAGCCCTGGGAGACTTCCTTCACGTCGTCCTTGAACCGACGCAGCGAGGCCATCTTCCCCGAGAACATCTGCTTGCTGTCGCGCAGCAGGCGGACGAAGGCGCCGCGCTTCATGACGCCATCGAGCACCGCCGCACCGGCGATGGTGCCCAGCTTCGGCACGTTGAAGGTGTTGCGCACCTCCGCACGGCCCAGCTTGCGCTCGGTGCGGATGGGCTCCAGGAGGTCTTCCATGGACTTGCGCACGCCGTCGATGAGCTCGTAGATGATGCTGTAGGTCTCCAGCGTCACCTCCTGGGCCTTCGCAGCTGCCTCGGTGCCGGACTCGGGCTTCACGTTGAAGCCGAGCACGATGCCCTTGGAGGCGGCCGCGCGCATCACGTCGCCTTCCGTCATGGCACCCACGCCCGCGTGGATGATCTCCACGCGCACCTTGTGGGTGGACAGCTTCTGGACGGCCTCCTTGACGGCCTCGGCCGAGCCCTGCACGTCCGCCTTGATGACGAGCCGCAGTTCCTTGGGACCGCCGCCCGCCTTCGTCTTGGCGAAGAGCTGCTCGAGGGTCTCGCGGGTGCTGGCCTTGCCGAGCTCCGCCTCACGGCCCTTCATGGCGCGGTGGGTGGCGATCTCCTTGGCGGCCTTCTCGTCCTCCACGGCGTTGAGCGTCTCGCCGGCGGTGGGCACGCCGGACAGGCCGATGACCTCCGCGGAGTAGCCCGGGAGCACTTCCTTCACGGCCTCGCCCCGGCTGTTGTTCATGGCGCGCACGCGGCCGAAGTGGGTGCCGGTGACGATGGCGTCGCCCACCTTGAGCGTGCCCTCCTGCACCAGCACGGTGGCCACGGGACCGCGGCCCTTCTCCAGCTTGGCCTCGATGATGGCGCCCACGGCCGGACGGGACGGGTTGCTCGTGAGTTCGAGCACCTCGGCCTGCAGCGCGAGGTTCTCCAGCAGCAGGTCGATGCCCATCTTCTGCTTGGCCGACACGGGGACCATGATGGTCTCGCCGCCCCACTCTTCCGGGGTCAGCTCGTAGTTGGCCAGGTCCTTCTTGACGCGGTCCGGGTTGGCGCCCGGCACGTCCATCTTGTTGATGGCGACGACGATGGGCACATCCGCGGCCTTGGCCTGCTTGATGGACTCGATCGTCTGGGGCATCACGCCGTCATCGGCGGCCACCACCAGCACCACGATGTCCGTCACGTTGGCGCCGCGGGCGCGCATGGCGGTGAACGCCTCGTGGCCGGGCGTGTCGAGGAAGGTGATGTCGCCGCGCGACGTCTTCACCGAGTAGGCGCCGATGTGCTGGGTGATACCACCGGCCTCGCCGGACGCCACGTTGGCGGCGCGGATGGCATCGAGCAGGCTCGTCTTTCCGTGGTCGACGTGGCCCATGACGGTGATGACCGGCGGACGCGGACGCTCGTCCTCGGGACGCACCTCCACCTCGGGCAGGAAGTCCTCGACCTCGAAGCCGGCCTTCTCCACGCGCCAGCCGTAGTCGGTGGCGATGAGCTCGGTGGTCTCCGAGTCGATGATCTGGTTGGCCGTGGCCATCTTGCCCAGACCCATGAGCTTCTTGATGAGCTCGTTGGTGCGAATACCCATGCGCTGGCCCAGGTCGGACACGGAAATGCCCTCCTGGATCTTGATGACCTTCTTCTCCTCGGCCCGCTGGGTGATCTGCGTCTTGGCGCCCTTCTTCGTCGGCTTCTTCTTCTTGCCGCGAACCGGGATGGTGACCCGGCCCCAGGCCAGATCCGTCATCTCCTGCTTGGTCGGGCCCTCGGTGGCAGAGCCACGCTTGTTGCCACGACCTGCCCGCTCCTTCTCCTTGTTCTTGGAGACGTCGACGAGCTCACGGCCACGGCCGAGGTGATCCGGGACGACCTTGTACTCGCGCTTCTCGCCAATGGCGCTCTTGCCCGGCGCCATGGGGTACTGCCGACCCGCGCCCGTGGTGGGCGTGACACGGCGCACCTGGATGAGCGGGCGCGAGATGACGACGGCCTGGGTGGCCGTGGGGCGCAGCGCGCGGGGATCCTGCGCGACCTGCTGGTGGGGAATGCCGCCCACCATGTGCGTCGCCTGAGGAGTGGCGCCGGGAGTGGCGCTCGCCTGGGCACCGGTCGAGGGGATGCCCGGAGACGACGGACGCACCGGGCCCGACGAGGGCGGACCGCTGCGCTGGTACTGGCTCGGAGCACCTCGCTGGTACTGGCTCGGACCGCCGGGGCGGCCTCCCTGTCCGGGACCGCCGGGGCGGCCTCCCTGTCCGGGACCGCCGGGGCGGCCTCCCTGTCCGGGACCGCCGGGGCGGCCTCCCTGCCCAGGACCGCCGGGACGGCTCGAACCCGACATGCCGGGCCCACCCGAGGAAGGTGCGCGCGGACCACTGGACGAGGGATGCTGCGAGGGGGTCCGGACAGAGGGGGGGACCGCCGAAGGCGGGCGATTTGGCAAGCTTGGTGACTCCTTGTTGAACGAGGGCGGCGGACGGACGATGACCGCCTGGGTAGCGGTGGGGCGCGAAGGCTCCACGGGCCGAGGGGTCTCGGCGACAGGGGCAGGGGCCGTGGGCGGCGCCGCCACGGCGCTCGGAGCGGCCTCGGCACGAGGCGCCTCCACGACGGGAGCGGGCGGAGTCTCGGCGCGAGGCGCCTCCACGGAGCTCGGCGGAGCGGCCACGGCGGCGGGCGCCTCCGGGGGGGCCGTCACGGCGGCGGGCGCCTCCACGACGGGAGCCGACGGGGCCTCGGCGCGAGGCGCCTCGGCGACCGGAGCCTCGACGGAGGGCTCGGGCGTGAACGTCTCCGCGCTCTCCCGTGGAGCCTCGGCCGCATAGGACGCGGACTGATAGTCCTCGCCCGCCTGCTCGGCGGAAGGCGCCGTCGGGGCCTTGCGGCGCACCACGAAGCCCTTGGCCGCGACTGGGGGCGCGGCCTGCTTGGGCTTGCGCTTGTCCAGGATCCGCTGCACCGCAGCGGTGGCCTGATCGTCCTCGAGTGAGGACGAATGACTCTTGACGTCGTAGCCGAGCGCGACGAGCTCGGTCACGACCTCTTTGTTGTCGAGCTCGACCCCATGGTCCTTGAGCTCCTTGGCAATCTCGTGAACGCGCTTCTTCGACATACCTTGATTGGCCTTTTGCTCCGCCGGCTACCGGGCGCAGCACCCTAATCCAAAAATGAGTGTGAGTGGTGCTAACACCCACGTCCCCCGGCTGCTCCACTCGAGCCCGGGCCCGATTCCAACGCCTGTCCCAGGAGTAACGGGTCAACCGCCCCCGTCTTTCCCCGGAAAGCCCTGCCAAAGGCCTTCCGCTTCACCGCCGCCGCCAGGCAACCGACTCCACAGAGATAGGCCCCCCGACCGGGCAGCCTCCTCCGCCAGTCCACCACCACCCCCTCGGGGCCCACCCCCAAGCGGGTGAGCTCCTGTTGAATGCGCCTCGCGCCACATCCGATGCAACTTCGCACCGGCCCCGCATCCACCGGGCCCGCCTCCCGTCTATTATTACTGGAGCGGGCGTTCAGGCGCATCTCCTCAACCGTCCAAGCGAGCTTACGACATTACCGCAGACTAAGCGCCCGCGGGCTCGGCAGGCGAGGAGGAAGCGGAACTCCGTTCAGCATTGAGTTCCGCCCGCAGACGCGCTTCCTCCACCAGATAGTTCTCCGCGGCGCTCTTGAGCTGACGCGCCTTCTTGATGCCCACGCCCGGCACATCCCCGAGTTTGGCCAGATCCTTCTCGTTGGCGATGTCCTCCACCGTCTTGTAACCGGAGAGCACCAACTGCTCGATGGCCTTCTCGCCCATGCCCCGGACGCGCGCCATGCGCTCGGTCTGACTGAGCTCGTCCGGGTGACGGCGGGCCTCGGCCTGACGGGCCTGCTCGCGCTCGCGCTCCATGCGCGAGAGCTCCGTGGCGTCCAGGCCCATCTGCTTGCGGGCCTCCTCCTGCATGGCCGGCACGCGCGAGGGGTCCACGCCCGGAATCTGCGACAGCATCTCCGGATTGGCCTCGGCGATGTCCTTCGCCTGACGGAAGCCGTGGGCGTAGAGCGTCTCCACCAGCATCTCGTTGACGCCCGGCAGCGCGCCCAGCGAGCGGTTGGCGAACTCGCGCATCTCCCGCACCCGGCTCTCGCTGTTGATGTCCAGCTTCCAGCCCGTCAGCTGCGCGGCCAGGCGCACGTTCTGGCCCCGGCGGCCGATGGCCAGCGACAACTGGTCATCCGGCACGATGAGCTCCATGGCGTGGTTGGCCTCGTCGATGATGACGCGGCTGACCTCGGCCGGGGCGAGCGCCGAGCACACGAAGCGCGCGGGATCCTCGTCGAAGGGGACGATGTCGATCTTCTCTCCGCGCAGCTCCTGCACCACGGCCTGCACGCGACTGCCCTTCATGCCCACGCACGCGCCCACCGGATCCACATCCGAGTCCCGGCTGGACACGGCGATCTTCGCGCGGCCACCCGGCTCGCGCGCGGCGGCCTCGATGACCACGATGCCCTCGGCGATCTCGGGCACCTCCATCTCGAAGAGCTTGGTGAGCAGGTTGACGGAGGCGCGGCTCAGGACGATCTGCGGGCCCTTGGACTCGCGCAGCACGTCCAGCACGTAGGCCTGCACGCGGTCACCCGCGCGGTACGTCTCGCGCGGTACCTGCTCGCGCACGGGCAGCACCGCTTCCGCGCGGCCCAGGTCCACGATGATGTTGCCACGCTCGAACCGGCGGGCGATGCCCGTGACGATCTCGTTGCGCCGGTCCTTGTACTCGTTGAAGACGTTCTCGCGCTCGGCGTCGCGGGTGCGCTGCAGGATGACCTGCTTGGCCGTCTGGGCCGCGATGCGCCCGAAGCCACGCCGGAACGTCTTGAGCCGCAGGATGTCGCCGTACTGGTTGTCCTGGGCCTTGGCCTCCTCGGCGTCCTCGTCCCGGTAGAAGATCTGGAACACGAGCTCGTCGCCCGGCTCCACTTCCATGCCCTTCTTGTGGGCTTCTTCGAGGGGAATCTGGTTCACCGCCTGGATGGGGTCGGTGATGACCTCCACCACGGTGATGGCCTGGAAGAGCTCCACGACGCCCTTCTCGGCGTCGTACTTGGCCTCGAGGCTGCGCTCCTGGCCAAAGTGCTTCTTGGCCGCGGTCGTCATCGCGTCCTCGAGCGTGGAGATCAGCACGCTCCGGTCAATGCCCTTGTCCTTGGCCACCTGGTCCAGGACGAGGTTGAGGTTGATGTTGGGATTGGCTGGCGTGGGCATCGTCTTCTCCAAAGGTTCCACGGGAACGCCCGCGCGAGGGCGCTCCCTGTATGTGGACTGCTAGAACTCGAACTCCAGATTCGCCTTGGCGATGTCCTTGAAGGGGATGCGGAAGACACCCGCTCCTTCCACGTCCACGGCGATGGCGTCGGCCGCCACCTCGGTGAGCGTTCCGGTGAAGTTCTTGCGCGGCGGCTCCCCGATGGGCCCGAAGGTCTTCACCTTCACCCGCTGGCCCTTCACCCGCTCGTAGTGCACGGGCTTCTTCAGGGGACGGTTCACGCCAGGGCTGGAGACCTCCAGGTTGTACTCGTGGGGAACGAGATCCTCCACGTCCAACGCCGTGTCCACCGCCCGCGAGACCTGCGAGCACTCATCCAGGCCCACCCGTCCACCGGGCTTGTCGATGAACAGGCGCAGGACCCAGCCTTCGTGCTCGCGGACGAACTCCGCTTCGAGGAGCTCCAGCCCCTCGCCCGCAACGATGGGCTCGAGCAGCGTCTGTGCCCTCGCCTCCACCGTTTGCTTGATGTTCTCCGCCATAGGCCGCTTCGAAAACTCCGGACTCCAAAAACACGAAAAGCGGGCACGACGGCCCACTTTTCGAGGGAACTGCGTCGAAAAATGTCGGCGGCGTCCGTAGCACACGCCACCTCGGGGTGTAAAGAAGCACGAGCCCCGCCTCCCCCCATCCAACAGTCCGCCCGGACACGGGGATTCCCGGGGTTGAGCCGGGGGAGACCCGTTATAACGTCCCCATGCACCTGCTCGCAGCCGCCCAGATGGTGTCCACCGCGGACAAGGCCCACAACCTCGATTCCGCCATCCGGCTCGTCCGAAGGGCGGCCGACCTGGGCGCCCGGCTCGTGGGCCTGCCGGAGAATTTCTCCTGGATGGGGCCCGAGGCCGAGCGCGCCGACGCCGCTGAAACCATCGATGGACCCACGCTCTCGCGCATGGCCGAGGTGGCGCGCGAGCGGCGCGTGACGCTCCTGGCGGGCTCCATCCTGGAACAGGGCGCGCCGGGAGGTCGCCTGTACAACACCACGGTCGTCCTGGGGCCGGATGGATCGCGGCAGGCGGTGTACCGCAAGATCCACCTGTTCGACGTGGACGTGGGCGACGGCACCCCCTACCGCGAGTCCGCGGCGGTGGCCCCGGGCGAGGAAGTGGTCGTGACGGACACGGAGCTCGGGCGGCTGGGCCTGTCCATCTGCTACGACCTGCGCTTTCCCGAACTCTACCGGCGCCTGGCACGCGAGGGAGCCACGCTGCTCGCGGTGCCCGCGGCCTTCACCTTGATGACGGGCAAGGACCACTGGGAGATCCTCCTGCGCGCGCGGGCCATCGAGAACCAGTGCTACCTCTTCGCTCCGGCCCAGGGCGGACGGCATTCGGCCCAGCGCGTCACCTGGGGCCACGCCATGGTGGTGGACCCCTGGGGACTGGTGACGGCCCGGGCCTCGGAGGGCGAGGGACTGGCCGTGGCACCGGTGGATCCCGAACTGCTCGCGCGCATCCGCCGGAATCTTCCCTGCCTGCAACACCGTCGACTGGAGTAAAGCAGGCAGGCGGTTGGGAAAAGCCCCCCTGGGTCCCGCGACGAATCCCCGCTACACTGCGCGCCGGACTCCCCCGTGAACAGCCGCTGGCCCCCCATGATGTTCGTCCTCGCCTTCTCGACCCTTGGCGGGGGCTGCCCCGCCGAAGAAAAACCCGCTCCTCCGCCGCTACAGCACGTGTCGGCCGCGCCACTTCCCGTGCGCCGCGCCCAGCTCAAGGGGTTGCAGGGAGACGTGAAGGTCAAACGCGCGGCGGGTGACGAATGGCTCCCCGCCCAGGAGGGCATGGCGCTCTTCGAGAACGACAAGGTGCGAACCGTGGCCGGAGCTGGCGCGCAGATCGTCTTCACGCAAGGCAGCATGGTGAGCCTGGGCGAGGACGCGTTGATCAGCATCGCGGAGACACGACCCCGGGCCGGACAACAACGCACGGACCTGACCGTCTTGAAGGGACGCGTGGACGCCGAACTGGCGGATCCCACCCACCAGTCCCTCTCGGTCACCACGCCAGCGGCCACGGTCCGGGCCGGAAGGGAGATCGTGTTCCAATGAAGGCTTCCCTCCTGACGGCCCTGATGATGATGGCGCCCGCCTCGGCCCAGACGCGCGCCGACAAGGCCCCCTCGCACTCGCGAGAGCACGCCCAGACGGCACTGGACTCCGCTCGCAGCTCGGTGGCCCAGTCCGACCCCAGGTCGCCCCGGCACGAGGAAGCCGAGGCCAAGCTCAAGGAGGCCGAGGCCCACTTCCACGGCGCTCGCTACGGGGAGGCCGCCCAGGCCGCCGATGCCGCCTGGAAGCTGCTCGGCGAGCGCCCCGCCCAGCCCACCAAGCTCAGCGTGATGGTGGACGCCAAGGGCACCACTGTCGTGAAGACCGTGTCCGGCCGGGTCTCCGTGGAGGGGAGCGGCGTCACCGAGGTCATCGAGGACAACGACAGCGTGAGTGTGGACAAGGGGCAGGCGCCTCGCAGGCAGCTCGGCCCCCCCTCCCCCACCCAGCCGGCCGACAAGCAGCGCTTGAGCGTGAAGGCCTCCAAGAAGGGGCTCGAGCCCATCCTCATTTCCTGGCGGCCGGTGAAGGGCGCCGAGCGCTACGAGGTGGAGCTCTGGCCCACCGGGGGCGAGCCCGGCCCGCGGCGCGTCCTGCCCGCCACCGGACCCGAGCTCCAGGTGCCACTGGCCGCGGGTGCCTACCGCTGGGTCGTGCGCGCCCTGGCCCGCGACACGCGCTCCGAGGCCTCGGCCGAACAGGATTTCGAGGTGCGGGAAGCGCCGGCCAAGGGCATAAAGCTCAAGGTGAAGCCCTCGCCGTGGAAGTAGCCAAGGAGGAGCGTTTCCCATGCGCCTCTTCAAGACGCTCTTGCTGCTGATGCTGGTGGCCAGTCTGGTGCCCACGGTGATGGTGGGCCTGCTGTCCGTGTCCGACACGCGCGAGTTGCTGGTGCGTGATGCCCAGGAGATGGCCCAGGAGCGCGTCAAGCAGCTCAAGCTCAAGGCGGAGGGCTTCCTCGCCGAGCCCACGGGCGCGGTGATGGGCATGGCGCGCGTGCCCCACTTCTTCGGCCTGCCCCTGGAGCAGCAGCAGACATACCTGCGCGCCCTGCTCAACCAGCGCCGCGAAGTCCAGGCCATCACCCTGCTCGGGCCCGATGGACGCCGGCTGCCGGGCCTGCGCGCCTTCGCCGTCGACGACGTGCCCCCCACCGCGATTGCCGAACACGAGGCCCGGGTCTCCGCGCTCGTGCAGGGACTCAACGGGCTGCGCTTCGCGGACGGCACCTGGCGTCCTGGCGGCGAGGCGGTGGTGACGTTCGCCTTCTCCGTGGGTGAGCCCGTCGAGGGCTACATCGCCGCGGACGTGTCGCTCGCGGAGCTGCAGACCATGCTCGCCCAGGAGCGCGTGGGCAGCACCGGCTTCGTCTACCTCACCGATGCCCGGGGCCATGTGCTCGCGGGCGGTGGCGGACTCACCCCCAACCAGGACGTCTCCCACCGGCCCGTGGTGGCCCACCTGCTCCAGGGCCTGGCACGCAGCCCGGACACGGACATCCTGCACGTGGGCAACTTCGGCGAGGGCGACGAGGCCGTCGTGGCCGCCTACGCCACGCTGTCGGATCCCCACTGGGCCATCGCGTCCGAGCAGCCCGTGGCGCTCGCCTACAAGCAGGTGGAGACGATGGAGCGGCGGCTCATGCTCACCGTCTTCACCGCCACGCTCGTGGCCCTGGGGCTCGCCGCCTTCTTCTCGCGCGGCGTGACGCGTCCCCTCAAGGGCTTCACCCAGGGGGCCCTCCAGCTGGCCCAGGGCAAGTTCGGCCTCGAGGTCAACGTGCCCCAGAAGAACGAGCTGGGCGAGCTCGCCCGCACGTTCAACTACATGAGCAAGCAGTTGCTCGCGTACGATCACGAGAACCGCGGCCTCTACGAGAGCCTCGAGCAGGGCTACCTGGAGACGATCGTCGCGCTGGCCAACTCCATCGACTCCAAGGACTCCTACACCCGCGGCCACAGCCAGCGCGTGGGGGACGTGGCCGTGGAGATCGGCCGCGAGCTGGGCCTGTCCGAGCGCGAGCTCAAGCAGTTGCAGTTCGGCGGCATCCTCCACGACATCGGGAAGATTGGCATCGCGGAGTCCATCCTCTGCAAGCAGTCCCGGCTCACCGATGACGAGATGGACATCATGCGCGGGCATCCGGACATCGGCGACTCCATCATCAAGCCCATCAGCTTCCTGGCCCCCATGCGCACGTGCGTGCGTCACCACCACGAGCGCTGGGACGGCACGGGCTACCCGGACAAGCTCAAGGGCGAGGAGATTCCCCTGCTCGCGCGCATCGTGGGGTGCGCGGACACCTTCGACGCCTGCACCTCCACACGCCCCTACCAGAAGGCCATGCCCCTGGAGAAGGCGATGGAGATCCTGGAGAACCTCAGCGGCAAGCAGTTGGATCCCACCGTGGTGAAGGCGCTGCGCGGGGTGCTGGAGAAGCGCGGCGTGCGCGTGGAAGGCCACCGGCTGCCCGTCAAGCTGGCCTCCTGAACACGCGGCTCCCCTCGGGACGTGCCCGGTGGTAAGCAACCGCCCGGGCCGAGTCCGGCCCCAAGAGAGGAACCCCATTGAGCTTCTGGGATCGCATCAAGCCCGCCGAGCGCCCCGTGTCCGCCACCGAGGCGGAACTGTCCCAGGAAGGCACCCGCCTGCATTTGACCTGGGATGACGGCGTGAAGACCCACGCCACCGCGCAGCATCTGCGCCAGCAGTGCCCGTGCGCGGGATGCGTGGACGAGTGGACCAACAAACGCACCCTGGATGCCACCCAGGTCCCCGCGGACGTGCGCATCACCCAGGTGCAGCCGGTGGGCAACTACGCGCTCACCTTCGCCTTCAGCGATGGCCATTCCACCGGCATCTATCCCTGGAAGCTCCTGCGAGACCTCACCCAGCCGCCCCAAGCCTGACCCTTCCTGGAGAACTCCCTCGTGAACGAGTCCCGCTACCGTCTGGTGCGTCCACTGGCCATGGGAGGCATGGCGGAACTGTTCCTCGGAATCGCCCGGGGCGCCGAGGGCTTCGAGAAGCCCGTGGCCATCAAACGGCTGTTGCCCCATCTGGCGCGAGATCCCTCCGTCGCGAGGATGTTCCTCAATGAGGCGCGGCTGGCCACCCACCTCCAGCACCAGAACATCGCCAGCGTCTACGACGTGGGCACCAGCACCGAGGGCCTCTACCTGGTGATGGAGCTGGTGAACGGCTGGGACCTGGGCGTGCTCATGCGGCACGCAGCCCAGCGCGGCGTGCGCTTTCCCCCGCCCCTCGTGGCCTTCATCGGCACCCAGATCATCGCGGGCCTGGTGCACGCCTACCGCCGCCAGCACGAGGGCCGTCCCGTGCTCACCGCCCACCGGGATCTCTCGCCCTCCAACGTCCTCATCTCGCGCGAGGGCGAGGTGAAGGTGGCGGACTTCGGCATCGCTCGCGTCGAGGGCGTGTCCAATGGGACGGAACCCGGCACCTTCAAGGGCAAGATGCCCTACTCCTCGCCGGAGACGCTCCAGGGAGAGCCCGCCACTGCCTTGAGCGATCAGTTCTCGCTCGGCATCGTCCTGCACGAACTGCTCACCGGACGCCACCCGTTCGCCCAGACCTCGATGGAGCCCATGGCGCTCGCGTTCGCCATCTCCCAGCAGGCACCCGCGCCCCTGCCGGACGACGTGCCCGCCGCCCTGCGTGCGGCGGTGATGCGCGCCCTGGCCCACGCGGACCACGCTCGCTTCTCACGCCCCGAGGAGATGGCCGAGGCGCTGGCGCACTACATCGCCCAGAGCGGCGAGCCCACCCATTCGCAGGCCCTGGCGGCCTTCATCTCCCGTCTGGCTCCGCCCCCCACCCTGCTCGACCGGGACACCCCCACCGTGCAGCACGACGAGCGGACACGCACCTCCGACCGCCCCAGCCTGTCCGCCCCTTCCGTGGAACCCAGCTTCGAGCTGCGACCCGTGGAGGAGTGGGACGAGGAGCCAGGACCCCCGCTCGGTGCGAGCGGAGCGGTCTTCCACACCCGCCCACCGCCCAGCACCCCGGCTTTCCGGGAGCGGCCGGAGCCGGCCGTGGGCCCCACCCCGTCCGCCTTCAAGGGCGAGTACGAAACGACCTTCGACTGGAACACCCAGTTGGACGGAAGCGCGTTCCCGGCCCAGCCCGACCTCGAACTGGAGGAACGGGACCCCCAGTCCCGGAGCGACCTCCACTCGACGAGGGAGGCGAGTCCCCTGCGCGGGAGCCTCGGCCGCGCACTGCTCACCGGGCTCATCCTGCTGCTCGTGTCTGGCGCGGTCTGGCTGGCGGTGCCCCACATGAAGCCCTTGCTGTCGCGGCTGCAACACACCGCGGGCCCGACCCCCCAGGTCTTCACCCTCTCCATCTCGAGCGAGCCCGCTGGCGCCACGGTGCTCGTGGACGGCACGGAAGTGGGCACCACGCCCCTGTTCGTCGACAACCTCTACCCGGAGCGAGACATCCCCGTGCGCCTGACGCTCAAGGGCTACAAACCCTGGAAGGGCTCCTTCAAGGGCGGCGAACCCGTCACCCTGGAAGTCCGGCTCAAGCGCTGAGGCCCGTACGGGGCCTCGCCCTCACTTCACCAGGCGCAGGTGGCCCCGCTTGGGAGGAGGCGGGTCGTCCTTGGGACCCTCGGACTCGACGGAGACGAGCGGTGCTGGCGGCTCGCGCGGCTCCTCCTGCGAAACCACCTCGCGCAGGATGGCGCGCGGACGCTCCGCCAGGGGCACGGGCTGCTCGGCCACCGCCTCGGGCATGGGGGCCTTGGTCGTCACCATGGATTGCTGCAGCAGCTCGGCCGGCATGTCGTCCGGGTAGGCCCAGGACTCCTTCGTCACCTGACTGGTGACGGCGAAGAGCGCCGACCAGGGCACCGCCACCGTGAAGCGGCTGCCGGAGAAGCTCAGCGTACAGCGCACGCCCCACTCCCCCACCGTCAGGTCCGGCGGATCGAACCGGTAGGACAGGTTGAGGCGCAGGTGGGACTCGTTGCGCAGGGAGGCCGGGACGAGGACCCCCGGACGACGCGCGTCCAGGTGGATCATCACCATGCCCTTGTCGAGCGCGGCCAGGAGCCGTGCCTTCTTTTCGGGACCCTTCTTGTCCATCGACGCGCGTGAGCGGGGCTGGGGGCGTTTAGCGACGGCGCATCGCCCGATCCATTTCCCGCTTCGTCTCCCGTTCCTTGATGTCCTGCCGTCTGTCTTCGTGCGTCTTGCCGCGGCACAGCCCCAGCTCCACCTTCGCCCGGCCCGCCTTGAAATACAGCAGGAGGGGGATGATGGAATAGCCTCGCTCGCGCACCTTCGTGTTCCACCGGTCGATCTGCTCGCGGTGCAGGAGCAGCTTGCGGCCCCGCAGGGGCTCGTGGGTGAAGAAGCTGGAGGGGTTGTAGACGCCGATGTGGGCGTTGAGCAGATACAGCTCGCTGCCCTTGGGCAAGGCATAGGCGTCCGAGAGGTTGGCCGTCCCGGCCCGGAGCGCCTTCACCTCGCTGCCCGTGAGCACCAGGCCGGCCTCCACCTTCTCGTCCACGGAGTAGCTGGCGCGAGCCTTGCGATTCTCCGTGATGATCCTGATGCCGCCCTCACCCGTCCCGCCCTTGCCCTTTGCACCCGCCATGCGCTCGTGTCCTCTAGCCTCCGATGGGCTGGTTGTCGATCAACCGTGTCTTCCCGGCGAAGGCCGCCACCAGGATCCGCGCGGACTGTCCCGGAGTCACGGAGGAAAGTGAGGTCAGCGACGTGGCATCCACCACTTCCACATAATCCTCCCTCAAGTCCGCCGCCGCCAATTCGCGACGCGCCGCGTCCACCAATGACGCCGTGTCCCGTGTTCCCCGCGCGTAGAGCGCCTGGGCGGCCGCCATCCCGCGAGACAGGGCGAGCGCCCGCCGCCGCTCTTCCGGTGACAGGTAGGCGTTGCGCGAGCTCAGGGCGAGCCCATCTGGCTCGCGAACGGTGGGCATGCCGATGACTTCCACGCCCAGGTTCAGGTCACGCACGAGGGCGCGGATGACCTGCAACTGCTGGTAGTCCTTCTCTCCGAACAGGGCCACCTGGGGCTTGAAGAGGCCCAGCAACTTCGTCACCACGGTGGCCACGCCCTGGAAATGGCCGGGCCGGCGCGCGCCGCACAACCCCTGGCTCACCTTCCCCACCTCCACGTGGGTCTGGAAGTCAGGGGGGTACATCTCCTCCGGAACCGGGGCGAAGACGGCCTCCGCCCCGGCGCTGGTGCACTTGGCCAGGTCCCCCTCCAGGTCCCGCGGGTAGCGCGACAGGTCCTCGTTGGGACCGAACTGGGTGGGGTTGACGAAGATGGAGGTGGCGACGACGTCCGCGCGGCGACGTCCCTCGCGAATGAGCGACTGGTGCCCCTCATGCAGGTAGCCCATGGTGGGCACCAGGGCCAGACCGCGGCCCGAGCGGCGCAAGGAGTCCACCCAGGCGGCGGTCTCGGCGACAGTGCGAAGGACGAGCGCGGTCATGGTCTAGACCGGGGCTCCGTAGATGGGACCCAGCTTGTCGCTCACGTCCGCGGGAGGCGCGTCCGTGACGGCCGGCTGCGTGGCCATGAGGCGAAGGGGCTGCTTGGACTTGAAGGAGTGGTCCTCGTCCGGGAAGCTGCCCGCGCGGACCTCGGAGAAATAAGCCCCCGCCGCCTCGGTGATGGAGCCGTGCAGGTTGGTGAAGCGCTTGACGAACTTGGGCTTGAAGTCCGGGTTCATTCCCAGCAGGTCGTAGCAGACGAGCACCTGGCCATCGCAGTGCTTGCCCGCGCCAATCCCGATGGTGGGAATGGACAGCCGCTGGGTGATCTGCTTCCCCAGTTCCAGGGGCACGCCCTCGAGCACCAGCGCGAAGCACCCCGCCCGCTCCAGCGCGAGCGCGTCATCGATCATCTTGAGCGCGGCGTCCTCGTCGCGGCCCTGCACCACGTAGCCGCCCATCTTGTGCACCGACTGCGGCGTGAGGCCCAGATGGCCCATGACGGGAATGCTCGCGCGCACGATGGCCGAGACGACGTCGGCGAACTCGGCGCCCCCCTCCAGCTTCACGGCGCCCGCGTTGCCTTCCGCCACCAGACGGCCCGCGTTGCGCACCGCCTCCTGCGTCGACACCTGGTAGCTCATGAAGGGCAGGTCCGCCACCACGAGCGCCCGCTTCGTGCCCCGGGCCACCATGGCCGTGTGGTAGACCATCTGGTCCATGGTGACGGGCAGCGTGGAGTCATGGCCCTGGATGACCATGCCCAGCGAGTCGCCCACGAGCAGCATGTCCGCGCCGGCCTCGTCGAGAATCCGGGCGAAGGTCGCATCGTAAGCCGTGACCATGCAGATCTTCTGGCCGCCCTGCTTCTGACGCTTCATCGTGTGGATGGTGACCTTGTCCTTCACGGTTCACCTCCTATGGGGTGAGGGGGGTGGGTGCGACGGGTACGGCCTGGACACCCCTCGCCGTCCCCGAGGGGATCGACGGAAGTGGCCATTGCGTCACACTCTAACGCCCTTGCATGTCCCGCGGGGGGGAATGTCGTGAAGGCAGGCGACCCGCCAGGCGGTCTCCTAGGCGCGCTTGCCCTGGACGAGCCGCTGGGCCGCGGCCCCCTGGCTCGCCCGGTCGATCGACTCCATCAGGCCCTTCAGGTCCAGCTCGTTGTTCACGAAGTCGATGTCCGACGTGTCCACCACGAGCAGGGGCGTCTCCGTGTAGTGGGAGAAGAACTCGTTGTAGGCGTGCACGAGCTCTTCCAGGTAGCCCACGTCGAACTGGCGTTCGAACTCCCGGCCCCGCTTGCGGATGCGGTAGAGCAGCACGTCCAGCCGGGCCTTCAGGTAGATGACCAGGTCCGGCCGCGTCACGCGAGGAGCGAGCGCCTCGAAGACCCGCTCGTAGAGCGCCAGCTCATGCGAGTCCAGCGTCAGGCACGCGAAGATGCGATCCTTGGCGAACAGGTAGTCGCTGACCGTCACCGATTGGAACAGGTCCGGTTGGAAGAGCTCCTGCTGCTGCTTGAAGCGCGAGAGCAGGAAGAAGATCTGCGTCTGGAAGGCGTACTTCTGCCGATCCGCGTAGAAGTTGGCGAGGAAGGGGTTCTCCTCGACGATCTCGAAGACGCGCCGCGCGCTGAAACGCCCGGCGAGGATGTTGGAGAGGCTCGTCTTGCCCACGCCAATGGGCCCCTCGACCACGATGTAGCGGTTGTCCATCCGCTTCGAGACCTCCAGAACCACGCTTGAAGCCACACCGCTGGCCACGGAAGAAACGGGCCAGCAACGGGGCGCGGATAAGAACACGGGAGTCGCGGGCGGGCAATCTTCCGGCCCCTCCGTGCCTCGCCGGGCTTGACGGACCCGTGAGCGTCCACTACCAGGATGCACACGCGCGGTGAGAAGCACGCGGGACACGCGGGGATCAAGAGAGATGAGCCGACGTCAACGGCCGAAGACGATCATCGAGCTGGAGACACATCGGGCGTCCGTCACCGAGACTCCCCGTGAGCCCGAATCCGTGGAGTTGGATCCGCTCTACGGCGTGGCTCTTCTCAAGGTCGCCATGGAGCTCAAGCGTCGCAAGGAGGGTTCGCCGGAGGAGATCCTGCGCGCGGTACTGCTGCGCATGCGCCTGTCCGAAGTGGACTTCCGCGCGTGGCTCGCGCAGCGGGGCGAACTGGCGAAGGTCTTCGGAGAAACCTGAGCCAGGCCCCGCGCCTCAGCGCCCGGCCACCCAGCCCTGGAGCACGGTGTCCACGGCGTTGCTCAGCGACTTGCAGAAGGCGTACTCCGTGCGCAACCGCTCCACGGGCGTGGAGGCCTCGAAGCGCCGCGTCTCGAAGAAGAGCGCGTACACCACCTGGTCACACACCTTCGAGCGGATGCCGAGGTGCTCGCCCTGCACGTCCATCTGCGGCAGCAACATCCGCTCCAAGGAGCGGTAGACGCGGGCCATGTCGCGCGTGGCACCCACGAAGGTGCACTCGTCGAGGACGGGAATGGGGGAGGCGTCTCCCCAGGCCAACAGAACACCCCCATCCACGCGGGCGAACACCGCGTACAACACGCCGAAGCGGGTGAGGACTGGCTCCAGCACCTCCACGGGCAGGGGTCTGTTCAAGCGTCAGTCCTCCTCCGGCCCGAGGGCCCGCTCGATGGCGGCGAACTCCGTGGACGACAAGGTCTCCGCGCGCCGGATGGGATCGATGCCCGCCGTCGCCAGTGCCCGCTGCAACTGCTCCACGCTGCCCAGGGACTTGTCCGACTTGAGCGAGTTGATGAGCGTCTTGCGGCGCTGGGCGAAACCCGCCTTCACCAGGCGGATGAAACGCGCGCCATCCACCACCGGCGCCAGCGGCTGGGGATGGCGGATGAGCCGCAACACCGCCGAGTCCACCTTGGGGGGCGGATGGAAGCGCTGGGCGTCGATGTCGAAGAGGTTCTCCGCGCTGAAGTACAAGCCCAGGATGGCGGTGAGCAGTCCGTAATCACGCCCGCCCGGCTCGGCCGAGAGCCGGTCCACCACTTCCTTCTGCAGGGTGAAGACGGCGCGCGTCACGTGCTCGCGCTGCTCCAGTACCTGGAAGAGGATGGAGCTGGTCAGGTGATAGGGCAGATTGCCGGCGACCTTCACCTCGGGAGCCCCCGCCACCTCGGCGAAGTCCACCGTGGCCGCGTTGCCATTCACCACGCGCACACCGGCGATGGCCTCCTTCTCCAGCACCGCGAGCATGTCGCGGTCCTTCTCCACCGCGGTGACGCGCGCGCCAGTGGCCGCGAGGAAGCGCGTGAGATGGCCCAGGCCCGGGCCCAGCTCCACCACGGGCTCGCCCTCGCGCAGTTCCAGGGCATCGGAGATGCCCTCCAGGATGTCCGGGTCTCCGAGAAAGTTCTGACCCCAGCTGTGCTTGGCCCGAAGGCCATGCCGCTGGAGGATGTCACGAGGTGTATCCACGAGGTGTTCCCTTTACATGCGCCAGGCCGGGTCCGCGGACAGGCTGAAATCGCCCCTGAGTCCGCGACGCCAGGCCTCGTAACCCGCCACGGCGATCATCGCGCCATTGTCCGTACACAAGCGCACCGGCGGAAGAAAGAGCTTCAAGCCCCGCTCCCGGGCGCGCTCCAGGCACAGCGAGCGCAAGCGCGAGTTGGCCGCCACGCCACCGCACACCACCAGACGCTCGAGTCCCAGCCGGCGCGCCGCTCCAACGAACTTCTTCGACAACGCGTCCGCCACCGCTTCCTGGAAGGACGCGCACAGATCCGCCAGCCCCTGCCCCTCGGGAAGGCCATGCTTCTTCACGTGGTGCAACACCGCCGTCTTCAGGCCGGAGAAGGACACGTCGAAATTGTCCGCTCCCGGCAGCGCCCGGGGAAACCGGATGGCCTCCGGGTTGCCCTTCTGGGCGAGCTGATCGATGGGCAGTCCACCCGGGTACGGCAGGCCGAGGATGCGCGCCGTCTTGTCGAAGGCCTCGCCCGCGGCGTCGTCCCGGGTGCTCCCCACGAGCTTGTAGTGGCCATAGTCGCGCACCTCGTAGAAGCTCGTGTGGCCGCCGGAGACCACGAGCCCGAGGAAGGGCGGCTCCGGCGCGTCCTCGAGCAGGCGGATGGCGAGCAGGTGCCCCTCGAGGTGGTTGGCGCCCACGAAGGGCTTGCCCGTGGCGAGGCTCAGCGACTTGGCCACCTGCACGCCCACCAGGAGGGCACCGATGAGCCCCGGACCCGAGGTGACGGCGATGAGGTCCACGTCGTCGAGCCGTTTGCCCGCGCGGGTCAGGGCCTCGTGCAGCACGGGCATCACCTGCACCACATGGTTGCGGCTGGCCAGTTCCGGCACCACCCCACCCCAACGCCGGTGGATGTCCACCTGGGTGGAGACGACGTCCGACAGCACCCGCCGTCCGTCCTCCACGAGGGCGGCGGCGGTTTCATCACAAGAGGTTTCGAGTCCAAGGACGAGCAAGGGCACCTTCTCTACCAGGAGCCCGCCGCCGCGCCTACTGGCCGAGCGACTTGAGCGAGGCTCGCGCGTCGACAGCGTACTTGCCGTTGGGCTCCAGGGACAGATAGCGCTGGTAGGCCTCGATTGCCTTCTTCTTCTGCTGGATCTGCTCCCGGGCCACACCCAGGAACAGCCACGCACTGGCGTTGCGGGGCTGATCCCGCGTCACGTCCTCCAGCAACCGGCTCGCCTCCCGGTACTCGCCCGTCTCCCCTCGCACCAGCGAGATGCCCAGACCCACCCGGGCCTCGGCGGAATCCGGCTTGAGGTCGAGCACCTGCCGGTAGGCGCGGGCCGCCGCCTTGTAGCGCTCACCCGCCAGGGACTTGCGGGCCTCGCGCACCAGCTCGGCGTACTGGGCCTCGGGGTCCGCCACGGGGGCCTCGGCCGGAGGCGTCTCGGTCTTGACCTCGGCCGCCTGGACCTCGGGCTTCGCGGGCTCGGGAGTCGGCACCTCGGCGGTGGCGGGCGCCTCCACCGGCACGGGGGCCTTCGTCTCGGGCTTGGGGGCCTCTGACGGCTTCGCCTCGATGGGCGCCTGCGCCGCGGGAGTCACGACCGGGGGAGTGGACGGCTTCGGGGTCTCGCCCCCCGAGCGGGTGAATGCCACCACCGCCGCGGCCACGGCGATCGCCGCGATCCCCGCGCCAATGAGGAGCCCGGTCCGCTTGGGCTTCACGGGCTCCGCCACCTTGTGCTCCGCCGACCCCGTGCGCGGCTTGGGCTCGGGCTTGCGCGACTCGACGGGCGGAGTCACAGCCACGGCAGGCCTCTCCGCCGGGGTGGCGATCGGGGTGACAGGCGTCGCCGCGGCGGCGGGAGGCGCCTCGACCGCGACGGGCTCCGGCGTCGGCGACACCGGCATCCTGGCCGACACCCAGGTCACTTCCTCGGCGGGTGTCGCGGGCTCGGGAGGGGGCACCACGGGCAACGGAGGCGACAGGGCGGCGCCGCCGAAGATGGGGGCCTTCGAGGCCAGGGACTCCACCGCCGGAGCCGGAGCCGGAGTCGGAGTCGGAGCCGGAGCCGAGGACGCGGCCGGGCCCGTGGACGACTGCGCTCGGGGCGCTGGAGACCAGCCCGGGCCCCACCCTCCCGCGGAGCCGATTCCGTCCACGTCCACGCGGTTCCAATCGAGCAACAGGCTGCGCTGCGCCTCGTCCTTGGCGCGGTGGGCCGGCGCGGGATCCACGAGGAACGACGAGCCCTCGGCGGTGCGCGGGGGCGACAGGAGATCCGCCTCGGAGGCGGTCATCGGGCGCCGCCGGGCCTCGAAGACGACGACGTTGGCGAGCTGCGGCTGCGGCTCCTCCTGGATGGGGATTTCCGGCACGGCCCCCTCCGGGGCCGCGGCCTGGGAAGCCGGCATGGCGGCGGGCTCGGGCTCGGGCTCGAATTCGGGCTCGGACGACACCGCGCGCAGTTCGGGCGCGGGCGCCGGCTCCACGGGCGCGCTCGGGGCCGGAGCGTTGTGCAGCCACTCCTCGATGCCGGGCTTGCCGCTCTGCACGGGCTCTTGAGAGACGCTGCCCAGCTCGCGGATGAGCCCCTCGAAGTACAGCTTGCTGATGATTCCCAGGGCCGCCAGGTCGTCGAAGTCCGAGTCCTCCACCACCCGGCTCAGGGTGCGCTTGCCATCGAAGAGGCGCAGCAGTCCGTTGACCTCGTCCGGAATCTCCGAGAGCCGGTCGGCGAGCTGGTGGTAGTCGATCTCGAACAGCGTCTCCAGCGGAGGCAGCTGCTCGAGCATGCGGCCCCACTCGTCCAGCCGGCGCATGCCCTCCATGAGCAGGCCCTGGGTGGAGACCTCGATGCGCTCGGTGCGATCCAACGCGGAGAACTGCACCTCGAACTCGCCATCCGTGGCGTTGAGCAGACGGTAGAAGGCGTTCTCGCCCTTGAGCCGCCCCATCTCCGCGTCGATGACGCGGCCTTCCTTGAAGTAGATGGTGGCGACCCGGTCTCCCTTGATGGAGATGGTGCCCGTCTTGCGGCCAATCTCGAACGTCTGCACCAGGTCCACGACGCCCATGTCGACCAGGTTGCCCGCGAAGCCCCCCTTGGTCGTCTCGCGCCGCTCGATGCGCTCCTTGTCCGCCTTCTGGAGGATCATCGTCACGCGGGTGACGATCTCCTTTATGTAGATGGGCTTGGTTAAGTAGTCGTCCGCCCCCATCTCCAGGCCCTTCACCTTCGCCTCGACCGCCTTCTGGTTGGTGAGGAAGACGAAGGGGATGTGCTTGTAGCGCTCGTCCGTCTTGAGCGTCTTGCACAGCACCAGACCGTCCATCTCCGGCATCTTCGTGTCGGACAAGACCAGATCCGGCGGGCTGATCTGCACCTTCTCGAGCGCGTCCTTGCCATGGATCGCGGTCGTGACGGAGAAGCCCGCCTTCTTCAGGCTGACCTCCATGACACGGAGACTCTTCGGGTCACCATCGACCAGGAGCAGGTGCTGCTTGGCCACGTTCGAATGCCTTTCGCTGCGGACGACCTACCACGGAGGGCCGGCGCGGAGAGGGCCGGATGATCATGCCCGCTCTCCAGGCATGTCAATGGTCGAGGAGAGAGGGAACCCGCAGGGCGGACAGGGAGACGAGCACGCCCCTGGCGGGGAACTCAGCGGAAGAGGCCCCCCTTCTTGCCAGGGGGCGGGTTCTTGCGGCGCATTTCGATGATGCGCAGCTCCTGACTGGCTTCCAGGTGCTTGGGGTTGACCCGCACCGTCTCCCGGAAGTGCCGCTCGGCGCGATCCATGTCACCCTCCACCCGGGCAATCACCCCCAGTTGGTAGTGCGCCCGCTCGCACTGGGGCTCCCTCTTGAGCGCATCCGCCATCATCTGCTTCGCCTTGCCCGCCTCGGCCTTTCGCTGGGGATCCATGTAGATCGCCCATCCCCGGGCCGCCAGGTACAACGCCTTGGGTTCGGTCTGGAAGGCCTGCTCGAAGTGCTCGGCCGCGGCCACGAAATCCCTCTTGCGGAAGAAGACCTCGCCCATCTTGAAGAGCTCTTCGGGATCCTGGCCTCCCCCGGGCCGGGGACGCGCCTGTTGCGAGGCCCCCTTGGCGCGCAGCTCCTGGAGATAGGCCGCGCGCTTCGCGTCGTCGTAGAGCACCTCGTAGGCCTCGCGAATGGCCTCGAAGATGGCGGTCATCTTGGGCGCGAGCGGGGAAAGCGACTGCGGCAGGCGATCCGGATGGAAGCGCTTGGCGAGCCCCAGGAACGCCGTCTTCACCTGCTCACGCTTGAGTTCCGGGCCAATGGCGAGACCCAACATCGTGAAGTGATCCCTCTTCGCCTGGACGTCGGAGTAGCGCTTCTCGATGAGCTGGGCGAGTTGCTGCTCGTCCGCACCGAGCGGCGCGGGGCCTCCGGCGGACGGCGCGGGAGCCGGAGGTGCCACGGGAGGCGGCACCGGCCGTGCCCCGAGCTCCAGGGCGCGCTGGAGCAACTGACGTTGCGCCTCCGCCTCCGCCCCGAACGGCTCATCACCGAGGCCCTGGCCCACGAGGGGAGGAGACGGATTCTTCTCGGCGGGAACCTGGGCCCGCGGAGCCACGGGCGCCGGAGCGGGCGCGGAAGTCGGGGGCGACACGGCCTCCCCAGGCACGGGCGGGCTCGTGGGCGCCTCGGGGGGAGACACCACCTCGACCTGGATGAGCGACTCCAGATGGGCGTCCACCTGCTGCAGCGCCGCCTCGAAGGAGGCGTTGATGTCACCTGGAGCCTCGCCCGACTGGGCATTGTCGAAGGCGACGATGCGCCAGAGCACGTCCTCCGTCATGGGACGGATGTCCGGACCCGGTGGGGACGAAGGCGGAGGGGCCGCCACATTCGCGCGGGTGGACAGGTTCGGGGGAACGACCGACTCCGGAGCGGGCGCACGAGGCGCGGGAGCATTGCCCGCGGGCGGGCGCATCCCGGGAGGAACGGCGGCCCCGGGCGGGCGCGCGCCAGCCGCGGGCGGGCGCATCCCGGGAGGAACCTCGGCTCTGGGAGCGACGGGCCGCTGCGGTACGACCACGGGAGGAGGTGGAACGAAGGGCTCGGGTGACTCGGAGGCCGACAGCATGCCCCAGGACTCCTCGGGCACGGGAGCAGCGGCGGGGCGGGCGGGCGGGGCCACGATGGGACGGGCGGGCGGAGCCGCGGCGGGCACCTCCACGGAGGGCGCGTCCTCCTCGATGAGCCAGGACTCCGGCGGGGCGGCTCCGGCCCTCCGCAGTGCTTCCTGCATGTCCTGCATCAGGGCGACATTCGCCTGCTCACGGGCGGCACGAAGCTCCTCCGTGTTCTCTGGCGCACGCGCTTCCTCGCGTGGGGCCTTCGCGGAAGCGGCCACTTCGGCGGTCGGCGCGGAAGGCGTGGGGAGAGGATCGAACCAGCCCTCGGAAGACGGAGAGATGTCGGCGAGCGAGACGTCGAGTTGGGAGCCCTGGATGTCCTCGGGCGGAGGGAGCACATCGGAGAGTGTCGTGAAGACGAAGTCGCTCTCTTGAAACGGAGCCGTATCCGCGAGCGAGGCAACCTCGGCGGGCGCGGGCTTCTGGGGAGAAGAGGCCGTGCCAGAGAGAAGCGCCTCTTGCTCGGAGCGATACCAGCCTTCCTCGGCGAGCCGTGCCGCCTCTTCCGCCAGCCGCCCCTCCTCGAGAATCCGCGCGGCCTCCTCGGCCAGACGAACCTCTTCGGCCAGCCGTGCCTTTTCGAGCAGTTGCCCCTCTTCAAGGAGCCGTGCCGCGTTCGCGGCCAGCCGCGCGGCCTCCTCTGCTTCGTTGATTGCCTCCGCACGATGCCAGGCTTCCTCGGCCAAGCGCGACTCTTCCGCCAGCCGAGCGGATTCCGCTGCCTGCCGGGCCTCTTCCGCGAGGCGCGCTTCCTCAGCCAGTCGCACCGCCTCCGCTGCCCGCGCCTCTTCGGCCAGACGTGCCTCTTCGGCCAGACGTGCCTCTTCCGCGAGGCGTACCTCTTCCGCCAGTCGAGCGGATTCCGCTGCCTGCCGTGCTTCTTCCGCGAGGCGTGCCTCTTCCGCGAGGCGTGCCTCTTCCGCGAGGCGTACCTCTTCCGCCAGTCGAGCGGCTTCCGCTGCCTGCCGTGCTTCTTCCGCGAGGCGTACCTCTTCCGCCAGTCGAGCGGCTTCCGCTGCCTGCCGTGCTTCTTCCGCGAGGCGTGCCTCTTCCGCGAGGCGTGCTTCTTCCGCGGGGCGTACCTCTTCCGCGAGGCGTGCCTCTT
>Ga0081606_1000138_pt1 | contig 43532 bp, 37 predicted proteins | sample EareggfetidaYelm_FD_71127 | JGI IMG/M metagenome (GOLD analysis project Ga0081606, IMG submission 71127) | Earthworm egg capsule microbial community from the University of Washington, USA - E. fetida Yelm (SPADES assembly) (version 2) | ecosystem: Host-associated > Annelida > Reproductive system...
CTGGACGCAGTGCTGGTCAAGGTGCGCTTCTGGCAACGCTGGGCGGGCACACCGTTGAACGAACGGCAGGTCAAGCTGCTGAATCGCCTGCTCGACGGCTTCGAGGGCAAGCTCAGCAGCAGCAAGTGGGCAGCCATCGCCCAATGCTCGCCCGACACCGCGCTGCGCGACATCACGCAGTTGCTGGAGCTGGGCGTGCTGAAGAAATCGCCCGGCGGCGGGCGCAGCACCGGCTACGAGCTGGCGGGCCGGTAGGCCAGTAGGCCAGTAGGCCGGTGGGCCGGTGGGCGCGGATGCAGCGGTCAGACGGCCAACGCAAACACCCCCCGCGCAGCTACCCGTCGCGCGAACAGATACGCACCCCGCAGGCAGTCCCCGAGCGGGCGCTGCGGCTGGCAAGCCGTGAAATCGCTGGCCGTTGAAATACGCGAACCGTTCGATGCAGGCAGCGCGCCGCTTGCCGCCGCGCATGGCATGAACTGCCTGCGCTTCCTTGAAGAGGCACATGCCGAATGGAAGAAGATGCCAGCCAGACGGGGGCGACGAAGTCATGTCCAGCATCTACCTACGCGAAGGCAGCCCATTGCGCGGCGTGCCGGGCAAGGCGGCGCGCTATCCTGCATCCTGCATTGCGGGCGCCGGTGAAACCCGCAGGTTTCGCCTCCGGAACCCCATCAGGTTCCCCCGCGCTCCTCCGGGTTTCACCCCTATGCTGCGCTCAGGGGTTGCCCCTATAGTGGGCCGGCATCAGCAAAACTGCGGTGCCGGTTCCCTGGATTGTCTCGATGACAGCGCAGCCGTTGCCCCATCCCCCATTGCAATGGTTCTCGCCAGACTGCACGGCACCGCCCCGCAGGCCAAAGGAGGCGCCAGGTGACCATACCCGAATCCGCCAGTCGCCATGGCGAGCAGATTCTCAATGTCGTCAACGGACAGTTGTGCGGCCTGCAGCACAGCGCCGTGGTGACACGGTCCTGGACGCGCTGCCTGCGCGACTTCCGGCTCGACCCCGCGCAGCAGCGCCTGCCTGCGATCCTGACCCGGCCCGAGCTCAACGAGCGGCTCGACCGCATGAGCGAGCTGATCGCCTTCGCCCAGCCGCAGATGAGCATGCTCTACCAGAGACTGGCCGATCCCGATCTGGCCGTGGTGCTGACCGATGTCGATGGCGTCATCGTGCACATGCTCTCGTCGGTCGAATTCTCACAAGACGTGGAACTGCTGGGCCTGCGCACCGGCGCGGTCTGGAGCGAGCGCGAAGCCGGCACCAACGGCATGGGCACCTGCCTGATCGAAGCGGAGCCGGTGGCGGTGCGGCAAAGCGAGCATTACTTTGCGCAATACACCTCGTTGACCTGTTCGGCCGCGCCCATCTTCAATGAGCATGGCGTGCTGAGCGCGGTGCTCGATGTCACCAGCCGCTCGCCGCTGCTACAGCAGCATTCTCTGGCGCTGCTCGGAATATCCTGCCAGATGATAGAGAACCGGATGCTCGACGAGCGCTTCCGGCACGCGCACCAGTTGCACTTCCACAGCCGCCCCGAACTCGTCAACACCCTCGACGAGGGCAAGCTCGCTCTCGACGACAACGCCAGGGTGCTGGCCGCCAATCGCAGTGCGCTGCTCCAACTCGGCGGCTACGCGCTGCCCGCCCTGCTCGGCAAGCCCATCGACGAATTGTTCAAAACCTCGTTGGCCGACATCCTGGAACTGTGCGCGCGCAACGGCCCGCACCCGGTGCCGGTGGATGGCGCGTACACCGCGCACCGATTCTTCATGCTGGCCCGCCAGCCCGGGCTTGGCAGCGGCGGCGCAGCGCCACTGCGCACGGCCGGCGTGCTCGTCCCGGCCACCCCGCGCCACCCGGCCACACCGGCGCCCACACAGGTGCCCATACCGGCGCCAGCCACCCGGCTGGCCTATGGCGACCCGCAGATGGAGGCGCAGGTCCGGCTGGCGCAGCGCGTGCTCACGCGGCGCATTCCGGTTTTTCTGCACGGGGAGACGGGCAGCGGCAAGGAGGTCTTTGCCAATGCCATGCACCAGATGAGCCCGGCGCGCGAGCGCGCCTTTGTCGCGATCAACTGCGCCTCGCTGCCGGAGAACCTGATCGAAAGCGAGTTGTTCGGCTACCGCGCCGGCGCGTTCACCGGCGCCCAGCGCGAAGGCCGGCGCGGCAAGATCCTCCAAGCCAACGGCGGCACGCTGTTTCTGGACGAAATCGGCGACATGCCGATGAACTTGCAGTCGCGCCTGCTGCGCGTGCTGGAAGATCGCCAAGTCTCGCCGCTCGGCTCGGAGACGGTGATCAAGGTCGACTTCCAACTGCTCAGCGCCAGCCATCGCGACCTGGCCGAACTGGTGCACAGCGGCCAGTTCCGCGCCGACCTGTTCTACCGGCTCAACGGCATCGAACTGCGCCTGCCGCCGCTGCGCGAGCGCAGCGACAAACTGCCGCTGATACAGCATATCCTGGCCGAGGAAGCGCAGCCGCAGCCGCCACCGACGCTGGCGCCAGAGGCCGTGCAGGTGCTGCTGCACTACCCCTGGCCCGGCAATCTGCGGCAACTGCGCCATGCGCTGCGCATCGCCCTGGCACTGTGCGACGGCGAGCACATCGCTTGCCGGCATCTGCCGGCCGACATCGTGCAAGGCGCGCAGCAGGCCGGCGCACCCCACGCCTCGGCACTGGCGGCGCAGCCCGACATGCAAAGCGACGAAGCCCGGGCACTGGCGCAGTTCAATGCCATCGAACTGAGCGAGCGCGACACCCTGCTGGGCCTGCTCGAGCAGCACCGCTGGAACGTCAGCACGGTCGCACGCTCGCTGTCCATCAGCCGCAATACGCTGTACCGCAAGCTCCACCGACTGCACATCCGCCTGACCCAGTCAGCCCAGACCGGGCAGTCATAGCGGCGCCGGCCCTCGTGTCGCGTCACCGATCATCTGTCGGTCTGCGCTGGCCATCGAAGCGCATCGCGGCGTTGCATCGCTTGCCAATACGCTCGGTATGGGCTGCGCGCAGCCTGCGACATCTGATCGGTGACGCGACCCTAGCAGGGCAGTGATTCCATTTCTGAATCATCCGTGCACTTTGTCGGCATCGCTTGCCGTGCATTCGTGCTGTCTGCGCTCCGCCTTCGCGTTCACGAACGATTTGGAAATGGAATGACGGGGCAGTGGCATCCGTTGCCGATGAGCGCTGCAACGGGCGCAACCCATGCCAGGGGCTGCGCGGCCGGCTTTGCCAAGCCGCTGCTGGCGCCACGGGGGTGTTTCACAACAGATGCTGCAACCGGGGCAGCGCGGCCAGCGCATTGGCGCTGGTGGTTGCGGCCAGCAACGGCAGCGGCTGGCCGCGCAACTGCGCCAGCACGCCGGCGATGCGCGGTAGTTCTTCGGGCGCATTGCGCCCCTGGGGCTGGCCTTGTGCCCGCTGCGCGGCGCTGGTGTAGAGCCAGTGCGGGGGAATGTCGGGCGCGTCGGTTTCCAGCACCAGGGCGTCGCCCGGCAGTTCGCGTGCCAGGCGGCGCAGTCGCAGCGCCCGCTCATGGGTCATGGCGCCCCCGAAGCCCAGCTTGAAACCCAGGGCCATGAAGGCCCGCGCCTGTTGCAGGCTGCCATTGAACGCATGCGCGATGCCGCCCGGCACCGGCAATTGGCGCAGGCCCTGGAGCAGTTGATCGGCCGAGCGGCGCACATGCAGGATCACCGGCAGCCCGAAGCGGCGCGCCAGTTGCAACTGGGCGCGGTAAAAGCGTTCTTGCCGGGCCGGGTCCAGGCCAGGCACCCAGCCATCGAGGCCGATCTCGCCAACGGCCACCAGGCGCGGATCGGCCTGATGCTGCTCCAGCGCCCAGGCCAAAAGCGCCAGATCGCCATCATCGGCGCGCGCCGTGTACAGCGGGTGGATGCCCAAGGCATAGCTGTCGCCATGCCGGTGCGCAAGTGCACGAACGCTGTCCCAGTTGCCGCGCTCGACGGCAGGAATCACGCAGTGCCCCACGCCCTGGGCGGCAGCCCGGCGCCGAACCGCGTCGCGGTCGGGGTCGAACTCGGGTGCGTCGAGGTGGCAGTGGGTGTCGATCCAGAGGCTCATCGGGCGATGATGCTCCATGCAGCCGGGTGGGGCGGGTTTCATCCGTGTGTTGCAGCCGATGCCAGGCGTTCCTGAACCAACCGATCGCGCATGCCGACGCGACGGGCCTGCGTGTGAACCAGCCATTGCATGGCCCACACGCTGGCCACCGAGGAACTGACCAAGGTGGCGCGCCATGCCAAACGCGGCGCGCAGGTATTTTCTGATTTCTGCCGTAATCCACCGACACGCTGGCGCATGATGGCTGGACACCCCATCGGATCGACTGCGGACTTCATTCATGAAAAACCAATCTCTCTCGCAACAACGCGTCTTGGCCGCGACCAGCATCAGTTATATCGTCGTGATATTGGACACATCGATCGTCAATGTTGCGCTGGAACGCATTTCAAATGCCCTGCATACCCACATTTCGGGGTTGCAATGGGTGGTGAACGCTTACACATTGGCATTCGCCTGTCTTTTGCTGTCAGGGGGTACGCTAGGGGATCGCTGGGGGGCAAGAAATATTTACTTGGCAGGACTGGCCCTGTTCACCGCCGCATCGGCCTTGTGTGGATTCGCACCCGATTTGACCATTCTCACCATCGCTCGCGTACTGCAGGGTGTGGGTGCTGCCCTGTTGGTGCCGTGTTCGTTGACCTTGATCAATCATGCCTACCCCGATCCTGGAGAACGCGCCGTGGCATTCGGTGTCTGGGCAAGTTGCGGCGGTGCTGCAATGGCTGCTGGTCCGTTGGTCGGTGGGCTATTGATCAACATGTTCGGATGGCGCAGTATTTTCCTGGCAAACGTTCCGATCGGATTACTTGGAGTTTGGTTGATTTGGCGCGTAGCACGCGACAAAAGTGAAACACAAATCCGTCATCTCGATTTGAGTGGTCAGTTGTCCCTCATTGTGGCGTTGGGCTCCCTGATCACGGTGCTCATCGAAGGACCGGTGCTGGGTTGGCAATCTCTGCCGATTTTGATCGGCATCGCGGTGAGTATTGTCTCGGCAGGGCTGTTCCTGATGATCGAATCGTTGCGCGATCAGCCCATGCTGCCACTGTCATTCTTTGGAAACGGATTATTTTCCGGGTCGGTGGTTGTGACCATGGTGTCGGCCCTCATTTTTTATGGACTCGTATTCATGCTCAGTCTCTATTTTCAACAAGTGCGTAATTATTCAGCGCTCCAGACCGGTCTCTCGTTTTTACCATTGACGGCGATGGTCACATTTGGAAGTATGATTTCGAGTCGCCTGACAAAAAAATACGGCCCACGCTGGCCGGTTGCAGTGGCCCTTGGATTATATGCCACAGGATTTTTCGGATTGCTACCCGTCACTGCAACTTCACCATATTGGATGATAGCTTTGCCCCTGCCAGTGATCGGTCTCGCAGCAGGTCTTATCACGCCGGCTGCAACCACTGCACTGATGGGAACCGTCGAGAAGAGTCGAGCGGGAGTAGCCGCAGGTGTACAAAACGCGTCCCGCCAAACGGGTGCATCCATTGGGGTTGCAATTTTTGGGGCATTGTCTGTAGCCATCCATCCATTCAATGCCAGCATGCATACCGCCATGTGGATCGCAGCAGTCATATCACTGGCAGCGCTTCTGATATGGTGGTTGACGGCAATTTCCAATCATCGGTGAGTTGCAGTCTCTCATGGATCAGAGCAAAACCGGCATCGAGCCCCGCAGCGCGGCCACACCCGGTCGGCGGCCGGCAACGATCGGCCGCAGGCCCGGGTACCGGATGCGCCGGCGCGCTCGGGTGGCGTCAGGTGGTCAGCGCGCTGCGCAATCGGTGCAGCCGCTCGCGGTAAGCGGCCCTGGCGGCCAGCGCCTGCTCCATGTCGACGCGGATGAAGCGCGCCTTGTGGTGGGGCTGCATTTGCGCGATGCGGTCCATGTCGGCGCTGATCACCGTGCCTATCATTGCGTAGCCTCCGCCGGAGACGGCATCGCGGTGCAAGATGATCGGCTCGCTGCCGCCGGGCACCTGTATCGATCCGTAGGGATAGCCGGCGTCGACGATGTTCGAGGGGTCGGAGCCGGCGCCAAATGGTTGCACGCGCGGCTCGAACGCCAGCGCCCGGCCGCCACGGTAGCGGTAGCCGATGCGGTCGGCCTCGGGCGCGACCGACCAGCAGTCGTCAAAGAAACTGGCGGCTGAGTCCTGGTGCAGTCTGTGAAAGTACAGGCCGGGCAGAACCCGCAGTAGCTGCTCCTTGGGCGTGGCCACGGCAAACTCCGGCGGTGCTACGCGGCCAATGGCGGCTGGCCTGGCGGCCATGCCCAGCGGCAATATGTCGCCCGCTTGCAGTTTGCGGCCGGCAAAGCCGCCAAAAGCCCCCAGCCCGTAGGTGGAGCGACTGCCCAGCACCACCGGCACAGCGATGCCACCGGCCACGGCAATGTAGGCGCGTGCGCCGCTTTTCATGAAGCCGAAGCTCAGTTGCTGTCCGGCCTCGATCAGATGCGCAGCATGGCGCGCGACGGGCTGGCCCGCGATGCGCACGTCAAGCTCGGCGCCGGTGACCGCGATGATGGCGTCTTGCCGAAATTGCAGCCGTGGCGCCAGCAGCGTGCATTCCAGCGCCGCTGCCGTTTCATCGTTGGCGACCAGCAGGTTCGCCAGCCGCAGCGCGTATTGGTCGAGCGCACCCGATTGCGGTATGCCCAGGTGGTAGTAGCCCGGCCGCCCCAGGTCTTGCACCGTTGTCGCCAGCCCCGGCTCGATGACCTCGATGCCCACTGGAGCGCCTTCGGGCGGCCGTGCGGCGATCGATGGAGCACCTTCGCCTTCGGCTGCGGTATGAGCGCCTTCGGGCGGCCGTGCGGCGCTCATGCTGATGCTCCTTGGCTGCGCAGGCTGGCGATCAGGCCGGCGTTGTAGCCGTCGGGGTCGGCCAGAAAGCGCTGCAATGAAAACCGCACCGGCCGGATGCGCAGGTCAAACGTGCCGGCCTCGACGGCGGCGCAGTCGCGCTCGTACTCTGCGCGCGTGATCGCGCGCCACTTGACGATGTCGCCAGGGCGAAAGAACACCATCATCTCCTTCAGATAGGCCAGCCGCCGTTCGGGATCGAAGATCGGCGCCGGCGTGACGCCAAACATCTGATAGCCGCCGGCTCCGCGCACCGAATACACGCAGCCGAAACAGCCGCCATGGCCCAGCGTCAGCCGGGGCGTGTCGGTTCGGGGGCGCAGGTACTTGGGCACTTCGATCTGGCGCTCGCGTTCGACCATCTGAAACAGAAACGGCAACCCGGCGACGAAGCCGACCATGGAGACGAACCAGGGCGCGCCCGAATGCGCGGCAATGAAGTCCGCCACGCTGCGGTGTCCGTTGGTCCGCGCGGCGTACTCGATGTCGGTGCTGGCCGGGTCTTGGTGGCGTTCGCGGAAACGCATCAGGCACTCATGGGTCCACGGGTCGTCGTAGAGCACCGGCAGCTCGATGATGCGGGTATCGAGCACCATGTCGGCAGCGTCGGCCGTGGCCTCGATGTCCTCGAGCACATCGAGCAATCGGTTCGGCGCGATCTGGTCCGGGTCGAAGCGCACCAGGTACGAGGCATTGGCCGGGCAGATTTCGGTGACACCGGCGATGCGGCGCTGGCTCAACGCAGTGGTCAGCGCCATCCCTTTGAAGAAGGCCGGCAGCGACATCTCCTGGCTGATCTCGACGAACAGGTGCTCGTCACCGCCGAAGGTGTAGCGGGCCGGGGGCAATCGGGTCGAGGGGGTCGATGGAGTCGATGGGGTCATGGCCTGATCCTGCGATAAGGGGTTTCACATCGGATGGGCGGCGAGCCAGGCTTCCAGGAAGCCGGTGTGCAATTGCCCGGCGCGCACCTGCGGGTCGCGCACCAGCTTTTGGTGCAGGCCCTGCGTGGTCGTCAGCCCTTCGGTGCCCAGTTCGTCGAGCGCGCGCTCCAGGCGCGCGAGCGCGGCCGGGCGGTTCTCGTCGTGCACGATCAGCTTGGCCAGCAGCGAGTCGTAAAACGCCGGCACCCGGCAGCCGGGAAAAAGCATGCTGTCAAAGCGCACGCCGGGGCCGCCCGGAACGTGCAGCGACGACAAGGTTCCCGGGCAGGGCATGAAGTTCCGGGCCGGGTTCTCGGCATTGATGCGCACCTCGATGGCGGCGCCGCGCAGGGCAATGTCGCTTTGCTGCAAGCGCAGTGGCTCGCCGAGCGCGATGCGCAGCATTTCTTTGACCAGATCGACGCCGGTCACCATCTCCGTGACCGGATGCTCGACCTGTATGCGCGTATTCATCTCGATGAAGAAAAACGCGCGCGTGTCTTCGTCGTACAAATACTCCAGCGTGCCGGCGCCGCTGTAGTCCACCGCGCGGGCCAGCGCGAGCGCGCTGTCGCACAGCGCCTGGCGCGTCGCCGCGTCAATGGCGGCGCACGGCGCTTCTTCCCAGATTTTCTGGCGCCGGCGCTGCAACGAGCATTCCCGCTCAAAGCAATGCACGACGCGCTTGCCGTCGCCGAGGATTTGCACCTCGATATGCCGGGCCTGCCGGATGAAGCGTTCCAGGTAGACCGCAGCGTCGCCGAAGGCCGCTTTGGCCTGCGCCTGCGCCCGGCCCAGTTCCTGGCGCAATTCGCTCGCATCGCCGGCGATGTGGATGCCGCGCCCGCCGCCGCCCGCGCTGGCCTTGATCAGCACCGGGTAGCCAATGTCGCCGGCAATGCGGAGCGCCTCCTCGATCCCGTCCACCGCGCCGGCGCTGCCCGGCACGGTTGCCACGCCGGCGCGCTGCGCGGCCAGGCGGGCCGCCGCCTTGTCGCCCATCGTGCGGATCGCAGCGGCGCCAGGCCCGACAAACACCAGGCCGGCCGCAGTGACTGCTTCGGCGAAGGCGGCGTTTTCCGACAGGAAGCCGTAGCCGGGATGGATCGCCCCCGCACCGACCGACCGGGCCGCGTTCAGGAGCGCCGCGACATTCAGATAGCTCTTGCCCGCCTGCGCCGGGCCGATGGGCACCGCCTGGTCGGCCAGCCGGGTCGGCAGGCTGCCCGCATCGGCATCGCTGAAAACGGCCACCGTCCTGAGGCCCAACTCGCGCGCTGCGCGGATGATGCGCACGGCGATCTCGCCGCGATTGGCAACCAGCAAGGTGTCAAAGGCCGGCTTCATGGTCTTGCGCGCTCACGGGGTTTCGATGAACAGCAGCGTCTGGCCCGGCTCCACCGCATCGCCGTTGCCGACGGCAAAGCGCAGCACGGTGCCGTCCACCTCGGCGCTCACTTCGCTGAACTGCTTCATCACTTCGATCAGCCCGAGCACATCGCCGACGCGCACGCGGCTGCCTTCGGTGACATAGGGTGGCGCGTCCGGCGCAGCCTGGCGGTAGAAGATCCCGGGCAACGGGGACAGGACTTCGATCTGCGGCATGGTGGGTGCTCCGGTGGTGGTTGCTGGGGGCGCGCTGGGCCGCCGTGGTCGCCGGCTCAGGCGGTCTGAAGGACTTCCGGCAGGGCGGCGACCCGGATGGCGTTGTCGGCCAAAGCCTGGCGCAGGGCCTGCAGAAGTTCGAGCGCACCCGGGGTGTCGCTGTGGATGCACACCGAGTCGAAGCCGATGGCGATATCGCCCCCCTGCACCGTGCGCACCCGGCCCTCGACGCAGGCGCGCACCACCTTGTCGGCCACGGTGCGCGGGTCGAGCCGCCCGGTGCGCCGCGTGAACACGATCGAGCCTGTGGCGTCGTAGTCGCGATCGGCATAGAACTCGCGCACCACCGGCTGGCCCATCGCGCGCGCCACGCGGTAGGTCACCGACTGCTCCATGCAATACAGGCTCAGGCCGGGTTCGGTCAGTTGCAGCGCGCCCACCAGCGCCCGCGCCAGCGCTTCGTCGCGCGCGGCGTGCATGTACAGCGCGCCATGCGGCTTGATGTGCTGCAAATGCAGGCCCGCCAGGCGCGCGAACTCCCTGAGCGCGCCCAACTGGTAAATGATGTCGTTGACCAGTTCGGGGGCGGGGATGTCGATATGGCGGCGACCGAATCCAACCAGGTCGCGCAACCCCGGGTGGGCGCCGACCCCGACGCCATGCACCTTGGCCAGCGCAACGGTTCTGTGCATGGTGCCCGGGTCCCCGGCGTGAAAGCCGGTGGCGATGTTGGCCGAACTGATCAGCGGCATGATCTGCTCATCGATGCCGTCACCGATCCGCCAGGGGCCAAAGCCTTCGCCCATATCGGAGTTCAAGTCGATGCACTGCTTCATGGGGGTCTCGTTGCGTTCAACCAGGACGCAAGATTAGCCGCCGGATGCGGCATCGAACAGTTCTATTTTCAACCCGTCAGGTATCTGAAATTTCGCGATCACGCCCGGTGGCGCAGGAAAATCCGGCCCGCCCGCCCAGGCCAAGGGTTTGCCGCAGGTCCATCAGGGCCTCTGTATTCTGAAAATCGGATGCCACAACGCTTGAAAACATGAGTTCATGCTGAGCATTCGCCAACTGAAGTATTTCTCTGCGGTCGCCGAACTCGGCCGGGTGTCCGAGGCCGCGGTGCAACTGAACGTCTCGGCATCGGCCGTCACCTCGGCGATCCGCGAGCTCGAAGAAATGCTCGGCCAGCCGCTGTTCGTGCGCCAGTCCAGAGGCGTGGAACTGACGGATGCCGGACGGCGCTTCCTCAGCCATGCCTACAACGTGCTTGCCGCAGCCGACGATGCGATGCGCATGCCCCGCGAAGCGGCGTCGGTCGCCGGGCTGCTGAGCATCGCCGCCACCTACACCGTGCTCGGTTACTTCCTGCCCCATCACCTGCAACGCTTCACGCAGCGCTATCCGCAGATCGAAGTGAAGGTGCACGAGTTGCAGCGCGAAATGATCGAAGAGGGCCTGATCACCAACCGCTACGACCTCGGCGTGCTGCTCACCGCGAATGTGGTCAACAGCGAAATCTCCACCGAGACCTTCTTCGGCTCGCCGCGCCGGCTCTGGCTGCCCGCCAAACACCCGCTGCTCGAACGCGACCAGGTCACGCTCGCCGATGTGGCCGGCGAGCCGTACATCATGCTGACCGTCGACGAAGCCGCCTACAGCGCGCTGCGCTACTGGGGCAAAACCGCGCACCAACCCAGGATCCGGCTGCGCACCTCGTCGGTCGAGGCGGTGCGCAGCATGGTCGCCAACGGCCTGGGCGTGGCGATTCTTTCGGACATGGTGTACCGCCCCTGGTCGCTCGAAGGCCGGCGCATAGAAACCGTCACGCTCAAGGACGCCGTGCCCGCGATGGAGTTGGGGCTGGCCTGGAAAACCGGCGCGACCCACCAGCCCGCGATGCAGGCTTTTCGCGACTACTTCAGGCAGTCGTACCTGGAGCCCGCGCCGACCGCGCCGGGACGCGCGCGCTGAAAACGCCGCGCGCGCGCCAAGCGCGCCTTCGGCCGGCAGCCATCAATCGGCCTGCTTGCGCAAATAGGCCGGGATATCGGCGTCGTCCATGCCGCCGGAGGACAGCGCATCGACACGGGCTGCGGCCTGGGAGCGGTTGGTGCGCCAGACGCTGGGCACCGACATGCTGCCGTAGTCGGTGGACGAGCGGCTGCCTGCTGCCATGCCCGTGGCCATGCTGCCCAGTCCGGCCACCGGTGTCTGCATCGACATCGGGCGCGCCCGGTTGTCCGTGCCGGTGCGCAGGCCGCCTTGCAGCACCGTGATCGGCTGGCGTTTGGTGTTCGGGTGCGGCAGGCCGGTGGCCACCACGGTCACGCGGATATCCTCGCCCAGGCTGTCGTCGTAGGCGGCGCCGAAGATCACATTCGCGTCCGGCGCGGCGTAGGCGTTGATGGTGCTCATCGCCAGGCGCGACTCGGCCAGTTTCAGGCTGGCCTTGGTGGCGGTGACCAGCACCAGCACGCCCCGGGCGCCCGACAGGTCTATGCCTTCGAGCAACGGGCAGGCCACGGCGTGCTCGGCGGCGATGCGGGCGCGGTCCGGGCCGCTGGCAGTGGCCGTGCCCATCATGGCTTTGCCAGGCTCGCCCATCACGGTGCGTACGTCCTCGAAGTCGACGTTCACATGGCCGTACTCGTTGATGATTTCGGCGATGCCGCCGACGGCGTTCTTGAGCACGTCGTTGGCATGGGCGAAGGCTTGCTCCTGGGTGATGTCGTCGCCCAGGACTTCGAGCAGCTTTTCATTGAGCACCACGATCAGCGAATCGACATTGGCTTGCAGATCGGCCAGGCCGTTGTCGGCGTTGCCCATGCGGCGCCCGCCCTCCCACTGGAAGGGTTTGGTGACCACGCCCACGGTGAGGATGCCCATCTCCTTGGCCACGCGGGCGATCACCGGCGCCGCTCCGGTGCCGGTGCCGCCGCCCATGCCGGCGGTGATGAACAGCATGTGCGCGCCGCCAATCGCCTGCCGGATGTTGTCGATGGCGGCCTCGGCGGCTTCGCGGCCCTTGTCGGGCTTGCTGCCTGCGCCCAGGCCGCTGTCGCCGAGCTGTATCGTGCACGGGGCCGAACTGCGCGTCAGCGCCTGCGCGTCGGTGTTGGCGCAGATGAATTCCACGCCCTGGACATGGCGCTCGATCATGTGCTCGACGGCGTTGCTGCCGCCGCCGCCGACACCGATTACCTTGATCTGGGTGCCTTGGTGAAATTCTTCGACGTCAATCATTTGGATGGTCATGGAAAGCTCCTGGTTTTCAAATTCGTAGCCAATGGGGGAAGGGGCATCGGGTGGCCGGTCGTTCGCGGGCGTGGCGGCCCGGTGCTGCAGCGCCAGCGCTGGCGCGGCGCCCGGTGCTGGCGGCGGCGGTGCGGGTGGGCAGGGAGCCAGGCAGGCGACGGCATGGTCAGAAATTCCCCACGATGAAGTCTTTGAAGCGCCCGAATGCGGTTTTCATCGAGCCGCTTTTTTGCGCCACCTTGAAGCCCCGCAGGCGGGCCAGGCGCGCTTCTTCGAGCAGGCCCATCACGGTCGCCGCGCGGGGCTGGGCCACCATGTCGGACAAGGTGCCGGCGTATTTGGGAATGCCGCGCCGCACGGGTTTGAGGAAGATGTCTTCGCCCAGCTCGATCATGCCGGGCATCATCGAACTGCCGCCGGTGAGCACGATGCCCGAGGACAGCATCTCCTCGTAGCCCGATTCGCGCACCACCTCTTGCACCAGGCGAAAGATTTCTTCCACCCGGGGGTCGATCACGCCGGCCAGCACCTGCCGGCTCAGCATGCGCGGGCTGCGGTCGCCCAGGCCCGGCACTTCGACCTGGGCCTCGGGGTCGGCCAGCAGTTGCTTGGCCCAGCCGCTTTCGACCTTGATGTCCTCGGCGTCCTTGGTCGGCGTGCGCAGCGCCATCGCGATGTCGCTGGTGATCAGGTCGCCGGCGATGGGGATCACCGCCGTGTGGCGGATCGCGCCGCCGGTGAAGATGGCCACGTCGGTCGTGCCCGCGCCGATGTCCACCACCACCACGCCGAGTTCGCGCTCGTCATCGGTGAGCACGGCCTGGCTCGATGCCAGCGGGTTGAGCATCAGCTGCTCGACTTCCAGCCCGCAGCGGCGCACGCATTTGATGATGTTCTCGGCCGCGCTTTGCGCGCCGGTGACGATGTGGATTTTCGCCTCCAGGCGCAGGCCGCTCATGCCGATCGGCTCTTTCACGTCCTGCCCGTCGATCACGAATTCCTGCGGCTCGACCAGCAGCAGGCGCTGGTCGCTGGAGATGTTGATGGCCTTGGCGGTCTCGATCACGCGCGCCACATCGGCGGAGGTGACCTCCTTGTCCTTGACGGCCACCATGCCGCTCGAATTGAGGCCCCGGATATGGCTGCCGGTGATGCCGGTGTATACGCGCTGGATCTTGCAGTCGGCCATCCGTTCGGCCTCCTTGAGCGCTTGCTGGATGCTTTGCACGGTGGCGTCGATGTTCACGACCACGCCGCGCTTCAAGCCGTTGCTCGGGGCCACGCCCAGGCCGGCGATTTTGAGCTCGCCCTGCGGCAAGACTTCGGCCACCACGACCATGACCTTGGCCGTGCCTATGTCCAGGCCGACCACCACGTCTTTGCTGTGTTCTCGTGCCATATCAGTTTCTGCCCTTGTCGGTTGTGTCGTGCGCTGCCGTGGTCTGGCTCGGCGTACCCGCCAGGGCCTGGCGCGGCGTACCCGCCAGGGCTTGGCTCGGCGTGCCCGCCAGGGCGTGGCTCGGCGTGCCCGCCTCGGGGCCGACGGTGCTGACGCCGCGCAGACGCAGCGCATAGCCGCCCACATGCCGCAGATCGGCCGATTCCAGCGCGCTCACGCGCCGGCCGTACTGCGCCGCCACCTGCGCCAGCGTGCGGGTGAAGCGCTGCGTGCGCTGCAGCACCTGCGGCGCACTGCCGCCGCCGAGTTCGACCACGGCCTCGTTGTCCAGCGTTGCGCGCCAGCCGCCACGGCCGGTCAGTTCCAGCCCTTGCAGGCGCAGCCCCAGCGACTCGAATACGGGTTGCAGCAGGCCATGCATTTGCAGCACCTGGGCCGAACTGCCGCTCGGGCCTTGCAGGCGCGGCAGGCCCTCGGGCTCGACATCGCCGACGTTGGCCTCGAACACCTCGCCCTGGCGGTTGACCAGCGCCGAGCCGCTCTCCGGCCCCCAGTACGCCAGCGCGTCATGCTCTTGCAGTTGCACCAGCAAACGGCCGGGATACCAGCGCCGCACCTGCGCCAGCCGCACCCAGGGCGCTTGCTCGAAGGCCGCGCGCGCGGCGCGCAGGTCGACGGTGAAAAAGTTGCCCGCCAGATGCGGCGCCACGTTGGCGCGCAGGGTCACGGCATCGTTGTGCACCAGTTCCCCTTGCACCACGATGCGGGCAATGGCAAAGCCCGGGTAGCGCAGCAGCCACCACAGCAGCGCTGCCAGCACGCACAGGGCGCAGCCCAGGTACAGGACCGAGGCGGTCAGGTTCATCAACTTGACATCCAGCGGTTGCGCCAGGGGCTCGGTCATGGTCATGCGTGGGCCGCTCCCGACAAGGCGCCTGGCGGCGTATCCAGCGTGGCCATGGCCAGCAAGCGCAGGCACAGGTCTTCGTAGCTGATGCCCGCCGCGCGCGCCGACATCGGCACCAGCGAGTGGTCCGTCATGCCCGGCGCGGTATTGATCTCCAGCAGAAAGGGCTGCTGGTCGCTGGCGCGCAGCATGATGTCGGCGCGCGCCCAGCCCCGGCAGCCCAGCGCGCTGAAAGCCTGCTCGGCCAGGCGCCCGATGGCGCGCTCTTGCGCCTCGGGCAGGCCGCTCGGGCAGTGGTAGCGGGTGGCGTCGCTGAAGTACTTGTGCTGGTAGTCGTAGTTGCCATCGGGCGCGACGATGCGGATCAGCGGCAGGGCCTGCGCGCTGGCGCGCCGGCCCTGATCGAGCACCGTGCAGGTGAGCTCGTCACCGGCGATGAATTGCTCGCACAGCACCTCGGGGTCGTAGCGCGCGGCCAGCAGGTAGGCCGACGCGCATTGCTGCGCCTGGTGCACCTTGCTCAGGCCGATGGTCGAGCCTTCGCGCGCGGGCTTGACGATCATCGGCGCGCCGAGCGCCTGCAGGGCCTGCCCGGCTTCGGCGCCGCTGGTGACCAGCCGCCAGTCCGGCGTGGGCAAGCCCTCGCTGCGCCAGATGCGTTTGCTCATGGTCTTGTCCAGCGCCATGCTCGATGCCATCACGCCGGAGCCGGTGTAGGCGATGCCCAGCAGTTCCAGCGCGCCCTGCACCGTGCCGTCTTCGCCATGGCGGCCATGCAGCGCGATGAAGCAGCGCGCGTAGCCCTCGCGTTTGAGGGCGCCCAGGTCGCCCTGCGCGGTGTCGAAGGCATGGGCATCGACCGCGCGCGCGCGCAGCGCCCGCAGCACGCCGGCGCCGGACAGCAGCGAGACCTCGCGCTCGGCCGAGACCCCGCCCATCAGCACCGCCACCTTGCCCAGCGACGCTCCGTCCAGATGGGGATCAAAAAGGCTCATGGCGCAGTCCTTTCCATTGCGGTGTGCTCATCGTTTCGTAGCATTTCGAGCAGTTTGCCAGGCACGGCGCCGATCGAGCCTGCGCCCATGCACAGCAGCAGATCGCCGGCGCGCGCGTTCTCGGCAATGGCCTGCGGCAGATCGGCCACGTCGGCGACGAAGACCGGCTCGACGCGGCCGGCCACGCGCAGCGCGCGCGCCAGCGAGCGGCCGTCGGCGGCCACCACGGGCGCCTCGCCAGCGGCATAGACCTCGGTCAGCAGCACCGCGTCGGCGCTGCCCATGACCCGCACGAAGTCCTCGAAGCAGTCGCGCGTGCGGCTGTAGCGGTGCGGCTGGAAGGCCAGCACCAGGCGCCGCCCGGGGAAGGCGCCGCGCGCTGCCGCCAGCGTGGCCGCCATCTCCACCGGGTGGTGGCCGTAGTCGTCGATCACGCTGAACTGGCCGCCGTCCTTGGCCGGCAACTGGCCGTAGCTCTGAAAGCGCCGCCCCACGCCCTTGAAGCCCGCCAGCGCGCGCAGCACGGCTGCGTCGGGGATGTTCAATTCCACCGCCACGGCAATCGCCGACAGCGCGTTGAGCACGTTGTGCGCGCCCGCAAGATTGAGCTGCACCGCCAGGTCGGGCAGCGTGACGCCGTTGCTGCGCTGCACCGTAAAGTGCATCCGGGCGCCATCGGCGCGCAGGTCCACGGCCCGCACCTGGGCGTCTTCGGACAGGCCGTAGCTGGTGATCGGGCAGGTCACGCCGGGCATGATGTCGCGCACTGCCGGGCTGTCGACGCACAAGATGGCCGTGCCGTAGAACGGCATGCGGTGCAGGAAGTCGACGAACGCGCCCTTGAGCCGGCCGAAGTCATGCCCGTAAGTCTCCATATGGTCGGCGTCGATATTGGTCACCACGGCCATCACCGGCAGCAGGTTCAGGAACGAGGCGTCGGACTCGTCGGCCTCGACCACGATGTAGTCGCCGCTGCCCAGCTTGGCGTGGGCGCCGACGCTGTTGAGGCGCCCGCCGATGACGAAGGTCGGATCCAGCCCGGCCTCGGCCAGCACGCTGGTCACCAGGCTGGTGGTGGTGGTCTTGCCATGGGTGCCGGCAATCGCAATGCCCTGCTTGAGGCGCATCAGCTCGGCCAGCATCAGTGCGCGCGGCACCACCGGAATCTTCTTCGCGCGCGCGGCCAGCACCTCGGGGTTGTCGGCGGTCACGGCGGTGGAGGTGACCACTGCATCGGCGCCCTCGATATGCGCGCCGGCATGGCCCAGGCAGGTGCCGATGCCCAGCCCTTGCAGGCGGCGCAGTGTGGCGCTGTCGACCAGGTCCGAGCCCGAGATGCGGTAGCCCAGGTTGAACAGCACCTCGGCGATGCCGCTCATGCCGGCGCCGCCCAGGCCGACGAAATGGATATGGCGGATGGCATGCTTCATGCGGCCAACTCCTCGCAGGCGCCGACCAACTCTTGCGTGGCGCTTGTCTTTTGCATCGCGTGGGCTTTGAGCGCTTTGTCCAGCAGCGCAGGGCGCTCCAGGTTCGATAGCATCTGCGCCAGGCCCCGGGGCGATAGCTCGTGCTGCGGCAGCAGCCAGCCGCCCCCCGCGTCGACCAGCCAGCGGGCGTTGCGGGTCTGGTGGTCGTCGACCGCCGAGGGCAGCGGCACGAACAGCGCCGCAGCGCCCACGGCAGCGATTTCGCTGACGGTGCTGGCGCCCGCGCGGCAGACGATGACATCGGCGGCGGCCAGCGCGCAGGCCACGTCGTCGATGAACGGCCTGAGCTCGGCCTGCACCCCGGCGGCGGCGTAATGGGCGCGCAAGGCCTCGATCTGCGTGGCGCCGCTTTGGTGCAGCACCTGCGGGCGCTGCGCGGCCGGCAGCAGCGCCAGCGCCTGCGGCACGAGTTCGTTGAGCGCGCGCGCGCCCAGGCTGCCGCCCATGACCAGCAGTTGCAGCGGCCCGGTGCGCGCCGCAAAGCGCTCGGCCGGGCCGGCCTGCTGCGTGAACGCCGCGCGCAGCGGGTTGCCGACCCAGCGGGCTTTGGGCGCTGCGCTGCCGAACGCGCCGGGGAAGGCGGCGAACACCCGGTCGGCCCGCCCCGCCAGCAGCCGGTTGGCCAGCCCCGCGACCGCGTTTTGCTCATGCAGCACCAGCGGTTTGCGGCGCAGCAGGCCCATCAGCGCGCCCGGAAAGCTGATGTAGCCGCCCAGTCCCACCAGCACATCGGGCTGCACGCGGCGCAGCACCGCGCGCGCCTGCCAGAACGCGCGCAGCAGGCGCAGCGGCAGCAGCGCCAGCGTGGCCAGGCCCTTGCCGCGCACGCCGGAGAAAGTCACCGATTCCAGCGCAAAGCCATGCTGCGCAGCGATGCGCGCCTCCATGCTGGCCGGCGCCCCCAACCAATGCACGCGCCAGCCGCGCGCGCGCAGCGCCTCGGCCACGGCCAGGCCGGGAAAGATATGCCCGCCCGTGCCGCCGGCCATGATCAGCGCGGTTTTGCTGCCCGTCATGCGCGGCCCCCGCGCATCAGGCGCTTGTTCTCATGATCGACCCGCAGCACGAGCGCCAACGCCACCAGGTTCATCAGGATTGCCGAGCCGCCAAAGCTCATCAGCGGCAGCGTCAGCCCCTTGGTCGGCAGCGCGCCCAGGTTCACCCCCATGTTGATGAATGCCTGCAGGCCGAGCCAGATGCCCACCCCCTGCGCGACCAGGCCGGAGAACACGCGCTCCAGCGCGATGGCCTGGCGCCCGATGTGCATGATGCGGCGCGTCATCCACAGGAACAGCACGATCAATGCGAGCACGCCCAGCAGGCCGAACTCCTCGCCGATGACGGCCAGCAGAAAGTCGGTATGGGCCTCGGGCAGCCAGTGCAGTTTCTCCACGCTGCCGCCCAGACCGACGCCAAAAATCTCCCCGCGCCCGATCGCGATCAGCGCGTGCGAGAGCTGGTAGCCCTTGCCCTGCGCATGTTCCTCGCCAAACGGGTCGAGGTAGGCGAACACGCGCTCGCGCCGCCAGGGCGAGTTGGCAATCATCAGCAGAAAGGCCGCCAGCAGCACGGCGACGATCAGCAGGAACATGCGGGCGTTGACGCCGCCGAGAAACAGGATGCCCATGGCGATCATCGCGACCACGATGAAGGCGCCCATGTCCGGCTCGGCCAGCAGCAACACGCCGACGATGGCCACGGCGCAGGCCATCGGCAGCACGGCGCGAAAGAAGCGCTCCTTGACCTCCATCTTGCGCACCATGTAGCCGGCGGCGTAGAGCAGCATGGCCAGCTTGGCCAGTTCGGAGGGCTGAAAACTGACCGGCCCGAGCGTCAGCCAGCGGCGCGCGCCCTTGACCACCTTGCCGGCCCCGGGCAGCAGCACCAGCGTCAGCAGCGCCAGCGTGGCGACGAACAGCCAGGGCGCCATCCGCTCCCACTGCGCCATCGGCAACTGGAAGCTCAGCAGCGCCACCAGCGCGCCGATCACCAGGGACAGCGCATGGCGGCTCAGGAAATGGGTGGACGCATAGTGGGCAAAGCGCGGGTTGTCCGGCATCGCGATCGACGCCGAATACACCATCACCAGCCCCCAGGCCAGCAGCGCCACCATCACCCACAGCAGGGGCTGATCGAACCCGGGCGGGCTGACCGGGGTGCTCGACGCGCGGCGGTACTCGGTGCCGCCCACGCGCACCGGCAGCCGGTCGGCAGCCTGGCCCGATTGGCCATCGAACCAGCCGGTGATCCATTGCAGCAGTCGCGGCATGTTCATGCCAGACCCTCCATCGGCTGGCCGGCGGCCTCGGCCAATGCGCGCACGCTGGCGCAAAAAACCTGCGCGCGCTGTTCGTAGTCCCGGAACATGTCGAAGCTGGCGCAGGCCGGCGACATCAGCACCGCGTCGCCCGGCTGCGCGTGCTGCGCGGCCAGTGCGACGGCCCCGGGCAGGGTGGGCGCGTCCAGCAGCGGCACGCCGATGTCTTGCAGCGCGGCGCGGATCAGCGGCGCGTCGCAGCCGATCAGCAGCACTGCGCGGGCGTGGCGCGCCAGCGGCGCGGCCAGCGGCGCAAAGTCCTGCCCCTTGCCCTGGCCGCCGACGATGACGACCAGGCGGCGCCCGGCGCCCGGCCCGCCCTGCGCGCCCAGCCCGTCGATGGCCGCCACCGTGGCGCCCACGTTGGTGCCCTTGCTGTCGTCGAAGAACTCCACGCCATCGATGCAGGCCACGGATTCGACACGGTGCGGCTCGCCCCGGTAGGCGCGCAGACCGTACAGCATCGGCGCCAGCGGGCAGCCAGCGGCGCAGGCCAGCGCCAGCGCGGCCAGCGCGTTGACGGCGTTGTGCCGGCCACGGATGCGCAGTGCGTCGGCGGGCATCAGGCGCTGTATCTGTAGTTCCTGGGCGGGGACTGCGCCGGGCGGCCCGGGGCGGCGGCGCGCGCGCTGCGTTTCGTCGGCGGCGCTGGCCCGCACCAGCCAGGGCATGCCGCCCACGAGCTCGATGCCGAAGTCGCCGGCGCGTGCCGGCATGTCGGCGCCGAAAGTGATGTCCGCGCGTGGCTGCGGCGCCGGTGCTTTGGCCGCCCGGGGCCGCAGCGCTGGCGCCGCCGGCGCAGAAAACGCAGAAGGCGCCGACACCTGCATCACCGCAGCGTCCTGGCGGTTCAGAACCATCAGCGCGGTCTGGCCGAAGATGCGCGCCTTGGCCGCCGCATAGGCGGCCATGTCGCCATGCCAGTCCAGATGGTCTTGGCTGATGTTGAGCAGCGCTGCCGCCGTCGGCTCGAAACCGGTGCTGCGCTCGAGTTGAAAGCTCGATAGCTCCAGCACCCACACCGCAGGCAGGGTGCCGGCGTCGATATGCCCGGCCAGCGTGTCGAGCAGGGTCGGGCCGATATTGCCGGCCAGCGCCACGCTGCGGCCGGCGCGCTGGAGCAACTGGCCGGTGAGCGCGGTCACGGTGGTCTTGCCGTTGGTGCCGGTGATGGCCAGCACGGTCGGCGCGTAGCCATCGGCGGCGCGCAGCCCGGCCAGCGCCAGCGCATACAGGTCCAACTCGCCGCCCATGCCGATGCCATGGGCGCTGCATGTCTGCGCCACGGCGGCCACGGCGCACGGGCTCAGGCCCGGCGAGCAGTACACCGCGTGCAGGTTCTGCCCCTCGAGCAGGCCGGCATCGAAGGCGCCGGGCACGAAGCGCGCCCGGGGCAGTTCGCGTTGCAGCGCCGGCAGTTGCGGGGGCGCGGCACGGGTATCGGCCACGGTGACCTGCGCGCCGCAGCGCAGGCACCAGCGCGCCATCGCCAGGCCCGATGCCCCCAGGCCGAGGATCAGGATGCGCTGGTCTTGCAGCGCCTGCCGGAGGTCTGCGCCGGGCCGCCGCAGCGGCTCGGCCGCCAGCGCGCCGGGCACCTCGGCCAGGGGCCTGGCCGGGTTGATGGCCGGATCGATGGCCAGCGGCATGGCCGGCGCAGCCTCCTCGGGGGCCGGCACGGGGGCAAAGATCTGCGCGACGAAATCGGCAGCGGCCTGCGCGGCGGAGATGGCCGGGGGGGTGGCCGGGGAGTTGACCGGAGGGTTTGCGCGGGGTGCCCCGGGGGGGGCCTCGGGCACGGGCGCCCCGGCCTCATCCAGAGGCCGGGCGGGCAGGGTGGGCTGGGCGTTCGGATTCATCGCAGCTTCAATGTCGACAGGCCCACCAGGCACAGCAGCATGGTGATGATCCAAAAGCGCACCACCACCTGCGTTTCCTTCCAGCCGCTTTTTTCGAAATGGTGGTGCAGCGGCGCCATTTTGAGCAGGCGCCGGCCCTCGCCGTAGCGGTACCGGGTGTACTTGAACCAGCCCACCTGCAGCATCACCGACAGCGCCTCGGCGACAAAGATGCCGCCCATCACGGCCAGCACGATCTCCTGGCGCACGATGATGGCGATGGTGCCCAGCGCGGCGCCCAAGGCCAGCGCGCCGACATCGCCCATGAACACCTGCGCCGGATGCGCGTTGAACCACAGAAAGGCCAGGCCGGCGCCGGCCATCGCGGCGCAAAAGATCAGCAACTCACCCGAGCCGGGGATATGCGGGAAGAACAGGTAGCGGGAATACACCGCGCTGCCGGTGACATAGGCAAACACCCCCAGGGCCGAGCCGACCATCACCACCGGCATGATGGCCAGTCCGTCGAGCCCGTCGGTCAGGTTCACGGCATTGCTCGAACCGACGATCACCAGGTAGGTCAGCAGCACGAAGCCGAGCACCCCCAGCGGGTAGCTCACGGCCTTGAAAAACGGCAGTTGCAAGCCGGCCTTGGGCGGCAGATCGAGCGCGAAGCCCGAGCGCATCCAACTGATGAACAGCTCCAGCACCTTGGCGTTGGAGTTCTCCGAGATGCAAAACACCAGGTACAGCGCCGCCATCAGCCCGATCAGCGATTGCCAGAGATACTTCTCGCGCGAGCGCATGCCCTCGGGGTTTTTGTCGACCACCTTGCGCCAGTCGTCGACCCAGCCGATGGCGCCAAAGCCGAGCGTGACCAGCAGCACGATCCAGACGAAGCGGTTGGACAGGTCGAACCACAGCAGGGTCGACAGCGCAATCGACAGCAAGATCAGCACCCCGCCCATGGTCGGCGTGCCGCTCTTGGACAGGTGCGAATGCGGCGCGTAGCCGCGAATCGGCTGGCCGATCTTCAGCGCCATCAGTTTGCCGATCACCCAGGAGCCTGCCGCCAGGCCGATCAGCAGCGCCGTCAGTGCGGCCAGCACGGCGCGCATGGTCAGGTACTGGAACACGCGCAAGAAGCCGAGTTCGGACGACATGCCCTGCAACCATTGCGCCAGCAGCAGCATCATGCGCCACCCCCGGCCTGTATCTCTTTGAGCACCTGCTCCATCCTCATGCTCCGGGAGCCTTTGACCAGCACGCTGCCGACATCGGGCAGGGCCTGGCGCACGGCGGCGCACAGCGAATCGATGCTGTCGAAATGCTGCGCGCCGGCAAACGCCGATGCCGCATGCGCCGACTGCGCGCCGAGCGCAAACAGCCGGTGGATGCCCGCAGCGTGCGCCTGCGCGCCCGCCTGCGCATGCAACTGCGCGGCCTGCGCGCCCACCTCGGCCATGTCCCCGAGCACCAGCAGCCGCGGCGCCGGCAGTTCGGCCAGCAGCGCGATGGCGGCGCGCACCGAGTCCGGGTTGGCGTTGTAGCTGTCATCGACCACGCTGATCTGCCGGCCCGCGTGGCGGATGCTGAAACTGCGCGAGCGGCCCGGCACCGGGCTGAAGCCGCTCAGGCCCTGGGCCAGCGCGGCCAGCGGCGCGCCGGCGGCCAGCGCGCAGGCGGCGGCGGCCAGCGCATTGCCGAGGTTGTGCCGCCCGGCGATGTGCAAGCGTGTCGTGACCGGGCCTTGCGGCGTGGCCAGGGTCAGCGCCCAGGCGCCATCGACCCAGCGCGCGTCGGCGCCATCGACGGCCCCGCCGGCGCCAAAGCGCAGGCATTCGCGGCCGGCTGCCAGTTCCTGCCACAGCGCCTGGTAGTCGTCGTCTGCCGGGAACACCGCCACCCCGTGGGCCGGCAGGCTGGCGAACACCGAGCCGTTCTCGCGCGCCACGGCCGCCACGCTGTGCATGAACTCCAGATGTTCACGCTGCGCGTTGTTCACCAGCGCCACGCCGGGCTGCGCGATGCCGGCCAGCGCGGCGATCTCGCCCGGGTGGTTCATGCCCAACTCGACCACTGCGACCGTATGCCGGGCGCGCAGGCGCAGCAGCGTCAGCGGCAGGCCGATCGCGTTGTTGAAGTTGCCCTGCGTGGCCAAGGCCGCATCGCCCTGCCAGGCGTGCAATATGGCCGCCACCATCTGCGTTACCGTGGTCTTGCCGTTGCTGCCCGTCACCGCGATCAGCGGCAGGTCGAACTGCGCCCGCCAGCCCGCCGCCAAGACCGCCAGCGCGGCCAGGCTGTCGGGCACCTCGATGCCCGGCAGACCGGCGTCCGCCAGCCCCCCCTGCGCCAGCGCCGCTGCCGCGCCGCCGGCACGGGCCTGGGCCAGAAAGGCGTGGGCGTCGAAGCGCGGGCCCCGCAGCGCAACGAAAAGATCGCCGGCCTGCACCGTGCGCGTATCGGTGTGCACGCGCGCCACAGGCGTGGCGCCGGCGCCCACCAGGCGGGCCGCAGGTATGCGCGGTTGCAGCAGGGCAAAAGCCTGTTGCAGCGTCATCATCGCGGGCCTGGGCACGGGTGTGGACATGGGTTCGGGCCGGGGTTCGATCATGCGCCGGCTCCCCGGGGCGGCACGGCGCGCTGCCGGGCCTGCATGGCGCGCTGCGCGTGGGCCCAATCGGAAAATGGCCGGCGCACGCCGGCCACTTCCTGGCTGTCTTCGTGGCCCTTGCCGGCAATCAGCAGCACATCGGCGGGCGCGGCCTCGGCCACGGCCTGCGCGATCGCGGCGGCGCGGTCGGGCTCGGTGCGCACGGCGCGGCGGCGGCTGATGCCTTGCAGGATCTGGCGCAAGATCGCGTCCGGGTCTTCGCTGCGCGGGTTGTCGCTGGTCAGCAGCAGTCGGTCGGCCTGCTGCTCGGCGGCTGCGCCCATCAGCGGGCGCTTGCCGGCATCGCGGTCGCCGCCGCAGCCAAACACGCACCACAGCCTGCCAGCCCGCCGGGCGGCCAGCGGGCGCAGGGCCTGCAGGGCTTTGGCCAGCGCATCGGGGGTATGGGCATAGTCCACGACCACCAGCGGTTGGCCCGCCAGCGCCAACTGCTGCATGCGGCCCGGCACGGGCTGCAAGCCTGCGCCGGCCTGCAGCGCCTCGGCCAGCGGCCAGCCCAGGCTGCGCAGCGTGGCCAGCACCGCCAGCAGGTTCTGCAGGTTGTAGTGGCCGATCACCCGGGTCGTCAGCCGCTGCGGCGCGGCGCCTTCGCGCACCGTGCAGCGCAGGCCCTGCGCCGCCAGCGTGATGTCGCGCGCGGCAAGGCGGGCCGGGCCTTGGGTCGAAATGCTCCACAAATCCGGCACCCGGCCTGCCAGTTCGGCATGCAGTTGCGCTCCCGCCGGGTCGTCGATATTGATCACTGCCGCTTGCAACCCGGGCCAGTCGAACAAGGCCCGCTTGGCGCGCCAGTAAGCGGCCATGCTGCCGTGGTAGTCCAGATGGTCCTGCGTGCAATTGGTGAAGATGGCCGCGCGAATCTGCGTGCCCGCCAGCCGCCCCTGCTCGAGGCCGATCGACGAGGCCTCGATGGCGCAGGCCGACAGACCCCGATCGACAAATTGGCGCAATGCGCGCTGCAAGCGCAGCGGGTCGGGCGTGGTCATGGCGGCGGTTTCCAGCACCGGGGGAACCCCCAGGCCCAGGGTGCCCGCCAGCGCGCAGACCGGGCTTTTTGCGCGCCCATTCAAAGCGTCGGCCAGCCACCATGCGGTGCTGGTCTTGCCGTTGGTGCCGGTGACGGCCAGCACATCGAGCTGGCGGCTCGGCTGATCGAACCACTGCGCGGCGATCGGTCCGGCGGCGGCCTTCAGGCCCGGCAGGCTGGCCAGGCTGGCGCCAGGCGCAGCCGGGAACGCAAAGGCCGCCACGCCCGCCTGCTCGACCAGGCAGGCCGTGGCGCCGCGCGCGATGGCATCGGCCACATGGGCGCGGCCGTCGGTGCTGGCGCCGGGCCAGGCGATGAAGCCGTCGCCCGGGGCGATCAGGCGGCTGTCGCTGTGCAAACTGCCGGTCACGCGCGCGCGCAGCCATGGCAAGGCCGCGCCGGCGCATTGCAGCGCATGCGGCGTATGCAGCACATGCAGTGGGGCAGGCAGCGGCGCAGACATCACAGCGGCTCCTGCACGGTGGCCACGATCTGCGGCTTGACGGCCTGATCGGGCGGCACGCCCAACATGCGCAGCGTTTGCTGCACGACGCTGCTGAACACCGGCGCGGCCACCGCGCCGCCGTAGAACTGGCCGTTGCCGGGCTCGTCGATCATCACCGCGACGATGATGCGCGGCTGGTCTATCGGGGCCATGCCGGTGAACCAGGCGCGGTATTTGCCCGAGGCGTAGTTCTTGCCCACCTGCTTGCGCGCGGTGCCCGACTTGCCGCCGACCGAGTAGCCCACGGTCTGCGCCTTCTGGCCGGTGCCGCCCGGGCCTGCGGCCATTTGCAGCATCTTGCGCACTTGGGTCGCCGTGCGTTCGGAGAACACCGGCAGGCCCACGGCGGCTGCGTCGCTCTTGAGTATCGTGGCCGGAATCACCCGGCCTGCGTTGGCAAACACGGTGTACGAGCGCGCCATCTGGAACAGGCTGGCCGACAGGCCGTAGCCATAGGCCATGGTGGCCTGCTCGATCGGGCGCCAGCTTTTGTACGGGCGCAGCCGCCCGGTCACCACGCCGGGAAAGCGCAGTTGCGGCTTTTGCCCGAAGCCGGCGGCCGAGAAGGTCTCCCACATCTCGCGCGCCGGCATCTGCATTGCGATCTTGGTCACGCCGACGTTGCTCGACTTCTGTATCACCCCCTCGACCGTGAGCAGGCCGTAGTTGTGCGTGTCGGAGATGGTCAAGCCGGTGACCGTGGTGCGCCCCGGGCTGGTGTCGACGATGGTCTCGGGGTGCACGCGGCCGCTGTCCAGCGCCAGGCCGACGGTGAACGGCTTGATCGTCGAGCCGGGCTCGAACACGTCGGTCAGCGCGCGGTTGCGCAGTTGCTCGCCGCTCAGGCCCTGGCGCTGCTCGGGCAGGTAGCTCGGGTAATTGGCCAGTGCCAGCACCTCGCCGGTATGGGCGTCGAGCACCACCACGCTGCCGGCCTTGGCCTTGTGGGCCATGACCTGATCGCGCAGTTTCTGGTAGGCAAAAAACTGCACCTTGCTGTCGATCGACAACTGCATGTCGCGGCCATCGACCGGGGGCCTGGTTTCGCCCACGCCTTCGACCACGCGGCCGAACCGGTCCTTGATCACGCGGCGCGAGCCGGCCTTGCCGGCCAGCAGCGCGTCGAAGGCCAGTTCCACCCCTTCCTGGCCCTGGTCCTCCACATTGGTAAAGCCGACCACATGGGCGGCGGCCTCGCCCTCGGGGTACTGGCGCTTGTATTCCTTGCGCTGGTAGATGCCCTTGATGTCGAGCGCGGCAATGCGCTGGCCCTGCTCCCAGTCGAGTTGGCGCTTGATCCAGACAAAGCTCTTGTCCTCATCGGCCAGCTTTTTCTGCAAATCGGCCTGCGGCATGTCCAGCAACCCGGCCAACTGTCCGAGCTTGGCGCGGTCTGCGGGGCTGTCCTGGAGCACGTCTTCGGGGATGGCCCAGATGCTGGCCGCAGGAACGCTGGAAGCCAGGAGCAGGCCGTTGCGATCCAAAATTCGGCCGCGGTTGGCGGGCAACGCCAGCGTGCGGGCAAAGCGCACCTCGCCCTGGCGCTGGAAGAAGGCATTGTCGAACACCTGCACATGGGCCGCGCGCGCGCCCAGCCCGACAAAGCCCAGCGCAATCAGCGCCACGATGAGCTTGCTGCGCCATACCGGCGTCTTGCTGGCCAGCAACGGGCTCAAGGTGTAGAGCACGCTGCGGCTCATGGCTGCGCACCTTCGGACGCCAGGGGGGAGCCGGCGCCCGGCGCCATCCCTTGCGGGTCGGACACATAGCGGGTGATCGCGGGCGTGACCAGCCGCATGTTCAGCGGGCCACGGGCCATTTTTTCGATCCGCAGCGACGTGGCCTGCGCGCGTTTTTCCACTTGCAGGCGCTGGTGCTCGGTCTCCAGACGGAGCGCCTGGGTGTGGGCGCGGTCGAGCGCGGTGAACAGTCGGCGCGACTCGTACTGGATGTGCACCAGATAGAGTGCACTGGCCAGCACCGCCAGCAGCAACACCAGGTTCAAGCGGGTCATGGCGGCAAGACCTCGCCGTGTTCGGCCCGGCGCGCATCGGGGCGCTCGGTCCGGCGCATATCGGAGCGCTCGGCCCCGTGTGCCTGCGTGCGCTCGGCCACGCGCATGATGGCGCTGCGCGCGCGCGGGTTGGCCGCCACTTCGGCGGCGTCGGGCCGCACACGACGGTCGAGCGCGGTGAACAGCCGGCGCGACTCGTACTGGATGTGCACCAGATAGAGTGCACTGGCCAGCACCGCCAGCAGCAGCACCAGGTTCAAGCGGGTCATGGCGGCAAGACCTCGCCATGTTCGGCCCGGCGCGCATCGGGGCGTTCGGCCCGGCGCATATCGGAGCGCTCGGCCCCGTGTGCCTGCGTGCGCTCGGCCACGCGCATGATTGCGCTGCGCGCGCGCGGGTTGGCCGCCACTTCGGCGGCGTCGGGCCGCACACGCGCCAGCGCCAGCAGTTGCATGGCCTGCGGTGCGGCAAACGGCACCCGGCGATCGAACGGCTGGCGCGAATGCCTGGCGATGAACTGCTTGACGATACGGTCTTCCAGCGAGTGAAAGCTGAGCACCACCAACCGGCCACCGGGTTGCAGCACCAGGAGGCTGGCCGCTAACGCCTGTTGCAGTTCTTCAAGCTCGGCGTTGATGAAAATCCGAAGAGCCTGAAAGGTGCGCGTGGCCGGGTTCTGGCCTGGCTCGCGGGTCTTGACCGCGCCAGCCACGAGATCGGCCAGTTCGGCGGTGCGCGCCAGTGGCCCTCGGGCCTGGCGCCGCACAACAATCGCCTTTGCAATGAGGCCAGCAAACCGTTCTTCACCGTAGTCACGTAGCACCTGCGCAATCTGCCCGGCGTCGGCCGTGGCGAGCCAATCGGCTGCGCTGAGGCCGCGCGTGGTGTCCATGCGCATGTCCAGCGGGCCGTCGAAACGGAAACTGAAACCCCGCTCGGGGCTGTCGATCTGGGGCGAACTCACCCCCAGATCCATCAACACCCCGGCGAGACTGCCGGCGGGCAACTGCCCCAACTGGCCAAAACCCTGGTGCCGGATGGAAAAACGCGCATCGGTGATGCGCATTGCTTCGGCGATGGCCTCGGGGTCCTTGTCGAAGGCCACGAGCCGCCCCTGCGGCCCCAGCCGGCACAGGATCAGGCGCGTGTGCCCGCCGCGCCCGAAGGTCGCATCCACCCAGGTGCCCGCCGGCGCAGGCCCGGCGCGCGCCAGCAGCGCATCGACGGCTGGCTCGCGCAAGACGGTGGTGTGGCACGGGGCGGATGACACGGCGCGCCTCAAAAGGAGAAGTCCTTGAAGACATCAGGCATCGCGCCTTGCATCGCTTGGGCTTCCTGCGCTTCGTAGCTGGCCTTGTCCCACAGCTCGAAATGCCGGCCCATGCCCAGCAGCATGGTGTCTTTGGCAATGCCGGCGGCTTGGCGCAATTCGGGCGAGATCAACACCCGGCCCGTGGCATCGATCTCCACATCCATCGCATTGCCCAGGAAGATGCGCTTCCACCATTGGGCGGACATCGGCAATTCGGCGATGCGCTCGCGGAACTTCTCCCACTCAGGGCGGGGAAAGAGCATCAGACAGCCGTGCGGGTGCCGGGTGATGGTCAGCAGTCCGGCGGCGGTGGCCACCAGGACGTCACGGTGCCGGGTCGGCACGGACAGCCGACCCTTCGCATCCAGGCTGAGCGACGAGGCACCTTGAAACACAGACTGCATTCCCGATTCGGTTGACTTCCTCCAAGGCCCATATAGAGGGTCTGGGGCACTTTTTTCCACTTAATTGCACTTTTTTGCACTGTAGCAGGAAAAACCGACCGGACAACAGCGTGCCCAACAAATTTTTGTATTGAAATCAACGACTTGGCCGCCCCTGTGCAGGGGGGCGTAAAAAAATGCCGTTGCTAAGTAAGTCCTTACATCAGTTTGTCAAAGTGATGTCTCAGCTTGGGAGCCGGCAGGACTCACAAGATGTAGCGCGACAGATCCTCGTTCAGGCTGAGCTGCTGCAGACGCTGGTCCACATAGCCCTCATCGATGGTGACCGTCTGGCCGGACAGCCGCGTGGCGTCGAAACTGACCTCATCGAGCAGCCGCTCCATCACGGTGGACAGGCGGCGCGCGCCGATGTTCTCGGTGCGCTCGTTGACCTCGAAAGCGATGCACGCCAGCCGCGTGATGCCTTGCGGCACGAACGCCAGCGTCACGCCTTCGGTCGCCAGCAGGGCCTGGTATTGCTTGACCAGCGAGGCGTGGGTCTGGGTCAAAATCGCCTCGAAGTCCTGCACCGACAGCGATTCGAGCTCGACCCGGATCGGAAAGCGCCCCTGCAACTCGGGAATCAGGTCGCTGGGCCGCGACAGGTGAAAGGCCCCGGAGGCGATGAACAGGATGTGGTCGGTCTTGATCATCCCGTACTTGGTCGACACCGTGGTGCCCTCGACCAGCGGCAGCAGATCGCGCTGCACGCCCTGGCGCGACACGTCGGCACCGCTGGTTTCCTGGCGCGTGGCGACCTTGTCGATTTCGTCGATGAAGACGATGCCGTTTTGCTCGGCATTGGCCAGTGCCCGGGTCTTGATCTCCTCCTCGTTGACCAACTTGCCGGCCTCTTCGTCGGTGAGCAGTTTCATCGCCTCGGCGATCTTGAGCTTGCGCGTGCGGCGCTTGTCCTGCCCGAACTGGCTGAACATGCTGCGCAGTTGCTCGGTCATTTCCTCCATGCCCTGGGGGCCCATGATTTCCAGATGCGGGCGGCTTTCGGTGACGTCGATCTCGATGTCCTTGTCGTCGAGCAAGCCTTCGCGCAGCTTTTTGCGAAACATCTGCCGCGTCGTGCTATCGGCTGCCGGCTCGGCGCCGTCAGCGCCCCGGGGCGGCGGGATCAGCACATCCAGGATGCGATCCTCGGCGGCGTCCTCGGCGCGGGTGCGCACCTTTTTCATCTCGGACTCGCGCGTCTGCTTGACCGCCATGTCGGCCAGGTCGCGGATGATGGAGTCGACATCCTTGCCCACATAGCCCACCTCGGTGAATTTGGTGGCCTCGACCTTGATGAAGGGCGCATCGGCCAGTTTGGCCAGACGGCGGGCGATCTCGGTCTTGCCCACGCCGGTGGGGCCTATCATCAGGATGTTCTTGGGCGTGATCTCTTGGCGCAGACTGCCTTGCACCTGCTGGCGGCGCCAGCGGTTGCGCAGCGCAATCGCCACGGCGCGCTTGGCGCTCGACTGGCCGACGATGTGCTTGTCGAGCTCGGAGACGATCTCCTGGGGGGTCATCGAAGTCATGGTGGTTTTCCTGGTATCGGACAACGCACAGGCGCAGACGAATCCAGCGCCTGTGGCTATGAGAAAAAGAGTAATTTGCGGCACCCGGCGCGCACCCGATGGCGCCGATCGGCAATGCACTCAGAGCGTTTCTATCGTGTGGTGCATGTTGGTGTAGATGCACAGTTCGCCCGCAATTTCCAGCGCCTGCTTGACGATGTCCGCCGCGCTCAGATCGGTGTGGTTGAGCAGGGCCTTGGCGGCGGCGTTCGCATAGGCGCCGCCCGAGCCAATCGCGATGATGCCCTGCTCGGGTTCGAGCACATCGCCATTGCCGGTGATGATCAGCGAGGACTCCTGATCGGCCACGGCCAGCATGGCCTCGAGGCGGCGCAGCACACGGTCGGTGCGCCAGTCCTTGGTCAGTTCGATGGCCGAGCGCACCAGGTGGCCCTGGTGCTTGTCGAGCTTGGCCTCGAAGCGCTCGAACAGCGTGAAGGCATCGGCGGTGGCGCCGGCGAAACCCGCCAGCACCTTGCCGTGGTGCAGCTTGCGCACCTTGCGGGCCGTGCCCTTGACGACGATGGCGCCGAGCGTGACCTGGCCATCGCCGCCAATGGCCACCTGCACGCCCTGGGGCGTCTGGCGGCGCACGCTCAAAATGGTGGTGCCGTGAAACACCGGGTGGTTTTGCAATGAATCCATGACAGCGGCAAATGGGAATGGCCCCGCATTTTGCCTTGGTGCGCAACACCCCCCCTGAATCGCCTGCGGCACCGGGCAGCGCCAGCGGCCTGGCAAAGCCCGCCCCGCAGCGTCCCTGGCGTGGCCCGGGTCGTGGAAAACGGATGCCCTGTCAGTCCCGGCCGGCGCGCAGATGGCGCGGGCGGTTCAATCTTTTCGGGGTATCACCCAGGCATGCGCGTCGATGCCGATCACGTTGAAGAAAATCGCCACCAGCCGCTGCAGGTCGCGGAACTGAACCACATGGCCGCCGGACTGCTGCTCGGCCGCCCAGTTGAGCACCGAGCCGGCCGCCGTAAAGTCCATGCGAATGAGCTTGTCGCAGGCGATCGTGAACGGCACCCCGGGGCGCATGAATTGCTGCATCGGCTCGAGCAGATGCGTGGCGTCGCCATCGACATGACCGCTGAGCCGGGCCACGGGCGGGTTGTCGCCGTCCTGCGCTGCCGGGGCCGGGGCAGCGCTGCCTGCGGCCTGCAGGTCCAGCGCCTCCTGCAGGGTGCCGTCCGCAGGTTGCGCCGGTGTGCCGGAGGTCACGCCCTCGTTGTCGGAGTAAGCGCAGCGCGGCGCCACCCAGGACGGGGGCGATACTTCATAGGTCACGCAGTATTCGAGCGCCACCAGCTCGAATTCGTCAGCCAGTCCCATCAGCCGCAGCGCCGCCATGCGCAGGCGCCACCACTCGGGGTTGCCCGAGCGCTCGCCCGATGGGGTCTTGGCCCTGAGCAGGGCGTTGAGCTTTTCCACGCCGGTAATCACGAACTGGCCTTCACGGTCGGCCCACTGGCCCAGATGGTCCGCCAGCAAAGGCACGGCCGCCTCGTCGATGCTCGTCAGGCGCGCCCAGGACAGGGCCCAGGGCGAAGCCGCGCGCATCAACGAGGCATGCAGGGCCGCCACGCTCGACACCGCCAGCGTGGCCGGCGCGTTCCAGTGGAAGTCGTGCCGCATCACGACCGCCGTAGCGTTGGGCTGTTCGACGACCAGGCCCAACTGCCCGGGCATGGAGAACCACAGCGGCGCCGAGCGGCTGTAGCGGGCGGCAAAGTCGATCGACAAGTTGTCGAAGCGGTCATGTTGTCCGATGGCGCGGTACAGGTCGAACAGCGTCATCCAGATGCCCAGTTGCTGCTCGGGCGCATCCTGCTGGCGCTGGGCCAGCACTTCCAGCAGGCCGGTCTCCGTTCCTGCGTGGTCGCCGTTGGCAAACCGGATCGCGGCTTCTTCCAGATCGGGGTCGTGCACGAACTCCTGCGCAGGCGGTGCCGGTGCGGGGGGCGTTGCCGCAGGGGGGGGCAAGGAGGGCTTGTCAGGCCGGCGCCCCGCAGACCGGGGTGCGGCGGCGGCCGGGCCACCAAAGTCCAGTTCCCCATCGAATATCAGCGGCTCTGGCGCCGGCTTGGGCTCCGGCAGGTCTTCCAGGCCGGCAGGGATGGTGGGGAGATAGGCCGCGCCGTCATGGTGGTCGGGGCGGTGGGATGCGCCGGCATGGCCGGCGGGGGGGCGGGCTGCACTGGCCGGCGGGCGGGATGCGCCGGTTGCGCCGGCAGGTGAACGAGATGCGCCGGCAGACGAGCGGGCTGCGCCGGCACGCAGGGCCTCCAGATCGGCAGAAACCGTCGGCATGTACGCCTGTGGGGAGTGCGGCTCGTCCTCCGGGTCGTGCTTGCTCTTCCACCACTGCTGCGACATCTGCGCTTCGATCTCGTCGATCTTCTTGAGCGTGACCGCGCGCTCGTCGGCGCGTTCCTCGGTGCGTTCTTCGGGCGCGATCACGCTGCTCTGAAAGAACGAAGGCCGCGCCGCAGGGTCTTCGATGCGCTGGCCATGCTGTTCGCGCTGGCGCAGCTTGCGCAGTTGATCGAACTCGCGGCGCCGCACGAAGTCATTGTTGCGCTTGCGCTCGATCATCTCTTTGAGCATCTGCTTGCTGTACGGGCTTTCCTTGTCGTCCGGCGCCGCGTCGAGTTCGCCCCAGTCGACCGTAGGGTGACGCACGAACCGCACCACCTTCGATAGCAGTCCGCCGGCAGGAGCGGATTCTTCCTTGCTCATGGTTCGGAACCTGTGTTCATCTGGTCTGGGTCAGATTCAGTCGCCAAACATCTTTTGCTTGAGCTCGCGGCGTTGTTGTGCTTCCAGTGACAGCGTGGCCGTGGGGCGCGCGATCAGGCGGGCCACACCAATGGGTTCGCCGGTTTCGTCGCAGTAGCCGTAGTTTCCGGCGTCGATGCGGGCGATCGACTGCTCGATCTTCTTGAGCAGCTTGCGTTCCCGGTCGCGGGTGCGCAACTCCAGCGCATGCTCTTCTTCTATCGTGGCCCGGTCGGCCGGGTCGGGCACGACCACGGTGTCTTCGCGCAGGTGCTCGGTGGTTTCGCCGGCGCTGTTGTGGATGTCCTGCTTGAGCTGCGTGAGCTTGATGCGGAAAAACGCCATCTGCTTGTCGTTCATGTACTCGCTGTCGGGCATGGCCATGACTTCGGCGTCGGTCAACTCTTGGGCAGACTTGGTTTTCCAGTGGTGCGCCAGCTTGGGGTCTTTTTTGATCGCCATGTAAGTGGGCTGTGCTTGCGCGGTGGTGGGCATGGAGTGACGGTAGCTGGCTTTGGCAGCGGTCGAGGCCACTGTCTGCGCCATCGATGGTACGGTCAATTGGGCCAGTCGTGCGGAAGGCCGAGTCGTGCGCACGGGTACCTGCGAACCGGCTTGCAGCACCGCCGGGGCCGCCGCGCTGGCCTTGGGTGTCGTTGCAGCCGCCTTGGCCGGGGTCTTCGCAGCGGCTTGGGGAGCCGCCGGGGCGCTTTTCGCCGCCGCAGGGCTTGCCTTGGCGGCCCCTTTGGATGGGCTGGTATCGGCTTTCACTTGGCTGATCTCCTGGCAATACGGGCAATCCTTCGACTGTGGTACAGCCAAAGGCGGGCGGACAACCCCTTGGCTGTGGTGCAGCCAAGGGCAGAAGGTCAATCTCCTGGCTGCACCACAACCAGGAGCGGTCGGACGATCCCCCCCGGCTGCGCCACGGCCAAGGGCCGATGGCATGGCTTGCGGGAAAGGTTACCGGGGCGCTGCTTTTACCGGGCCGCGATTGTATCGATCTGTACTGATACCCACAAAACCGTTGCGCATACGACACAGGCCCCGGGTCGCGCCGGGACTGCCGCAGCGCCGGCCCCATCAGACAAGGCTTTGTTCCAGCCCCTGCAAGAAGATGTCCCGGGGCAGGTCGATGCCAATGAAGACCATCTTGCTGGTGCGGGCCTCGCCGTCGGCCCATTGCGGGCCCAGATCGCTGCCCATGAGTTGGTGCACGCCCTGGAAGATCACCTTGCGGTCCGTGCCCTTCATTTGCAGCACGCCCTTGTAGCGCAGCATGCGCGGGCCATAAACGTTGACCATTGCGCCCAGGAAGTCCTCCAGCCGGGCGGGATCGAACGGGCGCTCCGAGCGGAAGACGAAGCTCTTGACATCGTCATCGTGGTGATGGTGGCCCGGGCCGCCATGCTGGTGCGAGGGGTGGTCGCAATGCGCGCCATGTTCGTGCTCGTGGTGCCCATGCCCATGCCCATGCTCGTGCGCGTCTTGTTCGCTCAGGAAGTCCGGATCGATGTCGAGCTTGGCATGCAGGTTGAAGCCCCGCAGATCGAGCACCTGCCCGATCGGCACGGCGCCAAAGTGCACGGCCTGTATCGGCGCGCGCGGGTTCATGTGTTTCAGGCGCTGAATCAGCGCCCGGGTTTCCTCGGCGCTCACGAGATCGGTCTTGGACAGGAAGATCTGGTCGGCAAAGCCCACTTGGCGCCTGGCCTCCTGGCGGTCGTTCAGTTGCCCGGTGGCATGCTTGGCGTCTACCAGCGTGATGATGGCGTCGATCAGGCAACTCTGGGCGACCTCGTCATCCATGAAGAAGGTCTGCGCCACCGGGCCGGGGTCCGCCAGGCCGGTGGTCTCGATCACGATGCGCTCGAAGTCCAGCAGGCCCTGGCGCTTTTTGCTGGCCAGCAATTGCAGCGTTGCGCGCAGGTCTTCGCGGATGGTGCAGCAGATGCAGCCATTGTTCATCTGCACGATCTGCTCTTTGGACTCGGTCACGAGGATGTCGGTGTCGATGTTTTCGGCGCCGAATTCGTTCTCGATCACGGCGATCTTCTGGCCATGGGCTTCGCTCAGCAAGCGCTTGAGCAAGGTCGTTTTGCCGGAGCCGAGAAAGCCGGTAAGGATGGTGACGGGGATCAGGGACATGGGAGGGCCTTCATGGTTTGCCAACGGCGTCGGGGAGTTTAGCGGGGCCGGTGCTGCGTGATCCTGGCCCGGACGGGCTGGGGCGCTTTTCGGCGGCATGCGCTGGCCGCGTGGGTGCCGGGCCTTGATCGGGCGACGGCATTTTGTGCGCCCGTGGATGGGTCGCGTCATAGACCCGGGCCAGGTGCTGGAAGTCCAGCCGCGTGTAGACCTGCGTGCTGGTGATGCTGGCGTGGCCCAGCAACTCTTGCACGGCACGCAGGTCGCCGCTGCTTTGCAGCAGATGGCTGGCAAACGAGTGGCGCAGCATATGCGGGTGCACCGGGCTGGGCAGCCCGGCCCGCTGGCTGCGCTGGCGCAGGCGCCGCCAGATCGACAGGGTCGTCAGCCGCGCGCCGCGCCGGCCGACGAACAGCGCCGCGTCGAGCCGGGCCGCGCCGGCCGCACCGAACGGTTTGGCGCGCAGCGCCAGCCAGGCGCGCAAGGCGGCGCTGGCCGCGCGGCCCATCGGCACGCTGCGGCGCTTGCTGCCTTTGCCAAGGACATGGACTTCGCCGGCCTGCAGGTCGACCCAGCCGCGCCCCTGGCGCTCGGTGTCGGCGTTGGGCACGGCATCGAGCCCGGCCAGTTCGCCCGCGCGCAGACCGCTGCCGTAGAGCAGTTCGGCCATCGCCGCGTCGCGTATCTGTAGCCAGATGTCGGCCTCGGTAGCGGCGCCGGCAGCGCCGTCGAAATCGGCCAGGCGCATGGCCTGGTCCACGCCCAGCGCCTTGGGCAGGGGCTTGGGAGACTTGGGCGCGCGTATGCCCAGCACCGGGTTGCGCCCGATCAGTCCCTGCCGCCCGGCCCAGATGAAGAACCCGCGCCAGCCCGACAGGATCAGCGCAATGCCCCGCCCGCTGCGCCCGGCGCTGTGCATCTGCGCCACGAAGCGCCGGATATGCGCGTCCGTCAGTTGCAGCAGCGGCAGACTCAGGCCCGCAGCAAACCGCGCCAGCTTTTCCAGGTCCAGCCGGTACAGCGTGAGGCTGCGTGCCGCCAGGCGCTTTTCCACACGCAGATGCTCCAGATAGCGCTGCACCTGCGGGTCGGGTGCAGGTGGCACCGACGGTGGTGGTGATGGCGGTGATGCGGGTGCGTCGGCCATGGTCTGAGTGCCGCAGGGCTGTGCTGGGCGACTGGTGCGCGGTCAGCGCAGACGCAGCAGCGCTGCACTGGCCAACTCTGCAATGCGCGCGAGGAAGTCGGTGCCCATGGCGGCGTCGAAACGCTGCGGGTCTGGCGAGCCCAGCACCAGCAGGCCAAAAGCGGGGCTGGCGCTGTCGACCGCGCCTTCGCGCAGCGGCAACAGGGCCAGCGACGCGGCCGGATCGCCCGCCTGCTGCGCCAGCCAGAGCGCGGGCTCGAAGCCCAGGTTGGGGCCGCAAAACGGCATCGTGAGCGATGAGGCCAATGCGCGGGCGTCGTCGCTGGCGCCCTGGCTGAAGCGGGCATCGATGCCGGGCGCCTCCAGGCCATCCAGGCCATCCAATCCTTCCAGGCCCCACAGGCGCAGCGCGGCCTGTGGTATGTCGAACAGGGTGCGCAGACCATCGACGACGGCCTGCGGAAGCCCGCCCCGGTCCTCGATCTGCAGCAGCGCCGCGCTCCACTGGTGCAGTTTGTGCGCGATGGCCGCGTTGTCGGTGCTGTTGCGCACCATCTCCATGATGCGCTGCTCCAGGCCCTTGATCTTCTCGCGCAGCATCTCGGCCTGGCGCTCTTGCAGGCTCACGGCGCGCGCGCCATGCGGGTTGGCGATCTGCACGCTGGCCAGCACCTGGGCATGGCGCTCGAAGAAGCCCGGCGTGCGGAGCAGAAACTGGGCGATATCGTCTTCGGTGATCGGGGCAACGATCGGCGGGAGGGTAGGAGCGGTCATGGGCAGGAGGGAAGTTCGATCTGGCCTTCAAACACCGTGGTGGCAGGGCCGGTCATGACAACGGAATCGGTGGCGGCGCCACTCCAGGCAACGCTGACCAGCCCGCCGCGCATGGCGACCTGCACCTCGGAGTCCAGCAGCCCCAGGCGGATGCCGGCCGACACGGCTGCGCAGGCGCCCGAGCCGCAGGCCAGGGTCTCGCCGGCGCCGCGCTCGAACACCCGCAGCCGCACATGGCCCCGGTCGACGATCTGCATGAAGCCCGCGTTCACGCGCTGCGCAAAGCGCGCATGGTTGGCAATCAGCGGGCCGATTTCGGGCACCGGGGCGCGCTCCACATCGTCCACCAACTGCACCGCATGCGGGTTGCCCATGGAAACGATGACCAGCCAAACAGTGGCCATGGTGCGATGCGCCGGTGTCTCTAGTGTCGCGTCACCGGTCATCTGCCGGTCTGCGCTGACCATCGAAGCGCAGCGCGGCGTTGCATCGCTTGCCAATACGCTCGGTATCGGCCGCGCGCTGCGCTCCGATGGCGGCGCGCAGCCTACGACATCTGATCGGTGACGCGACACTAGCGCCAAAGGCCATTTTTGCGCCAAACCCTGGGCCAGGGGCTGTAGACCCGAGGCATCGAAGGGCAGGCTGGCGGGCTCGAACTGCGCGCGCCCCATGTCGACACTGACGCGGCCATCGGGGTTGAGCCGCAGGGTGATTACGCCGCCACGGGTTTGCACGCGCAGTCGTTCCTTGTCCGACAGGCCCTTGTCGCGCACAAAGCGCGCCAGGCAGCGCGCGCCATTGCCGCACTGCGCCACCTCGCTGCCATCGGCGTTGTGGATGATGTACTCGAAGTCGATGTCTGCGGCCGGCGCCGGCCGCACGCCGAGAATCTGGTCGGCCCCGACGCCAAAGTGGCGGTCCGCCAAAAAGCGGTACTGGGCTGCGCTCAGCCCCAGGCGCTGCCGGGTCTCGTCGAGCACCACGAAATCATTGCCCGCGCCTTGCATTTTGGTAAAGCGAATCTGCATCGCCCGATTATCGCCGCTGGAACGGGTTGCGGCGCCAGGCGATGGGCCTGCGGCTGGCGCCGCTTCACTTGCCCGCCATCCTCTTGAGCTGGTACAGCGCATCGAGCGCCTCGCGCGGGCTGAGCGCATCGGGGTTGATTCCGGCCAGCGCCGCTTCCACGGGGCTTGCGCTCTTGCTTTCGGGTTCTTCTTTCGGGGCGGCGAACAGGTCTACCTGCAACTGGCCTGCGCCGGCACGTTCTTCCAATGCCGCCAGCGTCCGGCGCGCGTGGTGCAGCACGGGGGGCGGCATGCCGGCGAGCTTGGCGACCTGGATGCCGTAGCTGCGGCTGGCCGGGCCGGGCTGGATTTCGTGCAGGAAGACGATATCGGCCCCCGACTCGGTGGCGCTCACATGCATGTTGATCGCATGGCGGGCCTTGGCGGGCAGGTCGGTCAGCTCGAAATAATGCGTGGCGAACAGCGTGAAGGCGCGGGTTTTGTCGTGCAGGTGCGTGGCAATGCCGCTGGCCAGGGCCAGGCCGTCGAAGGTGCTGGTGCCGCGCCCGATCTCGTCCATCAGCACCAGGCTGTGCGCCGTGGCGGCATGCAGGATGTGCGCGGCCTCGGTCATCTCCAGCATGAAGGTCGATTGCGCGTTGGCCAGGTCGTCGGCAGCGCCGATGCGGGTGTGGATGGCGTCGATCGGCCCCAGGCGGCAACTGCTGGCCGGCACATGGCTGCCAATGCTGGCCAGCAGCACGATCAGCGCGACCTGGCGCATATAGGTCGATTTGCCGCCCATGTTGGGGCCGGTGATGAGTTGCATGCGGGTGTTCGCGTTCAGCCGCGTGTGGTTGGCGATGAAACTGCCCGATGCCGTCTCGGCCAGCCGCGCCTCGACCACCGGGTGGCGGCCGCCCTCGATCTCGATGCAAGGCTCGGAGACGAACTGTGGCGCGCACCAGTTCAGCGTGAGCGAGCGCTCGGCCAGCGTGCACAGCACATCCAGCGTGGCCAACGCCTGGGCCAGGCGCGTGAGGGCAGGCACATGGGGCTGCAATCGGTCGAGGATCTGCTCGTACAGCCATTTCTCGCGCACCAGGGCGCGCTCGTTGGCCGACAGGGCCTTGTCTTCAAAGGCTTTGAGCTCGGGCGTGATGAAGCGCTCGGCGTTTTTCAGCGTCTGGCGGCGTCGGTAGTCGGCAGGCACGCGCTCGAGGTTGCTGCTGGTGACCTCGATGTAAAAGCCATGCACCTTGTTGAACTGCACGCGCAGGTTGGCGATGCCGGTGCGGGCTTTTTCGCGCGTTTCCAGGTCCAGCAGGAAGCCGTCGCAATCGGTCTGTAGCGCGCGCAGTTCGTCGAGTTCGGCGTCGAACCCGGTGGCAATCACGCCGCCTTCGCGCACCAGCGCGGCGGGTTCTTCGGCAATGGCGGCCTGCAACAGTTCGGCGCAGCCCTCGGGCGGGTGCAGTTGGTCAAAAATCTGCATCAGGTACGGCTCGGGGACTTGGCCATGGTGCGCCAGCAACTGCGCTTTTTGCAGCGTCTTGACCAAGCCCGGCAATTCGCGCGGGCGCACCTGGCGCAGCGCGATACGGGCCGTGATGCGCTCGACATCGCTGGCGCCCTTGATCTGCTCGCGCAGCGTGGCCCAGGGGCCTGCGCCGGCTGCGGCGCCACGCAGCGCGGTGCTGGCCGACAGGCGCTGGCGCGCCTGGTGGCGCTCGCGGTGCGGCTCCAGCAGCCAGGTTTTGAGCAGGCGGCTGCCCATGCCCGTCATGCAGTTGTCGAGCAGCGAAAGCAGGGTGGGCGCATCGTCGCCACGCAGCGTCTTGACCAGTTCCAGGTTGCGGCGCGTGCTGCCGGGCAGGTCGATCAGTTCATCTCCGCGCTGCGCCTGCACGCTGTGCACATGGGTCAGCGCGCGGCCTTGTGTGTGCTCGGCGTAGGCCAGCAGCCCGGCAGCGGCGGCCTGGGCCGCGCCCAGGTCCTGCGCGTCCCAGGCCTGCAGGCTGGCTGCGCCCAGGTGCTCAAGCAACTTGCGCTCGCCCAGCGCTTGGTCGAACTGCCAGTCGGGCCGGGTGCGCATCGGGCAGTCGAAGGCGCCGCTCTGGCGCAGCGCCTGCAATTGCTGCTCAAAGCGCTGTGTCACGCCGGCGCTGTAAATGATCTCGCTCGGCGCCACGCGGGCCAGCCAGGCGCCGAGCTCGTCGTGGGCGCATTCGGCCAGGTGCACGCGGCCCTGCGTCACGCTGAGCCAGGCCAGGCCGCAGCGCGCACGCGCGGCCTGGTGCAGCGACAGCAGCAAGGATTCGGCCTTGTCGGACAGCAGTTCGGTATCGGTCAGCGTGCCGGGGGTGATGACGCGCACCACCTTGCGCTCCAACGGGCCTTTGGCCGCGCCCACTTCGCCCACCTGCTCGGCAATGGCCACCGATTCGCCGAGCTTGATCAGGCGCGTCAGGTAGTTCTCCAGCGCATGGAAGGGCACCCCCGCCATCACCACCGTCTGGCCGCCCGACTGGCCGCGTTGCGTGAGCGTGATGTTGAGCAGGCGCGCAGCCTTTTCGGCGTCGGCGTAGAACAGTTCGTAGAAATCACCCATGCGGTAGAACAGGAGCGTCTCGGGATACCCGCCCTTCAGGGCAAGGTATTGGGCCATCATTGGTGTGTGGTGTTCGAGCGGGGCAGACATGCAGGGCGGCAGGAAGGGGCACGGTGGTGCCTGTATTTCGATAGCTGCTGGCGCAGGTGGATGGTCATGCGCCAGAGGTTCTTTGGGCTCTTGATCCCGATCTGGTCCCCTCGACAGGAATCGAACCTGTATCTAGCGCTTAGGAGGCACTCGTTCTGTCCATTGAACTACGAGGAGGCAATCGCGCCATTGTAGGGGGCGCTACGGGCCGTCTTCCCCGGGAAGCTCGGGTCGAATGCGCCGCGCGCCAAGGCATTCGACAGTAACGGGCGCATTGCCCTAACATCTGGCCGATGGCCCATTTACCCCCTCCCGCGATGAGCACGACCAAGACCTTCGCCTCCGCCGCCGACCTGCAAGTCAAGCAGGTGCGCTTTGACAAGCTCTCCGAGCACGCCTACGCCTACACCGCCGAAGGCGACCCGAATACCGGCGTCATCATTGGCGATGACGCGGTGATGGTCATCGACACCCAGGCCACCCCCGTGATGGCGCAGGACGTGATCCGCCGTATCCGCGAGGTCACCGACAAGCCGATCCGCTACCTGCTGCTGTCCCACTACCACGCCGTGCGTGTGCTGGGCGCCAGCGCTTACCGGGCCGAGGGGGCCGAGCACATCATCGCCAGCGAAGACACGCGCGCGCTGATCGTCGAGCGCGGCCAGTTCGACAAGGACAGCGAGATCGGGCGCTTTCCGCGTCTGTTCCAGGACCTGCAAAGCGTGCCCGAGGGCCTGACTTGGCCGACGCTGACCTTCCAGCAGAAGATGACGCTGTGGCTTGGCCAACTGGAGGTGCAGATTCTGCAACCGGGCCGGGGCCACACCAAGGGCGACACGGTGGCCTGGCTGCCCGAAGAGAAGATCCTCTTCAGCGGCGACCTGGTGGAGTTCGATGCCACCCCGTATGCCGGCGACGCCTATTTCAAGGACTGGCCGCAGACGCTCGAGCGCATTGCCGCGTTGCAGCCGGAAAAGCTCGTGCCGGGCCGGGGCGCGGCGTTGCAAACCCCGGCCCAGGTGCAGGCCGGCCTGGCCGGCACGCGCGCCTTCATCAGCGAGCTGTACCACAGCGTCCAGCAAGGCGTCGCCCGGGGCGAGGACCTGCGCCGGGTGTACCAGGGGACATATGCCAGGCTGCAGCCCCGGTACGGCCAGTGGGTGATCTTCAACCACTGCATGCCGTTTGACGTGGCCCGCGCCTACGACGAAGCCACGCAGTACCCGGACCCGCGCATCTGGACGGCCGAGCGCGATTTGCAGATGTGGCAGGCCCTCGAAGGCTGAGCCGACATGCGATGCCCGCCGCAGCCATCCCGCCCCGGCCCCGCACTGCTGGACAGCTACGGGGCCGAGCGCGAATACGCAGCGGACGAAAACCTGCGCCAGACCAACGATTCCCGGTGAGCATGTCGTCGCAATCGGAGCGGCGTGGCGCGTTCTCGAATCGCTCTATTCGCCGCGCGCGGCGGCGCTTTTCATCCGCGACGGGCGGTCGCTAGTCCACTGCACCATTGAAACAACACCCCGCTTGTGGTTAAATGCAACGCATGGGAAAAATGAATCTGACCGACGCCGAGCGAGACAAATTGCTGACCGCCACGCGTAGCCGCACGGCGCGCGTGGCGGACGTGCGCAGGGCCAAACTGATCCTCATGCTCGAAGAGGGTCAGTCGCGTGACACCATCATGCAAAGGCTCGAATGCGACTCGCGTTTCA
>Ga0081606_1000139_pt1 | contig 43471 bp, 40 predicted proteins | sample EareggfetidaYelm_FD_71127 | JGI IMG/M metagenome (GOLD analysis project Ga0081606, IMG submission 71127) | Earthworm egg capsule microbial community from the University of Washington, USA - E. fetida Yelm (SPADES assembly) (version 2) | ecosystem: Host-associated > Annelida > Reproductive system...
TCGAAGCCGTGATGGAGAATTTTTACATTACGATTGAATATTACGAAGGTTGTATCGAAGATTTATTGATTGAAGCCAAAACCAGCGATAAACCCGATGTTTTGGTTCGGATTGAAAAAACCGGAGAAAATTTAAATTTCCTGAAACGGGCGATTTCTCCGTTGCGCGATGCGTTGTTCAACCTAAAATCGGTACATGAAGAAGACGATTATGACGGTATCGAAAAGGCCAATTATACTTTTTTTGCGCGTCTTCATCAGAAAACACTCGAACTTTTAGAGCAAATCGAATACGACAACAATGCGCTGGACAGTGCATCGAGTTTTTATTTTGCGGCGCAAAGCCATCGGATGAATGAAATTATGAAAATCCTAACCGGTGTTTCCGTGATTTTTATGCCGCTGACATTTATTGTTGGCGTGTACGGAATGAATTTCGATTTCATGCCTGAATTGCGGTATAAATACGGGTATTTTATGGTGTTATTTGTCATGTTTGCCTTGGTTTTGGTCATGGTGTCTTATTTTAAAAAGAAAAAATGGTTTTAACAGTTCGTCATCCAAATTCCACAATTCAGTCAGGAATTGTTTTATAGTTTTGTTAACAGATGGATATTTGCCGTATCAAAATCTAACAACATGAAAACAATTTTTACATTTCTGGTTTTAATCATTTCCGCTGCAGTTTTTTCACAAAATACCATTTCAGGAAAAGTCGTTGATGAGAAAGGCAAAGGCATTCCGGGGGCAAATATTTTTATCGAAGGTACTTATGATGGTGCTTCAAGTGATGACAACGGAAATTTTACTTTTACAACGGAAGTTACCGGAAATCAAATTCTGGTGGTAAGTTTTCTAATTTATGAAACTTCCAAAACGCCAATTGACGTGGCTAATTTTAAAGATAAAACTATTAAGTTGCGTGAAAGTGTCAATTCTCTCGATGCTGTTGTTGTTACTGCCGGAACGATGGAGTCTGGCGATAAAGCGAGGGTTTCGGTTTTAAAACCTTTGGATATTGTAACGACTGCAGGTTCTGCCGGAGATATTGTTGCGGCTCTGCAAACGTTACCCGGAACGCAAACCGTTGGCGAAAGCGGTAGATTATTTGTTCGCGGTGGTGAAGCCGATGAAACGCAAACCTATGTTGACGGCATCCGTGTGGCGCAGCCTTATGGTGCAACGACGCAGAATTTACCAACACGCGGTCGTTTTTCACCATTTTTATTCAGTGGAATTTCGTTTTCCACCGGCGGTTATTCGGCAGAATATGGTGAAGCGCTTTCGAGTGTTTTGTTATTGAATACGCAAGATGAACCTGATCAGAATAAAACAGATATTTCATTAATGACCGTTGGATTAGGTATTGGAAATACGCAGAAATGGGCTAAAAGCTCGTTAAGCGTCAATGCGGCTTACATTGATTTAGCGCCGTATCAGAAAGCAATTCCGCAGAATGTAGATTGGAACCGCCCGTATCAGTCACTTTCAGGAGAAGCCGTTTACCGGTACAATTTTAACAACGGATTGCTCAAGTTATATGCGGCATTTGATGCGTCGCGTTATGATCTGAATCAATCGAATATCAATAGCGTCGACAAACTCAGGGTGGACCTTAAAAATAATAATTTGTACCTGAATGCTTCTTACAAAGGGAATTTCAGCGGCAATTGGCAACTGACAACCGGGCTCAGTTACGGATTAGGAGACAATAAAATCAACATTGATGAAGACCATGTCGAGAATGTTGAAAATGCGGCACATTTGAAATTAAAACTTAGAAAAAGTTTTTCAGACCGTGTGAAATTGTCTTTTGGCGGGGATTATTTCATAACCGATTTTGATGAGGAGTTCACCGGATTTCCGCAAATTGGCTACCATGCAAATATCGCGGCGGTATATGCTGAAACGGATATTTTCTTTTCCAAGAAATTTGCCCTAAAGGCCGGAATCCGTGCGTCAAATAATGATTTGCTTGATGAAACGAATGTGGCTCCCAGGGTTTCATTGGCCTATAAAATTGCAAGATACAGCCAGTTTTCATTCGCTTATGGCGATTTTACGCAAGCACCAAGACAGGAATACCTGAAATATTCGAAATTTTTTGAAAGCGAAAAAGCATCACATTATATCCTGAATTTTCAATATGCGAAAGAAAGGCAAACGCTGCGTTTGGAAGCCTATTACAAAAATTATGACAATTTGGTGACTTTTGATACGCCGTTTGTAGCTTATAATTCCAATTTTACAAATAAAGGAAATGGTTATGCTGCCGGACTTGATGTATTCTGGAGAGATGGAAAAACCATCAAAAACCTCGAATATTGGCTCTCGTATTCCTATATCGATACCAAAAGGATCTACCAGAATTTTCCAGAAAAAGTAACGCCGAGTTTCGTTGCCGACCACAATGTCTCTTTAGTAACAAAATATTGGATTCCCGAATGGAAATCGCAGATTGGTTTTACCAACACTTTCAGTAGCGGAAGGCCGTACAACAATCCCAATGAAGCGCAATTTATGAATGGCAGGACCAAAACGTACAACAACCTGAGTTTTAACTGGGCTTATTTGCTGACGGCACAAAAAATCCTGTATTTCTCTGTATCGAACATGTTGGGAACACAAAATGTTTACGGATATGAATATGCGAATCAGAAAAACTTAAATGGCGTTTATGATCGCCAGGCAATTATTCCAACAGCAGACCGCTTTTTCTTTGTAGGTTTCTTTTGGACCATCAGCCAGGATAAAAAGAGCAATCAATTGGAGAATTTATAGTGTGCTGCGTTTCTCAGCCACATCCATCAAACAATTCATCCTTAAAAAACAACAATTCAGTTACTAAAAATTTTAAAAGGAAATTTTGTGAAGTACGTTTGTCCTGTAAATCAAAACAATTATGAAAAAGTCAATTTTAGTTTTAGTATTTTTAATCGGCGGATTGGCCAATGCACAATCAGTAAGTCTTGAGGTAAAAGTGACCGGTTTTAAAAACGATACGGGAAAAGTCAGGGTTGGTTTGTACAATTCAGAATTTTCATTCCTTAAAACCATCTATAAAAGCCAGGCTGTTGCTATTAAAAATGAAACAGCAAATGTTATTTTCAGCGATCTTCCGAAAGGCGAATATGCAATTTCACTGTATCACGATGAAAATAACAATGGTATTTTGGATAAGAATATGTTTGGGATTCCGTCAGAAGATTACGCTGCATCAAACCAGGCAAAAGGCGTAATGGGTCCGCCAAAATATACCGACGCTAAATTTACAATCAATACCAATTCAAAAATAAACATCATACTTAACAATTAATATCATGAAAAAATTACTCTTAATTCTCGCCATTTTGACGACAGGTTTTACTCAGGCGCAAAGCCAATTTGAAAAAGGAATGACACAGGCATTTGCGCTGTGGAAAGATGGAAAACCTGCTGAAGCTTCGGCCATGTTCGAAAGAATCGCCTCGGCAGAAAAAAACAGTTGGTTGCCGAATTATTACGTGGCGTTTGTAAACACAATCACTTCATTTGAAACCAAAGACAAGGAAAAAGTGAACGCCTTGCTTACAAAAGCGCAAAATGCCATTGATATCGAAATGGCAAAAGACCCGAATAATGCAGAATTACTTGTTTTGCAAGCATTAACATATACGGCCTGGATCGCTTTTGATCCAATGACAAACGGGATGAAGTTGTCTTCAAAAGTCATGGAATTATACGGAAAAGCCGGAGTTATAGCACCTGAAAATCCAAGAGTTGTGTATGGCAAAGCCGAATTTGAAATCGGCGGTGCGAAGTTTTTCGGAACGGATACCAAGCCAATGTGTGCGCAAATCGACAAATCGATCGAATTGTTTGCTAAGTTTAAGCCGGAAACGCCATTTCATCCAAAATGGGGATTGGACAGGGCTTTGACAATACAGAAAGAGTGCAACGAGAAAAAATAAGCAAAAATGATATTTAGGGAAGCGAGAATTGAAGATATTGCTCAAATACAGGTTGTGCGTCATTCGGTAAAAGAAAATACGCTCAGCGACCCAAATTTGGTTCCGGACAAAGATGTTGCGTTTTACATCACAGAAAGAGGAAAAGGCTGGGTGTGTGAAATAAAAAATACAATTGTTGGCTTTGCAATCGCCGATCTCCAGGAATGCAACATTTGGGCCTTGTTTGTCGATCCTGAATATGCTGAAAAAGGAATCGGGAAAAAATTACACCAACTGATGATGGACTGGTATTTTTCGCAAACGAAAGAAAAGGTCAGTCTCGGAACTTCTCCTGAAACCAGGGCAGAGCAGTTTTATATGCGGCAAGGCTGGACGGCGACGGGAAATTATCCCAATGGTGAAGTGAAATTTGAAATGACCTATAACGACTGGAAAAAATAAAATGAAATTTCTAAGATTAATATGGCGAACGCTGGCCATGGGCTTTGGGATCTTTTTACTGATCCAATTGCTAAACTGGCTGCTGGGAAACGAAATTGCATTTGATTACAAAATGCTGGTAATGCTGCTTTACACAGAACTCTATACATTTAGCTTAGGCGTTGCAAATTATGGCGTTTTTCGTTTGCTTGATCGGTATTTTACAGAAGAACGGTTTTCAAGGAAAAGAGTCATTTTAGGATTTGTAGCCTCATTCTTAATTTCCCTGTTAATGATTTTCTTGCTTCGGATTTTTGAAGATGTGATTATGGAGCAACAATCGTTTTCAAAGTTCATTGCAGAAGAAAAAGCAGGAAATTATATTGTTGCGATTGTCATTACTTTTTTTGTGACGCTTTCGCTATATGCTTTCAGTTTTTACAAAGCCTATCAGGAAAATAAAGTCAAACAACAAAAGATTATCGCTGGCACGGCATCGGCAAAATTTGAAAGCCTAAAAAACCAGATCGATCCGCATTTTTTATTCAACAGTTTAAATGTGCTGAGTTCATTAATCGAAGAAAATCCGGAAAATGCTCAAAAATTTACAACCTCATTGTCAAAAGTTTATCGATATGTACTTGAACAAAAAGATAAAGAGTTGATTAGCGTAGAAGATGAGCTGTCATTTGCTAAAACATATATGAATTTGCTGAAAATGCGTTTTGAAAACAGCTTGTTTTATGAACTTCCGACAAGCATTTCAAACCCGGAAGCAAAAGTGGTTCCGCTGTCGCTGCAATTGCTTTTGGAGAATACGGTAAAACACAATGTAGTGAGTGAACAGCATCCGTTGCATATCAGGATTTTTGAGGAAAATGATTATCTGGTAATCCAAAATGACCTGCGGAAAAAAGAAGTGATCCAGGACCGTCGGGGTGTCGGACTCCAAAATATTATCAACCGCTATGCGATTATTACAGGCAGGAAAGTAATTATCGAACAAACAGATACGGTTTTCGCTGTTAAAATACCCATTTTGACCAAACAAATTTCTGTTATGGAGCCGGAGGATTTTAATCATCAAAGCAGTTATCATCAAGCGCAAAAACGGGTTGAGGCGATAAAAGGTTTTTATGGCAATCTGACTTCTTATCTCGTGATCATGGCGGCTTTGGCTATTTTAAATTTGGTCACAACGCCTCAGTATTTGTGGTTTCTTTATCCGGCCGGCGGTTGGGGAATTGGGGTGTTATTCCACGGACTTCAAGTGTTTAATTTCGTGCCTTTTTTGGGGCGCGATTGGGAAGAGAAAAAAATTAACGAATTGATTAATCAATACAAAACAAAAAAATGGAAATAACAATGGAAAATTCAAAACTTACAGAAGCCATGTTGTATCGCAAAGCAAAAAAACAGGCAAAAGCAATTCGTAGCTTTTACATTAATTTAAGCTGCTATTGTATCGTGATCCCGGTGCTGATTTATATCAACCTGACGTTTTCTCCGGAATATTACTGGTTTGTTTTTTCGGCCTTGGGATGGGGAACCGGACTGGCTTTTCATGGAATGGCGGCGTTTAATTACAGCCCGTTTTTAGGTTCTGATTGGGAAGAGAGAAAAATTAATGAAATACTTGAAAAAGAAAAGAGTAAAAGTAATCAGCTAAATAATCAATAAAACTAATTTATGATGGAAAATTACAACGAAACAAACCGACCTGAAGTAGAAAGAGCAAGAAAAAGGGTTAAAGCGATTGCAGGTTTTTACAGGCATTTTGCGATCTATTTGTTAGTCAATCTATTCTTGGTTGCAACACAGTATTTCAATTTGGATCCGGGAGAAAAATTCTTCAAATTCAGTACTTTTTCTACGGCATTTTTCTGGGGAATCGGACTGGCGTTCCATGCATTGAGTGTTTTTGGGCCGAATATATTTCTTGGGCATGACTGGGAAGAAAGGAAAATCAAGGAATTAATGGATCGGAATAAAAAGGATAAATGGGAATAATTACTTTAGCCGAATGAAAACAATCATCATCGAAGACGAAAAACCCGCTGCGCGACTGCTGCAACGAAAACTTGAAAAGCTTAATACAGCAGTTGAAACGATGCTGCATTCGGTAGAAGAATCTGTGGTTTGGTTTCAGGAAAATGAACCTCCGGATCTGATTTTTTTAGACATTCAACTGTCGGACGGATTGTCGTTTGAAATCTTTGAAAAGATTGACGTTAAAAGCGCTATTATTTTTACAACAGCTTATGACGAATATGCTTTAAAGGCTTTTAAGTTAAACAGTATAGACTATTTGCTTAAACCTATTGATGAAGATGATCTGGAAACTGCAATCAACAAATTCAAATCGAGAATTTCCATTGGAAACAAAGTCAGTTTGGATTTTGAGCAGATTAAAAAAATGCTGAACAATCCATTTGAGAAATCGTATAAAAAGCGTTTTACGGTCAAGATCGGACAACATCTCAAGGTGATTTCAACTGATGAAATCGAGTGTTTTTACAGCGAAAATAAAGGAACTTATATCCATACTACCGACAATCGCGATTATCTTATAGAATCAACGCTCGAGCTTTTAGAGCAGGAATTGAATCCGGCAGCATTTTTTCGGATAAGCCGCAAATATATCGTTCCGATGCAGGCAATCAAAGAAATTCTAATGTACAGCAATTCGCGCCTCAAAGTCATTTTACCAACTTATAAATCGGATGAGGTGATTGTGAGTCGGGAAAAAGTATCTGATTTCAAAGCCTGGATTGATAAATAAAAAAGCCGCTTCAGTATTGAAGCGGCTTTTAAATTGATTAAATGCAATCGGATTAATCCAGCATTGATTTTATTTCTTTTTCGGTTTTGCCGAGTTTCTGTTGCAATTTTCCCCACAATTCATCGTCTTTTCCTTCTTCGTATAATAAATCATCATCGGTGAGTTCGGCAAATTTTTGTTTTAACTTTCCTTTTAACTCGTTCCAGTTTCCTTTAATCTCTCTTGAATTTGGCATGATTTGTAATTTTAGTTAGTAATTTCTTTTTACAAATTTGGCGTAAAATCATCAATAATCCATTACAAGATTAAGCGTTTTTATTATACAAGTTGATTGTTGTGCTTTTTACAACATTCACTTTTTACTTAAAGTAAAATCTGTGTAAATTAATTTAAAACCCTGAAAATTAAAATATAATGTTATCTATATAGAAATAATCTATAACAGTTTCTCATCCAAATTTCCATCTTTTTTATTCAAATTGTTACTTTCCAAAATCAAATAGAACTGTGCTCCAAACAATAAAGAAGCAATTACCAAATGCGTGGCTTGTGTCCCAAATGGAAAATCAAAATAATACATCGCCATTCCTGAAATGATCTCAATCCCGATTAAAATCATCACCCATTTCATTTTGCCAAAACCAAGATTTTTATTCCGGTTGCGCAAAAACAAAAAGGCATTCAACACAAAAATTAAAATCGAAAAAGAACGGTGTGCATAAAAATTTACGGTTGGATTTTCCAAAACGGCATGCATCTGATCGTAACCTAAAACCTTCACCTGTTCGTCCACAAATTGCCTTACCTGGGTTCCCAGTGCTACCTGAATCAAAGTCAGCAATAATGTAATCCAAAGCACATTTCGAAACAAATTATCCTTTTTGAAAGATTCGGTTTTCGCCTTTGACAAACGGATGATATACAAAATTACTGCAACAATGACCAAAGCCGCGATCATATGAACCGTAATCTTAATTGGGTTTAAAACCGAATAAACTACTGTTGCGCCCAGCCACGCCTGAAAACCCATCAAAAAAACCGTCAGCCATGACAACCACAAAATGGCTTTTTTGGTTTTCCGGAATTTCCACGAAGCGACCGCCATTGCAAAAACCACAATTCCGGCCAAAGCACCGCTCAACCGGTTCAGGTATTCAATCCACGTATGCATCGGGTTAAAAATCGCGTAATCATGTTTCGTATACAACCGCCAGTGGCTTTGGTCAAACGCATTTCCGGTGGTAAAATCATCTTTGGCAACCAAAAGCGTTTCGTCTTTAATGATGACTTGTCCGGCTTCAAAAACCCGGTTTTCTGACCAAGTCAACTCTTTGATGTCAGTGGGCGGAATGTAATATCCAAAACATTTCGGCCAATCCGGGCAACCCATTCCAGAACCGGTCATACGCACCAAAGCGCCCGCGATAATGACCAAATAGACTAAAACAAGTGCAGTTTTTGCAATTAAAGTGAAGTTTTTTTTCATTATGAAGTAGTTGTTTATACTATTTTTTAGGAGCTTTTTCCCGCTTTTCACTGCAATCTTTTTAGTCTGTTTCCGCTGCGCTGCAACAAACTAAAAAGGATTTTCGCTACAGTCGGGGCTAGGGCTTTTCGTAAAATCAGTATTGTTTGATGAAAAAGTGTTTATTGCGCTTAGCCGCTGGGTTACTCAGCCACTTTCAATCCCAATTTTCCGGCACGAACCATCATAAAATCATACGCTGCCTGATACTCATTCGCGATTTCGCCTTCGAGAATCGCTTCTTTGATCGCTTCTTTCAAAACACCAATTTCTCTTGAAGGTTTCAAATGGAAGATTTCCATAATTTCTTCGCCGGTGATCGGTGGTTGGAAATTACGCACATGGTCGCGTTCTTCCACTTCAACGATCTTCTGGCGCACAACTTTAAAATTGTCATGGTATTTCCTGAATTTGTTCGGGTTTTTGGTGGTGATGTCGGCTTCGCACAAAATCATCAGGTTTTCCACATCCTCGCCGGCATCAAATACTAATCTTCTCACCGCTGAATCGGTTACCGTATCTTCTGAAAGTACAATCGGGCGTGAACTCAGCATTACCATTTTCTGCACGAATTTCATCTTTTGGTTTAATGGCATGTGCAAACGCTCAAAAATCCGTTTGACCATTTTTCCGCCCAGAAATTCATGTCCGTGAAAAGTCCAGCCCTGTTTTTTGTTGAAACGTTTTGTAGGTGCTTTTCCAATATCGTGCAGCAAAGCCGCCCAGCGCAACCATACATCGTCTGTGTTCGGGCAAATGTTGTCAACGACTTCTAGCGTGTGGTAAAAATTGTTTTTGTGCGTGTGGCCTTCAATTTCCTCGACGTTGTTCAGGGCGGTCAATTCCGGCAGAATCAAATCGAGTAAACCGGTTTTGTAAAGCAGTAAAAAGCCGGTAGAAGGTTTATCGGTCGCCAATATTTTATTGAGTTCTTCAACAATGCGTTCTCCGGAAATGATTTTGATCCGCTCGGCATTCCGTTTAATTGCTGCTAACGAATCTTCTTCAATTTTAAAGTCCAATTGCGCTGCAAAACGAATCCCGCGCATCATCCGCAAAGGATCGTCAGAATATGTAATATCCGGGTTTAAAGGCGTTTTGATGGTTTTGGCTTCCAGATCGTCCAAGCCGTTAAATGGATCAGACAAATCGCCTAAATCATTAGCATTCAGTGAAAGCGCCAAAGCATTTATTGTAAAATCGCGGCGGTTCTGGTCGTCCTCGAGCGTGCCGTTTTCAACGATTGGATTGCGGCTGGTCAGTTCGTACGATTCTTTGCGTGCGCCAACGAATTCAATATCAATGTCCTGAAAACGAAGCATCGCGGTACCGTAATTTTTAAAAACTTGTACTTTGGGGTTTTTCGGAAGCAGTTCCGAGACTTTTAAAGCGAGTTCAATTCCGCTGCCGACGGCAACAATGTCAATATCTTTTTTGGAATCCCTATTCAATAGCAAATCCCTTACAAAACCGCCAATGACGTAAGTTTTTACATTCAATTCGGCGGAAGCCCGGGAAATGACTTCGAAAATTTTATGGTTAAGTGCTTGTTTGTAATTTGTTTTGGTCACGAATCAACGAATTTTAAAATAATGATGAACGCCTTGAGCGCCCAAAATCGGATAAATTATCTTCGGATCACTTTCACCTGCGAATCACTTGTCAATTTGATAATCGTTGACGGTTTTCCTGCGATTTTATCGTGCTGCAAATTTACGACATAGTCAACGCCTTTTATAATTTCGGGACTGATTTCTTTGAAACTTTTTGGCGTCGGCTGACCTGAAATATTTGCCGAAGTAGAGACCAGTGGTTTTTTCATGCGTTCGAGCAATTTAAAACAAAACGGCTCTTTCACCAATCGGATGCCGAGAGATTTATCTGCGGCGATGATATTTGGTGCCACATTTCGCGGATTGTCCAGGATTAAGGTCGTTGGTTTTTCAGATAAATCAAGAATTTGCCAGGCGACTTCGGGAATGTCTTTAAAAACATTGTACATCATTTTTTCGGCGTTCATCAAAACGATCATGCTTTGTGTTTCGGCGCGTTGTTTGAGTTTGTAAATTTTGGCTACAGCCTCGGCATTTGTGGCATCGCAGCCAATTCCCCAAACGGTATCTGTAGGATAAAGAATGATTCCGCCTGCTTTGATGACTTCAAAAGCCTTGATGATTTCCTGGTCGATCACTTGAAATTTTATTTAATTAATTGCTGTTGCATTTGGAATCGGACTGGTAAATAAAGAACAATTTGTACATTTATAAAAACCGGATCCAAATTGTGCAATTTGCCAGTTGAAAAGTGCAATGTTTCGTTATAGATTAATAACGATATTTATACAAAAAATATATCTTTGCGCTTTGTTGAACAAATTGTTTGCAATATTAGTGATAAATGCCCTGAAATTTATTTATAAATGAAAATATTACTCGATCCTCAAATATTTAACGATCAGAAATTCGGTGGTATTTCGCGTTATTTCGCTGAAATAAATGTTGCTCTGGGAAACAATAAATCGGTCAAAATCGATTTTCCGATGGCATACTCTGAAAATCTGCATTTGAAAGAAACCTATTATTTTAAAAACAGTTTCCCGGTGAATTTGATGCTGGGTTTGATGAAAATGCCGTTGCTGCGTAAAAAAATTGCAAAAAAACTTAAAAAAAGAAACATTAAAGAAACCCAAAAATCCCTGAAAAAACAGGATTTTGATTTGTTTGTCCCAACTTATTACAATACGTATTTCCTAAAAGATATTGGCACCAAGCCATTTGTTTTGACGGTTTACGACATGATCCATGAAGTGTTGCCGCAATATTTTACACGGGATAAATTTACGGTCGCCAATAAAAAAATCCTGATGGAAAAAGCCACACGGATCATTGCAATTTCTGAAAGTACGAAAAACGACATCCTCAAAATTTACCCGCACATTGAGGCATCTAAAATTGACATCGTGTATTTGTCGCACAGCATCAAAACCGATTCAGTCAAATCCTTATCGCTTCCTGGAAAATACATTTTATTCGTGGGAAACCGCGCCGATTATAAGAATTTTACTTTTTTTCTGAATGCAGTCGCACCGTTATTAAAAGACGATCCGGATTTATTTCTGGTGTGCGCCGGCGGCAATAAATTCATTGAAAAAGAACAAAAACAAATTGCAGATCTAGGGCTTTCGAAACAATTGATCCAGCAGAATTTTGAGGATGACGAACTCGCATCTTATTATACGAATGCTAAGTGTTTCGTTTTTCCATCAGAATATGAAGGTTTCGGGATTCCGGTTTTGGAATCAATGGCCTGCGGTTGTCCGGTGGTTTTGGCACAGCACAGTTCGTTTCCGGAAGTTGCAGGCGATGCCGGAATTTATTTCACGTTGAATGACGCCGAAGATCTTCGAAACAAAGTGCAAATGCTGCTTCAAAACGAAACCGTCAGAAACGATTACAAGCAAAAAAGTCTGCAGCAAGCCGCGAAGTTCAGTTGGGCGAAAACCGCCGAAGATTGTTTAAAAGTTTATGAAAAGGCGGTATGATAAAAACAGCGATCATATCCGGAATTACCGGCCAGGACGGCGCTTATTTAGCTGAATTGCTGCTCGAAAACAACTATAAAGTCATTGGTTTGACGCGTAGCCATAATAGTGAAAACTTCAAAGGTTTAACATATCTCGGTATACAAGAGCAAGTCATTATAGAAGAATGCGACCTGCTTGATATTACCCAGATTACAGCATTGATTGAAAAATACGATCCGGTTGAAATTTACAATCTGGCGGCGCAGAGCTCCGTTTTTCAATCGTTTAAATTCCCGATCGCCACTTTTCAGTTCAATACCATCAGTGTTTTTAATTTACTGGAATCGATCAAAAGGACCAATTCCGAAATCAGGTTTTACCAGGCGAGCAGCAGTGAAATGTATGGACGTGTCAACAACCTTCCCATTACCGAAAACAGCGTATTGCATCCGTTGAGTCCGTATGCGATTTCAAAAGCGGCGGCGCATTTTACATGCATTCATTACCGTGAAAGTTACGGCATGCACATCAGTTGCGGCGTATTGTTCAATCATGAATCGTACCTGCGCCAACCGTCGTTTTTTGTTAAGAAAATCATTCGCGAAAGCATACAGATCAGCAAAGGAAAACAGAAAAAATTACTCGTTGGCAACATCGATATCAAAAGGGATTTTGGCTATGCGCCGAACTATGTCGAAGCGATGTTTTTAATGCTGCAACAGGAAAAATCATCCGATTATTTGATTTGTTCGGGACATTCGATAACTTTAAGGGAAATTATCCATTACATTTTCAGTAAGTTAGGGATTTCGGAAGCATTATGCGAAGTCAGTGACGAATTGTATCGGCCATCAGAAATCGAAGACATTTATGGCGACAATACAAAGGCAAAATCAGCACTGGGTTGGCAATATAATTTGACTATTTTTGACACCCTCGATTTATTGCTGGCAGAAGAATTAAAAAACGACAAATAAAAATATAAAACATACAAATGAAAACAGCCTTAGTAACAGGAATTACCGGTCAGGACGGCGCTTATTTGGCAGAATTGTTACTGTCCAAAGGATATATGGTGCATGGGATCAAAAGAAGAAGCTCGTTGTTTAATACCCAAAGGATCGATCACATTTACGAAGACCCACATGTAGACAACCAACATTTCAAACTGCATTATGGCGATTTGAGCGATTCTACGAACTTGATCCGTATCATTCAGGAAACCCAGCCGGATGAAATTTACAACCTCGGCGCGATGAGCCACGTAAAAGTGAGTTTCGACGTGCCGGAATATACTGCTAATGCTGACGGAATCGGGACACTTCGCATCCTTGACGCCGTTCGTTTGCTTGGCCTGACCAAAAAGACCAAGATTTACCAGGCATCGACTTCAGAATTGTACGGACTCGTTCAGGAAGTGCCGCAGAAAGAAACGACGCCGTTTTACCCGCGTTCGCCTTATGCCGTTGCCAAAATGTATGCGTACTGGATTACTGTAAATTACCGCGAAGCTTACGATATGTTCGCTTGTAACGGAATTTTATTCAACCACGAAAGCCCACGCCGCGGAGAAACATTCGTCACCAGAAAAATCACGCGTGCCGTTGCCGAAATGGCGCTCGGAATGCAGGACACGCTTTACATGGGGAACATCGATTCGCAACGCGATTGGGGCCATGCTAAAGATTATGTGGAAGCAATGTGGTTGATTTTGCAACAGGATACGCCGGAAGATTTCGTAATTTCTACCGGAGTCACGACACGCGTTCGCGATTTTATCAAAATGGCTTTCGCCGAAGTCGGCGTGGAACTTGAATTTAAAGGCGAAGGCGTAGACGAAACCGGAACCGTTGTCGCTTCGTCAAATCCCGATTATGCATTTAAAATAGGGCAGGTCGTGGTTCAGATTGACCCGGCTTATTTCAGGCCAACCGAAGTGGATTTGCTCATTGGCGACAATACCAAAGCCAAAACTAAACTGGGCTGGGAACCAAAATATACCGTAGAAATGCTCGTAAAGGAAATGGTACAGTCCGATCTGGAGATTTTCAGAAAAGAACAATATCTTAAAAATTTTAAATAATAGTTGTAGAAAAATGATGCAGCCCAATTCAAAAATATATGTTGCCGGCCATCGCGGAATGGTGGGAAGCGCGATCGTTAAAAACCTTCAGGATAAAGGGTTTACCAATATTGTGACGCGTACTTCAACCGAACTGAACCTGATCGATCAGGAAGCAGTTTCGCACTTTTTTGAAACCGAAAAACCCGAATATGTTTTCCTTGCCGCTGCAAAAGTAGGCGGAATCGTCGCGAATAATATTTACCGCGCCGATTTTATCTACGAAAATATCATGATCCAAAGCAATGTGATTCACAACAGTTATGAAAATGGCGTGAAGAAATTGTTGTTCCTCGGGTCGACCTGCATTTATCCGAAAATGGCGCCGCAACCGATGAAAGAAGATGCATTATTGACCGGCATTCTTGAGGAAACAAACGAACCGTATGCCATTGCAAAAATCGCCGGGATTAAAATGGCCGATGCTTACAGAAGCCAATACGGCTGCAATTTTATTTCGGTCATGCCAACGAATTTATACGGACTCAACGACAACTACGATTTGCAGAATTCGCACGTGCTTCCGGCATTGCTGAGAAAATTCCACGAAGCCAAGAAAAATAACGAATCCGAAGTGACCGTTTGGGGAACCGGAACGCCACTGCGCGAATTTTTACACGCTTCGGATATGGCAGACGCCTGCGTGTATTTAATGAACCATTACAATGAAGAAGGTTTTGTAAATATCGGTACGGGAAAAGAAATTTCGATCAAAGAGTTAGCATTGCTGATCAAAGGAATTGTGGGTTACGAAGGCAATGTCATTTTCGACACGACAAAACCTGACGGAACGCCAAGAAAACTGACTGATACGACCAAATTGCACAGCCTCGGCTGGAAGCATTCGACCGAACTAAAAGACGGAATTGCAAAGGTTTACGAAGAGAAATTTTTGTAATAAAAGCCAGTTATGAGCAAAATTGCCATCATTACGATCAATTACAACGATCAGGCCGGACTTCGAAAAACCATTGAAAGCGTGGTGGCGCAAACGTTTACCAATTTTGAGTTCATCGTAATCGACGGCAACAGTTCCGATGGTAGTAAAGCCGTCATCGAACAATACAAAAACCAAATCGCGTACAGCATCAGCGAACCCGATACTGGGATTTACAATGCAATGAACAAAGGCATTCGCGCTGCAACAGCTGATTATGTATTGTTTATGAATGCCGGCGATTTGCTTTTGGAAAACAATACGCTCGAAAAAGCAGCAACATTGATCGACGACCGTTTTGACATTATTTACGGCGACATTATTTGGGACGACAAAATCAAAAATAAAAAGCGTCGGGAATTTTTCCCTGAAAAACTAACGTTCCGCTTTTTTGCAGAAACGAGTTTGCCACATCAGGCTACTTTTATCAAAAAATCACTTTTTGACACCGTTTTTTATTACAATGAAAAACTGAAAATCGTGTCTGATTGGGAATTTTTTATGGTTGCCATTGTACATAAAGGGGCGCGTTACAAACACATCGATCTTCCGATTTGTTTGTACGATCAGTCGGGAATGTCTACAAATCCTGAAAATAGGAAAAAAATACTTGAAGAAAAATGGAACGCGATGCGCGAACATTTTACTTTCTTTGCAGATGATTATGCCGATATCCATGAATTGAATACCAAAAGGCTGCAGCAATTTTTGTATCTTAGAAAATTCCCTATAGCATTTAAAATCATCAAATTGGTGATGAACATTTGTTTGTTATTTGTTCCAAAAATGAAGCAATCCAAGTCATGAGCCACAAAATCTCGATCATAACTGTAAATTACAACGATAAAACCGGACTTGAAAAGACGATTCAAAGTGTTGTTGGCCAAAGCGTGAAGGATTTTGAATTGATCGTTATTGACGGCAATAGCAACGATGGCAGTAAAGAAATTATAACGCAATATTCCGATCAAATCAACTATTGGGTCAGCGAACCCGATTCTGGTGTTTACAATGCGATGAATAAAGGAATCCGCGCTGCAACCGGTGATTTCGTGATTTTTATGAATGGCGGTGATATTTTTTACAACGATACAGTCATCGAAAAAGTTTTGCCACTTTTGTCAGAAGATTTTAAGATTTATTATGGCGATGTGATTGTGAAAAAATCAAATTCGGAACGCCATAAAATTTATCCGGACCAATTGTCATTTTCATATTTTTATACCAATGCGTTGTGCCATCAAACGTGTTTCATTCAACGACAGTTGTTTTACGACCACTTTTTTTACAACGAAAATTATAAAATTTATTCCGACGGGGAATTTTTTATTTATACGATTTGCAAGCAAAATGTACCCTACAAACACCTCAATATGATTATTGCCGTTTACGATTTTAATGGCATATCATCCAATCCTAAATACGAAAAACTGCATGAAGAAGAACGGATGAAAAGCATCAGGAAATTTTTTCCTGCTTTCGCCGATGATTATAAAGTATTGTGCAAACTCAACTCGAAACGTGTCTCACAGGTTTTTCACATCGAAAAATTTCCAATTGCATGGAAAATGGTCAAAGGTTTTATGAATGTTACGCTGTTGTTCCTTCCCAAATTAAAAAAATAACATGAAAAAGATCACTGTAGGATTTTTACTATCATACGATTATGAAAAACTGAAAAATTCGATTCCGCCGGTTTATAAAGAAGCCGACGCGATTTACATTGCTTTGGATCACGAACAACGCACCTGGTCCGGACAGAAATTCGAAATCGCTCCTGAATTTTTCAATTGGCTCGAAACATTCGATGTCGATAAAAAAATCACTTTGTACCGTGATAATTTCTACGTTCCTGAAATTTCTGCAATAGAAAACGACAACCGAGAACGCCACATGTTATCGTTAAAAATGGGTGTCGGGAATTGGCTGATCCAGGTCGATAGTGATGAATATTTCCTCGATTTCAAGCGTTTTGTAACCGATTTGAGAAAATACGACCACTTTCTCGACAACCCCGAAAAGAATAAAATACAGGTCGCCGCGTTCCTGATCAACATGTTCAAATATACCGACGACGGGATGTTGTATGTGAACGTTCCCACGCGCGGCATCATGGCAACAAACTGGCCGAATTACCGAGTGGCACGAAACACCAGGCAGCGCATCATTTATACTGACAGCGTACTGTGGCATGAATCACTCGCGCGCAGCGAAAAAGAAATCGAATTCAAATTGCGGAATTGGGGACACAATGATGAAGTCAATGTGGATGCTTTTATGGACAAATGGAAATCGGTCAATAAAAACAATTACCAGTCAATGCGCGGATTTTTCTACATTCAGCCGGAAAAATGGAACGAGCTCGACTTTGTTTCAGGGAATACGATCGACGAGATCACGAAGAATTTTGATGGCGGCAAACTCGTGCCATCAGACTTTTACATCTGGAAGAAAAACTTCGGGCAATGGTTTAAATTCCTATTCAAATAGTATATTTCAAAATCTCCTGATACACTTTTAAATACTGAGTGGCTGCGGTTTTCCAATTGAAACTTGCAGCCCTTTTTTTCATGTGCTGTTCCATTTCCGATCGATTGCTGTAAAAATGCGACAATCCGTTTTTAAGTGTTTCAGCCATGTATTTTGGTTCGAAATGATTCCAATAATACGCGTGTTCTCCGCCAATTTCAGGCAATGACGTCAAATTCGAAAGGAAAACCGGTTTGCCAAAAGCCATTGCTTCTATCGGTGGAAGCCCAAAACCTTCGCGAATCGACGGAAATACGAAAGCATGGCAATGCGATAAATAAAATTGTTTGGCGAGATCATCAACTTTTCCGGTTAAAAATACTTGGTTTTGCAGGTTGTTTTGATTGATGAATGTTTCAATTTCTTTTCCGTAAGCTTTATCATTGTTTCCCGAAAGAACCAAATTGAACTCTGGCAAATGTACCATCATTTTGACGGCTGAAAGAAAGTTTTTACGCTCTAAAAAATCCCCGATGGAATATAAAAAAGGTTTATCAACAGGAACTTTAGATACAAAACCACTTGTGTCCAAAACGGTTGAAATCGGGTTTCCGTTATAAATCACATATTCGGGAACATTCGGAACGTCAAAATACTGATGCGTTTGTTTTTTGGCAAATTCGGAAATGTAAGTGATTGCGGTTGCACGATTTAGTTTTTCTATGAAAAGCTTGTTGAGCCTGTGGTTCATATCTGATGAAATTTCTTCTACAAAATTAACATCGTGAACCGTCAGCAAATATTTCCCGGAACGCAACGGTTCCACTTTTGTATTCTGGTTTACGGAATGCCACAAATCGTATTTTTTTCGCACACGGAACAATTTGTGCCGCGATAAACTGCTGTATTTGTGGTAATTAAATTTGTTTCCGAATTCTGGAGACAGCATTTTCGGATCTTTGACATTCAGCGTTAGTTTGAGTTCGCCCAGATCCAATTGGCTCAGCCCTTTGATGAGTTCGTAGTTAAATGTCCCGAGTCCGGTGGCTTTGTTCTTAAGGTTGTGGGTTTCGAGAAAAACGGTTTTGGCCATGTTTGCTGTCTAATTTGAGTAAAAGTAGGGCTTAAATTGGAAAAATAAAAAGCAAATCCCTATTTTTGTTGACACTTAAATCGTTTTGATGCCTTTAACTATACATCCCGGTTTCACCAAATACAAGTCCGATTTATCGCGCTTCATCGAAAATTTCAATACTTCAGGAACACTTTTTGGCGACGGAAAACGCAATAAAATCAGGCTTTTTGAATTGGATGATAAAACGGTGAATATCAAATCGTTTAAAATCCCGAATCTGATCAATCAGGTCGCTTATAAATTTTTCAGAAAATCGAAAGCACGCCGGTCGTATGAATATGCCAATAAATTGATTGAAAACGGTATCGGAACACCGCAACCGATTGCTTTTGAAGAGAACTTTTCGTTAATCGGAATCCAAAAAAGTTATTACATCAGCGAACATTTGCCAACAGAGTTGACGTTTCGCGAACTGGTCGAAATCCCGGACTATCCCGATCACGACATTATTCTGCGGCAATTTGTGCGTTTTTCTTTTCAATTGCATCAAAAAGGGATCGAGTTTTTAGACCATTCTCCGGGAAATACGCTGATTAAAAAAGTTACCGAAAATCAATATGCTTTTTTTCTGGTCGACTTAAACCGCATGGAATTTCACGGCCAAATGGATTTTGACCAACGCATGAAAAACCTTTCAAGGCTGACGCCAAAAAAAGAAATGATTGCTGTAATGGCAAATGAATACGCGAAATTATACGATAGGAGCGAAGCGGAAATTTTTGAGAAAATGTGGTTTTACACCAATGATTTCCAAGTGAAATTCCATAAAAAAATCAAAATGAAAAAGCTGCTGAAGTTTTGGAAATAATTATTTCCGGGCGCGTATTTTGTTGAGTTCGCGGTATCTGACGGCGACACTTAAAGCATTCAGGTAACAAATAATGATCCCTTTTTTGCCATCTAAAAAACCCAATCGGACAATGTATTGGTACGTAAACTTATACGCCGGATGCAGGTAAAAATGGTAAAAATTCGGCTTGACGCCTTTTAGAAATTCTTCTTTTGCCTTGAATTTCCCGTAACTCACCATTTTGCCTTTATACGATTCGTAATCGGTATATGAAAAATGGATCAGTTTGTTTTTGAGCTTTCCAATTCTACCATTGACAGTCAGTTTTTCGTGAACCAAACGCTCGGTCGTATAACGCGCTTTGTCTTTGTGAAACAGTCGGAAAATTTTGTCGGTCTGCCAACCGCTGAAACGCAGCTTTTGATCTTCAAAAATAAAAGTCCGATAAAATAAATAAGCACTTGACGCGTCTTTTTTCTGGATGGTTTCAATGACTTCATCTTTCAGTGGATCCGTCAATCGTTCATCGGCATCAATGAATAAAATCCACGGATTGTTCGCATGATCGATAGCGAAATTGCGTTGTGAAGTATAATCAACAAAAGCATTCTGAATGAGTTTTGCCTTTGGAAACGAATTGACCAATGTTACAGTATTATCGGTGCTAAAAGAATCGACAATGATAATTTCATCAGCAAAATCAAGGTCTTTCATGATCTCGTTGATGTGTTTTTCCTCGTTAAAAGTAATCACGAGTGCACTCAACGGCAATTTGACATCGACTGTTTGTAATGGCGATGCAGCTAAAGTGAGGCTCAGATTCGTATTCAAAAAAGTATTTAATTTTTGAATAAATAAATTGGGAGTAAAATCCTGGTAAAGTTCCGGGGTTTGTGTTTTAAGTTCTTTTTCCGAACGGTTTTCGAATAATTCCGGTTTAAATTCTTGCAAATGTACCGATACATGGTGGATGCCATCTTCAAAAGTCGCCCAGATTTTCTTTTCAATCCATGGAGAAAAAATGATGAATGAAGGCTTATTCAGTGATTTTGCCATATTGATCGCGCCACCGTCATTGCCAATGATCATATCGCAATTGTTCATGATGGCAATAAACGAACGCAAATCGTTTCCGAGCAAATCGAAATAGATTTTCTGCTGCGTTTCATTCGAACAAAGATCAAAAACTTTTTTAGCTTCAGTAAGTTGCGAAGGGAAATAATTAAACAGGATGTTCACGTCATTTTTGGCAATTTCATCAACGATTTTTGCCATATAAACCAACGGATATGTTTTGAGGTTTTCACTTCCCAAAAGGCTGACCATGATCGTTTTTCTGTCTTTTTGTAATTGGTATTTTTCAAAAAGGACTAATGCTTCCCTATTTTCCGCATCGGTTACGAACAGTTTCGGCAACGGATCGATTGGCATTTTGAGGTCGAGCGGTTTTAAGAGAGACAACCGGCGTTCAATCGCTAATCCCATATTCGTTTTTGGAAAAGTGGCAAACGGAACATTGTCGGTATATAAAAAATTGCGTCCTGGTTTCTTGTACGAAATTTTTCTTTTTGCACCGCTGAATAGTACAAAAACCCAACTTTCCAATTTGGAATATGCATCAATCACCAAATCGTATTTCTCGCGCCTGATTTTAAATGCGAGTTTTAGCAGTGCCGTATTGCTGTCGCGGTGTTCTTTTTTAAACAGTATGATATTGTCAATAGAAGGATTTCCCTGAAGTACCGGCGTGGTCGATTCATACACCAAATAATCAATTTGTGCTTCGGGATAAGCCGTACGAAGGTTATTGCAAATGATACTGCTCACGAGTACATCGCCAATCATTTTTTGCTGGATAACCAATATTTTCATACGTTGGGGCTAAGGATTTTGCGTTTAAACGGCTACATCATATTCCCTCAATGCATCATTCAGAGACGTTTTCAAATCAGTTGATGGTTTGCGTTTGCCGATGATCAGTGCGCATGGCACTTGGAATTCCCCGGCGGCAAATTTTTTGGTATAACTACCCGGAATTACAACCGAACGCGCAGGCACTACGCCTTTCATTTCAATAGGTGTTTCTCCGGTTACGTCGATGATCTTGGTGGATGCGGTCAGACACACATTCGCGCCAAGCACCGCTTCGGTTTCAACGCGAACGCCTTCGACAACGATACAGCGCGATCCGATAAAAGCGCCATCTTCGATGATTACCGGTGCGGCTTGTAATGGTTCGAGTACGCCACCGATGCCCACGCCGCCACTCAAATGGACGTTTTTGCCAATTTGCGCACAGCTTCCAACCGTTGCCCAGGTATCGACCATCGTGCCTTCATCGACATAAGATCCGATGTTGACATAACTTGGCATCAGGATCACGCCTTTCGAAATGTATGCTCCATGACGCGCGACTGCATGTGGCACGACACGGATTCCTTTTGCAGCGTAACCTCGTTTCAGCGGAATTTTATCGTGGTATTCAAAAATACCCACTTCAAAAGTTTCCATTTTCTGGATTGGAAAATACAATACGACCGCTTTTTTGATCCATTCGTTCACCTGCCAACCATCAAGGGTGGGTTCGGCTACGCGAAAAATACCTTCGTCGAGCAAATCGACTACTTTCCTGATCGCGTTAATGGTTTCAGTTTCTGATAACAGCGCACGGTTTTCCCAGGCAGCTTCTATAATTGGTCGTAAGTGGTTCATTTGATAAGAATTTTAGCAAATATAACCGCAATTTATGAAACTGTCAAACCAATGGCATTTTCATGGCTGAAAAAAGAATGGATAATTGAAATTTAATCCGCAGAAGCCATAATATTGGCCGGATTGAAATTGATTAAAAACCGTTTGGATTTGTTGTACAAATACATTTTAAGGTTGTCAAAAAGCATCACGGTTACAGGATTGGCTTTCTCGTCTTTGCACAGATAAATCACTCCGTTATCAGGAAGTGTGGTTTTAGAAAGAATACTCAAACGGTAATCTTTATCAATATTGAGATTGATTTCTGTAGGGGAGAAATGGGCCACGCGATCGCCTACGCTTTCACTTTTACCCCATTGCTGCAAATTATTTCGGGATTGTATTTCACAAAAAGAGTAACTTTTGCTTTGTGCGGTAACGGTCATGGAAAAAAGCACAATAAAAAGCGGAAGCAAAATTTTAAATCTCATGTATTTGTTTTGATTGACGCCGCAATTACGCAAATACTTTTGAAATCTGTATGCGATTTTTTAAAATATGTTAAAAAAACGTCCAAATTATGCAATCTGCCAAAACAGCTTACAAAATTTCTTACAATTTTTCTGACTAAATTGCGCGTCAATCAATACCCGAACATGGTCAAAATCCTCCTGAAATCATAACTGATCAGGATTGTCTTCTTCCAGATCATTGTGATTATCACCGCCAATACTATAACCATTGTTTTCTTCATCTTCACTGCCTATTAATTCTTGTTCATCATCGAGTTCTGCGCCCGGAATGTCGAGGTCGCTTCCCGATACATCTTCTTCAAAATCTTTTTCATTTGTACCCGGAATGACTTCAGTCGTTTTTAATTTAGAAAGGTCTTCAGGATCAATTTCTGTTTCCTCTTTGCCCTGGCGGTAAATGTCTTCGCTGGCAGGATAATGCGGATAACCGGGAAAATCATTGTCTGCATCTTCTTTCGGATTGTTATTTTGTGTATCCATGATCGTATTTTTAAGTTCGTAATGAGAACATCGTTATACAAATTTCAGGGTAACGGCGGTGGTTTCGGTTATACAACTTTGTATTTCATTTGCAGGATTTCTAGTTTCAGATTTTTTGCAGATATTTGTTTGAACAGAATCAATATGAACGCATTTTCAAACGAACTGATTTCAAGCCAGCGTTTGCTGAACCAACAAATTTCAAATCCCGGAATACAATCAGTAGAAAAACTGGTTTCGTATCTGAGTGCAATCCAGGCGCAGGATTACGCGATGGCAAAATGGGCAATTGGCGTGCGAATTCCCGGAATTACGGAAACAGAAGTTGACAAAGCGCTCCAAAACGGACAAATCGTCCGCACCCATATTTTACGTCCAACCTGGCATTTTGTAGCAGGCGGGGATTTGCGCTGGATGCTCGAACTGACCGCGCCACATGTTCAAAGAATTGTAAAGACTTACAATAAAAAGTTAGCATTAACCGAGGAAATATTATCCAAAACGAGAAAGGTCATTGAAAAATCCTTGTCAGGAAACAACCATTTGACGCGAAAAGAACTCATGTCAATTCTCTCGGAAAGCGGTATCGAAACCAATGAAACGCGTGCATCACACATTATGTTTGATGCCGAACTTTCGGGTTTGGTTTGTAATGGCATCAATAAAGGGAAGCAATTTACCTATTCATTGATTGACGAAACGATTAAAAAACACACTTCATTTTCTGGCGATGAAGCATTGGCAGAACTGGCGTTCAGGTATTTTAAAAGCCGCGGCCCGGCTACGATTGCCGATTTTTGCTGGTGGTCGGGTTTTACTTTAACCAAAGCTAGAAAAGCGGTTGAAATCCTCGGACAAAAACTCCAAAGTTTTTCAATAGAAGGGCAAACGTATTATGTTACAGAAGATTTCAGTGAAATCAAAACCGATAATGCCATTCATTTTCTTCCGGCTTTCGACGAATTCCTGATCAGTTACAAAGACCGCAGCGCATCGATGGACACCACGCATTACAAAAAAGTCGTTGCCGGTTACGGAATATTCAAACCGATGTTAATCAAAAACGGATTTGTTACCGGAACCTGGCAGCGCACCATAAAAAAGCAGGAAGTTCATATTCAGCTGTCTTTTCTTGATAAAACCAGTAAATCCGAATTTGAAGAATATGCAGAAGCAGCTGATGTTTTTGGACAATTCGTCGGCAAAAAAGCAATAATCCTCAAGTAAACTTTTCCATATCTGCGAAAGCAACTATCTTTGAAATAAAAAATGCCAAGAATCCTAGCTATCGACTACGGACAAAAACGTACCGGAATTGCTGTTACCGATGAACTCAAAATCATCGCTTCCGGTTTGACAACTGTTGCATCCGAAACAGCAATTGTTTTCCTGAAGGATTATTTTTCGAAAGAAAATGTTGAAAAAGTGCTTATCGGCGAACCCAAACAAATGAATAACGAGCCGTCGCAAAGTACCGAAATCATCGAAGCTTTTGTTGCAAATTTTAAAATCGCTTTTCCCGAAATGCCGGTTGTTCGCGTAGATGAAAGATTTACTTCCAAAATGGCTTTCCAAACGATGATCGACAGCGGGCTCAAGAAAAAACAACGACAGAATAAAGCGTTGATTGATGAAATTTCAGCTACGATTATGTTACGTGATTACCTGACAAGGTTCATGATTTAATCAGAAAAAACTTCTAAAACGTTATCGTAATTTGTCTTGTATTTATTCAAATTTAATAAAGCGGTAACACCCTTTCTCAGTATCTTTGCAGCACTAAACTACTGCCATGACTGACACGACACTTCGTTACAATACCGATGTAGTGCTGATAGGCGCCGGAATCATGAGCGCAACGCTCGGCGTCCTTTTGAAAGAACTGCAACCTGATATCAATATTGAAATTTTTGAACGACTGGATTCTGCTGCTGCCGAAAGTTCCGATGCCTGGAACAATGCAGGAACCGGACATTCTGCATTTTGTGAACTCAATTATACGCCTGAAAATGCCGATGGCTCGATCCAAACGGACAAGGCGGTAAAAATTGCCGAATCGTTTGAAATTTCACGCCAGTTCTGGAGTTTTTTGGTTCAGAATGACCTTGTTTCTTCTCCTGAAAATTTCATCCGAAGCATTCCGCACATGAGTTTTGTCTGGGGTGAAGAAAATGTTGATTACCTGACGAAACGTTTTGAAGCCTTACAAAAGCACAACCTGTTTAAAAAAATGGAATTCAGTACCGAATTCAAACAATTGATTTCCTGGATGCCGTTGGTCATGGAAGGCCGTCAGGCGGATGAAAAACTCGCCGCAACGCATATGCCTATTGGTACCGATGTGAATTTTGGAGAATTGACGCGCAGTATGTTTGCGCATTTGCAACAACTCGATGGCGTTACGATCCATTTTCACCATGAAGTCGAAAAACTCAAGCAAGCGACAACAACGACCGAATGGAAAATCAAAGCCAAAGATTTATCTGACGGAAAAATTAAAAAAGTCAGGACCAAATTCGTTTTTATCGGAGCCGGCGGCGGTTCGTTGCCATTGCTTGAAAAAGCAGATATTCCCGAAGGAGACGGTTTTGGCGGATTTCCTGTCAGCGGCCAATGGCTCAAATGCACAAATCCCGATATTATAGAAAAACACTTTGCGAAAGTATACGGAAAAGCGTCTGTTGGAGCGCCGCCAATGTCGGTTCCGCATATTGACAGCCGCATGATTGACGGGCAAAAAGCTTTGTTATTCGGGCCTTACGCGGGTTTTTCAACCAAATTTTTAAAGAACGGTTCGTATCTCGATTTGCCACTTTCAATAAAACCCAATAATGTCATTCCGATGCTTTCTGCCGGTTTCCACAATTTGCCGTTGACCAAATATTTAATCGATCAGGTACGCCAGTCGCCTGAAGACCGTCTCGAAGCGCTGCGCGATTACGTTCCCGAAGCCAAAATGGAAGATTGGGAACTTGAAACCGCCGGGCAACGCGTTCAAGTGATTAAAAAAGACGGGAACGGAAAAGGCGTACTCGAATTTGGAACCGAAGTTGTCACCAAAGCGGATGGTTCGTTAGCGGTTTTACTTGGCGCTTCGCCAGGCGCATCAACGGCGGCAGCGATTATGCTCGACTTATTAAAAAAGTGTTTTTCAGATAAAATCGATTCCACGGAATGGCAACAAAAACTTAAAAAAATGATTCCGTCCTATGGTCAGACCTTAAATGACAAACCCGAATTTTTAGCCGAAATCAGGCAGCATACTTCGGAAATCCTCAAACTCGCAAATTAAACATGATAAAATTAGTAGTTTCGGATATGGACGGCACTTTGCTCGACGATCACAAAAATTTGCCTGCCGATTTTTTTGAAGTCGTTCAGCAATTGCAGCAAAAGGATATTTTATTTTGTGTTGCCAGCGGCCGTCAGTATTATACATTGCTCGAAGAATTTTACGACATCCGCGGTTCCATTATTTTTTGTGCCGAAAACGGAACCTATGTTGCCTATAAAAATGAAGTCATCCATCTGCATACGATGAAAAAATCCGATGCTGAAATGTTGATTGCCGTCGGCAGAAAAATCGATGGTGCTTTTTTGGTACTGTGTTGTAAAAATGGCGCCTATGTCGAAAATACCGATGCGGCGTTTTTAAACGAAGTGAGGAAATACTATAAATGCCTTGAAATTGTCGATGATATTACCAAAGTTGAAGACGATATTTTAAAGGTGACACTCTGCGATTTCAAAAACGCTGAAAAAAACAGTTATACTTTTTTTGGAGATTTTGAAAACGATTTTAAGGTGGCGATTTCAGGCGAGATCTGGCTCGACATTACCGAAAAGTCGGCTAATAAAGGAAGTGCGGTCCGGAAAATACAACAGGATTTTAATATTTCATTTGACGAAACGCTCATTTTTGGGGATTTCCTGAACGATATCGAAATGATGGCTGAAGCTAAATTCAGCTACGCCATGAAAAATTCGCATCCCGAAATTTTAAAAGCATCGGCCTTTGTAACAGCCTTTGACAATAACGATTCCGGTGTGACGAAAACGATCAAGGCTTTGATCCCGGCAATTGTACCGGCTTAATTATGTTGCAGTTTTGATGCGCTTTTGAGGATATTATCTGATAAATTGGTCAGCCAGATCAATTGTTCGATGACCAATTGCGCTTCCTGCATTTTCTCCTGGAATTCACCCGGTTCGTACAAATGGCTTTCCTGCAATTCTTTGGCGCGGATGTTTTTGAGTTCGGTAAAACGCAAATTGACATCTTCTTTATATTGTTGAATTTCAATCGGCTCATTGGCTTCCAAAATCAAAATGGCATCATTCAGGTTTCGGATCACAATGTTGATCACTACATTAAATGCTTCTGAAGCCGATGATGTTTTATGCGACTGGATGTAAGTCCCGAGTGATGCCGATGATGACAGCATACTGTGGTTTAAAACGACCAGTTTGTACAGCTGCGGCAATTGTTTCTGTTTCGATTTCGGTTCCTGTGACATTCTCTGGAATGACGCCATCAGGTTTGCAATTTCGATAAACGCATTTTTTCTTGCGGTGCGATACGCTGGCGTAACTTCTCCTTTTTTATTGTAAAATATTGAGATCTGCTCGACATAATTCCGGTTGGCTTCAATCGATTTTTTGAGGTAAACCCGCATGCTCAGGAATTCCCAGGACGGCCAGAAAAAATAATTTGCGATAAATGCCAATGCGCCGCCCACTAGCGTATCGATAATCCTGAACTGGATCACATCGGTAATATTCGGCGTCAGCAATCCGTATACAAAAACCACATAAATAGTTACGAAAGTCGCCCCGATTTTATAGTTTACCGCTGTAAAAGTAAAACCCAGAATCATGGCAATCACTGCAAATGTCCCGATGGCAATGTTGTTGTGAACAATACTCAGAACTGCAAAAGCGATCAATCCGCCAACGATCGTCCCGAAAATCCGGTGATACGATCGCTCTTTGGTTAAACCGTAACCCGGCCGCATGATGACGACAATCGTTAGTAAAATCCAATAAATATTTTGTAGTGGAAACAAAGCCCCGATCAAAAATCCGATCAGGATCGTAATGGTCAGGCGTAAGGAATGCCTGAAATTTGTCGATGAAAAACTCAGGTTTTCACGCAAAGTACTCCACGGATAATATTGAGGAGCGAGTAATTTGTCAAGGTCTTTGTCACGGCCTTTCAAATCCTGTGTGCTGACAGCTGAAACAAATGCGCGTTCTACTACTTTGATTTTCTCGATTTGCTTTTCTGCATAATGCACCATGTTGGTCAGCATCCACACACCTTCGGAGCTTTCGGTTTCGCCGGTTTCTTTTTCATATTCCAAAATGACCTGCTCCAGGTTTTCAAGGTCTTTAATTAAGGAATGTTTTGAAATGTATGGATTTTTGTTCTCGATGCTTTTGGATAATTGCTTTAAAGTTGCTGCCAAATTGTAAGCCAGAAGCTGGTAAGTGGCTAGTGTTTTGGGGTGTGCACTGAATTTTTCGTGCAATTTACTGTGGTCGAAAGACGTTGATAACGCCAGTTCCATGATTTCTACCAATGAAATGAAAACCAATAACATTTTGCGGTTTTGGTTCGAACTCCCAGTATCCGGCCTGTTCCTGATCAAAACCTCACGGATATTTTCTTGTATCGTATTGAGTTCAACTTGTAAATGCAATTGTTTTTCGATGATTTTGGCACGGTTTGCATCTGCATTCCACAAATCACCGCGCAATTTGAGGTATTTTGAGGTCAGTTTAATGCATTCTGCCATTTGCAATTCAATGTAACGGTGTGGCCGGACAAAATGGAACAGCAGCGAAATCACCAGGTAAAACAATCCACCAATCAGTATCAAACCGGTATGCTGCAGCATTTCCCAACCTGAATGAATGTGGCCGAAAGCCAGTGCGATAGACAATAATCCTGAAAACGATACCATATTCGCCCGATGTCCGTAAACCGAAATCATCGACAGGAAAAAAATGACTACCGCAATAACCGGATATAATATATAAGGAAAAGGATGCAGGAAATTGACGAGTAAATTGCTTCCGGCGACAATCAGTGCAGCAACTAAAACGCCATTTATTTTGTGTTTCAGATTGCTTGGAATATCGCTCGGATAAGTTAAAAACGCACCAATGGCAATCGTAAAACCGATTTCAAAATGACCCAGATAAGAAGCGATAAAAACAGGAATCACCGAAGCTAGTGTCACTTTGAGGGCATTGTTAAAATTGGTGCTGTCGGTAAATTTTCGAACCTGGTCTATCATTCAAATGGCGTTGTTAACAAAGTTACACATTGTCTTATTTAATCCACAGTAAAAAATACTGATTTATGATAAAATTGTAAAAATTTGCCAATTCTTTATTTCACTTTAACCATTGTATATTTTTTCATTATTTTTGCCAACCTGCATTGGCAATTTTTAGGATTTCCGAAGCAAAAACTTAATACATTTAATGATGATTTTACCCATTGTAGGATACGGAGATCCGGTTTTGAGAAAGGTTGGCGAAGAAGTTTCTCCAGAATATCCAAACCTGAAAGAAACGATTGCCAACATGTATGAAACCATGTACAATGCTTATGGCGTTGGGCTTGCGGCACCACAGGTAGGACTTGCAATCAGGATTTTTGTGATCGACACGACGCCTTTCGGGGAAGATGAAGATCTTGAAAAATCGGAACAGGACGAACTGAAAAGCTTTAAGCGTACATTCATTAATGCAAAAATGCTGAAAGAAGAAGGCGAGGAATGGGGTTTTAACGAAGGCTGTTTGAGCATTCCCGAAGTGCGTGAAGATGTGTATCGCAATGAAAAAATCACGATTGAATACTTCGACGAAGATTTTAATAAAAAAACAGAAATTTTCGATGGCCTGATTGCCAGGGTGATCCAACACGAATACGACCACATTGAAGGGATTTTATTTACCGATAAAATTTCGTCACTCAAAAAACAACTGATCAAGAAAAAATTGCAAAACATCATGGAAGGCAAAGCACGTCCTGATTATAAAATGAAATTTGCAGCAGCGAAAAAAGGAAGATAATTAAGAAGAAGAAAGAAGAAAGAGAGGGAAAAAACTTTGAGACTTTATTACTTTGAAACTTAAATAAAAACATAAAAATATACACTCATAAATTTAAAAAAATGAATTTAGAAAAGATTTTAGCGATTTCCGGAAAGCCGGGTTTATATGCATTAAAAGTTCAAACACGTACGGGTTTTGTTGCAGAATCACTCGCCGACGGTAAAAAAGTAACCGTAGGTTTAAGAAGTAACGTGAGTTTGTTGTCGGAAATTTCGATGTATACGAATTCAGAAGAAAAACCATTAGCAGACGTGATGCGCAACATCGCCATCAAAGAAGACAACGGGCCGGCGCTTTCTCACAAAGAAGACAACGCGACATTAGCGGCTTACTTTAAAGAAATCCTTCCTGATTATGACGAAGACCGCGTGTATCCGTCAGATATTAAAAAAGTGCTGAATTGGTACAATATTTTACAGGCAAAAGGATTGGTTTCTAAAGAAGCACCGGTGAAAGCCGCCGCTCCAAAAGAAGAAGCCGTTGAAGAAACTGCTGAAGCAAAAAAATAATTATTACAACCTAATATATTTAATCCTGCCAAGATATTTTCATGGCAGGATTTCTTATTTTTACTAAAAAACCATCCCGATGAATTCCAGACAAGATCAACTCCAGGCTTTCGACCGATTGTTAACCATTATGGATGAACTCCGCGAAAAATGCCCATGGGATAAAAAACAAACGCTGCAAACGTTACGGCATTTAACAATCGAAGAAACTTATGAACTCGGTGATGCAATTCTCGATAATGATCTTAATGAAGTCAAAAAAGAACTTGGCGATGTCTTGTTGCACATTGTTTTTTATGCAAAGATTGGAAGCGAGTCCAACGATTTCGACATTGCCGATGTGTGTAACGAAATCTGCGACAAACTCATACACCGCCATCCGCACATTTACGGCGATGTAGAAGTCAAAGATGAAGAAGAAGTCAAACAAAATTGGGAAAAACTCAAATTAAAAGAAGGCAAAAAATCTGTTTTGGAAGGTGTTCCGAAAAGTTTACCGGCGCTCGTTAAAGCGTCGAGAATCCAGGACAAGGCCAAAGGTGTCGGTTTCGACTGGGAAGAACCGCAACAGGTTTGGGAAAAAGTACAGGAAGAATTACACGAATTGCAGGTAGAGGTCGAAGCCAAAGACCAAGACAAAATTGAAAGCGAATTTGGCGATGTTTTGTTTTCTATGATCAATTACGCACGCTTTTTAAATGTAAATCCCGAAGATGCGCTCGAACGAACCAATAAAAAATTCATCAAACGTTTTCAATACCTCGAAAGCAAAGCCGGTGAACTCGGCAAACCATTGTCTGATATGACTTTGGCAGAAATGGATGTCTTTTGGAACGAAGCTAAAAAACTGTGAACGGATTTTCATTCGCACAAATCTTTACAAAAACTTTGCATTTCGTACGATAAACTTACAATCCGAACTTTAAATTAAACTTTAAAAAGCATTTTGGTAAACCAACGGTAAACTTCTGCTAATCGTTGCAAAATCTCCCGATGCTAAATTGCGTGCTTCAACAACACAACAATTTAGTATTATGAAATTAAAAATTACGATGCTTTTTTGCCTCGGCGCGATCTCGTTCAGCCAGGCCCAACTCACAAATCCAGGTGACATTGCGTTTGTTGGTTTTAATGCCGATGGTGACGACGACATTGCGTTTGTCACTTTTAAAGACATTCCGGCTAACACCAACATTTATTTCTGCGATTCAGAATGGAACGGAACCGCTTTCGGAACCGATGAAGGTGATTTTACATGGACTTCAGGAGCAAATGTGATTCCGGCCGGAACGGTGATTTCGATTAACGCTTTGAGCGCAACGATCAGTCCGTCACTCGGAACGATCAGCCTTAACAACGCCGGCGGATTGTCTGCTTCCGGCGATGCGATGTTTGCGTTTTTAGGAACTGCGCCAAGAACGGTAACGACGATGCTGGCTGCGGTTTCAAATTCGGCTGCCGGTTTCGGGACTTTAGACAATTCCGGTTTGGCTTTGGGAACGACTGCAGTGTTGCTGACGGAAGGAACCGACATGGCAAAATATAACGGCCCAAGAACCGGGCTCGACCGCAACGGTTACCTTGCGCTATTGGGTTCGATGCCACAATGGCTGGTGGAAGACACTGCTGCTGACGATCATAATAATGGTACAAATCCAGATTTGCCATTTAACGCAACAATATTTTCAATTGCTTCCGGCGATGTGACCGCACCGTCGATTGCTTCGGTAAAAGTATTGTCGGCAACGACGCTGGAGATTATTTTTTCTGAAGAAGTGACAACCGCTTCGGCCAATGCATTGTCAAATTATGAGCTTTCAAATAACTTGGAAATTTCAAATATCGTTTATGATGCGACATTAAACAAAGCGATCGTTACCCATAACGGATTTACTTCCGGAATTGGCTATCGGCTTGATGTAATGAATGTTTCCGACCTGGCTTCAAATGTCATGGCTGCTTACCAAAGCCCATTGTTGTTTTTCAACGGATTGACATCAGGTTTACTGATTACGGAAATCATGTACAATGCACCATCTGAAAATTCAAACCAACTCGAATTCCTCGAAATCTATAACAATTCGGCAACCCCAATCGCGTTAGGCGGAATCAAAGTTAAAGACGAAGGCAATTTCACTTTCCAGTTTCCTGAAATGAATCTGGCTTCCCACACAACCATTTTATTGGCCAATGACAAGGCTTTCGCCGATGCTTTTTACGGCGTTTCTTTTTTAGACATGCCGCAGGGCATTATCAACGCTTTAGGAAATGGGGGCGAAGTCCTGCAGATCCTGAACTCACAGGAAACAGTGATTTCACAGGTCGCTTATGACGATGCCGCGCCGTGGCCAACAAGTCCGGACGGAAACGGGCCGTCGCTCGAACTTTTAAATCCAAACGGGAACATTAATGACGGAAACAATTGGGCTCCGGCTACAAATTTAGTCGGGCAATCCTTAGGTTCAGATGTTTTTGCATCGCCTGGAATTTATGTGCCAAATGTAGCATCATCCTTATCATTTGATACCGAATTTGCTTTTGTCAATGAAAATTCCGGAACGGTTGCGATTACAATCAATATTTCAAATGCAGCCAATTCAGAAGTTACGGCTACGCTTTCACCGTTATCCGGAATTGGAAATGCAATCGCCGGTACCGATTTTACATTAACACCACAAACGATCACTTTCCCGGCGAATTCTGCCACCACGGTTACCGTAAATATTCCGGTAATTGACAATAATGTGGGCGGGATTGACAAATTTTTTGTTCTGGAATTGTCAAATGTGATTGGAGCGACTTTAGGCGGCATTAAAACCAAAGTGATTTATATTTTGGACAATGAAGAATCGGCTCCAACGGCTTCAGCAGCACTAGACATTGACTTTTTGACCAGTTATGTGGTTGATACGAATGGTTCGGCTGAAATTGTAGCACACGATCCGGTATCGCAAAAATTATTTGTTTTGAATTCGACTGCGACAAAAATCAACATTCTCGATTTTTCAAACCCTGCAGCAATTGCGCAAATCAATACCGTAGACATGTCGGCTTACGGAATTGGTGCAACCAGTGTTTCCTACAAAAATGGCATCGTAGCCGCAACCGTTGAAGGCGCTGATTTTGCCAATGGGAAAGTGGTTTTTATGGATGTTAACGGGCAAAATGTTCGCGTAGTAGAAGCCGGAGTATTACCTGATATGATCACTTTTACGCCAGACGGAAACAAAGTGTTGACTGCCAATGAAGGCCAACCGAATGCCGATTATTCTATCGATCCTGAAGGAAGTATTACCGTGATTGATGTTTCCGGCGGTTTGGCAAACATTACGCAGGCGAATGTCACCAACATTAATTTCAATGCATTTGATTCGCAGAAAGAAGCGTTGAGAACGGCGGGCGTTCGTATTTTCGGACCAAACGCGACCGTTTCGCAGGATTTCGAACCGGAATACATTACGATTTCAGCCGACAATCAAACGGCTTGGGTGACGTTGCAGGAGAACAATGCTATTGCAGTGGTTAATCTTGTAACGAATCAGGTCACTTCGATTTTGCCATTGGGAACCAAAGACCACAGCATCGCCAGGAATGCATTGGACACATCCGATCAAAACGGTCAGATATTCATGTCGACCTGGCCAATCAAAGGTTTGTTTATGCCGGATGCGATCGCGAATTATACGGTAAATGGTGTCAATTATGTCGTGTCAGCAAATGAAGGCGATGCGCGCGAATACGATAATATGGAAGAAGAAGCGAAAGTAGGTGATGCTGATTATGTGCTTGATCCTACGGTGTTCCCGAATGCAGCAATCTTAAAAAAGAACAGCAATTTGGGGCGCTTGGCTGTAACGAGTCAATCAGGAGATTTAGATGGCGACGGAGATTTTGACGAGATCCACGCTTTTGGAACACGTTCGTTCAGCATCTGGAACGGGACAACCGGAGCATTGGTGTATGACAGCGGCGATGATTTTGAAAAGATTACGGCAGCCGATCCGGTTTTCGGAGTTTTGTTTAATGCGAGTAATGACAACAGCAATTTCAAAAACAGAAGTGACAATAAAGGCCCTGAGCCTGAAGGCATCACGATTGCTGAAATCAACGGCGCGACTTATGCGTTCATTACGTTGGAAAGAATTGGCGGTGTGATGGCCTATGATATTTCAAATCCTGCAAATCCTGTTTTTGTATCCTATAATAACAACAGAACGATTGGAAGTGTTGGCGGCGATTTAGGTCCGGAAGGTATTATTTATGTGAAGCCGGCAGATAATTCACGTCGGAAAGGTTTGGTTGTCATGGCGAATGAAGTCAGTGCGACGATCAGCGTTTATGAAATCAGCAATGATGTTTTAAATGTTGAAAAATTCAATGCTGAAAATAATTTTACAGTCTTTCCAAATCCGGTCAATGACGGAATGGTTTATTTCAGTAAACCGATCAATGCGCAATTGTTTGACATTACCGGGCGATTTATCTCAGAGAAAAATAATGCTTCTTTTATGAATGTTTCCACACTTTCAAAAGGAATTTACCTGATCAAAACCAATAATGGCACGAGCCAAAAGATTGTTATTAAATAGTTTTTGTGTTTTTTTTGAAAAGAAGCCATTCCGTTTTGGGATGGCTTTTTTATGTAAAAGTGTTTTATTAAATTAATCTGTGACAAAATGAAAATGAAAAAATAAATTGTCACAGATCTGTGACAAAATAAAAATGAAAAATAAAATTGTCACAGATTTGTGACAAAATGAAAATGAAAAAATAAATTGTCACAGATCTGTGACAAAATGAAAATGAAAAATAAAATTGTCACAGATCTGTGACAAAATAAAAATGAAAAAATAAATTGTCACAAAATGTAAGATAAAGGATTTGCTTAAAATACTTACCAGTGGCTTTATTGCAAAGCTTGCATTAGGCAGTGGATTTCCACATTAAAGAGACCCGAGGCAAAAAAAAGAGGCTCATATGAACCTCTTTTAGTGAATTAAATAATTAAGATGAAATGGCATTCGCCAGGAGTTTTTCCCATTTTTTAGACAATTGCTGGTCTTGGTAAAGATAAACTTGTCCAATCTGGTCGTTTTCTATACTGTAAAACGGGACATTTTCTTTTTTCTGATTTTGTTTGTGCTGGAATTCGAATTCTATTTTCACAATAGTATTGGTGTTGCCTTCCGTCGTTGAAATGGTTTTCACCGAATTGACGTCATTCAGGTTTACAAAATGAACCGTTTCAGGAACCGAGTTAAAATCGATAAACACAAATCCTTTGTTTTTCTTGTCTAAAGCCAGCACTTTTTTATTTTGTTGATCGGTTTCGGTAAAATTAAAATTGCCGTATCGCGCGAAAATCGCTTTGATCTTTGAATTGTTTGCCGCATGCGAGCGGAACATATAAAACAACGGGATCCCAATTAATAAAGTGATGGCAAGGCCAATGATAGTTACAGCTGTATCCATTTTATGTATTTTTTTGATGTTAAGAATAAATGTTTTTGCAGGAAATGGCAAAACATGCCTTTCCGGGCAGAAGAAAATCTTCAGCTAAAAAATTTATCGGTAAATCACCAAAAAAGATGGAAGGGAAAGATCAGCAACGACACGCTTTCGCAACGATTGCTGTCCTGAAAAAGGAATTTTTGAATGGGTTTAAAAGTTACAAAACCCGAAACAAAAACGAATGGATTGTGTACTATTTTCGCAAAGAAAGCATTGCCGGTTTTATTTTCCGAAACAACATGGTGTTCGGACTGCGGTTGTAAAAATGCCAAAGCGTGCAAACCTTCCGCATTGTAATTCGATTCTGATTTTTCAGAAGAAACCGAATGCTTCAAATCCTGTCTCTCATTTGAAATGAAAAACAAAGCTGCGATAACCGCTGATAAGATTGCTATTTTTCTGAAAAACTTCATCGTGGGCAAATATAACTTTTCAAAGGCTTTATTCCGAATTTGATTTTATAATTGAAAGTTAAATTTCACATCAAGCCAAAAAAAAGCCCCGGATACGGGGCTTTTTTTACTGATTCAAACTTCTCAACTGTTTTAATTTCTGTTTCAGCGTATCAAGTTCTTCTTTATGTTTTTCGATGCTTTTGCGTACTTCTACAATCATCGGATTTTCCTTTTTAGCATTTTTCGAACTGCTGAAAAACTGGATGTTGTTCTCCAACTGGAAAATCTCACCCTGGACTTCATCGATTTTACGCATCAAAAATACCTTTTCGTTTTCCAGCTTGCGGCTGTCATCAGAACCCGCCAATTGCTCTACACGGTTCGAGAAACGCATCATTTCGGATTCTTTTTTGCTAAGGCTCAGTTTTTCAAACAACGCATCGAGGATTTTGTTGAATTTTCCTTCGATGTGCCTTCTGCCAAACGGGACTTTTCCAAAACCTTTCCAGGCTTCGATATGCGCTTTAATTGCATCAAGGTCGGTTCGGTGCTCGCCCGTCAGTTCAAAACTGCGCAACGCTTCAAGATAATCTTTCTTCTTTTCAAAAGCTTCGACTTCCTCCGAATTTTCTTCCGATTTGGACGCTTTCAGTTTTTCAAAATAACTGTTGCAGGCCGACCTGAATTCTGCCCAGAGTTTGTCTGAAAACTTCCTCGGCACATGTCCGATCTGTTTCCATTCTTCCTGGATTTGTTTCATAATAGGTGTAGCTGCTGCAAAATCTGTGCTTTCCTGCAATTCTTTTGCCTTGTCAACCAAAGCCTGTTTTTTACTTAAATTGTCGTTCTGGTCTTTTTTAATGTCTTTGTAAAACGAATTTTTAAGCGCATTGAAATTGCGGACACCATTTTTAAACGCCGCCCAGGTTTCTTCATTTACCTCTGCCGGAACTTTTCCTGTCGTAAAAAATTCGTTGCGTAATGCTTCCACTTTTTCAATCTGAGCCAGCCACAATGCATGTGAATTCACTTTTTCCTGGGCCAAAATATCTATTTTCGCAATGATATCTTTTTTCTTCTCCAGGTTTTCGGTTTCACCGGCACGCAATTTTTCAAACAGCAATTCGCGTTTGTCGTGCATTTGTTTGGTCAGTTCGCTAAAACGGTTCCAGATTTCCTCACGGTGTTCGCGTGAAACAGGTCCGATGTCTTCTTTCCAGATTTTATGCAAATCCTGCAATTCACGGAAAGCTTTATTAATGTCGTTTTCACTTACCAATTCCTCCACACGGGCCACGATTTTCTGTTTCAGCTCCAAATTGTGCTTAAAGTCGATGTCGCGTGCTTCACGGTCTAAGTGAAGGTAATCGTAAAAATTCTCCACATGGAAATGGTAATTGTTCCAAACGTGGTTGTATTTGTCTTTCGGAATCGGGCCCGCATTTTTCCAGCGGTCGCGCAATTCGTTAAAATGTTTTAGTGTGTCTTTGATATTTTCCTGCGGGTTGATCAGGTTTTTCAATTCCTCAACAATAGCAAGCCTGGTTTTTAAATTGTTGTCCAGGTTTGATTGCAGGCTTTTAAAGTGTGTGTTTTTGCTGTCGCGGTATTGCGAATACAATTGGTCAAATCTTACTTTTAAAGGCAAATGATAATGGAAATCTTCAGTCGTATCCGGGTTTTCAGCATGCCATTCATCTTTTTTCTCTTCGATAAAATGATGGTATTTCGCCAAAAATGATTTTTTCAGCTCTTCCACATGATCTTTCACCGCCATCACTTTTTCATTGGCCACCAGTTTTTCGAGTTCGTCCACCAAATCTTCCATTGAAAGCGCTTCATAATCAAGCATCGGGATTTCATGGCGTACCGTTTCATCTTCACTTTCTTCGGCATTGGCCTCTGCAATCGCTTTAATCGCAAAAATACTGTCGTCTTCTACAACCAAAGTATCGTCAGCTACTTGCTCCGGCGTCAGTTCAATGATGTTGTCTTCGAATTTTTGCGCCTCTGCAGATTCCGCTTCCACAACGTTTTCCTCTGCAGGAGCAACTGTTTCAGCTTCATCGGTGTCGATAACTGAATTCACAAATTCAGCCGTTTGCTTCGCCTGTTCGCTATCGCTCGGGTCAATGTTTGTTACAGCATCCTGTTTCGCTTCATCTTCAGCGATCAGTTCACTAACAAATTCAACAGTTTCCGCGTTTTCAGCCTCGGCGGTATTCGTTTCATTTTCAACAATTGACGCTTCCTGGATTGTTTCCTTTAATTTTCCATCTGCATCGTGCAGGTTATCATTCTTTTCTTCTGACATTTTGTAAAATGTGTAAGGTTCATAAAATTTGAGGGCGTAAGATAATAAACGCGCGCCAAAATTCAAAGCAAAACCCTTATTTAGAAGTATTTTGAGTTTATGCGCTTTTTTTGGGAGCTGTTCCGGCTATCTGCTCTATCTTTTGCTCCATTGCATTTGCTAAGCCAATTAGCGTTGCTCGTGTCGCAAAAGGATGTCGCTGCTATCCGGGCTAGGGCAGCAGGGTGTGATTGAACACTTAGGGAGAATTATTAAGAGATTGTTTCGCTGCGCTTGCAATACCGACTTATTTATTCCAGATTTTCCAGGACTTTTCTGCCTGAAAAACCAGCATTTCATAACCGTTTTTAATTACAGCGCCATTGGCTTTGGCTTTTTTCAAAAACTGTGTTTCCTCAGGATTGTAAATCAAGTCAAATGCGATGTGTTTGTCTGTAAAAAATTCATACGGCAAATCAGGGAATTTATCAACATCCGGACTGGTGCCAATGGGCGTGCAGTTGATTACAATCTGGTAATTGTCAAAAGTTGTCGCATTGATCAATGCATAATCAATCGCGTTTTCAGTTGCTGTCCGCGATACAAACGTGTACAAAATCCCGAGTTGTTCGAGCGCAAAAGCTACGCCTTTCGATGCGCCGCCGGTTCCCAATATCAATGCTTTTTTATGAAACGGTTGCAACAGCGGTTTGAGTGTTTTTTTAAATCCGTAAAAGTCTGTATTGTAGCCTTTTAAATAGCCCTTTTTAGTAAAACGAATCGTATTGACTGCACCGATTTTCTCTGCATTCGCCGACATTTTGTCCATAAACGGAATGACGCTTTCTTTGTACGGAATTGTCACATTCAATCCTTTTAAATGGCGGTTGCTTTTGATAATGGAAGGAAATTCAGAAATATCAGCCAGATCAAAATTGACATAGGAAAAATCTGGCTGCTGGTCTTTTTCAAAACGTTCGGTAAAATATTTACGCGAAAAAGAATAATCGATATTCCGGCCTATAAGCCCGAACAATTGTTTGGTGTTGTTGTGATTTTCCATGGCGTAAATTTAAGTAAAAGTGTTGTTTTAACTGGAGTGTAGGCATAAAATATCCCTCGACTGCGCTCGGAATGAAAGACTGCAATTCAGATGGATCATTAATTATCTAGGGAATCAGGATTTGTCAGCCCGAGCGCAGTCGAGGGCCAACAAAAGATAAATAAGTTTGGAACATATAGCAAAAAAACAGCCGGAAATTCCGGCTGCAGTTTCATGTTCAAATTGTTTATTGTTTTTTGCGATACTTCGTAATCATCGATTGCACCGATTTAATGTCCCAAACCACAGGAAACAATTCTTCTAGGATGTTGACTTGGTTAAAGTTCAAACGCAGGGCATTGCTCAAATGGAATTTTCCTTTTTCAATCTCGCCCAGCATGTAATAAAGTCCGCCCAAACGGTACTCGACTTCATAGGATTCCGGGAAAAATTCAGACGATTGCAGCAAGCTTTGGACTGCGCTGTCGAATTCGCCAAGAAATTGCAGAATATCAACCCAGAATAACCAGGTGTCCAGTTCGGCATCGCCAAATTCAACGGCTTTCCTATACCCGAATTCTGCTTCTTCAAAGAAATTCATTTCTTTATTGATCGTCGCATATCGTTTCCAGTACATTCTGTTCTGGTTGTCGATATGCAGCGCTTTGTTAACGTAAAATAATGCTTTCTGGTAATTTTTCATCCGAAAATAAAAATCCGTGATCGCAATCCAGCCTTTGTCGAGCAAAGGATCTTCGTGTACGGTTTTGTTAAAGAACTTCAATGCCATCGCTTTGTTTCCAAGCTTTTCATAACATTTTCCAATTCTCAACAAAGCATAAGATGTAGGGTCGTCGAGTTCAATCGTCCGATTGTAACTTTCGATCGCTTCTTCATAACGTTTCAGTCTTTCGAGCGATTTTGCTTTTTCCATGAAAGCGCCCATGAATTCATCGTCGATCAAAGTCGCGTAATCAAAAGCACGTAATGCCTCTTCGTATTTTTTAAGTCCGTAATTCAATCGGCCGCATTGGTGCCACGCAATTTCGCTGTACGGATTTTTTTCAATGTAAGATTCAAGAAATTTGATCGCTTCTTCATTCTGGTCAAGGAACTCGAAACAATACACGACGTTATACAACGCGGCCTGGTCTTCGGTATCTTCTTCAAGACATTTGATGAAATTTTCTTTCGCCAATTCCAGATTGTCCATAAATAAATATTCCATCCCGATCAAATTGTACACATCAGCATAATCGTCGGTATATTTTAATGCGGTGTTTAAGAGTTCAACCGCTTTTTCGTGGTTGTCGCGTTTGGAATAAATATTGGCTTTCTGGATGTAAATTTCTTCGTTTGTAGGTTCAATCGCGTAAAGTTCGTTGAGGAGCTTTTCTGCCTGGTCGAGTTTGTCGTCATAAACCAGCATTTCTACCTGCACCAGTTTGAGACCGGTGGATTTGGGATGCTGCTCGAGTGCTAATTTTAAGGCTTTTTTAGCTAAAGATGCTTTACCCATATCGAGGTAATGAAGAATGATTTCTTCGAATTCCTCGGAATCAAAGAAGAGTACTTTGTTGGTTTTCAACATCGACTCAAATTTTGATAAGGATAAGTTATAGTCTTCTTCTTCGTCGCTTAATTGCATACTATTTTCTTTAAAATTATCCTAAATAAAATTAGGTAACGGTTTTCCTGTTAAGAGGAAGTTTGGTAATTGTTGTGAACAATTTAATTAACAAAAGTTAATTGATAATGGATAATTGATAATGAGTGAAATAATTGTCCATTATCCATTGTTCATTGTCAATTGAATCTCATCCATCGTTTGCAGGATTATCGCGCAGCCTTCGCGAATTTCGTCTTCTGAAACCGTTAACGGCGGCGTTATCCGGATCGCTTTACCTTCAAAGAGCAGCCAGAAAAGAATTAATCCTTTATCCTGGCATTTCAAAATGACCAGATTCGTGATTTCCGGGTCATTTGTCATGGCAGCGAGCATCAGCCCTTTGCCGCGCACCTCGGTTATCAAATCATGTACCAAAAGCGAACGGAAGAGTTTTTCTTTGACCAATGTCTGCTCGATCAAATTTGTTTCAGTAATTTCTTTCAAAGTTGCCAAACAGGCTGCCGCAATGACAGGATGTCCGCCAAAAGTGGTAATGTGACCGAGTTTTGGATGGTCGCTAAGCAAGTCCATATTTGCTGATGAAGCGGTAAATGCACCCACAGGCATGCCGCCGCCCATGCCTTTACCCATAATAATGATATCAGGAACAACGTCGTAATTTTCAAAGCCAAACAATTTTCCGGTACGTCCAAAACCGGGCTGGATTTCGTCTATGATCATCATCGCGCCAACTTCATTACAGCGCTCGCGCACTTTTTTCATAAAACCGTTTTCAGGCTGTATGAAACCCGCGCCGCCCTGAATGCTTTCGAGTATGATTCCGGCAGTTTTGGTCGTGATTTTCTCTATATCGCCTTCGTTGTTAAATGTGATAAAATCGACATCGGGAAGCAACGGTCGAAACGGTTGTTTGCGTTCTTCAAAACCCATGACGCTCATCGAGCCCATGGTATTCCCATGATACGCGTTGAAACAGGAGATCAGCTGGCTTCTTCCGGTAATGCGGCGGGCAAGTTTTAATGCGCCTTCTGTCGCTTCGGTTCCCGAATTGACGAGATAGGTTTTATCCAATGGTTTTGGCAGGAGTGAAGCCAATAACTTGCAATATTGAACGGCCGGACTTTGCGAGTATTCACCGTAAACCATCACGTGAGAATATTTGTCCAATTGGTCTTTAATCGCGTTGTTGACACGCTCGTTTTTATGGCCGAGCGTACACGCGGAAACTCCGGCTACAAAATCGAGGTATTTTTTATTATTGGTGTCATAAATGTAAGAACCTTCGGCATGCGAAACTTCCATTCCGAGCGGGTAAGGCGAAGTTTGTGCCTGGTATTTTAGGAAATCTGTATTCATTTTTGATTGATCATTAATTTTTGGGCGTTGCCTGCGGCCGGGCTTTCCGCTGCAATCTTTATTTCCGCTGCGCTGCATTAAAGGATTTCCGCTTTAATCCCTAACGCGGACAGCTGCAAACTACGGCGTCTGTTTCTCCGGAATTGTCTTTGGTTGCGGGTTGTTTTTATCGTAATCCAAAGTTTCTTTGCGCACTTCCATAGGGACATTTTCCTTCGCCATTTCGGCTTCACTTTCCTTGATGATTTTGT
>Ga0081606_1000140_pt1 | contig 43358 bp, 38 predicted proteins | sample EareggfetidaYelm_FD_71127 | JGI IMG/M metagenome (GOLD analysis project Ga0081606, IMG submission 71127) | Earthworm egg capsule microbial community from the University of Washington, USA - E. fetida Yelm (SPADES assembly) (version 2) | ecosystem: Host-associated > Annelida > Reproductive system...
AACAGTGACTGCCCACATGCGACTGTCCGCTGTTCTCTCCGAGGTCACACGAAACCTCGTATCCGGCACGACGCGCGCCGCGACGCTCGCCTGCATACTGGGCACCGCAGCAGGATGCCTCGCACTCGCCGACTCCACAACGGTACGTGTCCTCGACGAACAGGCCTCCGCGTTCATCAGCTCCGGTGCCGCAACACGCATTATGCAGACCGAGCACGCCGTCGACGGCACCTCGTGCGAGTCGATCTCGGGATACTCCACGGTATCTGCCGCAGGAGCACTCGCCAAAACAGATCCGCTCGAGATCACCGCACTGCCCGCGACATCAATCCCCGCGTTCATCGTGTCACCCAAGTTCTTGAACGTCCTCAACGTCACCGGTGATGGCACCGGGGTGTGGGTTTCTCAACAGCTTGCTCAGACACTGGGGGTGTCTCCCGGCGCGAAGCTCGCCACCGATATCGGCTCCCTCACCCTCGCGGGAACCTACCCGTACCCCGATGACGGCCGGGACAGCCGTCTCGCATACGCCGTGCTGATCCCTGCTTCAGCTACAGCCCTCTTTGACGAGTGCTGGGCACAGGCATGGCCCCCCACCGACACTAACGACACGCTACTGCGGTACACCGCAACCGAGGCCGTTGCCGACACCTCCCTGCAGGTTGGCCGACTCAACATGAACCACGGTTCCTCGTTCGCAGGTACGTCACTGTTTGAACATCGCATCACTCGTTTCGCCTACCCACTCACGGCACTCATCGGGATCGCAGTCGGTTGGTTCGCAGTCCGCGCACGTCGGCTCGAATACGCCGCCGCTCTCCACGCACGGCAGCCACGGGTCGCACAGCTTTTGGGGGTACTCCTTGAGGTGCTCGTCTGGTCAACACTCAGCGCCACCCTTGCCATTGCATTCACCACGGTGAACCTGTGGGTATCACCGGCCCCGCCAGGTATCACCGTCATGTCCTTCGCAGTGGCTCCCGCTGCCGTCGCCGGCGCCCTCCTCGGGGCCACCCTAGCGCTCACCCTCGTTCGCGAGCATCACCTCTTCCGCTACTTCAAGGAACGCTGATGTCGATCAGCTCAGGTCGCGGTGCGAGGCCCACCAGGTAATCTACCCGAGCGACCCTACCCAATTTCGCAGCAGCTGGATGCCGGCATCCGCCGACTTTTCCGGATGAAACTGCGTTGCCGACAACGGCCCGTTCTCCACCGCGGCGAGGAATCGGCCACCGTGATCTGCCCATGTCAGCGTCGGGGCGGGGAAGGGCGGCTGCACCTCAAGTGTCCACTCCCGCGCTGCGAACGAGTGCACGAAATAAAATCGCTCACCGGCAAGACCGTCAAAGAGCACCGACCCCGCATCGGGTTCAACAGTGTTCCATCCCATATGCGGCAGCACCGGTGCATCCAACCGTGTGACCGTGCCGGGCCACTCGCCCAGTCCCTCCGACCCCACACCGCGCTCCACACCGCGCTCAAACATCACCTGCATGCCCACGCAGATGCCCAACACCTGCCGTCCGCCAGCTAGCCGCCGGTCGACAATCTCATCACCGCGCACGGCACGCACCTGTGCCATGACCGCGTCAAACGCACCGACCCCGGGCACAACAAGCCCCGCAGCCTCCAGTGCCGCGCTCCGATCACACGTCACCTCAACGGTTGCGCCCGCGCGCTCCAGCGCCTTCGCCGCCGAGTGAATGTTGCCAGACCCGTAGTCGAGCACAACGACCCGTCGGGATACGGTCACAGCGCGCCCTTGGTTGAGGGGATGCCCCGCACCGCGGCATCCCTCGATGCTGCCTGCCGGAAGGCACGTGCAAACGCCTTGAATTCGGCCTCGGCAATGTGGTGTGGGTCGCGTCCGCCGAGCAGCGTCATGTGCACCGTCATCGCAGCGTGAAACGTCACGGCCTCGAACACGTGCCGCACCATAGAGCCGGTGAAATGACCACCGATGAGGTGGTACTCAAACCCGGTGGGCTCGCCGGAGTGCACAAGAAACGGCCGTCCCGAAATATCGACAACCGCCTGCGCGAGTGCTTCATCGAGCGGCACAAGCGCATCGCCAAACCGAGAGATCCCGCTCTTATCGCCGAGTGCCTGTTGGATGGCCTGCCCCAGCACGATGCCCGTGTCTTCAACGGTGTGGTGGACATCAATGTGGATGTCGCCCTGCGCACGGGCGGTGAGGTCGGTGAGGGAGTGTTTCGCAAAGGCCGTGAGTAGGTGATCGAAAAAGGGCACGCCGGTTTCAACATCGCTCTGGCCGGAACCATCCAGGTTGAGCGTCAATTCGATGCTGGACTCACTGGTCTGCCGCCGGATGTGCGCGGTCCGCGCCTGTGCACTCATGCGTTCAGCCTAGTGCGCACCCACCACCTGACCCGGAGCATAGGCGGCAATTGCGGTAAGGAAAGCCGAGGTTTCTGCCTGCGTTCCCGCCGTCACGCGCAGGGTCTGTGGTATGCCCACATCACGAATGAGAATGCCCCTCTCACGCAGACCCGCACAGGTTGCTGCCGGGTCGGCAAGGCCACCGAAGAGAACAAAATTTGCATCACTGGGGTGCGGTGTGAACCCGAGCGCGGTCAGCTCGCGAACGAGCCGGTCGCGTTGCCCGCGGACGGCAGCAACAGTCCCGAGCATCTCATTCGAGTGTGCCAGTGCCCCCAGGGCCGCTGCCTGCGTGATCGCCGACAGGTGGTACGGCAATCGCACGAGTCGCAGCGCATCGATCGCGGCGGGATCGCCCGCCAGGTACCCCACCCGCGCCCCGGCAAACGCGAACGCCTTGCTCATGGTGCGGGACACGAGCAATCGTGGGTACTCGGAAAGCAGCGTCAGCGCACTGGGGGTACCCGCGTCTGCAAACTCTATGTACGCCTCATCCACAACGACCATGCCGCGGGCGGCATCCGCGACAGCTCGCACCGTCTCAAGGTCCAGTCGTGTGCCCGTGGGGTTGTTCGGTCGGCAGAGCAACACAATATCGGGATCGTGTTTGATAATGGCGGCCACCGCCGTCTCGGGGCTGAGTACGTAGTCGATGTCGCGATCGGCAGCAACCCAGGATGTCCCGGTCCCCCGTGCGAGCAGAGAGTACATCGAGTACGTCGGAGCGTAGCCGAGCACCGATCGTCCGGGACCACCGTATGCCTGCAGAACATGCTGCAGTACCTCATTGGATCCGTTCGCGGCCCAGATGTTCTCCGCCGTGAGACCGTGACCCAGGTACCGAGCGAATGCCTCGCGCAGTTGCGTGAACTCGCGGTCAGGGTACCGGTTGAGGGTGAGGGTCGCCGCCGCGATGCGCACCACGATGTCCTGCGCAACCGCTTCCGGCAACGGGTGGGTGTTCTCATTGACGTTGAGCGCAATCGGGAGCGGTGCCTGTGGTGCGCCGTAGGGCACCTGCCCGCGGAGATCGTCGCGGAGGGGGAAATCATCAAGGCGTGGCACGGTTCGATGCTATCGAACCGCTCCGGTGCCCAACACCACCGAACTATAGGTTTGGCGGCAGAGCGATGCGCTGTCCGGGCTGAACCATGGCGCTGTCAAGACCATTGAGGTGCATGATCTCGTCGATCACCTCGCGGGGATCTGACTTCGGGGCAATGTGTTCAGCAATGCTCCAGAGCGTATCGCCGTAGCCAATCGTTGTGTAGTGAAGGGAGGCGACCGAGGCATCAGTCTCTGACAGGGCACCGACAGCCGATGAACTGCCAAGACTCGCCGAACCGACGGCGGGCCCGTCAGCACCGAGGATCAACACAAACACCCACAGCACCAGCGGAACAGCCACGAGTGCGGTCAGCACGAGCCACCCCCGCCGGGTCAACCGGAACCGAGGCTGCGACCGGTGCATTAAAGCCGTCGTACCGTAAACCCGTGATACCCGAACCGTATCGCGGCCCGGATGCTCAAGCTGGGATACGAGTGTCGAACAGGGATCGTGCAGTGTGATGGTGCTCATGCTAATCCTCCTGAGGAACGTTATTCACTGACAAGTCGTGCCCGATCTTCAGCCGAGAGGATCGGATGCCGAGATGCTCTGTGGGTGGTGGGTGGGAATACCTGGTCTTCGACCGAGAGAACCAGAAACGAATCTCTGTTCCGAATATATCTTCGAATGACCGGGAATGCAAGCCACCAAACACCCGCGTGTCGCGGAGAAATTCCTCAACACTCTCGAACATATGTTTGCTTCACCCACCTTTGCCGGATATAGTTTCGACTACAGCGACATTTCACCAAGACCCACTGACATTCGGTTCGTATCGCACAACCGTCGTCGCGGGTCGGGAACGAGAACGATCATCCGTGAGCACTGACAACGAGGCATCCGACGCGCCAGAAGCAACGAGCACCGCGGCACTCAAGACCCGCCGCCGGTCGAACCTCAGCGCGAAGCAGCGCGATATCCTGGAAACCATTCAGCGGGCCGTGGCCGCTCGCGGTTACCCCCCGAGCATGCGCGAAATTGGCGACGCGGTCGGTCTCTCCTCGCTTTCGAGCGTCACCCACCAGCTCAACCAGCTGGAGATTGCGGGATACCTCCGACGTGACCCAAACCGGCCACGAGCGTTAGAAGTGCTCATTGAACTCCCCGATGTAGAACCCACGGTAACCGACGAGGCATCCACACCCGTTGGAGATGCCGCAATGGTACCGCTTGTTGGTCGAATCGCCGCGGGAGTGCCCATTACCGCAGACCAGCAGGTCGAAGAAATTTTCCCACTACCCCGACAACTCGTAGGCAAGGGCGACCTGTTCATGCTCAAAGTGGTGGGTGAGTCGATGATTGAGGCGGCGATCTGTGACGGAGACTGGGTGGTCGTGCGATCACAGCACACGGCAGAAAACGGCGATATTGTCGCGGCCATGCTTGACGGCGAAGCAACCGTCAAGGTGTTTCGGCAGCGTGACGGCAACACGTGGTTACTTCCCCGCAACAGCGCCTTTGAACCGATCCTGGGAAACGAGGCAGATGTGCTCGGTCGAGTCGTCGCCGTTTTGCGCTCGGTTTAGCACCACAGAAACTACTCGCTGAACAAAAACGGCATGGCTCGAGCCGCACCCGAGCCATGCCACCAACAACTACGCCCTGATTTTTGCCCGAACCGCCCTGGTCGCCGTGAGAATGTTCCGCAGCGACGCGACGGTTTCGTCATAACCGCGAGTCTTCAACCCGCAGTCGGGGTTGATCCACAGTCGCGACGCGGGGATGTGCTCAACGGCGCGCTCCAGCATCGTCTGCACTTCCTCGGTGCTCGGCACTCGCGGTGAGTGAATATCATAGACACCCGGGCCGATGCCGTGATCGAAACCAACCCGCTCGAGGTCATCAACAACATCCATCCGGCTGCGGGCAGCCTCAATCGAGGTGACATCCGCGTCGAGATGAGAAATAGCGTCGATAATGACACCGAACTCGGAGTAGCACAGGTGCGTGTGAATCTGCGTCGCAGGGGCTGCACCACCACACGCGAGCCGGAATGATCGCACCGACCATTCCAGGTAGGCGGCCTGATCGGCACGCTTGAGCGGGAGCAGTTCGCGTAGCGCGGGCTCATCCACCTGGATAATCCGGATCCCCGCTGCCTCCAGATCAGCGATCTCGTCCCGCAGCGCGAGCCCCACCTGGCGGGCTGTGTCACCGAGCGGAATATCATCTCGAACAAACGACCACGCAAGGATGGTGACCGGGCCGGTGAGCATGCCCTTCACGTGCTTTGATGTCAGGGTCTGCGCGTAGCGCGACCACTCCACGGTCATTGGCGCGGGGCGCGAGACATCCCCCCACAAAATCGACGGGCGCGTGCAGCGCGAACCATACGACTGCACCCACCCGTTCTCGGTAACAGCAAACCCGTCAAGCAGTTCGGCAAAATACTGCACCATGTCGTTGCGCTCGGGCTCGCCGTGCACAAGCACATCAAGACCAATCTCCTCCTGAAGGTCAACGACACGCTTGATCTCCTCACGCATGAGGGTCTCGTAGTCGGTCTCGCTCAGCTCCCCCCTACCAAGGCGTGCCCGGGCGCGGCGAATGTCAGCGGTCTGCGGGAACGATCCGATGGTCGTCGTGGGCAGCTCCGGCAAACCAAGGGATGCCTGTGCCGCCACCCGTTCCGCATACCTCGCCCGATTCTCGGCGGCTGCCGCAAGGCCGGCCAACCGATCCCGCACGGCAGCGACACGGACACCCGGGGCGGCGGCGCGATCTGCCAGTGCGGCGGACGCGGCATCCAACTCGGCCTGAATCGCACCCCTACTGGAACGGATGCCGCGGGCAAGCGTTGCAACCTGGACGATCTTCTGGTCGGCAAACGCAAGCCAACTTGCCAACCGCGCATCCAGGCGGGGCTCGTCGGTCACATCGTGCGGAACGTGCTGCAACGAGGTTGAGGTAGACACGGACACCCGACCCGAGAGCGATTGCACGGCAGCAACCCTGTCGAACGCGGTACCAAGATCACCGCGCCAAATATTGTGACCGTCGATAACGCCCGCCACAAGGGTTTTTGACGCGAGCGACTCGGCGGTGGCTGAGTCGAGCTGAGAGGGCACGTCACCGCGCACAAGGTCGAGCGAGATCGCCTCCACCGGAGTCGCTGCGAGCGTCGCGAGCGCGTTGCCAAGCGCACCGTACGGTGCAGCGATAAACAGTGCCGGACGGGCATCGAGCGCACCGAGTGCGTCATACGCCAGTGCGGTTGCCGTCCGAATACGATCCTCGGTCTCCCCAAGGCTCTCACTCACGAGCGCAGGTTCGTCAAGCTGCACCCACTGGGCACCGGCATCCGCGAGTTTGGCCAGCAGGGCCGCATACACCGGAATGAGGTCGGCGAGCCGATCAAGCGGGCGGAATCCGGCGGGAGCAGAATCGGATGCCTTCGCGAGCGCAAGGAAGGTCACCGGGCCGACAATGACCGGACGGGTCAGCAGGCCCTGAGCCTGTGCCTCCGCGAACTGCGCGAGGATGCGGTCGGCGTGCAACGAAAACGCGGTATCGGGCGCGATCTCGGGTACGAGGTAGTGGTAGTTGGTGTCGAACCACTTCGTCATTTCGAGTGGGGCATCGTTACCCTCGCCGCGAGCGATCGTGAAATACCCCCGGAGGTCAATACTTCCGGACGCATCCGCGAGTCGCGCAAAACGGGCCGGGATAGCACCGACCGTAATCGCCGCATCCAGCACCTGATCGTAGTAGGAGAACGACTCGGGAATCGCGGAGTCGGTTCGGCCCAGGCCGAGGGTCACAAGCCGCTCACGGGTATCGGATCGCAGCTGCGCGGTGCGCTGCTCGAGCTGCACGGCATCGATTTTGCCCGACCAGAATTCCTCGATGGCGAACTTCAACTCACGGCGGCGACCGATTCGGGGGTAGCCGAGAATCGTGCCGGCAGGGAAAGCGTGTGCGGTCGTCATCGTGTTCCTCATCTGGGGTGTGGGTACGGGGGTCTTGAGCTATGGTACAGAGCTGCAGGTGGTGGCGTGGGTAGGGGCTGCGGGATGGTGGTGGCCGATGCGGGTGGAGGGGAGTCGTCGTGTCAGGTTACCGATGCGAGCGACCCGGCACGCAACCCCAGTCGGGTTATCACATCGAGCACAGCCTCGTGGCGGTTAAAGGTGTAGAGATGGATGCCCGGCGCTCCGCCCGCCAGCACATCGCGCACCAGTTCGGTGGAGAAGGCCACACCGTATTCGGTTTGCCGCGAGGCATCCGGTTCACTCTCAAGCGTACGGGCAAGTTCAACGGGCGGCTCAACCCCGGTCAGTTCCGCAAGCCGAGCCAACCGGGCGGCACTGGTCACGGGCATCACACCGGGCAGGATGGGAATCCTGACTCCTGCTTCCCGAGCCTGCGCCACAAAACCGTGGTAGTCGTCGGCGCGCCAGAACAGCTGTGTGATCGCGAGGGTTGCACCAGCCGACTGCTTGACAAGCAGGGTTTCGATATCTTGTTGCACGGTGCGGGATTTTGCGTGGCCCGTCGGGAAAGCCGCGACCGCCAGTCGATCAAGCTCTCCCCCGTGCGTTGTGCGAATCAGGTGCACAAGCTCTGCAGCACTGGCAAGGTCGCCAAGCGAAAACCCGTTCGGGTGCTCCGCGGGTGGGTCTCCACGCAGCGCAAGAAAGCTGCGGATGCCCGCATCAAGAAACTGCTGCACGAGCTCGGTCGCCTCCGCGCGTGAGCTGCCCACGCACGTCAGATGGGCCATCGGATCGATGCGAGTGTGCTCAAGGATGTATCGAAGCACCGTGAGAGAGCGCTCGCGGGAGGTTCCGCCCGCGCCAAAGGTGACCGAGATGAAATCCGGGTCAGTGTCAGAGAGTCGGTCGATCGTGCGCCCCAGCGCCAGCGCCGCCGCATCCGTACGAGGCGGGAAGAGCTCAAAAGAAATCTTGACCGGGTGCGGGTGTGCACGTGTTGTCGGGCTCGTCGTCGGCGTGGATCCGCTCTCTGACATGCTGCTCCTCGTTCAGTGCACCGTGCGGCGCGGGGTGGCGGTGCCGGTTTCCGCGACCGGCAACAGCCTCGAACGAGGATACTCGGTGTACGGGCACAGACGCGGCACGTATTGCGCCGGGTGACGGTCCACGTGCCACGCTGTCATCTCCTTCCGGCTGACAGTCGAAGGGATATCGCGTGCGCGCTCGGGCGGCGCGCCGGTGATCTAATCGTGAGCTGCTTCGATTCCGCCAGAGCCAACCGAAAGCAGCAGTAGTGATGTTTCGGTTCATTCGGGTTTCGGTGCAGAGTTTCGGTGGAGTCGGCGCCGGCGTGTCGCGGCGGGTGGCGGGCACTATGCGGCGCGATTCTTACCAGTGGCCTTTTCCATGGGTCGCAACGCCAGGGCCGCACACAATGCCGCGATGCTGGCGGCGATTCCGGCCGTTGGGAGCGCCCCGTTCGTTGCGGGGATTATGACGAAGGGCACGGTGACAACGATGGCGCAGGAAACCGTTGCAGCAATGACAGCGCCAACCCGGGTCCACCACCGGTTCACCGTGTTGCATAGGACTCGGTAGGTGAGCGCGCCGACAGAGAAGCTGATTGCTCCGGCCGCAAGGCCCGTGAAAGCTGCCCCGGGAAGTATGAACGCGAGGAAACCCGACCCGTCGTTCCCGATCAAGCTCACGGCAGCGGCAGCGGCGGCTCCAAACCCAGCAGATATGGCGGCACCGGCAAGGCATGTGATATGCGGCATGGCCGTCCGGCCGGTGGTTTCTCCCATGAGCCGCTAGCCCCGGTTCAGGTTGTTGGCGAAGTTTTGCCAGTTGAGCGCGGCTCCCAATCGGTAGTATCCACTGTTTACTGGCCAGGAACTGTTGACGATGTACGCACTCACCACGAGATTCCTCCGCCCGCTGATCGTGCGGAACTCGAAGATGATGTTAGAGCCCAGCCCGTCGATGTGGTTCTTCGTTGCGTTGAACTGAAAACCGAAGTACTCCGTCCCCGAGGTGAACTCGCGCGCGAACCTGCACTCGAAGTTCATCGTGATCGGCCCAGCACTGACCGTGAGCGGCAGCAGCTGACCACTTTGTTAAGTCCATAGTAATAGGTGTACCCCCACGCAGGATCCGCGACGACGGGGAACTCAATCCCCGGCACAGACAGATCGACATGCTGAGTGAGGGCACCGTTGTCCTACGAATAACTCGTCGGGACGGAGTTGCCAGCCGCGTCCACCGCCCAGGGCTTGAACACGGTTCCGAGCACGTCGCCGCCATGCTCAAGGTAGTAGGCTGCCTCGCCTTCGACGAGCCGCGTGTCCTCAATGGCGACATGGCTACCATCCGATGTCTCGGCGACGACGCGCGGAGAGACGTTCTCCAGCACCGCAATGGCATCCTCTATCGACGGAGGCCACTCCTCAGCGTGCAATGCCTGCCCGCCGGAGAACACGAGGACAGCTGCGAGGAGCGTCGCGCCGATGACCTTGAGGTGTTGTGAGCGACCACTAGCCTTCATATGAGTGATTCCTAATTGTTGTTCCCACGGAGGTTGTGTGCGGCGTGGGGTGATGGGTGAGGTGCCCCAGTATCGATACTGGGGTAGAAAAACTCATTCGATTCCAGGAAGTCCTTACATACCCTACGCTTATGGTTCGGAAGTCGGTGCGTGTGGGTAGGTAGCGTCGGATCCGAGTGTTGTGGTGCTCGTTAGCTCCTGTGTTGCCATGCGGTGTAGGGATCAGCGAAGTACGTGTCCATACCCCACTGGACTCTCAGCTCGTAGTGGCGGTACATCTTGAGGTCCCCTTGTCCATGGTCACAGACAACCGCGCGCAAGGAGGCAGAGCACCGAAGATCGTGTTGTGCTGCGATCTGTCACTCAGCGGTCAGAGCGTCTATTTTTCGGGCGATAATGAACCGGCTTACTGGTTCCACCTCGGTCTGAATCCCCTCACCCAACAGACCACCCCGCACTCTTCTCGATCTGAACCCGTTCAACCTAACGACACATGACCGTCATGTACACCCATAGAAACACAACCCTTGACTCAGCGAACACGAACATTACCAAGTGCTGCGCTTCTATCTTGAACACGGGGAACCCGGAACTGCCTGGCGTTCGGTGCTGCTGGTGAGGGGATGCCGGTAGGCCCACTCGGTTTGGAAGGTTCGGGTGAAGCGTTCGATCTTCCCGTTCTGCCACGGACAGTGTGGCTTGATAAACATCTGCGTCGCCCCCTCGTCAACTCCGAACTGCCACCAACCTCATGGCCGGGTACACCTAGCCTGCGGCGGCAAATTCCATGAGTTGGCCCGACTGTTCGAGCGAGACGAGCGCGCGCAAGCGCGTGCCATCCTCGCCGTCAACACGGGTGAGAATTCGCGCCGACTGATACAGCGACGAGATGACATCACCCCGGTCGTACGGTACCAGCAGGTTCACCTCAATCCCCGGGTCAGGCAGCAGTTCGGCGATGACCGCGAGCATCTCTGGCACGCCCTCGCCCGTCTTCGCCGAGACAAATGCAGCCCGCGGTGCAAGCCCGCTGAGCACGAGTCGGTCCTGCTCGGTGACAAGGTCGGCTTTGTTGAAGACAATAAGTTCCGGGATGCCGCGGCCACCGACATCCCCAATAACATCACGCACCGTCGCGATCTGTCCCGCCGGATCGGGGTGGGCGGCATCCACGACATGCACAATAAGTTCGGCGTCGGCGACCTCTTCGAGTGTCGAGCGGAAGGCTTCGACAAGCTGGTGCGGGAGGTTACGAACAAACCCGACGGTGTCCGTGATCGTGTACTCACGGCCGTCCGGAGTGCGGTAGCGGCGCACCGTGGAATCGAGGGTCGCGAACAGTGCATTTTCAACGAGCAGGCCCGCGCCGGTGATCCGGTTGAGCAGGCTCGATTTGCCCGCGTTCGTGTATCCGGCAATGACCACAGACGGAACCTCGTTGCGGCGGCGGTTGGCGCGCTTGGCCTCACGAGCGGGGGCGAATCCAGCGATCTGTTTGCGCAAGCGAGCCATCCGAGTGTGGATGCGTCGGCGATCAAGCTCGATCTTTGTCTCACCCGGCCCGCGCGACCCCATGCCCGCCCCGCCGGAGCCGACCTGGCCACCGGCCTGTCGTGACATCGATTCGCCCCAGCCGCGCAGCCGCGGCAACAGATACTGCAGTTGTGCAAGTTCAACCTGCGCCCGACCCTCACGGCTCTTGGCGTGCTGGCTGAAAATGTCGAGGATAACCGCCGTGCGATCGATGACCTTCACCCTGACGGCATCTTCCAGGGCACGGCGTTGACTCGGTGCGAGCTCAGTGTCTGCGACAACCGTGTCGGCACCGAGATCGACAACAATATCGCGCAGTTCGCTCACTTTCCCTCGCCCGAGGTAGGTGCTGGGGTCGGGGTGCGGTTTTCGCTGCAACACCCCGTCGAGCACCTTCGCACCCGCCGTCTCCGCGAGCGCGGCCAGTTCCCGGAGCGAGTTTTCAGCGTCCGTGAGGCTCCCCCGCGGGTACACGCCGATGAGCACAACGTTCTCCAACCGCAGCTGCCGATACTCAACCTCGGTGACATCCTGCAATTCGGTGGAGAGCCCGGCGACTCGACGGAGCGCGGTGCGCTCCTCGCGGTCAAGCTGGTCACCATCGCGGAATGTGTCGCCGCCGGTGTCGGCGCGCCCACGCAGCGCTTCCGCTGTAGCATCAAGCAGACCAGGGGATGACCCGACCGATCCGATGCGGCCGACCGGCCGTGCCGCACCGAAGCGAGCAACCGCCGCGCGCGCCTTAGCACCACGGAGCACGCGGTCCACCGCGTCGCCTCCCGCGCCGTCCTCGGACTCAGTCATTCTTAGATACTAGCCCGCAGGTCTGCGGCAGCGCAGGGGTGTGCGCCGCCAAACTCCGGTCTGGTATGAGCCCACCCGCGCTCTGGCACACCCGCTCTGCTAATCACGCCGGGCGAGGTAGCCCAGGATTCGCGCCGACAGCTCACTCGGTTCTATCTGTTCCGGCCAGTCAAGCTGGTCGCCGGTCAGGTGTCGAGTGACAACGAACGCCGCGCGTTCGATCGGGGTATCCCCGCCGTGACCTCCCTCATCAAGATGGCCGTGATCGGTCACGACGACAATGAGCCACTCTTCCTCCTCGCGACTCTGGCGGTCGGTCAAAACCGCAACGAGCGAATCAAGGTGCGCGTTGACTCGGCTCAGCGCGGCACCGTATTCGGGTGATCGCGCACCGTGCCCGTGCGCGGCTTCATCTGCCTCACAGAGGTAGATGAAGCTCGCATCGGGACCAATATGGTGGAGCATCCACAGTGACGCCTGCGCAATATCGGCGTCAGCCGTTCGATATCCGTAGGTCTCCCCGTCACGCACAACAACATGGTGAAGTCCGGCCTGCTTTTGCTCGCGGCGTTCGTGGATGACCGGCCCCAGACCGTGCGGGTCAACGAGGGGCGGCCACGCAGCAGCCGCGAACGTTGTTGTTGACTGATCCGCATAGAACGCGCGGCTGAGCAGATCGGGATGCCTCGCAAGCGTGCTGCCGACAAAGCTGTTGTCGGTGATACCGTGCTCGGCAATGGTTGCACCCGTCAGAATTGTTGACCAGCTCGGACCGGACCACGTGGGAGCCGCGATGGTCATGGGGTGGAATCTCCCCGTCTCCGCGAGTTGCACGAGAGTCGGCATCGCACCCTCACCGATGGCGATGTCGTGTCGCAGCCCGTCGATGCCGATGAGACACACTTTCCGCCGCGGCACCGAGGGAGTGTCACTCAGTCCGGGCATCGGGGCGGTCATGCCGCCCCGACCTGTGTGCCATCCGCTACGACACCGAGGAAGCGTGGCAGGTCCTTTACGTCGCACAGGTCAGTGTGCGGGAAGGTGGCGAGGTGCTCGATGGCCTGCGCGCCGGTGCTCACAGCGACGACGTACCGGACGCCAGCATTCATTCCCGAGGCGAGGTCAAGTTCGGTATCACCAGCCGCAAGAACCTCTGCCGGGTCACTGACTCCCGCCCACTCCATGGACCTGTGAATAAGCGCCGGGGACGGGCGACCCGCGTCAACGTCATCCGAGGTGACCATAAAATCGACGGTGTCATTGGCACCGCGCCCCACACTCCACCCGAGAGCGCCGAGGATAATGTCGCAGATCGACCGGCTGAACCCTGTTGTCAGGGCGACGATGATTCCCGCCGATCGAAGCTCCGCAAGCGCAGCTTCTACCCCGGGTAGCGCGACGGGAGGCCGTTCGCTGTAGCTCTGCGTGAGTCGCGCACGGAAGTCTTCGTATATGCCCTCCACCCGGCTGCTCGGGGCAGAACCGGTGAACCGCTGCAAGAAACCGGCGATGGCTTCGCGTTTGTTTGCCCCCAGGGCCGGTCGCAACTGATCTTCCGTGATCGTCTTACCAAGAGCGGATTCGACCGCTGCCTTGAGTGAGCGGTACACAGCACCACCCTCGTCAACGGTGGTGCCTGCAACATCTAGCGTAACGAGTGAAATCATGATTTTCCTTTCGTGTGCGAGTTCCCGGCCATGACCGGCTCGCTGTTCAAGGCGATACATACGTGATCGCCAGGTTCCTTGATGTCCCGCGCACTGTGTTGAACAACAAGCTCGGTGCCGTCATTCAGTCGTACCCGAGTGCGGCGATGAGCACCAAGAAAGCTGCTGGTGAGAACGGTGCCTGCGAGCCCATCCTCGCCAAAGGACAGGTTCTCAGGGCGCACATAGACCTGCGCGGGGCCATCCTCAACCTGAGAAATGAGCGGAAGCTCACGTCCAAAAACCTGCGCCGCGCCTCCGAGTACCTCTCCGACGACCACATTCGATAGTCCCACAAAGTTGGCCACGAACGATGACTGCGGCTGACGGTACAACTCTTCCGGAGTTCCCACCTGTTCAATTCTCCCACTCTGCATAACGGCAACCCGATCAGCAATAGCGAGAGCCTCTTCTTGGTCGTGCGTCACGAAAAACGTGGTAATCCCTAGCTCTGTCTGAAGTCGCCTGATTTCTTCCCGAAGGTTTACTCGAACCTTCGCATCCAGAGCAGAGAGCGGCTCGTCGAGAAGCAGAACCCGCGGCTGGGTAACGAGGGCGCGAGCCAGCGCAACCCGCTGCTGCTGACCACCGCTGAGCTGATGCGCGTATCGCCCAAAGTGGTGATCAAGACCGACAAGATCCAACGCCTGCGCTGCTCGCCGATGGCGCTCAGCCGGTGTGACCTTCCGCATGCGCAGCCCAAACTCCACGTTCTGGCCCGCTGTCAAGTGTGGAAACAACGAATAGGACTGGAAAACGACACCAATGTCACGACGGTTAGTGGGCCGGTCGCTCACATCAGCGCCATCAATGAGAACGGTTCCAGAATCCACTCGCTCCAATCCGGCAAGAGCGCGCAACGCCGTCGTCTTGCCGCAGCCGCTCGGACCGAGCAGGGCAATGAGTTCTCCGGGCTCAGCACGCAGGCTAAAGTCTGCGAGCCCAGCACCGCCACCGAAGTCGCGAACAATGTTGCGCAACTCAACGGTTGATCCCGAACCACGGTCGTGCTGAGTGTGAGTGTCCGATCGAACAACGGCGGGTGGGGAGAGTGTCACCATCATGGTCAACCTTTCGAGGAGCCTGAGCGACGACCTGAGAGCAGCCGGTCAACCAGGAACAGCAGGAGGAATGCGAGCGCAAGCGCGAGCAGCGCAAAGATGACTGCCGCAAATGGGTTGGCCTGCGACACCAAAAGTATCGATGTTTGCAGGTTGATCCGGCTCAAAAGTGATGCAATAGTGAACTCACCGAAGACAACAGCCGCGGTAAGCCCGATCGCAGCCAGAATCCCGCGCCGAAGATTAGGAACGAGCACTCGCATGAATACACTCCACCATCCCGCACCGAGCGACCGGGCGGTCTCACTCAACACAACCGTGTCAATTGAATTAAGACTGCTCTGGATGGCTCGGTAGGCATACGGTAACGCCGTAATTCCGTAGGCAAAGGCAAGCGTCCACGAACCGGATCCGAAGATCCGGCTCACACTCGAATAAACCGGGGCAAGTCCGACAACCATGACAATTGCCGGGATCATAAGCGGCAGTAAACACATTGCCTCTAGCACCCGTCGCAACCGGGGGAAATTCAACTCCACAACAACCATTGTTGGAAGCAACAAAACAAGAATAAGAAGAATGGTTACAATGGCCAAAACAATGGAGTTATTGAGACCGTCGTATAACCGTTCTTGTCGCGCTGATGTACCGGCGGCAACGCTCACCCACCGATCAAGGCTGTAACTGCCAGCCTTTGCGGTGCGGATCGTAAATTCCACCATGGACAGGATCGGTACCAAGAAAAAGATGCTAAATATGATCCAGATAACGGTGCGAGCAACCGGGCCTGGGCCAAAACGTGGGACGCTTCCCACCCGCACCCTCATCGTTGCCACCTGGCTGTCCGGGATGTCAGCACCGAATATCCGAGCATGACGATGATCATGACGACAAGCATTCCGAGAGCCATAGCACCGGCGAGGTTCGCTCGCCCCAGGACGGTCTCACTCACCATTGCCTGTCGAATTTGCAGCGCAACAATGGGATTAGCCTGACCCACCAGTGCGGCGGCGGTGGCAAACGAGGAGAATGCGTTGGCAAACAGCAGCAACAGGCCTCCCAGAAACGAGGGCATAAGGATCGGGCCCCCCAGGCGCAGCCAATACGTCCACCGGCCACCGCCCAGTGTGGCATTAGCCTCAAACCACTGCGGCTTGAGCCCGTCCAAAGCGGGTAAGAAGGTGATGACCATGAGTGGAATCTGAAAGTACAGGTACGGCAACATGAGTCCCGTGATCGTGTAGAGCCAGGCACCGTGTTCGTAGAGGTTGATGCTGAAGTTTTGACGCAGAGTAACGGTAATCAGGCCCTGTGCTCCAACGGTAGCAATAAACGCAAACGCGAGCATGACTCCACCAAACTGTGCGAGTACACTGCAGGCAGAATTCACCAGTGACCGGATCACTCCCCCCGGGCGGGAACCGATCAGGGCAAAACACAGAATCGCGCCAGACACTGCTCCGACGAGCGCTGTGACACCAGACAGCACGAGCGATCCCCCGAAGGCACGCAGGATGGTCGGTTCTGCAAGACCCGTCAGATTGTTCCAGGTGAATTCACCGGAGTCATCGAAGAACCCCGTTCCCACAGCCACAACCGTCGGGATCGCAAGGAACAGGAGAACATAGGCGGCGAACGGCGTGAGACCCAGGGCGTACGGCAGTTTTGCCCAACGCTCGCGCAGAAGGCGACGATGACCATCGCCTTCTGCGCGTTGGGCCGTTACCGTTGGCGCAAACTCCGTGGTGGCAGAAATGTTCGTCACTATCCGACTGCGTTTGCCCACATAGAGTTCAGCAGCGTGCCAGCGTCTGCCGCCTGCGTGCCGGTGAACGTGGAGGTCGAGCTGAGCTTTCCGGGGTAGCTGCCCTTGTCGAGCGTGCCAGCCTTGTCCATTGCCTCAACACGGACCGGGTAGGCACCGCCCTTGAGCCACGCGTTCTGGGCAGCGTCGGTGTACAGGTACTCTTCCCAGAGACGAACGGCTGCCGGGTGGGGGGCATCCTTGTTGATTGCCTGGTAGTAGAAGCCGACATACGCCGGACCGGGCAGAACAACGTATTTCCAGTTCACACCACCACTCTTAATGACTTCTGATTCCGAATAGCTCTTCTGGTTGAACGACCAGTCAAACAAAACGGGAGCCTCGCCGGAGGCAATCGTGTTGGCCTTACCGTCGGCGGCGTTCCAGTTTCCGGCTGCTTTGAGCTGCTTGAACCAGTTAATTCCCGGCGTGATGTCGGCGAGTGTGCCACCGTTTTGCAGTGCTGCGTACGCGACGGCACCCGCACCGGCAGCTGCCTGGGTCGGGTTACCGTTGATCGCAACAGCCCCTTTGAACGCCGGTGTGAGCAAATCAGAAAAAGCTGTGGGTGGTGTTTTTATCTTATTCGCGTCATACCCAACGGCCATAACACCGTAGTATCCAACTTTCCACAGACCTGTGCTTTCTTTCTGATCAGCAGGAATATCGGCCCAGCCGGTCGGCTTGTAGGGCGCGAAGTGATCGGTGTTTGCCATCGTCACCGAGGCACCAATATCAAAGGTGTCAGGCGCTGTGTCCTGACCCTTAAGGTTTTTGGCTGCGTCAATCTCTTCCTGGCTACTCGCGTTGTCCTGCGTCGAGTTAATCTTGATTCCATATTTTGCTGTGAAGCCATCAAAAATTTCCTGGTAGTTTGCCCAATCACCGGGGGTTGCAATGATGTTGAGAGCTCCCTCTTTTTTCGCCGCAGCGATCAAGCCGTCCATGCCACCAAAATCTGCGACGGACGTTGCTGTTTTTGCGTCAACCGAAGAATTGGAACTGGATGCGTTGGACTGGCTCGAGCAAGCTGCAAGGGCCAATACGAGTGCTGCGGTCGCCCCCAAGAAACCGATAGCACGGGTGGGTGATGTGGTCACATTTCCTCCTGTAGCGGCAAACCGGATGTTTTGGCCCTCCGAGCGCCGGAGGGCACGACGGCTAATCCATCCGTGCCGCCTCCGACGGTACCCAGCCCACGTATCTAACTAGCGACCCACTGGTTGCGCGCAGGTTAACGGTTCGTGGCACCTCCCTCAACGAACGCCCGATGTTTGCCGTACTCGCGTGCCTACTGTGCCCTCTATACCCCGCACCCCGCGCGGTCATCCCGCTCGTGTGCACTGTGAATCAGCGACCAGCGCATACCGCGTTACCGTTGAAGCATGGGCACTGACCACTATTTCTCGGCAATCCCGCGCAGCGATGCCGCACTGCGGGGCATCCGAGTACACCTGGCCGACCGCGATGTGGAGCTCGTAACGAGCGCAGGAGTGTTCAGCAGCGACCGACTCGATCACGGCACACGCATCCTGCTTGAGAGCGTGCCGCCCCCGCCGGTGACGGGCAATCTGCTCGATCTCGGTTGCGGATGGGGTCCGATCGCACTGAGCCTCGCGATGAGGTCCCCGGATGCCACGGTGTGGGCCATTGACACCAACGAACGTGCACTCGAGCTTACCCGTCGCAACGCAGCGCGACTCGAACTCGCAAACGTGCGCGCGGCCCGACCCGAGGACGTGCCCGATGACATCCGCTTCGCAACCATCTGGTCGAACCCCCCGATCCGAGTGGGGAAGATCGAACTGCACGGGATGCTCCGCCGCTGGCTACCACGACTACTCAGCCACTCCGGCGCCGACGCTGGCGCTGACACTGTCACCACCGGCTCGTCCGCGTGGTTCGTCGTGGCAAAACAGCTGGGTGCGGACTCTCTTCAGCGCTGGCTGACAGAAGACCTCGGGCTAACCGTGAGCCGACCCAGACAGAACAAAGGGTACCGAATACTGCGGGTCGTGGGCCCTGCCGTGCCGTGTTCCTCACCGAGCCCTACGCCGAGCGCATGAACACGCTCTGCGCCCGCGATCGTTCCGATGCCAAGCTGTACCAGAAGCGCTCGGTCGGAGTCCACAGTCTGCGCCCGCGAACGTTCCGATTGATCCGTTTCAGGATAGCCGCGGCCACACGTTCCGCAGTCTGCGCCCGCGAACGTTCCGATACTGAACACGGCACAGACCTCCGGCTCCTGGGCTGCCGAGACGGCGACAGGGGGTGATCTGAGCGCTCACATGCAGCCTATCGATTGTGTGGGTGTTGAGCGATACGCAGAACGATTTGGGGCTCAGAATCAGCCCTGGGTATGTATCTGGGTTCGCACAATCCGGGAGCTCGACACTCTCTGCTTGGGAGCGCCTAACTCCAGCCCGGGACATCGTGAGGGTCGTGCACCCACCGGGAAGAGAACTACCCGGTGATAAAAAAGGAAACACGCCGTGCGGATCGTGCACTCGCCTTCGAAAGCTCATACCCCTCACAGCAGCAATAGAGCATTAACCGTTGAGATATTAGCTAATTGTGCACCCGGGCAAGAAGGGTTAACGCCCGGGTTTTATCACGGATAATAAACAGGCAGATGCGATCGATTTTGACGGCCTCAAAAATATCCGGGTTGTTTATGAGTGCTCGTACAAACTCGGGTGAAGGTGGAACACTATCGGTTGGGCCCAAGCCAATTATAATTCCGACAAGCGATGCATCCTGCAGTGATGAGGTGATACGTGATCCAAGGTACGGAACAAACTCCCATCCGGCAAGCCCCTCCACGTAAATTAGGCCCTTCGACAGGCCCGCATCGGCCAATCTTGCGCTAACAAGGGCGGCCCCCGCTGGTCGCTCATTCCACACCCGCACAGACGCCGTTATGCCGCTGATCAACGAAAATAATATGACCGCAACAAGCGTCAATGTCTGAATAGATTTTCGTCTTCTGTTCACGAGTGTGGTGGCACCGTTTCGCCCGGTGAGAAGCACGGACACACCAACACCCGCCAGAGCACACAGTAGCCACACCCAGGCGTAGTAATAGTGCGGCAGGGCCACACGAGATATCACAAGATAGAACACCACCAGCAGACCCAAAGCCACGGCGAGATATGCGGTGAGAACGCGGTACCTCGACAGGAGTGAAACGGTGGTGAGTCCTCCGACGACAATAAGTGCAATAGCACCCATCCCCGCAGCAAGAAACCACAGATTTGCCCACCACGGTGGATAACGAGTGACCATCCCGGCAATCGAGACAAGGTGCCCGTTTCCATTGTGCGCTGACTGATAATCCACCATGTAGGTAAGTGCCGATTGAATGTCCATCGGTGCGTACAGGGCAACTGCAGCAGCACACCCAATAATCATGAACAACACGGCAGCACACACCGATTTTTTCCACGGGCGCCGGATGACCATTAACAGAATAAACACCGGAATCATGACGATTGCGGTCACCTTAGATGTCACCGATAGTGCGAATAAAAGACCTGCCGCTGCTGCGTACCAGAGACTTCCTGTTCGCCACCACCGCCATGCGGATGCCATCGCAGCAACCACAAAGAGAACCATGAATGGTTCCAGAAGAGTAATCCTGTCCAGCCGGACATTACCGTAGAAACCGTGCGGCAGTATCAACCAGAACCCGGCAGCAGTAATGGCTCCTGCCCACCCTATCTCCCTCCTCAGCCAGAACCACAGGATGACTCCGACGGAGTACGCCGCCAAAGCGGTCAGCACCCGACCGGCAATCTGCCCCTCGCCCAAGAGTAATTGGGCTATTCCCAGTAGGAATTTCACCGTGGGCGGGTGCTCACGGTTGTAGGAAAAATCACCGCGGATATACTCAAGACCAGCCTTCAGATAGACAGGCTCGTCCGGGCCGATATTTGCTGCGGCAAGATTCCAAAAACACTGGTAAGCCCCCCAGGTGAAAACACACAACACGAGAACAAGTTGCGCCGCGTTCACTTGCCCCAACAGTTCGCGTGCACGAACGGGCACACGAGTGTGCGCAGCATCCGGGGATGGTAACTCCAAGAGCTCGCGCGTACCGACGGGCACAGAGGCAGACGCAACACCCGAGGCCGGTGACTCCAACAGCTCGCGCGTACCGACGGGCACAGAGGCAGACGCAACACCCGAGGCCGGTGACTCCAACAGCTCGCGCGTACCGACGGGCAAACGAGTTTCGACATGTGCCACCGATATGCTCCACTCGACAGGGCTGAACTGTGCACCCAATTAGGAATGACCGCACGCACCTCTGTCCGGGTGGCCGGGCCGCTTACGACCTTAACCACGTCACCTTGCGGCAATCTAGAAGCCACCTTGCGACAATCTAGAAAGACAGTGTCTAAACGCTAGAAAGAAGATGTTTTAACGCCTACAACCCCGTTAAATGCCCACAACCCCGTCGAACACGAGTTCCGCCGGGCCACGCAACGACACGTGCTCGCCATCGACTTCGGACCACATTCGTACGCCGAGCACTCCGCCGGGAACCTGCACTTTCCAGATCCTGGGGGCAGCGATACCAGCCCAGGTCCGCACCGCGAGCGCCGCGGCGGCAGCACCGGTGCCGCACGAGAGAGTTTCTCCTGATCCACGTTCGTGCACCCGCATCCGAATTCGCCCGTACCCCGAGTCGACGAGCGGCTCTGCAGGGACGACGAACTCGATGTTCGCGCCATCCGGCGCCTCTGGATCGAGGATCGGCACCCGAGTCAGATCGACCCCCGCCAGTTCCTCCTCATCGGCGAGCGCAACGACAACGTGCGGGTTGCCGAGATTCAACGCGAGGCCAGGTCGGGCAACCGGCAGACCTCGCGCTCGCACGAGTGGCTCACCGTCATTCAGCCGCCACACGCCCAGATCGACCTCGAACCCAGCCTCGTGCACCGTCACCCGGCGGACGCCGACACGGGTGCCGATTGCCACGACATCCCCCACACCCGCAGTCAACAGGCCCTGTTCTAACAGGTATCGCAGATAGACACGGATGCCGTTGCCGCACATTTCCGCGACACTACCGTCGGCGTTGCGGTAGTCCATGAACCACTCCGCCGAGGCATCCTCGGCCAGCACCGCCGCACCCGCATCGAGACGCGACGAACGGATGGCCCGGATGACCCCGTCTGCTCCCACACCAAACTGTCGATCGCAGATTGCGGCGATGGCCTCTGCCGAGAGATTGAAAGCCCCTTCGGGGTCAGAATAGACAATAAAATCATTCCCGGTTCCCTGGCCCTTGGTGAAGCGCAGTTCCCGGGACATTCACCCAGTTTAGGCGGAAACACCGTGGTACAAACGCTCCCCGTGGCACGACCCTCGCACAGGGTTCGGAACGGACGGGGCTGGCACGAACCTCGCACAGGATTCGGAGCGGACGGGGCTGGCACGACCCTCGCACAGGGTTCGGAGCGGACGGGGCTGGCGCGCTTAGTTCCGGGCGGTCGGATCAGTGCCGTGTGTCAGGCTGTCCCAGTCGCTGATTGCGTCACTGGATGATTCGTGGCTCCCGTCGAATCCGGTGACCCCCTCACTAGCTTCGATCAGAACCGCAGCATCACCCGACCGGCCTGCCCCGACGGGCCACGTCGAGCCGGCGGATTCCTCGATCTCATCCGGTCCGTCCACCGGGGCTATCCTCACCGGACTATAGCGCCGTGAGCTACTGGGCCACCTTCCTCCGGTGATCAACACCACGACTCCCGCGGCCAGAAGCAACACTCCACCGATGAACGACACGATCGGCCACCCGGTCTGGGTGAGCGATCCGACGAGCGCGGCAGTCGAGGCATCCCCGGCCACCCCGGTCGCCTTCGTCACCGCCGAAGAGACCGCGGTCACCGGGTTGCTGAGGGTCGTTGCCGCAGCGAGGAGCACGCAGCCACCGAGCAGCACGGCAAGCACACCGAGCACCATTCGGATGCCCGGACCGGCCAGTGCCAGTGCCGCCACGAGTGCGAGCGCGGCGAGCGCAAAGGCAGCGAGCGCGGGCGAGGCAATATCTCCGGAAATCGAAAGCGGTGCACCGGTAGCACCCGACCCTGGCGCAAGAACGAGTTGGTACCAGCTTTGACTCCATGCGAGCAACACCAACAGTGCCGCCACAAGGCAACCGGAAAGGGTCACAAATCTGAGCCGAGCACCGGTCACTGCAGCCCCCACAACACCACAAACACACAGCACACACCAATCACCGCAACCTCCGCAGAGCATTGGCGATGGCGACCGCACGCAGCGGTGCCGCCGCCTTGTCCCGGGATTCCTCATACTCGGTCTCCGGATCAGAATCGGCAACCAGTCCCGCACCCGCCTGCACACGGGCGACCCCGTCCGCAATGACGGCCGTACGGATCGCGATCGCAAGGTCAGCGTCGCCATCGAATCCGAAGTAGCCGACAACACCGCCGTACACACCGCGCTGCGTCGGTTCCAGATCGTCGATGATCTCCAGTGCCCGAGGCTTGGGGGCCCCCGACAGCGTGCCCGCCGGGAAGCTCGCGCGGAGCACATCAATCGCACTGCGCCCAGCGGTGAGGTTACCCTCCACCGAAGACACGAGATGCATAATGTGGCTGTATCGCTCCACCCGCATGAACTCCGTCACCTCCACCGACCCGGCCTCACACACCCGGGAGAGATCATTGCGGCTCAGGTCCACGAGCATGAGGTGCTCAGACTGTTCTTTCGCATCGTTCGCGAGCTCAGCCTCAAGCTCCGCGTCAGCCTCGGGGGTGTCGCCACGGGGTTTTGACCCCGCGATCGGGTGGGTGTACACCCGCCCCGACTGTACTTTCACGAGCGCTTCGGGCGATGACCCGACAATCCAGAATGGCCGGTGCGCGACATCCTCAAGGTGAAAGTAGTACATGTACGGGCTGGGGTTGAGGTTGCGCAGCACCCGATACACCTCGAGTGGATGCGCCGTGACATCATGCTCAAACCGCTGCGAGATAACGACCTGGAAGATATCCCCGGCCACAATGTGCTCTTTCGAGCGCACGACCGCGGTGAGAAAGTCATGTTTTGCGGTGAGGTGACGGGGCGTGGATGGCGCGGCAAAATCCACCTCGGCCAACCACGCTTCAGCGGGTTGAGCGAGCAAACGCTGCATTCGATCGAGGCGCTCTTGCGCTGCGAGCCAGAGCGCCTCGGCGTCAACAGTATCGGTGTTGAGCATGACTGCCACAAGCTGCACGGTTCCCGTGCGGTGATCAACCACAACAAGATCCGCGACGAACGCCAACGCCTGCCCGGGAATATCGAAATCGCACGGGGGGCGATTCGGAAGATGCTCAAGCTGCCGCACAGCCTCCCAGCCAATGAATCCCACGAGCCCACCGGACAGCGGCGGGCCGTCCGGGACACTCGCTGTCTGCCACCGCTGGTACAGCGCATCAACGGCCGCGAGCGGGGCGAGCGCCGAGACATCCGTGCCAAATGCCCGCTGCGCCGACAGCCCATAATCGAGCCACTCGACCTCATCACCGCGCTGCGTGAGCACCCCATAGCTGGCGACACCAACAAACGAGTAGCGTGACCACATGCCCCCCTGTTCAGCCGATTCCAGCAAAAACGAACCGGGTTGATCGGCCGCGAGTTTCCGGTAGATACCAACCGGCGATTCGCCGTCGGCAAAGCACTCGCGCACGACCGGCACCACTCGACGACCGACCAGGTGTGCGAGAAAGTCTTCACGAGTTGTGGATGCCACGGGCTGCTCCCTTCTCTGTGCGCTGACCGAGCCCGGCGGAGCGAACAAACCCGGCCTCGACCGCGGTGTCACAAGGCACATCGACATCGCTCGACCCCGCAACACCACGAACACCCTCACCCGATGCCGCGGATGCCGCGTCGGCAACGACGGTCAACTCGTCGCCGTCGAAGCACGTGCGCGTGCCGGTATGACAGGCCACACCCACCTGTACCACTCGAACCAACAGCGTGTCACCGTCGCAGTCGAGCGCTGCCGAACGCACCCACTGGGCGTTGCCCGTTGTGTCACCCTTGCGCCAATACTGCTGACGCGAGCGGGACCAGAACGTCACTCGCCCCTGTGTGAGGGTGCGCCGCATCGCCTCACGGTCCATCCAGCCGAGCATGAGCACCTCGCCCGTATCGTGCTGCTGGATGACCGCGGGCAACAGCCCGTCGGCGTTAAAGCGGGCGCGATCAAGTGCGGCTGCGACATCCGCATCGGTCTTGTCAGATACCCCGCCGGGTGCCACCGTGCTCCGCACCGCGACATCCTGGGCCGTCTCGTTTTGCGCACTCACCGCACCACCACGCCCTCCGCCGCGAGTGCGGCCTTCACCTCACGAATGGTCAACTCACCGTTGTGAAACACGGATGCCGCGAGCACCGCGTCGGCACCCGCCGCGACGACCGGGGCAAAGTCGGCAAGCGCCCCCGCACCCCCAGAGGCAATAATCGGGACAGTTGACAGCTCGTGCATGAGCGAGGTGAGCTCAAGGTCATACCCGGCCTTCGTGCCGTCGGCATCAATTGAGTTAACCAGCAACTCCCCCGCGCCACGCTCAATCGCCTCGCGTGCCCAGGCGAGCGCGTCAAGCTGTGTCTCGGTGCGCCCACCGTGGGTCGTGACGGCAAACCCCGACGGTGTGTGCGACGCTCGCTTCACATCGAGCGAGAGCACAAGCACCTGCGCACCAAACCGGTCAGCTATCTCGCTGAGTAACCCCGGACGCACAATCGCGGCGCTGTTGACTCCCACCTTGTCGGCACCGTGACCGAGCAACCGGGCCACATCCTCGGGCGAGCGGATGCCACCGCCCACCGTGAGCGGAATAAACACCTGCTCAGCGACCCGCTGCACCATGTCGTACGTCGTCGACCGGTCATCCACGGTCGCCGTGACATCGAGAAACGTAAGCTCGTCGGCACCCTGTGTGCCGTACTGTTCGGCACGCTCCACGGGGTCACCGGCATCACGCAGTTTGCGAAAATTAACGCCCTTGACCACCCGGCCCCGATCAACATCTAGGCACGGAATAATACGGACAGTGAGGGGCATCCGGTCGCTCACAGCCTGGCGGCGTGGATTTGACTCACGAGGATGGCACGGGCACCGAGCGCGTACAGTTGGTCCATGACCTGGTTCATGGTGTCAGCACGAATCATAACTCGCACCGCAACCCACTCCGGATCGTGCAGCGGTGACACCGTTGGTGACTCGAACCCGGGGGCAACAAGAGTTGCTCGTTCAAGGTCTGTGACGGGAATATCGTAATCGAGCATCACCCACTGCCGAGCCACGAGCACACCCTGCAAGCGGCGCAGGAGCGTATCAATGCCGGGCCGGTTCGCGTTCTCGGCGACCGGCCCGATGATCACCGCCTCAGACTCGAGGATGACCGGACCAAAAATCTCCAGCCCCGCCTGACGCAGCGTCGCACCGGTCGACACGACATCAGCGACCGCATCGGCAACTCCGAGCCGCACGGCAGACTCGACCGCACCGTCAAGGCGCACGAGGTGCACGGTCACACCGTGGGCCGCAAGAAACGTGCGCACCAGCCCGGGATAGCTCGTGGCCACGCGCGCGCCGTCGAGGTCGGAGAGAGTTGCAAATACCCCGGTCGGTGCCGCAAACCGGAACGTTGACTGCCCGAACCCGAGCGGTTCGATCTCAACGGCTCTCGCCCCCGAATCCAACAGCAAATCCCGCCCGGTGATGCCGACATCAAGCACCCCTGATCCAACATAGGTTGCGATATCCCGCGGCCGCAGATAGAAGAACTCCACCCCGTTGCGGCTGTCCGCGACAATGAGATCGCGCGGATCACGGCGCCCGTGGTACCCCGCCTCGCTGAGCATTTGCGCGGCGGTATCGGCAAGCGATCCCTTGTTCGGCACGGCTATTCGGAGCATAAGGCGGCTTTCGAGTTTGTCAGGGGCGGATGTCAGGCCAGTATCGACTCAGAGATGTCGGTAAACATCTTCAATGGTGAGCCCCTGTGCGAGCATGAGCACCTGCAGGTGGTAAAGCAGCTGCGAAATTTCCTCAGCGGTTTTTTCATCGCCCTCGTATTCGGCCGCCATCCACACCTCGGCCGCTTCCTCCACGATCTTCTTGCCGATCGCGTGCACACCAGCATCGAGCGCCCGCACAGTGCCAGAACCCTCGGGGCGACGGCGAGCGATCTCGCTCAACTCAGCAAAAAGCCCGTCAAAAGTCTTCACCCGTCAAGATTACCGGTGCGAATGACCCGCCGCCGCATCCCGCAGTGCCGCAATCTGCTCGGCCGGGACATCCGCACCAAAAACGGCGGATCCAGCGACAAAGGTGTCAGCACCGGCCTCGGCGGCGATGCCGATGGTGTCGAGCGACACGCCCCCGTCAACCTGCAGCCACACGTCGAGTCCGCGCACGTGCACAGCCCTAGCGAGAGTGCGGAGCTTGCCCATCATTTCGGGCATGAAGGACTGCCCCCCAAATCCTGGTTCGACCGTCATGACCAGGACCTGATCGAAGTTCGGCAGCAACTCAAGGTAGGGCGTGACATCCGTGCCCGGTTTCAGTGCGATGCCCGCACGGGAACCAATCTCACGCAGGCGGCGGGCAATACCAACCGGATCAGCCGCCGCTTCGGCGTGGAAGGTGACCGAGTACGCGCCCGCCTCGGCATAACCGGGAGCCCACCGGTCGGCATCGTCGATCATGAGGTGCACGTCAAGCGGAATGGGGCTGACCTGCTGCAAGCGCTGCACCATCGGCAGTCCAAACGTAAGGTTCGGCACAAAATGGTTATCCATGACGTCAACGTGCACGAGGTCGGCGCTCGCGATCCGCCCCAACTCACGCTCAAAGTTCGCGAAGTCAGCCGACAGGATGCTCGGGTTGATTCGCGAGGGCATGGGGAAAGCCTATCTGGGCGGGTTGTGTTTCGACGAAGTAAGTGTTGGGTACCATCGAACGCGAAACGGGAACGAGAACGAGAACGAGACGTATCGTCCGTATCCGGACTAATTCGGTCGCGTGCTGGTGTGGCGACACCGGTAGTGCCCGACAGAACGGACTGAATTTCGTTCTTGGAAGCGGACATCAAGCTCGCGCCAACCACGAGTGTTCACACAGGATCAGATGGTGTCCTGGGTGATAGGCAGGTGACGGGCCGGATGGACACCGCAGAGTTTGGAGGTGGGTGTCGAAAACGTGCTGTGAACTCGCATTGGTTTCGCGTTGTTTCGTGGGGACGGGATGCTCAATCAGGTGCTTGAATGCGGCCTCGAGAGTGTCGGATATGAGCTACTATATAGTTCGTTCCCTGGTTACTCATTAGGAGATTTAAGGTGCTTCGACGGGTCAATAACGTGAAACTCACCCACCAACCCGGGGTGTTCCGCACTAAGGGCTGGGTCACACTGGCAATCGGTAGACAGGTCTATCGTCTCTGGAAGGTACGCGGTGAGGAGTTCGACCAATTGGTCGCCCAAACGGAGCGATTTCCTTGGAGGGTTGCACAGGTGGAGGAGCGTGCCTATTGGCTTTTCAGAGGGCAGTGGCACTGGGACAACGATGGGTTACACCCGGAAGATGTTTATGCACTACTGGTCGTGAAACACCAGAGAAATGAAGCTACGTTAAACCGCGCAAAATCGATAGTCGCCATGGAGCAAAGCCCCCGCTCAACTGTGCGGCGGGCAATCTCCTCTGAAGTCAAACAATTCGTGTGGACACGAGACCGGGGACGCTGTCGCCAGTGTGGCACTAATACTGAACTCCAGTACGACCATGTGATTCCAGTAGCATACGGTGGTGCTACGACAGCTGAAAATCTCCAGATTTTGTGTGGCCCCTGTAACCGACGTAAGGGCGCATCAGTTGTTTAATTGTGAAACTCATACCCCCTTCCCCAGGCCACATGTCAACAACCTCCGACAGTTTTAGAGCGCGCCACGATCCGGCGAGTTGGGACGCTGAGTCCACGCCACCAGGCGGAAGCATCCATCTCGATACGTCCTTCGGGTTGCACGCGCAGTAACACGAGCGGAACAGTCGCCGTGCCGATAACAAGCCGACGATTGCGAAGAGCAAATTCGCCGGGGGCCAGCGGTGCAGACGGTGCTGTGGCACAGATTCCCGGAACAACAGGCGGTGGGGCCGTGAGGGAGCCCGGAGCAGCGGGCAGCGCCGTGGCATCCGAAGCATCTGCAGTGTCCAACGCCAGGGCACGGATCTTCAATCGCACACCATCGACCGTCGTCCAGGCACCGGGTTCGGGAGTGACCCCGCGAAAGCGGGCGAGGATGGTGGGGGCCGGGTGCGTCCAGTCGAGGCGAGCATCGTCGAGGGTAAGTTTGGGCGCGAAGGTCGGCTCACCAACCTGCGGAGCGGTGTGGGCGGTGCCCGCGCGTATCGAGGTGACCACGTCGCTAAGAAGACTGGCACCCGATCGAGCGAGGGCATCCACAACATCACCGGCGGTCTCGTGGTCGGCAGGTGCGTGGGGCTGTGAGGCATACAGGTCTCCGGCGTCCAGTTGCGACACGAGCCGAAAAACGGATGCCCCGACCCCGCACCCACCGGCAATAAGCGAGTGCTGCACCGGTGCGGCCCCACGCCACGCGGGCAGCAGTGAAAAGTGCAGGTTGATCCACCCGTGCCTCGGCACCGTCAGCAGGGGGTCGCGAACCAGGCCACCGTAGGCCACAATAACTCCGAGGTCGGGGCGGTGTGTCGCGATGAGGGTGGTGGTCTCCGCATCGAGACGGGCGGCACGGACAACTCTGAGCCCGAGTTTCTCGGCCGCCTCTGCCACGGGCGAGGGAGTGAGGATGCGACGGCGTCCGAGCGGGGCATCCGGGCGGGTAATAACCGCAACAATCTCGAAGCCGAGGCCGTGCAGGCGCTGGAGGCTCGGCACCGCGGCGGCGGGGGTTCCAGCAAAGACGAGGCGCACAGTCCATTGTCGCCGATCATTGTCACTAACGCTGTCACTGATCGCTGCCGTTGAGGTTGCCACTGATCGTTGTGGTGGTGGATTCAGTCATCCGATCACCGAGCCGCACCAATAAGTCGCCGTCGCCTCCGCGTTGATGACCACACTCATCACCGGGAATGCGACCTGACATCTTCAGCGGGTCGGACACCTCGTCGTCTCACAGCGCGGTCAGGTCATCGAAACAAACCCGCAGCTTCGGTAGTGGTGACGGCGATCGTCCCGCAACAGGACGTCGACGTGCGGTGGCGAGGCGAATTTTCTCGGCGCGCAGGGCACGAGCGACGCTCGCTCCCTGCGCATAGTCAAAGCGCAGGATGACCCGGCTGAGTTCCTGCTCAACCGGTATCGTTGCGAGCGCGTCGACCTCCGGTACTTCCGCCTGCACGGCGGCGATGACCGCAGCGAGCGTTGATGGCGGTGCCGTCAACGTCGCAACCCGTACGGCGGGAGGGAAGCGGAGCTCACGGCGAGCCGCGAACTCCGCCGATGTCCACCGGGACTGCCGCCACCCGGCCAACGCCGAGGCGAGTTGTCCGCCGACGCCGACGAGAAACACCGGTGCCTGTGGTGCAGCGAGCGCGGCAGCGTTCGACCACCACCGCAGGCAGTCTTCTGCAACACGGAGGGATTCGCGCAGCAGCATCCGGTCACCGTCCAGGAGCAGGATCGCCCGGTATCCGCCCTCAGCAACCGGTTCGGCGCCTCGGGTCGCGATAACAAGAGCGGGTTTTGCGGGGACAGTGAGAACCGAATGCTCGCCGTCGGCGAGAACGATGAGGGTGCGGGGAAATGCCCGGCCGAGTTCCTCGGCCGTGCGGGTCGCTCCAATCGTCGCGGCTCGGAGCTGTGTGCTGTCACACTCGGGGCAGCACCACGACCGTGACAGCGGTCCGCACAGGGGACAGTGCGGACCCGTTCCACGCAAACCCGTTCCACGCGAACCTGTTCCACCGTGCGGCGACGGCCCACTTTTTCCCGGGCCGGGCCGGGGCAGCTGAATACCTGTTCCACCGTGCGGCGGCTCGGCCAGAACGGGGGTGCTCACACGGTGGCGGGCCGGGCCCCGGGTCATCCCTTCGCGAACGCTCGAGGCAGCAGCCCCAACAGGTTCCGGTCTGCTGCGGGGGGTCATGAGGGCACTGTGGCAGGTGCTACAGCGTGCTACCTGTCGACATCCGCCGCAGACGTAGAGGAGCGTATGGCCGGGCCGGGCAACCTGCACGAGCACGGGCCCTTCCTTCACGGCGTCTTGCGCGTGCCGCCAGGCCAGCGATGGGATACGGGCGGAGCCGGGTTCCGGTGTCTCCTGGTTCTCGGTCACAATGACCCGCGGATGCAGCGGCCGGATCGGGGGAACGCGGTGAACCCAGCCAATCTCACACAGACGCTCCAGCTCAACGCTGCCGCTGTGGTTGAGAAATATCAGGGCGGCACCGGATTGTTCCTGTCGGATGAGGGCGGCGTCACGCGCGTGAACGTACGGTGCGAGCGGTTCGGCGTGAAGAGGGTCGCCATCGTCCCACAGTGCGATAAGCCCGAGCCGGTCAGCCGGCGCATAGACGACCGACCGGTTTCCGATGATGATGTGCGCTCGGCCAGTGGTGGCGCGGAGGTGGTCGCGGAACCGAGTACCACCCGGCTGACGAGCGTCAGTGCGCAGAATACGGTCCGGGTGGATCACTCCGGTGTGCACGAGGGCGGCGAGGGCGTGTTCGAGCTGTTCCTGGTCCCGATAATCGGGAACGACGAGGATGCTCGATTTGCCCTGAGCCACGGTGTACGCCGCGGCGTGGGCAAGAGTGCTCGCCCACGCCGCTACCCAGTGTCCGGTGGGCAGGTGTAGTGGCTGCGGGGCGGCAGCCAGTGCGAGACGTTCGCCGCTGTCAATCCCTCGTTCCACCCGTCCCGGCTCGTACCCCGCAATGACAACTGCCGGGGCTCCCACCGATGTTCCGGTCGAGACACCCCCGTCAATCGAGCGCGCACTGTCTACTGCGGCGGAGGGAACCGAGCGGGCCTCATCGGCTCCGGGGTGTGCAGCCGTGAGCGAACCAACCGCCGCCGCCGCCGCCCAGGTTTTCTCAGCCCGCACGTATCGTGTCGGGACCGCCAGTCGCAGGATATCGCTCGCGTTTCCCGCGGCTCGGTCGGCGGCGGCTCGCACAAGCCGCCACACCTCCGGTGTCAGCACCGGAACCGCTGAGACAACATCGTCCAGCTCACTCAGTTTCCCCACGAACGCGCTCTCCGTCACGACTTCGATAACCCAGGCGTTCGCAATCCGGCCACCAGAACGCAACGGCACCCGCACCCGCACTCCGACCCGTATCATCTCGCTCAACCGCTCCGGAATCGCATAGTCAAACAACTGATCGAGCTGTGGCAGCGGGGAATCAATAAGAACCCGCACAACCCTGCCCCCGTGCTCCGGTGACCCGCAATGCTCCGGCCTCGTGCGCTCCGCCGCGGTTAGCGCGTGCTCGTGCTCCTGTGACCTGCGGGCACCAGGGAGCACACCAGAGCCCACAGGTATCCCACCAGAGCCCACGGTGGACGCATCACGGTGCTCTACGGACACACGAACGCTGCCGACGCTCTCGCCGCCCACTCCCGGCGCACCGCTGCTCATTCAACGACCACCACCGCTCACACCCGCGCAGCGGCACGCAGATCGTCAAGACGGTCGAGCCGCTCCCAGGTAAGGTCGGGCAGCTCCCGCCCAAAGTGCCCGTACGCTGCGGTCTGTCGATAGATCGGTCGGAGCAGGTCAAGGTCGCGAATGATCGCGGCCGGGCGCAGGTCAAACACCTCCCGGATGGCCCGAATAATCGTCTCGTCTGACACCGTCCCGGTGCCGAAGCTCTCCACATACAACCCCACCGGAGCGGCCTTTCCAATCGCGTACGCGACCTGGATTTCGAGCCGGTCTGCCAGGCCCGCCGCAACGACGTTTTTTGCTACCCACCGCAGGGCGTACGCGGCGGATCGGTCGACCTTCGAGGGATCTTTCCCGCTGAACGCTCCGCCACCGTGGCGCGATGCCCCCCCGTACGTGTCGATAATAATTTTGCGACCCGTGAGCCCCGCGTCACCCTGCGGCCCGCCGATTTCAAACCGACCGGTGGGATTGATAAAGAGCTGCATGTTGGAACGAGTAAGCTCAACCCGATCGAGCACCGGCGCTATGACAAGCCGAGTGATCTCGGCCCGCAGGCGCTCGGTCGAAACTTCCGGAGAGTGCTGCGTCGACAGCACAACCGCTTCGATCGTGCGAGGCGTATGCCCCTGGTAACCAACCGTCACCTGGGTTTTACCATCGGGTCGCAAATAGTCGAGTTCACCCTGTTTGCGCACCTCTGCGAGCCGTTCGGCGAGCCGGTGCGCAACCCAAACCGGCAGCGGCATGAGCTCGGGGGTTTCTCGCGTTGCAAAGCCGAACATGATGCCCTGGTCGCCCGCCCCCTGCCGATCAAGCACGTCACGACTCGCGCCCTCGCGCGTTTCAAACGCGTCGTCAACTCCCTGTGCAATATCGGGCGATTGCCCACCGATCGACACCGACACTCCGCAGGAACGACCGTCGAACCAGACATCCGATGAGTTATACCCGATCGCCGTGACCGTCTCCCGCACGATCGATGGAATTTCCACATACCCCGAGGTTGTGACCTCACCCGCCACATGCACAAGCCCCGTCGTGACAAGGGTCTCGACCGCGACACGGCTGTACGGGTCTTCCGCGAGCATGGCGTCGAGGATCGCATCGGAGATCTGATCACAGATCTTGTCGGGATGTCCCTCGGTCACGGACTCGGAGGTGAACAGGCGAAGATCGCTCATGGGTGTTCTGCATCAACTTTCAGGTGGGGGTGTCGTGGGCGAGCACTGCATCGAGGATGGCATGAGCCACCGACATTTTCGATCCATTCGTGCTCGTAAGCACCCTGCCCGCGGCACCAAGCACAACGACCTCGTTGTCCGCGTCCCCAAATCCGGTGTCCCACCCAACCCGATTGACAACCAGGATGTCAGCACCCTTCGCCTCCTGCTTCGCCCGCGCCACCCGCAGCAACTGGGCATCCTCAGGTTCAGTTTCTGCGGCAAAGCCCACGAGCACGGTTCCCGGGTGCGAGCTGTGCCCAAGTTCCGCAAGAATATCTGGGTTCGCCACAAACGTCAGCGTCAGCGAGGCATCCCCCTGTTTTTTGATCTTTGTCTCGCTCACGGTGACGGGACGATAATCGGCGACCGCTGCCGCCATAATGACAATGCGCGCGGTGCCCGCAGCAGCCAGGGTAGCCTCACGCAGCTCCGCGGCTGTTGAGACCCGGTGGATGTCACATCCACCCGGCTCCGGAACCTCCAGATTCGCCGCTATAAACACGACCTCGCCGCCACGTTCGATCGCCGCCTCAGCGAGTGCGACACCCTGCCGACCGCTCGAGCGATTGCCAAAAAACCGCACCGGGTCGAGCGGCTCGCGAGTGCCGCCAGCCGTGATGAGAATGCGCTGACCAACCAGGTCAGCCGATCTCGTACGCGCACCGGCCAGGTCAGCCGATCTCGTACGTCTACCGGTCGAGGCAACAACCACCGCCAGCGCCGCTGCCGCGATCTCCGTCGGCTCCGACATCCGACCAACGCCGCGGTCGTCGCCGGTCAGCTGCCCGTCACCGGGGCCAACCACCGTGTGCCCGCGGGCGCGCAGCGTTGCAATGTTTGCCTGCGTCGCCGCGTTCTCCCACATTTCGCGGTGCATGGCGGGTGCGATGACCAGCGGTGCCTCGCTCGCGAGCACCGTCGTGCCGAGCAGGTCATCGGCAAGCCCGGTGGCGAGTTTCGCGAGCGAGTTCGCGGTTGCAGGGGCAATGACAATAAGGTCGGCGCTCTGTCCGAGTGCCACGTGTCGCACCTCAGCGACGTCGTCGAAGGGGTCGGTGTTCACCGGATTGCGGGAAATTGCCTCCCAGGTCGGCAGTCCCACGAATCGGAGCGCGGCTGCCGTCGGCACAACGTGCACATCGTGTCCGTCGAGCACAAACCCGCGCACGAGAAAGACAGCCTTGTACGCCGCGATTCCGCCGGTGACACCAACGACAATCCGCAGTCGGGGGCCGGAGTCATCCCGGCCCGAGAACCCGGGGTGATCGCGAGCAGAAGCCGTCCACTCAGGGCAGGTGTCGCCCGCGTGCCGCGCAGACCCGCCAGTGTCGTTTTCCCGGCACCGCCGCAACCCGGTGTCGCCCGCGTGCTGCGCAGACCCGCCCTCGGGGTTCACCGAGGCACCCGAGCTCATTCGCCGATCGGTCGAAGCCGAAGCTTCTCCTCGTGAATCTCGTGCAGTGCCACCGTGAGCGGCTTGTCGTCAATCGCGGAATCAACGAGCGGCCCAACGTTGTTGTACATGCTGCCCTCGTGCAGGTCGGCGTAGTAGTCGTTGATCTGTCGAGCCCGCTTCGACGCAAAAATGACGAGCTGGTACTTCGAGTCCACCCGCTTGAGCAGGTTGTCAATGGGCGGGTCGATGATGCCGGACAGCTTCTCAGCCATGAAGACTCCTTGAAATGGATGCCGCGGGGCTCGCCCCGCGCGATACACACGCCGCAACAGGCTGACGCGTGCCCACCAAGTCTACGACCTCAGCCCGAGTGGCCCGACAACACTGATGCGACAACGATGCTCACAGGTCACCCGCAGCTCACGAACTCCGGGGTTCCCGTGGCCTGCGGTGTCGGATGAGAGGGGGTCACTCACAGCTCACGGACCCCGGGAACTCGCCCGGAGGTACCCGATCCTCACCCGGGTACCTCAGCCCGATCTGCGCGCGCACCCGGTCGAGAGTGTTCATAATCGCAACCGACTCGGTAACCGGCAGCCGACCCTGAGACTCCCGCGCACTCTTGAATGCTCGCTGATCTGGGTTCCGGTCACCACCGGCCGCAACAATCTCTTCAAACGCTCTGAACTGGAAGTGTCGCCCCGTACCGAGCACCTCCGGTGACCGGTACTCTTCCAACACGGTTCCGTCATTGGCGATCACCCGGAAGTTTGCGAGCTGGTACCAGACCGAGTCAATCTCAATCCGAGCTTCGGAACCCAGGAGCATCGCAATATTCGGCCCCCGCGCGATGTGTGAGGCGCAGAGCGAGGCGACCTGTCCCGACGAATAGGTCAACACCGTGACGACCTGCGAGTCCACCCCGGTCGTGCCAAAACTCGCAGCCGCACGCACACTGCTGGGCTCACCAAACAGGTCCCACGCAAACGACACCGGATAAATTCCCAGATCAAGCAGTGCCCCACCGCCCAGTTCGGGTGCGTTGATCCGGTGAGCAGGGTCGCTGCTGAGCAGCTGCGTGTGATTGGCGATGAGGGTGCGCACCTCCCCCAGGGTGCCCGCCGCGATGATCTCGTGCACCCGCACCATGTGCGGCAGGTACCTTGTCCACATCGCCTCACGCACGACCAACTGTGTCTGAGCTGCCCGGGTTGCCACGGCCTGCGCTTGTTCGGCGTTGAGGGTGAAGGGTTTTTCTACAAGCACATGCTTACCCGCGGTCAGCGCGAGCAGCGCGTTGTCAGCGTGTAAGGGGTGCGGTGTCGCCACGTACACCGCATCAACCCCGGGGTCTGCGGTGAGCTCTCGATACGACCCGTGGGCGCGAGAAATTCCACACTCCGCCGCAAATGCCTCTGCCTTTGCGAGCGAACGAGACCCCACCGCGGCCACGGTGAACCCGTTGGCCAGCAGATCACCGGTTACTTTTCGCGCAATTCCGCCTGTTGCCAGGATGCCCCATCGCAGCCGTTCACTCATGCCGACAGCCTAATCGGCCCCACTGACATCGCGGGCTGGCCCGCGGAACAGCGTTGCCGCGCACGTGACAGTGTTCGACCCCGCTGACAGCGCAGACCGGCCCGGTACCCGGTGCCGTCCGAACCTCACCCCATCAGGTCAACAACCTCCCGTGCCGCCGTCGCAACATCCTTATTGACAACACGGAAATCAAACTCTGTCACCGCCGCAAGCTCAACCTCGGCACTGCGAAGCCGCTGCATCTGCTCCTCTGTGCTCTCGGTACCTCGGCCGGTGAGGCGGCGTACCAGTTCCTCCCACGTCGGCGGCAGCAGAAAGATAAAACTCGCCTCCGGCATGACCTGTCGCACCGACCGGGCACCCTGAATGTCAATTTCGAGCAGCACCCGTTGCCCCGCCGCGAGCGCAGACTCAACCGGTTCCCGGGGAGTGCCGTACCGGTAGGCGTTGTGCACGGTCGCCCACTCGAGCAACTCGCCCTCCCGAATCATCCGATCAAACTCGGCATCATCGACGAAGAAATAGGTCTTGCCCTCCACCTCGCCCGGGCGGGGTAGCCGCGTTGTGGCCGAGATCGAAATACTCACCTCGGGATAATTCTGCCGAATGTACACCGACACGGTGCCCTTGCCCACGGCCGTAGGTCCTGCGAGTACCGTGAGCTGACCGGCACACCCGCCGTGCTGCGCAGCCCACGTGCGCAAGAACAGGTGCAGGCTGCGCTGCTGTCGCTGCCCTAGTCCACCGAGCCGCTTCACGGGCGAGATGTCGAGTTCGGTCATGATCCGCTCGACCTTGGTGACACCAATGCCCGGGATGGCCCGCAGCAGATCCGACACTCGCAGGGTGCCCTCCGCGCTACCCGGCTCGCGCGTCGCGCCGCGAAGCACATCGATCGGGGTTCTCTGGCGGCTCGCAACAACCGCTTTCACAGCTGCCCGAGCACGACGAGCAGCAACAGCTGCCTGCAGTCCTGCGGCACGGTCCACGACCGGGAGCCCGGTGGCGCGGTGGTTGGTCTGCTCTGACATTGACCCCTCTCAGGCAACGGAGATGATCGTTCTACCTTAGCTTTTTCCGTTCGGTTGCGCGCTGTTCGGGGTTAACGGGCACGGATGCCTGTTGTCATACTCAGCTGTCACCCTCAGCTTGGCGTCACAGCATCGCCGCCTGGTCGGCGTGTCGAGCAACCGCGTCCGCGATTCCGTCCGGTCCCGCCGCGAGAATCGAGCGAGACTCGCTCACAATGACGCCGTCAACGAGCGAACCGTAGATGGCACGAGCATCCGATACGACAGCGCCCTGGTGTCCAAAGCCGGGAGCAAGCACCGGCAGGGTGGGGTGCGGTGGGTCGGTCGCGGCGTCGATTCCGGCGGCGGACAGATCGACGGTGGCACCAATGACGACGCCGATGGATCCGTAGGGAGGGCGGTGGGTGGGTGTTGTGCCGCCACCGGATGCCGTGGCAACCGTCCTGTCATCCGCGGTGGCGTTCCATCCCGCGACCCCGGCCACGATCGCTCCGGCCACCGTTGAGCCCTCCCGGCTCGACTGCTGCAACACCGCCCGCTGCACGGCAGCTGCCTCAGGATTACTCGTGGCCGCAAGCACAAACACACCCTTACCCCAGCTCTCCGCCTGATAGAAAACATCCTGCAACGATCCGAGCCCCTGGTATGGATTCACGGTGATCGCATCAGAGCCCAGAGGCGAGCCGGGGCGCAGCCACGAGTCACCGTACGCCCGCACGCTCGTGCCAATATCGCCGCGTTTCACATCAGCGATGATGAGCAGTCCGGCACCGCGTGCCTCGGCGATGATCCGTTCCAGGGCGGCGTAGCCGGCCGAGCCGTGTCGCTCGAAGAACGCCACCTGCAGTTTCACGATCCCGGCGCGGCGCGCCGTAGCATCCACCACCCGGAGCCCGAACTCGCGCATCCCCGCATCGGAGTCGGGCAGACCCCACTCATCAAGCAACGACACGTGCGGGTCAATGCCCACGCAGAGCCGCCCGTGCAGGCTGAAACACTCGTCGAGCCGGTCACCGAACGCACGCGGCTCACTCACGCGATCGCCGAGCGCACGCACCCTGTTCACGCGGTCGCCACCCACCCTGAGTTCTGCTGCACCGTCGCCGTGCCCTGCACAGCTGCGGCACCCGCCACCCGTGCGAGCGAGGCCTGTCGCTGTGCTTCGTACTCCTGCAGGCTTGTCACATCAAAGCCCGCGCGAACAACATCGAGCGAGGCAACTGCCGCCGCAACCTCAGCAACCGTCGTAAACAGCGGGATGTCCGCCGCCACCGCCGCGGCCCGAATCTCGTAGCCATCAACTCGCGCCGACCGACCGTTTGGTGTGTTAATGACGATCTGGATCGCACCGCGATGAATAAGGTCTACGACCGAGTCACCCGGCATCCCGCTCGCTGTCTCACTGAACTTGAGAACCTCGGTCACCGCGATTCCGTTGCGCCGCAACACCTCGGCGGTGCCACTGGTCGCAACGATCGTGTACCCGAGTTGCTGCAGTCGCAGCACCGGCAGAATACTCGCCCGCTTGTCACGGTCGGCGACCGAAACAAACACGGTGCCGCTCTGGGGCACTCCCCCGTAGGCGGCAAGCTGACTCTTCGCAAACGCCCGTGGGAAGTCACGGTCGATTCCCATCACCTCCCCGGTTGAGCGCATCTCCGGGCCGAGCACGGAGTCCACCATCCGCCCCTCACGGGTGCGGAACCGGTGGAACGGAAGCACCGCCTCTTTCACCGCCACCGGTGCATCGTGCGGCACGTGCGAGCCATCTGCCCGTGGCAACAACCCCTCCTCAATGAGCGAGGAAATGGTCGCACCGACCATGATTCGGGCTGCCGCTTTGGCGAGCGGAATGCCGAGCGCCTTCGACACAAACGGCACGGTGCGGCTCGCGCGCGGATTCGCCTCCAGCACGTATAGCACCCCCGCACCGAGCGCAAACTGCACGTTCAGCAGGCCTCGCACCCCGATTCCCTCAGCGATTGCCCGGGTCGCATCGCGCACCCGCTCCAGGTCGGCTCGACCGAGCGTCACAGCCGGGAGGGTGCAACTCGAGTCACCAGAGTGGACCCCGGCCTCCTCAATGTGCTCCATGATCCCACCGATGTACAGGTCGTGCCCGTCGAAAAGTGCGTCGGCATCAATCTCGATCGCATCGTCAAGGAAGCGGTCAACAAGCAGCGGAAATCCCGGCCCCACGATCCCCTGCCCGGTGATCCGGTCGAAGTAGTCCACGAGCGACGGCGTGTCGTAGAGGATCTCCATGCCCCGACCTCCCAGCACATAACTCGGACGCACCAGCACGGGATATCCAATGTTTTCGGCCGCCACGACCGCACCCGCCAGATCAATCGCCGTCGCGTTCCGCGGCGCAAGCAGACCGGCCTGTTCGAGGATGGCGCTAAAAAGCCCCCGCTCCTCGGCAAGGTCAATCGCCGCCGGGGTCGTCCCCAGAATGGGGACATCCGCCGCTTCGAGTCCCTTCGCGAGCCCGAGTGCTGTTTGCCCACCGAGTTGCACGAGCACCCCGATAAGCTCACCCGACTGCGATTCGGCGTGGACAATTTCGAGCACGTCCTCCAGGGTGAGCGGCTCGAAGTAGAGTCGGTCGCTCGTGTCGTAGTCGGTCGAGACCGTTTCGGGGTTGCAGTTAATCATGATCGTTTCGAATCCGGCATCAGAGAGCGCAAAGGAGGCGTGCACACACGAGTAGTCGAACTCGACCCCCTGTCCGATCCGGTTCGGGCCCGACCCGAGAATGATGACCTTCTTCCGATCGGATGGCGCGACCTCGGTTTCCTGCTCATAGCTCGAGTAGTGGTACGGCGTCTGCGCGGGAAACTCACCCGCGCACGTGTCCACCGTTTTGAACACGGGGCGCACGCCAGCGGCGAGCCGGATGCTCCGCACCTCCGCCTCGTCACACCCGCGCAGTTGCGCGATCTGGGCGTCGGAAAAACCGTGCTCCTTCGCAAAGCGGAGGATGTCCACGGCGAGGGTTGGGGCATCCCGAACCTCTTGCGCGACCTCGTTGATGAGCACGATCTGGTCAAGGAACCACGGGTCGATTTTTGTCGCCTCAAACGCCTGCTCAACGGTCGCACCCAGGCGCAACGCCTGCTGTACGAGCACGATCCGCCCATCGGTCGGGGTTGCCGCAAGCTCCAGAAGCCTGGATGCGTCGCGCGACTCTGGCCCCCAGTGGAAGGAGGAACCCCGCTTCTCCAGCGACCGCAGCGCCTTCTGCAGCGCCGTCGAGAAGTTGCGTCCGATCGCCATGGCCTCCCCCACCGACTTCATCGTCGTCGTGAGCGTCGGATCAGCGGCCGGGAACTTCTCGAACGCAAACCGGGGTACCTTCACGACCACGTAGTCGAGTGTTGGCTCAAACGAGGCCGGCGTCACCCTCGTAATGTCGTTGGGGATCTCATCGAGTCGATACCCGATCGCGAGCTTTGCGGCAATCTTCGCAATCGGAAACCCGGTCGCCTTTGACGCGAGCGCACTCGATCGCGACACCCGCGGGTTCATCTCAATGACGATGATGCGACCGCTGGCCGGGTCAACGGCAAACTGGATGTTGCATCCGCCCGTGTCTACCCCCACCGCACGAATGATATCGATCCCAATGTCACGCAGCTTTTGGTACTCACGATCCGTGAGTGTCAATGCGGGGGCGACGGTGATGGAATCGCCCGTGTGCACTCCCACCGGGTCAACATTCTCGATTGAACAGACCACAACCGTGTTGTCGTGGGTGTCGCGCATGAGTTCCAGCTCATACTCTTTCCAGCCGAGAATGGATTCCTCGAGCAGCACCTCCGTTGTCGGTGAGTCGTGCAACCCCTGGCTGACGATCCGCACGAGATCCGCCTCGGTGTATGCAAATCCTGAACCGAGACCGCCCATCGTGAATGACGGCCGAACCACAAGCGGGTATCCAAGCTCACGCGCGAAGGCTTGTGCCTCCGCGATCGTGTGGGCAACGTGTGAGCGCGCGACATCCGCCCCACACTCGATTACGAGGTCTTTGAACAGTTGTCGATCTTCGCCCTTGCGAATCGCGTCAACCTTCGCCCCAATGAGTTCGACACCGTGTCTGTCGAGGATGCCCCGCTCGTGCAGCGCAATCGCGGCGTTGAGCGCCGTCTGCCCACCGAGCGTCGGCAGCACGGCATCGGGCCGCTCTTTGATAATGATCGACTCGATGATCTCGGGCGTGATCGGTTCAATGTATGTGGCATCCGCGAATCCGGGGTCGGTCATGATCGTTGCCGGGTTGGGGTTAACGAGAATAACTCGCACGCCCTCCTCTCGCAGCACACGACAGGCCTGCGTGCCGGAGTAGTCGAACTCGGCGGCCTGCCCGATGACGATCGGCCCGGAGCCGATAACAAGAACGCTTCTGATGTCATCACGTTTGGGCATCAGGGGGTGTGCTCCTCGGGAGTCGAAACGGTGGCTCGCCGCTGTGGATTCTCGAGCACAAGAGCCCGGAAGCGGTCGAAGAGATACTCGGCGTCGTGTGGTCCCGCCGCTGATTCGGGGTGGTACTGCACCGAGAAGGCGGGGATGTCGAGACAGGCTAGCCCCTCCACCACACCGTCGTTGAGGTTGATGTGGCTCACCTCTACCCGCCCGAATCCCTCGCTGGAGTCGATCACACGGTCGGTCGGGGCATCCACCGCAAAACCGTGGTTGTGACTGGTGATCTCGACCCGACCGGTGGCACGGTCGAGCACGGGTTGGTTGATGCCGTGGTGTCCGAACGGCAACTTGTACGTACGGAACCCGAGCGCCCGACCGAGCAACTGGTTGCCGAAACAAATCCCAAAATAGGGCATACCCGCCCGCAGTCCGGCCCGCAACAACTCCACGTGAGAGTCGGATGCCGCCGGGTCCCCCGGCCCGTTCGAGAAGAACAGCGCGTCCGCACCGAGTGCTGCGAGATCCTCCGCCGTTGTGCTCTGCGGCAGCACGATGACCTCAAACCCGCGTTGGGCAAGGAGGGTGAGGGTTGAGGTCTTGACGCCGAGGTCGAGCACCGCGACTGACCCAACCCGCTCCCCCTGTGCGGAAAGCGTGTACCGCTCGGCCGTGGACACCGCAGCCGACAGGTTTTGTCCCGACATCTGCATACCCGCGAGCACAGCATCCCGTTGCTGGTCAGCGGTCAGCGCAAGAGCATCACCGGAGAAAATCCCCGCCCGCATCGCGCCGGCTGAACGCAGGTGGCGCGTCAGGGCGCGGGTGTCTATTCCCGAGATACCGACCACTCCGGCCGCAATGAGATCGTCATCGAGGCTGCGCTGTGCGCGGAAGTTGGACACCACACGAGAGGGGTCACGCACAACAAACCCGGCGACCCATATCTGTGCCGACTCCGTGTCGGTGTCATTCATTCCGGTGTTGCCGATGTGCGGTGCGGTCATCATGACGATCTGACCGGCGTAGGACGGGTCGGTGAGTGTTTCCTGGTACCCGGTCATTCCGGTCGCAAATACGGCCTCGCCGAGCGTGTGACCGCGAGCACCGTAGGCCCTGCCCTCAAAGGTGCGCCCGTCTTCCAGCACGAGCACCGCGCGATCAGCCGGCCCG
>Ga0081606_1000141_pt1 | contig 43121 bp, 49 predicted proteins | sample EareggfetidaYelm_FD_71127 | JGI IMG/M metagenome (GOLD analysis project Ga0081606, IMG submission 71127) | Earthworm egg capsule microbial community from the University of Washington, USA - E. fetida Yelm (SPADES assembly) (version 2) | ecosystem: Host-associated > Annelida > Reproductive system...
GGTCGGGATCGGCGCCAGGGTCGGGATGCCGGCCTCGACCGTTCACGCGGTGCTGGTGCGGGTTCGACTGAACCGGTTGCATCATGTCGATGTCAGAACCGGCGAGCCGATCCGACGCTACGAACACGACAAACCTGGGGCCATGATCCACGTCGATGTGAAGAAGATCGGCAACATCCCGGACGGTGGCAGGTCGCGGTTCGTCGGCCGCCAGCAGGGGCTGAAGAACCGGGCGGCGACGCCGGGCAAGGATCGCAGCAAGTGGCGTGGGGTGCTCGTCGGGCACGCATTCGTTCACACTGTCATCGACGACCACTCCCGAGTTGCCTATGCCGAAATCCACGAGGATGAGACCGCGGCGACCGCGATCGGCGTTCTTCGGCGGGCGGTCAGCTGGTTCGAAGCGCGCGGCGTGAGGCTCGAACCAGTGCTCTCCGACAACGGCTCCGCCTACCGCTCTCACGCCTGGCCAGACGCCTGCGCCGAGCTCGGAATCAAGGCAAAGAAGACCCGCCCTTATCGCCCGCAAACGAACGGGAAGATCGAACGCTTCCACCGCACCCTCGCCGACGGATGGGCCTTCTCACGCCACTACAACAGCGAATCAGCCCGCCGAGCAGCCCTCCCCGCATGGCTCCACGAACATAATCACCACAGGCCCCACACCACCATCGGAGCAAAGCCACCCATCAGCCGGTTAACTAACCTGCCTGGGCAGTACATTTAGAGCTGCGATCTCTCGGATGTAGTCGCCCCAGTCATCACTCGAATCAGCAACCGCGCGGGCAAGGTTTGTGTCAATGATTGGGGAAGAACGAGGCTGGCCCGATCTCCACGCCCACCCAGTAAGCCATCATCTCCTGCAGTACGCTCCATTCGAAGGTATTGATGCCGGAGAATCCCCAGAGGACATCGTTAGAGCGCAGTGCCACGTTCAGACTCAGACGCCCGTGGCGCACGAGGAAGTGCAACTGCCATATCCACTGTGTAGTTACCGGACTTTCAGACGCCCGTGGCGCACGAGGAAGTGCAGCCAGTTGTTGCATGGGACATCCAGAGTCTCAGTGAAGTCCTTGGCCGGATCAAAGAGCACGGCAACAGCCCTGCGGGACTCAAGATCCGCGTTCAGCAGCCTCCGAATCTCGTCTAGCTGATCCATCCCGCCCCCAGTCACGGAGCCTGGGCCCGTAACCACCGCGCCAGGTCGCACCATCATCGGAAAAGCCCAGAGCCCGCCCGAGATATCGGGCGAGGTACTCCATGTCATTGTGACCAGCGATCACCCACATGGTTTCCGTGACCGTCGCGAACACATCGTTGCGTCGCCCCGGCACGGTGATGAATCGCTCAGACGGGGCCGCAAGCGTAACAGTGCGGGCGAGTAGTTCGTGAGTCGGCTTTCCTCGCATGACGACGGCGTCGCCAACTCGTTGGATCTCGGCCAGTTCGGCCACGAATGCGCGAGTCGCGTTACGGTAGTGCATGAATCTCCTTCAGGTAGCGGGTACGACTGTGGCGATTCATCGTTGGTAGCGCCACAAGTGCCGGGCAGCGACTCGCATGCTTGTCATGTTGCCCGCGTGACGGGTCGCGGTCAATCGCCCGAATGAGGGTCAGGTTCTCAGCGTCCGTGACTCTCACTTGGTTCACCTCGCGAACCTGCCATTCCGTCGACGCCGCGCACGTCAGCACCGTCTGAGGGACGGCCCATTCCTATGCGAGGGCGATAGACCCACATTTCGGACACTTCCAATAGCGTCGCCGCTCGTCACCTGCAGCTTCCATCGACGTCACACACCGCCCACATGTATTGGGGGAGCGCCGTGCAGAGTCCGAACGAAGCTCGTCCAGTGACTCATCTAAACGCGCGACGAAGACGGCCGGCGGTGTCCCGACGGCCTCGGAGTAGCGCCGCACGACGACGCTCAACCGTTCCTCGACGTCTTGAAACAGATCGACCGCGGCCATGCACTCCGCGATCATCCGATCACGCCCTTCGAAAGTGGTGGCATCGACCGCATGGTCCCAAAAGAAGTGATGAGCAAGTTGGTTCCTGATGTCGAGCGCGAGTCGCAGATCCTCGCCCAGGGAGTCGTCTCCGCCCAAGAACAGCTTGAACCGGTGGACGAGCTTGCCCATCGTGACCTTGAAGTTCAGCGTCCACGCCTCATCAAAATCGTCCATCGTCGCGTGCTCACGAGACGTGAGCTGAGCCATGACGAGCGCGTTCTTAATACCCGCCTCAACCACCTGCGCGAAGTACATCGCGAGTCCGTATCGCGCGTACATTTCTCGGGTGTGGTGATCTCCCGGTTCGACGTCTCCCTCGATCAGGGCTGCAGAATGAGCCGAACGTTCTCAGATCTCAACACCTCAAACAAGTTGGTGCACTGGACACCCATCTGCGCACATGCGTCGGGAATCTTGATCTTGCGTCTGTTCTGCGGTTCGGACAGCTCATGCGTCACAACAATGTGGTTGTGCGCATGAGCGAATGCAATGAGCTGGTGGTCGGCGCTCGAAAGAAACGTGTTCTTGGCGGCGGATCGATAGTCTGATGCGTTCACTCACATCGCGAGTTGAGTGATGCTGGCGACAGTCGACTGATCCATCGGCAGGAACAAGGGGACGCGCGCGGCGGCCCAGGTCGTCAGGTCATCCTGCACGGCATCCAATTCGTCCTTGATCTTATCCAAGCTGCAGATCGCGCCGTCTGTGTGCGCCTTATCTATCCAGTCCCAGAAGCCCGGCGCGAAATCAAAGCCATAGTGTGTGTTCTTGGACGTGATGAAGACGTTGGTATCGAGGGCATACATCAGGCAACACCCAACCTGCTCGCCATGCGAGTGAATGTCTCGTGCTTCGCCGTGCCGAGCAATCCGTAAGCTTCACGATGAAGCGTGCGACCCTCCAACGTATCGATGATCACCGCCCGCATGAAGTGCCGGCCGAGCCGGATCGGTTGCGTGAGGTAGAAGTCTCCGCCTTTGGCCTTCGATTCGCGCATGACACGCCGCACTCGGTCAAGCTCGGCGTCGTAGCGATCACGGTATGCATCCCAGGTGAGGTAACCAGTGTCATAGATGCGTTTCAAGATCACAAGCGTGCTAACCCCATACACACGCGCTAGTCTCTTCAGCTCATCGAGTGAAGCGTCGTTACGGTATGTCGTTCTGAGGCTCACCAATGGCACGAGAACTTCTGCGGCCACCTTGTTGCACCACAGTTCGTGATCGTGGGTGACATCCCCTGCCATGAGTGCATCTGATATGGCACTCTCGCCGAGGTAGATATGAGCCAGTTCGTGGATCATCGTGAATATCTGGGCAGCTTTGGTGTCCGCGCCGTTCACGAAAATCAGCGGCGCAAAGTCATCCGTGATCGCGAAACCTCTGAACTCGTCAGGGTTCAGCGCGCGATGGGCGTTGTTGCCTACGATGCCGCTGACCATCACGAGGACGCCAAGGTCTTGAATCGAATCAATGAGCTGTCGTAGGGCGCCCTCGTAGTTCGTGAACGTTTCCCGACTGTTGAGGTCAAAATCGAGGGCATCGCGAATCGACTGTGCGACCGTGACAACCGAGTGATCGATGGTGACCGAACCGACAAAGTCAAGTCGCTCGTAGTCTCGGCTCATCGCGAACTTGCGGTACCAGTCCTGCCGCATCTGAGCCGCATGGATGGTGTCGATAAGGTCGGGACTCGCCCGCCGAACGCCAGTGTTCCCCACCGTACGGAAGTCCGGGATCGGGATCTGTTCCTCGGGAGGTTCGGGGAGGAAAAGATACCCGACCGGAGCATGAGTCTTGTGTGCGAACTCCTCAAGCTGTTTGAAAGTCGGTAACGCATTACCCGCGACCCACTGAGGGAACTTCGGCGCCTTGTCGCGGAGTTCCTCGTCTGTCCAGCCGACTCGCTCAACGGCCCAGTTCAGGAGGTCAGGGCTAACCGGCACGCGCACAACCATGCTGATCATCCCTCTCATCCCTCGCCTGTTTTTTGAACAAGTGTACGCACGTCGGATCTTCCAAAGCTGACTGACATAACGCGGCGCGCCCGGGCCGACCACGTTCGTTGCCTACCTGTCTACCGCTGGCAACCGACGTTGAAACTGGCGATTAGGAATCGCTACAGCTAAGCAGTCGCGCCACGGACTCTGTCGTGAAGAGCCGACAGCTCGCTTTTCACAACGCTCGCGTCTTGATTGATGGCGATACCGGTGAAGAGTGCTTCGTGCAAGTGCCGCCTCGCCACGCTGTCAGCGACCCTATACATGCCAACGACGTCTTCGAGTACCTCAAGGATTGCGAGTTCATCGTCGAGGGTCTCGGACAAAGCAGCGTCGACCACATCCGTCTCTCGGTCGAGTTCGAGGAGCGATTCTCGAAGCCGGGTCTGCTCGCGTTACAGGACGGGCAGCGGGATCGCGTCCGCGTAGTACGCCTGTATGAGCTTGTCCCGCTCTGCTTCGATCTGCTCTGACACTGCCCGCATCGAATCATCCCCGTCAGATCGTGCGGATGGCTCGGCTGCTCTGGTGCGAGGCGAGAACCAGTTGCGCGTTCGCCCATACCTCCCGATCTACGAGCGGTTCGTGGGTCCCGGGGTACTCGACACCGCGGAATCGCACGATCCTTGTGTAGTACGGGTTTCGGAGCATCCGATGCACGCTGCTGACACCGAACGGGCGGACATCTCGGCCGGGCCGAGCCACTGCCGCCAGCCCGAGGATCACCAACGACTCAGCCAGGTCCGCGATGCTGGCGTGTCCTTCCGCATAGTGCCGGAACGCCCAACGGACCATCGGCGTGCGCTCCGCATCAACTTCCACCCCCGAGACACCTGGCCCCTGTCACGCTCAGGTTCCGATACCCGTTGGGGGCCAGCCCGGCGGTGCCACCGGTTCGAGCCTTCTGCGACATGGCACGAATCCAACAGATGTGACAGACTTGAAAAAGCAATTTATTGCCTTCTGCTTTATACCTGCATACAATCAGCATTGCTGAAAGGATCACTACCTCATGGATTCCAGGACCGGGAAGAAGATTCGTTTGGGAAGGATCTTGGATCCGGCTTCAGGGCGGGGCATTGTCGTGGCGGCTTCGCACGGCGTGCTGACCGGTGCGCCGGCTGGTCTTCGCACGGTGTCCGATATGAAAGAGGCTTTCGGTTCATTAGTTGGCGCGAATGGAATCATGGTCGCGCCAGGGTCCGTCGGGCTCGTTGAGGACGTCTTCGTCGGTCGAAATCGGCCCAGTCTGGTCGTGCACCTCGATTGGAAGTCCCATGGTCGGCGTCTGATGACCCCCGGGGAGAACGGGATCAGCGAGGGGACATTGGCGTCGCTGGCGACGATCGATGAAGTCGCTGCCGCGGGCGCGGATGCGGTGATGAGTTACCTGTACGTGGGCCATCGGGACAACGATCTGGAGCGTCGTGAGATCGAGCGGAACGCACGGTTGGCGGCCGATTGCGCACGGCTCGGCATCGTGTTGATCATTGAACCGCGTGCGGTGCTGGACTACGTCGATGAGACCCAGGTCGCTAATCCGGAGTTGCTTGGTTGGTACTGTCGCATGTCGGCGGAGATCGGCGCTGACATCGTGAAGTGCATCTGGCCCGGCGACAGGGACTCCTACGCGGAGATCATCGGGAACACGACTGTGCCGGTGCTGCTGGCGGGAGGTCCGGCGGGAGATGAGAGCATCGAGGAGACAATGCAGATTGCTCATGACACGGTTGTCGCGGGTGGCGCTGGTCTTATGTTCGGTCGGCGCATCTACTCCTCGAAGAATCCGTCGGCTGTCCTCGCCGGTCTCAGGGCGATCGTGCACGACGGGGCGGCGGCGGCGGATGGGGTTGCGATCTTCAGCGAGACCGCTGCCGCCGGTGACTGAGCAGGTGATGGCCGACAGCCCGTCATCTGATGGTGGGGTCGCCATCGGGATCGACGTCGGAACTCAAGGCGCCCGCGTGATCGTCGCCGAGCGCGGAGGACGGGTGCTCGCCTCTGCCCGTCGCACCTGGCCGCTGCAGGACGACGACGAGGACAAACGGGAGCAGGATCCGGAGGAGTGGTGGCGAGCCGTCGTCTCATGCCTGCGTGAGGTGACATCCCTGTTAGGGCGTGTGTCGGTTGGAGCTGTCTCTGTTGCGGCGACATCGGGCACACTCGTCCTGGCCGACGACCGCATGCGGCCGGTGCGGCCGGCGATGATGTGGAACGACAAGCGGGCCAAGCTCGAGGTCGACATCGTCAACAACGAGCTGCGCGAAGAGATCAGCACCGCATTCCAGCCCGGGTTCACTCTGCCGAAGGCACTCTGGGTTGCTCGCCACGAACCCGAGATCTGGCGAGCCGCGCGTCATGTGCTGACCGCCGGGGACTGGCTTCTCTGTCGCCTCACGGGGCTCGCCCCGGTGAGCGACTTCACCAATGTTTTCAAGAGCGGTTACGACCTCCGGAACAATCGTTGGCCCGAGGGGCTGGATCGGCTGGGTCTACCTGTCGACAGGTTTCCCCGCGTGGTGGCGTCGGGCACAGACATCGGCCCGTTGAGTCCGCAAGTGGTGGCTGACACAGGCTTGTCGTCAGAGACCCGCGTGGTCGCTGGCATCACCGATGCGACGGCGGCCCAGATCGCGTCCGGCGCAGTATCGGTCGGCGACTGGGTCTCGACCATCGGCACAGGGCTCAGCATCAAGGGGGTCACGCTGGAACCGCTTCTTGCACCCTCGGCTGTCGGGCTGTACAACCACCGTCACTGGTCGTCGGGGTGGATTCCAACGGCCACGTCGCATTGTGGCGCGGACTCGATCGGCCGGCGCTTCCCCGGCGAGGATCTCGACGATCTCAGCCGTTCCGCGGCGCGGTACGACATGAGTTCGGTGATCGTGCTCCCGCTGTCGACGGTCGGTGAGTACTTTCCCTTTCGGGTCCCCGAGGCCCGCGGGTTCGAGATCGGGAATCCGCGCGATCGGGCCGATCTCTTCCGCGGCTACCTCGAGGGGATCGCGTTCGTCGAGCGTATGGCGATGAACGCCATGACGGCTGCCGGCGCGGAGGTCGACGGGCCACAGCGCACGATGGGCGGCGGTGCCGCCAATCCCGAATGGCTGAGGATACGGGCGTCCGTGCTCCGACGTCCCGTGACCCGCCCCCGCGAGACCAGTTCGGCATTCGGCGCGGCAATCATCGCCCTGGCCGGCGATCCAGTGGCGATCTCGCCCCTGGCGCGCGAGATCGTCACCGACGACGCAGTCGCCGACCCGTCGCCCCGGTCGATCGAACTTTACGAGGAACGGTTCGCGTCATTCCAGGAAGCCCTGACAGAGCGCGGATACCTGGAGAGAGAACCATGAGCGAGAAATACGCCGTCGGAGTCGACGTGGGAGGCTCCTCGACGAAGAGCGCCATCTACCGCCTCGATGGGCGGGTGGTAGGCGCCGGTGTGCACCATTATCAGCCCAGGCAGCCCTCCACCGGTGTCGCCGAGTACGACGCCGACGAACTGCTGCGCGCGGTCGATTCGAGTATCGCACAGGCGGTTCGCGCGGCCACGATCGATCCGGCCAAGGTCGTGGCGGTCACGGCCGACTCGATGATCTCCGGCACGGTGGGTCTCGCAGAAGACAGTTCTCCGACCACGGCATACACCACCACGCTGGACACTCGGTTCAACAGCGTGCTCGAAGACATGCTGGGCGCGCACGAGCCGCGCATCCGCGAGCTCGTCGGAAGCGGCACGCCCGTCATCGCAGCGAAAGTAGCCTGGTACCGGGACACCGACCCACGCGCATTCGACCGCACCCGCGTGTTCGTCACCGCAGGAGGCCTGGTAGGACGACACCTCGCCGGCCTCGCCGCCGCCGAATGCTTCATCGATCCGACTGTTCTCTGGGCGGTGGGCCTCAGCGACACCCGCTCATCGAGCTGGAGCAAGGAACTCACCACCAAACTCGGCGTGCCCGCATCGCTGCTGCCCCGGATCGTGCCCTCGACGACGGTCGTGGGCGGGCTGAGCGATCAGGTCGCACAAGCGACCGGACTGCGCGCCGGCACCCCGGTAGTGGCGGGCTGCGGAGATCAGATGGCGGGATTCCTCGGTGCTGGCATTCTCCGTGAACATCGGCTCGGCGACAGCGCAGGAACCTATGTGGTCGTCGGCCGCCGGGTACCGTCCTTCGAGCCGGACCCGGCCGGCCGTTTCGATGTGGTCCCCTCCGCCCTCGGCGACGGGTTCACCCAGCAAGCCGTCGTCGCGATGGGCGGCGGTTTCACCAAGCAATGGTTCGACGACCGCATCGGCGGCGGCACCGCAAGCCTCGAGGCGGCAGCCGCCCAGGTTGGCATCGGATCGGACGGCGCGATCTTCGTCCCCCACTTCGGCGGGCAATCCACACCGAGCCGCCCGTGGGTGCGTGGTGCCTGGCTGGGATTGGAATGGGGGCACGGTAAACCTCATCTCGCACGCTCCGTCATGGAGGCCATGGCCTTCGAGATCGCGATCGCCGCCCAATCGATGGGAGCCCTCACCGACGCCACGACCGAGATCGTCGGCTATGGCGGAGGCGCCCGCAGCGCTGTCGCCAGCCAGATCAAGGCCGACGTAACGGGCCTCAACTACTCGAGCCTCGGCGACATCGCCCCCGCGAGCCTCGCCGCCGCGATGATCGGCGCGATCGCGACCGGCGATCTCGACGGCCTCGATGACGTGACCGCCGCAACCGCACCCGTGCGCCAGACGTTCACGCCGCGCTCCGGCCACACCGACACGTATCGACGCTATCTGGCCGATTACCGAGACGCCGTCGAGCTCGCCGCATCATTCCGCCGCATCGAACGAACCCCCGCCAACCCGACTGAAGGATCGAGATTATGACCATCACCAGCCTCAGGAACATCCTCCGGCCCGCCTTGACGGAGGGCTACGGGGTGCCCGCCATCAACGTCTTCAACGACCTGACACTCGAAGGCGTGCTCGAGGCCGCCGTCGCCGAGCGCTCGCCGGTGATCGTACAAACCTCGGTGAAGACGGTTCGCAGCATCGGAAGCGATGCGCTGTGGTCGATGTGGGCCTCGATGACCCGCGGCATCGAAGTTCCCGTCGCCTTGCACCTCGACCACTGCCCCGACCGCTCGGTCATCACCGAGTGCCTACGACGCGGCTGGAACAGCGTACTCTTCGACGCATCCGCCCTGCCCGTCGAGGAGAACCTCCGCCAGACCATCGAGGTGGTCGCCGAGGCCCGTTCCCACGGCGCCGAGGTCGAAGGCGAGATCGAATCGATCACCGGCGTGGAAGACGGCATCGGCTCGGACGCCGTCGCCGAAACCCAACCGCTTGCCGTCGCCATCGATTTCATCGAACGAACCGGAATCGACGTCTTTGCCCCTGCGATCGGCAACGCCCACGGTCGATACCGTTCGGCCCCCACCCTCGACGCCGAACGGGTCAGACAGATCCACGACGCGACCGGCATCCCACAGGCACTGCATGGAGGATCCGGTCTCAGCCCCCAGCAGTTCACCGAGCTGATCCAGGCCGGTTGCGCCAAGGTCAACATCTCCACGGCGCTGAAGGAGACCTACATGCGTGCCTCGTTTGAGCATCTTCAAAGAGCAGCGGCCTCCGACAAGTGGGACCCGCCCGCTCTCTTCACCGACACCAAAGCAGCTGTGATATGGATGACGATCCAGCACATCCGGCTGTTCGGAAGCGAGGGGCGGGCATGACACTGCAGGCGATCATCTTCGACTGCGACGGCGTGCTCGCCGACACCGAACGCGACGGACACCTACCGGCGTTCAATTGCACCTTCCGCGAGGTCGGCCTCCCGCTTGAATGGACCGTGGAGGAATACGCTCACCTGGTCCACATCGGAGGAGGCAAAGAACGCATGGCGACACTGTTCGACGGCCCGCTTCGCGGCACCCGCTGGGACGTGGACAGGACGGAGCAGACCGCGCTGCTTGCGGACTGGCATCGCCGAAAGACCCAGCACTACGTCGACCTCGTCGCATCGGGCGCCCTGCCTGGACGGCCCGGTATCCGCCGGATCACCGAGGACGCGGCCACCTCCGGATGCTTGCTCGCGGTGGCCTCGACCTCCGCCGAGGTATCGGTTCGCACCGTGCTTGAGCACGTGGTGGGCAACGAGCTCGCCTCCCGATTCTCGATCTTCGCCGGAGACATCGTCGCCGCCAAAAAGCCCGCCCCGGACATTTACCTGCACGCGCTCAAAGACCTGGAGGTGCCCGCCTCGGCGGCCCTGGTGATCGAGGACAGCGGAATCGGCTGCCAGGCCGCTATCGCCGCCGGGCTGCGCGTCGTGGTGACCACAAGCATATTCACCGGCGGCGACGACTTCTCCGGCGCCGCAACGGTTCTCAGCTCCCTGGGTGATCCCGACTTAGAAAGGGCGATCACGCAATCTTCAGCCGCTGGACTCGATTGGCCTGACGTCGTCGGCTTCGACGATCTCGCCCGCCTATTCGAGACCGATGCGCGATTGACGGGGCACGTCACCGCCAAATAGGCCCTACTTGCAGAATGCTGCGTATTGAAGCACGACGACTGAGGAGACACCAGTGAGATTCGATGAAGGCGCCGTCGCTATCGTCACGGGAGCAGGCCAGGGTATCGGGCGCGGGGTCGCGCTCGGTCTGGCCAAGGAGGGCGTCAGCGTCGTGGTGAACGACGTCAATGCGTCTGCGGCCAAGGCGCTCAAAACAGAGATCGAGGAGCTCGGAAGCCGCGTGCTCGTATCCACTCTGTGCCCATCGGGGCGCTGGACAGCGGAGGCCGCATCGTCGATGCAGCGATGGAGGAGTTCGGCCAGGTCGACATCCTCTACAACAACGCCGGGATATTCCGTGACCACAAGCTCTGGGGACTCACCGACGCGGAGTTCAGCACCGTGCTCGACGTGAACTTCGTCGGCGTGTTCTCTCATGCGTGCTGCGACCCGGGAATCGATGATTCCCCGGCGGCGCGTGGCAAGATCGTCAACAACACCTCCCGAGTGGCGTTCCGTGGCCGGGCGGGCCAGACCGCGTACGCCGCGGCCAAGCTCGGAGTGGTCGGACTGTCGATCAGCGCATCGATCGAGCTGATGGAGTATGGCGTCAACTCCGGCCTCGGAACAAGTCGAGGTTCGCTCGCAGCGCTCCGGGCGTGATCATGATGGCATCGGCTCCGCCCTCGATCGAGCCGACGAGGATCTGCCGTACTTTCGCGACCGATTCCATGCCCGCGGCGGGGCCGTAGTAGAAGGAATTGCTGAGGGCGATCATGGTGGTGGTCTTCGAGGTCTGATCATAGATCCTCGATAGCCGCAATTCGGTTGACACCGTGTCTGGTCTTTTCTCGTCGTCTAGAGGCCGAGGTGCCCGGGATTGAGGATCCCCGCGGGATCGAGGGCATCCTTGAGTCGTCGGATGAGGAGGTGCTGTCCTCCCAGGTTCTCAGGGATGTAGGCCTGTCTGGCCAGGCCGGCGCCGTGATGGTGGGAGAGCTCCCCACCTGCGGCCGTGGTTGTCTCCATGGCGACGCGCCAGATCTCGTCGAGTCGCTCCGCGGCCTCCGCGTTGTCGCGAGCACGTCCCAGAAGGATGACATAGAGCGAAGCCCCCTGGGTGTAGACGTGCGAGAAGTGCCCCAGTACTTCGTCGGCCAAGGGCGTGAGCGCTGCCACGAGCTTCTCGTACAGCGGGAGGATGCCGGTCCAGAGATGGGCGACCTCGATGGTCTCCGCGTAGCCGCCCGGCTCGGCGAGCAGCTTCTCCACGGTGGAGAAGTCGAAGCGGCGCCCGTACCAGGCGAGTACGGGTTCCGCGCCGATGGATCGGCCGCCGTGCTTCTCGACAATCTTCCGGGACTCCTCGTGTTCCGCCTCGGCCACGGAACGGAGTCCGTCGTGGGTGAGGAACAGCGCGCACCCTTCCAGCTGCGCGTTGGGCACGGCATGCTGGGACTCGGTCTCGTCGTAGAATCGCATCAGCGAAGGACGGAGCCCTGCCTGGTAGATCTCGCGCATCGTCTTGACGCCGGCAGGAACCGTCGGAATGATCCACGCCTCACTGATGCTCGCGGCGACGAGCGGGTAGATCTTGAGCGTGAGCTTCGTCACGATGCCGAACATGCCCTCGGAGCCGAGGAATAGCTGGCGGAGATCGGGCCCGACGGCTGCACGCGGCTTCTGTCCGACTTCGAAGGCGCTGCCGTCGCTGAGGACGACGTCGTAGGAGAGCACCGCCGCTTCGATACCTCCGTACTTCGATGACAGCTGCCCCGTCGCGCGCGTGGCGATCCATCCCCCGATCGACGAGCGGATCAGAGACTGGGGAAAGAAATTGAGTGTGTAGCCGCGGTAGTTCAGCCACTCCTCCAGATCGGAACCTCGCATGCCGGCCGAGGCGGTGACCGTCATGTTCATCTCGTCGAAGCTCGGTTCTCCCACCAGCAGGGCGAGATCGAGCACGATGCCGCCCTTGGTCGGGAGAGCTTGCCCGGTGACTGAGGAGCCAAGCCCTCGCGCCGTCAACGGTGTCCTCGTCTCCCGGGCAACCGCGAGGGCATTGATTACGTCCTCTGTCGACGTGACCCGGACGACGATGTCCGGCCGGTTCTCATGGATGCCGAGCTGATCCTGGACGACGGCCACCGGCCAGGCGTCGTGACTGTACCGATCGAGCACACCGCTGTCAGTGACGATTCGTTCCGGGTCGATCAGGTTCCCGAGGCGGGCGGCGACGTCCGCCACTTCCCCGCGCTGATCGATAATGCTCAATGAGCTCATGAAGGCCTGCATTTCTTCTGTTTCAACGCCGAGGCAATCACACGGCTACGGTCATGGCTCTCAGTCTGGAAATCGCAACATACTGCCTATTGCAGAATAGGTGATAGGCGGGAAAAGCGTCAAGTATTCCGGGCCCACCCCTCCGGGCCGGGCCAGAATAAGCAGTACATTGGATGTTGAGTCGGAGGGTTCACGATGATCGAGAGTGGATCGATGGGGCTGCCTACCGGTGGAGCACATCAGCGAACGTTGACCGAGGTGGCGCTGGACATACTTCGGAAAGGGCCAGGGGAGCGCATCACGACGTCGCTGCAGCTTCAGGAAAGGCTGGATGTCGGGTCGGGAACGGTGCAGAAGGCTCTTCGCCAGCTGGTGGACGCGGGCGCGGTGCGGCTTCGGGTGAAAGGCCATCAGGGCACCGTCATCCAGCGCTACGATCCCGCTCTCCTGTGGCGGGCTGCCGATCTCGGGTCACTTCGTCTGACCCTCACTCCCCCTGGCTCGATCGAGAGCACGGCCCTTGCGACGGAAATACGAGCTCAGTTGGCTGCGCACCATGTGACGACGGAGTTCGATTTCGTGCGCGGCGGCGGGCGGCGGATCGCTACCCTGGCCGACACCCAGCCACGCGTCGCAGCACTCTCCAGAGTCGCCGCCGAGGGGTTCGGGCTGATCGACGACGTCGACTACAGCGTTCTCGACCTAGGCACCCTAACCTATTACCGCCCAGAGACCCTCGTGGTTTTGCGCTCGCCGTCCGTGCCGGCGGACCAGGTGCGGCGGGTGGCCCGAGACCGCGAGTCATATGACCACGAGCAACTCACCCTGCTCGAGTTCCCGCCTTCAGCCGGGTTCGAGTACATCGATTGCGCGTTCCCCGACGTTCCCGCCAGCATCCTCTCAGGACGGGCGGATGCGGGTGTGTGGCATCAGGTCGCGACCGTGATCTCACCCGAGCAGGCCGGCCTCGAAGTGGCGCCGGTTCACTGGGACGAGGCTGCCCTCGGCTCGGAGGTGATCTCGCACGCCGTGCTTGTCTGGCGATCGGAGTTCATCGAGATCGATGCGCTGCTGGGTCTGCTCGATCCCGCAACGATCCGTGCCAAGCAGCAGCGCCTGGTTGCGCTTGGAATCGGGTCGGCCGAGGTGAGGGAGACAATCCCCTGGTTGTGAGGAACCTCGTCAGTTCCTGTTGCGCCGGCGGCGGCGCGGGAAGAACGTGCCGCTGTTGAGGCTCTCCTCGATGTTCTCGAGACTCCTGCCCTTCGTCTCGGGCGCGAAGAAGTAGACGAACGCGAGCGCGGCGAATCCGATGAGTCCGAACAACCAGAACATTCCGCGGATCGTCAGTGTCTCGGCGAGCCAGAGCGAGGACAGACTCACCAGGAGGTCGGCCGCCCAGAGAGCGAACGCAGTGAAGCCCATTGCGACGCCGCGGATCGCCAACGGATACACCTCCGATGCCAGGAGCCAGGCCACGACGGAGAGGCTTCCTCCGTTCAGCGCATTGCCGAGCACGAGGAGCACCACCAGCAGGACGGGCGAGCCCTCGACGGTTGAGCCGTTGAACGAGAATCCGAGAGCGATGATGCAGATGGCCGACAGTGGCACGAAAGCCAGCATCAGTCGGCGGCGACCCCATCGGTCGATCAGGAAGAGACCGAGAAGGGTGAAGATGAACAGCACGAATGAGACGAGCATGCTGGTGAACAGCGAGCCGGACGTGTCGAAGCCGGCGTTGCCGAGGATCGTGGGCGCGTAGTAGAGGATCGCGTTGATGCCGGTGATCTGACAGAAAACGGCGATGCCGACGCCTGCGATCAAGGCCGGGCGCACGCGCTTGCCGAACATCTCCCGCCAGCCGCGGGCTTTGGCGCGCGATTCGGTCTCGACTTGGATGATGTCCTCGAGTTCGGTCTGGACATCGGCTGCGGGTGGGCGGAGCCGTCGGAGCACCTCGGCCGCCGCTTCCTGCTTGCCGCTCAGCACCAGGAAACGTGGGGTCTCCGGTAGCAGGAACGACCCGACCAGCATCACGATGGCCGGAACGGCTCCCAACGCGGCGGTTATCCGCCATCCGCCGTCGAGGGTCCCGATGAAGAACCCGCTCACCGTGGAGACGAGGATGCCGAAGATCACAGCCACCTGGAACATCACCACGAGCCGTCCGCGTCGTGCGGCGGGCGCGAGTTCTGCGATGTAGACGGGGACGACCTGGGAGGCGGCCCCGACGGATACGCCGAGCGCGATCCGGAAGAGGACGAGTAGGAGGTAGCTGTGGCTGAGTGCGACGGCGATCGCCGCCAGGATGAACAGCACTGCAACGCCCGCCAGCACCTTTCGCCGCCCGATCCTGTCGGAGATGCGTCCTGCCGTCAGCGCGCCGATTATGCATCCGACGAGTATGGAACTCGCCACGATCGACTGCTCGAGAGCGTCCAGGGAGAACTCTTGGGTGATCTGGGGCAGCGCAGACGCGATGATGCCGGTGTCGTAGCCGAAGAGCAAGCCTCCGAGAGCCGCGACCAACGCGACCCATCCGATCGAGAGATGGCGTGACGGTGTGGTTCTGATCGACGTTCGGGTGACAGCGCTGGTCGACAGGGCGGCGAAGGCGAGGCGACGCGATCGGGATCTATTGTTCATTGTTAGCTGTCTCCTTTGACACTCGTGACACAAGGGGTGGTGCAGGGATGGGTTGGTTTCGGATTCAATACAGGGCGTAGCCGCCGTCGACGATCAGATTGGAGCCGGTCACGTACGATGCCGCGTTGCTCGCGAGGAAGACCACCGCCGGTGCCATCTCCCGTGGCTCGGCGACGCGTCCAAGCGGGATGCCGTCGATCCAGGTCTGATACCAGACCGGATTGCGCTCCTCGACGACCTTGAGCAGCGGCGTGCCCGTGTAGCCCGGAGAGATGCAGTTGACCCGAACACCGTGATCGGCCCACTCGGCCGCGAGACACTTGGTGAGCGTCACGCCCCCGGCCTTCGAGGTGTTGTACGACGCTTGCTTCTGCGGATGATTAGCCACCTGCGACGAAATCGAGGCCGTGTTGATGATCGAACCGCGCCGCTGCGGAAGCTTGATCCGCCCTGCCGCCCGGCAGCACCAGAACACCCCATCGAGATTCACGTTCATGACGGTGCGCCAGCCCTCGTCGGTCTCGTCCTCCGCCGCGACGTTGAGAACGGTTCCCGCATTGTTCACGACGATGTCCAGGCCCCCGTTCTTCTCCGCGATGTCCCTGAATGCGGCTTCGACTGCCGAGGAATCCGTCACATCGAGAGCGACGTAGTCGACCCCAAGCTCCTCCCCCGCGGCCGCAGCAAGGTCGGGATCGAGTTCCGCGAGCACGACGCGAGTGCCGGAGTCCCTGAGCGCCCGGGCCATTTCGAAGCCGACACCCTCGCCCGAGCCGGTGACGATGGCAACCTTGTCGTCGAGTTTGAATGCGTCGTACACGATATCTTTCCTCACCTATGAAGAACGGAAGAGCATGATTCAATAATCAGTTATATGCATGCTGCCATGCGAACCTATAGCTGTCAATGCGTGGCGGAGATCGAAATCATCTCGGCACGGGCGTGCGGTGCGCTGGAAAAGGTCCAGAATCACCATTGGATTTGGGATCACTGCCACCTTGTCGTCGCCTACTCGTCCCGGACGCTCGGCGGACTTGCGACTTGCGTCCACGGGGCGGCAGGCTGACCGAAGCTGGCACGCTAGTGTCGGTGGAGTCATTGCTTGCGTCCACGGGGCTGCGGACTGACCCCTTGCGAGTTGGACGGGAATAGAACGTTCCTCGTGATTGAGCGAGGGGTTCGAGACGCAGCGGGTAACCTTGACCTGGCAGCTCTTCTCGTTCAGAGTTGTTCAGCTGGCGAGGACGCAAGCGTCGGGGGACTAAGGCCTCGATCCGTCACCAGAAAGGGGCGCGGGTTAGAAATTGGGGTGATGCTGCTTGGTCGTGACGCCAGCGATCAGTTCCGTGACTCTCGCGTGTCGGGGCCATCGATGCTATTCAAGCAAGCGCGGCCTGTGCGGAAGCGATCGGCTATGCGCTTGATCCGTGGCGCCGCCTCGAGACCCGGTATCGTCGGCGATCTGCGGTGCTTCGCCACCGTAGGTTGCATCCTTGAGCCGGTGGAGCGCGCTGATCGATTCTCGGAGGTCTGCCCGATCGGCGCGTGATTCAGGGGCCTTGAGAAGTGCGCTGGAGTTACGGAACAGCTGTTCTCGAAGGGTGAGGGTGATGTCGGTGTGCCTCAACACGTCTACGAGTTCGCGCTGTCGCTGCTCATTCGGGCCAGACTCAATCGTCCACTTGATCGCTGTTGCCTGGAGAAACTGTCGCAGTAGCGGATCGGGGAACCCTACTATCTCTGCGGTAGCAACCTGCCTCGTAGCTAGTTGTAGTTCTTGCTGAGGTTGTGAACGCGGTTGATGGGTGTGAGTCTGCCGATGCTGCTGTGGGCTCTGTGGTGGTTGTGTTCGTGGAGTCAGGCTTGGTAGGTCGTGGCGTGTTCGGTCTCTGGTCGGTGGGGGTGTGCGTAGGCTCACTCGGCGGTGAGGGTGCGGTTGAACCTCTCTACCTTCCTGTTGGTCTGCGGGTGGTAGGGGTGGGTGAGCTTGTGCTTCACGCTGACGTTGAGCGCGTCGCGGAATGTGTGCGAGCGGTAGCAGGAGCCGTTATCTGTGATCACTCTGAGCACGGTGATCCCGTGCGCTGCGAAGAACGCGCGGGCGCGTTCCCAGAATGCTGCGGTGGTCTCTTTGCGCTCGTCGTCGAGGATCTCGGAGTATGCCAGCCGGGAGTGGTCATCGAGCGCGTGGTGCAGGAACGCGTACCCGGGTCGGGTGCTCTTCCGGTTGGATTGACCTTGTTGGCGGGTCCTCACACGGTGCCCGCCGCTGTCGGGGATGCGGCCGAGTTTCTTGATGTCGACATGGACCAGATTGCCGGGATGCTCATGCTCGTAGCGGAGCGGCTTGGGTCGGCGCGCGGGCAGACCGGTGGCCTTGTCGATGTGCGTCAGCAGCGGCATCCGGTAGCGGCGCAGTACGTTCTCCACGCTCGAGCGGGGCAGCCGCAGATGCCAGGCAATGCGGTGCGATCCCCCTCGGCGGGTGAAGCGCAGCGCGACGATCCGCTGCTCGGTCCTGCGGCTGGTGCGCGTCGGCGAGGACAGCGGGCGGGACGACAGATCCCGCATCCCCGCGAGTCCGGAGGCGCGATACCGATCGGCCCACTTCTTCGCCGTCGCCGGCGAACAGCTGAACCGTTCCGCGGCGCGCCGCAACGGCCAACGCAAGTCCACGACAAGCTTCGCCAGCCGCAAACGACCGGTCTCGGACAAAGGAGCATTACGGTGGGACACAAGGACCCCCAGGAATCAAAATGAGTGTGGTAACCCACTTCGATACCGGAGGTCCTCACCCCCTCAGCTCAGACCCGCCGCTCACAACCTCCTGGAGAACTACAACTAGCCGCGGCGGTACCTCGACGGCAGCGAGGACTGGGTCTACTTGCTTTTACAGGATGTCAACGATGTTTACAACGGTGTTTACATGCTCGAATCCCAGAACTAAACTGGCAGCGTCATGGGCCCATGTAACAGCTCAGCAAGGATGACGGTGTGACTGAAGCCATGGCGAACATGGCTCCATCGAGGACAGGTTCGTATGGCTCCGCGTATATCGGACATGTGATTTCCCTCTCACCATTATCCGCTGAGCGCCGCCGTCACCGCTGGTCTGATCAACAAACTGAACAGCTCAAGGTATCTGGAGGCCTCATGAGAGTGGCGTTCACCACGTGCGGGTTGCTGGAGGAGCCATACGGAGCTGCGCGAACGGAGCCGTTCGAAGAGCTGACGCCGACGGTGTACGTCGCCTCGGAACATCACCCCGGCTTCATCGAACGAGCCGACTACGCGAACGATCGTGACGATCTCGGAGATATCGATCGAGACTGGGGTAAGTGGGGTTCACTCCGGCTGCCGTCGTTCTATGACGGAGGGAAGACGGATGACGCCTACCGGGCCGCTCAAACGCTGAGCGTGTGGCGTGATCTGCAGAGCGTGTGGGACTTTGTCTACTACTCGGGTGTCCACGCGGCCGCTCTACGAAGGCGTCACGAGTGGTTTCAGCGACCGACCTGGCCGACCTACACCGTGTGGTGGACCACGGACAACCACACCCCGACGTGGGCTGAGGCGATCGAACGGCTGGAACTGCTGGAAGCAGCTGGCCCGACTCCCGCAGCGTTCACGCTCAAGAAGGCCTTCGAGCAGGACGGAACACCAGTCACGCTCGGAAGGCCTGCGCAGCCAGAACCTGTCAACAGCGTGGGAGGAGAGCAACTGTCATGAGTGTCACCAATCAGAGCAACCTCGCCGCTGTTCTCGAGAATCTCCCGCAGCGTGATCGCAGTATGAGCTTTGGTGCAGATATCGATGCCGCCCACGCGGTGCTCCTGGACCCGAGCGCATCCCTCGGGGAGAAAGACGTGGCTCTTCGGGCGTGGGTCCAGCGGAACCAGCCGTGCCTGTTCGGCCGGTTGGCCGCCCGAGAGGCGCGGGGGCCCGCTACGAACCGCCACACCCTCCCGTCAACTGAAGAAGGCCGCCCGAGAGGCGCGGGGGTCCGCTGCTTCGAAGGGGCTTGCGATCGATATCGTCTTGATCGACGACGATGCCCTTGCAGAGGGCGAGCTGCACGTCGCTGCAAAGATCCAGCAGGCCCGACACGCATGGAAAGATCGGGCAGCTCGGGGCCAGTCCAGTGCGTTTCTCGTCTTGTTCAACAGCGCAAAGCTCGCATTCGCCCTGCCCGGGGAGCATCTCGCGACCGCGTGTCAGCACCTCGCCAGCCTGTACCTGCAGGAAGCCGGCCCGATCGACCGTGACGTCGTCTATACGGAAGCTCTCCCGCTGCAGGACGACGAAAGGCAACGCCCGCTTCACCGCCCTCGGACTATTCCCTGGTTACGAGATCCCGCCTAACGGTCTGATGGGATATCGGGAACATCCGGGGCCGCCGGCGGTAGCCGCCGAACGATTTCTGCCCGGCACCGACTGGCTGATCGGAGAAGGCGACGGACACCACGTCATCTTGGAGGCGATCACAACATGACGATGGACGTCGACCAGTCGGCACGAGCATGGTGGGCCAGCTTCTTCGCTGATGATCTCTATCCGGAGAGCGACCTCGAATTCCTCGACCCCGCTCTTACCGCCGAAATGGTCGCAGCAGTGCGAAGCCTGATCCCCGCGGGTCGACTCGTGGACCTCGCCTGCGGTCTCGGGCGTCACAGTATTCCTCTGAGCAGGGCTGGCTACACGGTCACCGGTGTCGATCTCTCGGACGGCTACCTGTCCCGTGCCCGCGATGCCGCGAACGAAGCGGGGCAGAGCATCCGATTCATCAAGTCGGACATGCGCGACCTCTCCGTACTGTTCGACAGCAGCGTCGACGCAGTGATCAGCCTGCATACCAGCCTCGGGTTCTTCGAGACCTCGGCAGAGAACAGCCGTGTGCTCCAAGAGGCCGCTCGCGTACTCACCCCCGGCGGCCTCCTGCTCGTCGACGTGATGAACCGCGACTGGTTTCTCCGCCAAACCAGCGAGGTCTTCGCCGTCGAAACCGGCGACTATGTCATCCGTAATTATGACGACTCCCGCCCCGCGGTCTACTTGCACGAGGAACGGTTCGACCCGCTGACAAGCCGGATCCAGTGGACCGTGAAAGAAGTCGGCAGTGCAGGACGACGTTCCTCCGCCGACTACCGGGTCTACAGCGTGCACGAGATCGTCGAGCAGTGCCACCAGCTCGGTCTCAACGTGGAAGCGGTCTGCGGCGGCTACGACCTCAGCCCGTTCACTGTCTTCGCCGAGCACATCATCTGCCTCGCCCGCAAATCTTGACCCGCACCGACCCCAGGGAGCCCACAACATGACCACAGAATTGCACCGCATGATCCACACGCAGCCGGACACGCTTGAGCAAGTCGCCAACATCGACGTGACGGCACAAGCACACGCGTTGCGTGCGGCCGATCGGTTCATCATCGTCGGCACCGGGACCAGCTTCCACGCCGCTGAGCTCGCCGCGTACCTGCTGAGGACCGGAGGCGCGGACGCGATCGCTGTCTCCGCCGTAGACGCCGCGCGCTGGCAGCCCGAGCCCCGCCGTGACACGGGTTACGTGATCATCAGTCACACCGGATCAACCGCCTATGCCCTCCGCCTGCGCCAGGCCGTGCAAGCGGCAGGCGGCCCCCTGGTCACGATCACCGGCCAGACCTCCGGCTGGGACGAAGCGATTGCCACTCCCACCGAAGAAGCATCTGAGACCTACACCGTGAGCTATGCGGCTGCACTTGGGGTTCTCGGTCTCCTCGCCCATCAGCTCGTTGGCACACCGACCGGGCCGCAAGAGCTCCTTCGCGCAGCCACTGCCGTCCGCGGCGCCCTCGCGCACCCGCAAATCGCCCAGATCTCGACCCCGACGCGCTCGCTTGCAATCGTGGGTCCCGGCCCATGGTCCATCACCGCGAACGAAGGAGCACTCAAAATCCGAGAGTCCGCCCATATCCTCGCCGAAGGATTCGATCCGGAACGGCTGTTGCACGGCGCTGCCGTCCCCTACACCGCCGAGGACATCCTGATCGGCCTGCAACCGGCCGCCGACGTCGACGGGCTAACCGGGCAACTCCTCGACGCAGCGCAGGCGGAAGGCATCACCACACACGTCCTCGAGGACGACTTCGAGGACCTTCACCCCTACCATCGGCAGCTCCCGTCCATCGTGCGGCTACAACTGCTCGCCTCGCAGCTCACGGACGTTGAAGGTACCGACCCGGACACCGCAATTACCGGCGCCTGGGCTCGGGACACGCTCTGGTCGACCGGCGCCCCCGCCGAGACGACCTGAGGGGAAGACCGCGACCAATGATACGAGGAAGACCGGCTGCGCTCGTCGCGCTCGTGATCGCTGCTGCAAGCTGGGGCAGCGCGGCCACATTCATCAAGTTTGCCCTCGACAGCTGGGGCCCGATGACCCTGCTGATCGCGCAGCTGCTATCCGCCAACGTTGTCCTATGGACCATTCTTCTCATCCGCGGATACCGACGTCCGCCCCAGATGTGGAAGCTCCTCCTCCTCGGCGCGCTAGAACCCGGACTCTGTTATGCGTTGCTGACCATCGGGCTGCTCTTCACCACCGCCGCCAACGCCGCCGTGCTCAGCGCGATGGAATCGTTCTTCGCCGTCATCCTCGCCGCGATCTTCCTGAGAGAGCGACTGACGAGACGCTCCATCGCGGGCCTGGCACTCGCGTTGATCGGCGTGCTCATCCTGGAAGCCGCAGGTGGCTTCGACGGAGTTCATCTTGGCGACACCCTGGTTCTCGGCGGCATCCTCGCGGCCGGCTTCTACGTCGTCATCGCCCGAACCATCGCCGGCTCCTACGACACGCTCACAATGACCGCCCACCAATTCGCCGCGGGCCTTGCCTTGGCTCTCCCGTTCGCCATCATCCGCTGGGTCACAGGCGCCGAGGCCATCATCGAGCCCCGCCCCATAAGCTCCTGGGCTGCGGCCCTCGGAGTCGGCATCATCGGCTACGCAGGCAGCTTTCTGCTCTACAACTTCGCGATCGCCCATGTCCGAGCTGGTCTATCCACAATGATCCTGAACCTCATGCCTGTCTTCGGGATCCTCACCGCACTGATCTTTCTGCACGAGCAGATTGGCTTACTCGCGATCATCGGAGCTCTCCTGGTACTGGCATCGATCTTCATCTTCCCAAGCGAGGACGAAACTAACGCGATGCCCACCGGGCAAGAAAAGCGCGCTGACGAACTGAGGTAGAGCTCAGCTCGGTGGCCCAGCAGCCACACCCACCCGACGGCCGGCCCGCCGCCCCCGGTCATATGTCGCCGGCGTGGGTCGCGAACTGAATCGTCTGTCCCGTCGTGTCGACCGTAGTTCCAAACAATTGCGGGCCTTGCATAGGCGACTACTACATCGTTCTTGACGGCTTCGGCCGGGGCTGATCTGCTACATGACAGTGCTCAGCGAAAATCCATAGTTCTACTCTGCCCAATCCGAGCTGGCCACCGGCGAAAGCGACCGCCGCAACGCTTCAGCGTGGGACTGTTTGATTAACGGTGTGTGGGGTCTGGCCTGATCCGAGATGGAGATGGCCGTGACTGACACGACTGGACTGTTGGACGACGTGATGATTGATCCCGTGACGGGAGAGATCATCGATCAGAAGGACCTCGCGGAGCGATTGCTCGCGCAGGCGAAGGAACAGGGCGTGAGTCTCGTCGGGCCGGGCGGGCTGTTGAACCAGCTCACCAAGAAGGTGCTCGAAACAGCGCTCGAGGCGGAACTGACCGAGCACCTCGGCCACGAACACGGCGGCGTTCCGATGGCCGCGAATATGCGCAACGGGACCAGGAGCAAGACGGTGCTGACCGAGATCGGTCCGGTCGAAATCGGGGTGCCGAGGGATCGGGAGGGATCGTTCGAACCGGTGATCGTCCCGAAGCGCAAACGTCGCCTCGACGGGATCGATCAGATCGTGCTCTCGTTGTCGGCTCGTGGGCTGACGACGGGTGAGATCGCGGCGCACTTCGACGAGGTCTACGGGGCGAAGGCCTCTAAAGACACCATCAGCCGGATCATGGAGAAGATCGCCGGAGAACTCGCGGAATGGTCTGCCCGCCCGCTGGACGCGCTCTACCCGGTGATCTTCGTTGACGCGATCGCCGTGAAGGTCAGGGACGGGGGCAGGTCCGCAACACTCCGTTCTACGTCGTCATGGGCGTCACCACGGCCGGGGAGAGGGAGATCCTGGGGATCTGGGCCGGAGACGGCGCCGAGGGCGCATCGATTCGGGCGTTGGCTGCCCGGTATGGCGTGGGACGAGCAACGGTTCGGACAGCGTTGTCGCAGGCGGAACCGCCACCGCGGAAGACGCCAGTGCGAGTGTCGCCTCGGTTGGAGGAGTTCAAGGCCGCGATCGACGCGATGCTGTTCGAGGACGTGGGTGCGCCGATAGGAAACGATGTCGAAACTGCAACACGATCCAACATGTCGCAGTTTCGAACATCGAACATGTGGTGCGCCCGGAGGGATTCGAACCCCCAACCTTCTGGTCTGTAGTCAGCATCGCAGTTGGTGACGTCGCTGCGGTGCTTGTTTTCGGGTTGAGAGTGGTGGTGGGGGTGGTGTCAGCGTTTCGTGCGCACGGTGCCGTAGGTGTCCACGGTAATGATGAGTGTGTGTGCCTTGCGGTTCACGATGCGCACGAGGATGACGATACTGGTGGTGGTGGTGTCCTGATTGGTGGTGGTGGTGTCCTGATTGGTGGTGGTGGTGTCCTGATTGGTGGCTGGAATCGGGTTACAGGCTGAGGTCAGCTTAGTGGTGCACTATGCCTGTTGTGATAACTGCGGCTTGGTTGGAAGCAATTGACGCGTTTATTCTGGCATTATGTGCAGCGGGGCATCCGGGCACGACGGTGGTGACGCGGCGTCAGCAGCTTCAGCATTTAGCGCGGCGGGTGGGGTCTGATCCGTGGGTTCTGACTAGCGAGGATTTGCTGGGGTATGTCGCTGCGCAGGCCTGGGCGCAGGAGACTCGTCGGGGGCGTTATAGTGCTTTTCGGGAGTTTTGGCGGTGGGGTAAGGCTACGGGGCGGTGTAGGAAGAATGTGGCGAAAGTCTTGCCGCGTGTGCGGGCGAGCGCTCCGGCGCCCAGGCCGGTGCCTGATGCTGTGTATCAGATAGCGGTGCGGCGTGCGGATGAGCGCACGGCGTTGATTTTGCGTCTGGCGCATGATGGGGGGCTGCGGCGTGGTGAGATCGCGGTGATCCACTCGAATGACCTGATCCAGGATTTCATTGGGTGGTCATTGCTTGTGCATGGTAAGGGTAATAAGAAGCGCGTGGTGCCGTTGCCTCCGAGGCTCGCGCTTGATCTGCGTGCGCGGGCCGAGGGTTGGGTCTTTCCTGGTGATCTGGACGGGCATCTGTCCCCGCGTCGGATCGGCGAGCTGGCCGTGGACGTGCTGGCCCCACCCTGGACGATCCACACTCTGCGGCACTCTTTCGCTACGAGGACGCACGCACTCGATGGCGACACCCTAACGGTGCAGCGTCTTTTGGGTCATGCGTCGGCTGATACGACGGCCCGGTATGTGCTGCTTGGTGATGAGCGGTTGCGGGGCACGGTGTATCGGGCGGCGGGCCTGGCGGTACCCACGGCGGCCGCCCGGCGAGACGGGTTGGTAAGTGGTGTGAGTGGGGTGGTGAGTCTTTACCACGCCCGCTCGTCCAGAAAACCCGAAGGCCCCGGTACCTAAGCACCGAGGCCTTCAAACCCCCGCGTGTGCGGGGAAAGGACACAAGTAAATAATCACCTGTATGCCTCAAATGGTTCACCCCCGCATGTGCGGGGCGGCCCACCACCACGACCCCGTTAGGAAGCTCATACTGGTGGGCTATCTCCACATCTGTGGAGGAGTACTGCACCGCATTTTTACCACACCCCTGCACGGTGTCGCAACCCCAGGACACAAACCAACCTCCGCAAAAATGAGGGGGTTGGTTTGTGTTTACCAGGCTTTGGGTGGTGGTGGTTGTTGTGAGGGCTGTGGTGGTGGTGCGAGGTGTCGGCCGCTGGTGGTGGGGGTGCGTTGGGGGGTGTTGAGTGCGGCGGTGCCGAGTGCGGTGGCGCCGAAGATGTTTGCGCCGTCGCGGATAGCGGTGGCGATCTCGGGTTGCCAGAGGGCGATGAGGGGGGCGATCGCGAGTGCGGTGAGGCCGATGAGGTAGAGGTAGAGGCGGATGGTGGGGTGGTCGATAAGCATGGGGGTTCCTTTTTAGTCGTTTGTGAAGAGTCCGGGTGGGGGTTGTGGGGGTGGGGGTCCGATGCCGCGGTAGATGTGGTCGACGAGTTGTCGGTTCCAGAGGTAGAGCAGGTGGCGATCGGCGGTGAGTTGGTCGAGTTTGGCCTCGAGTTGTTCGGTGCGGCCTGATTTTCGGGCTTTGGTGGCTTGGGTGGTCGCGAGCATCGCCGAGGCCAGGGCGACTGTCCCGGCGATGCTGGCAACGACGATGCTGACGTCCATAGCGGGTGTTTAGAGGGTGTTGAGGAATCGTGCGAGGCCGCGCCAGGTGTTGGGTCCGGGGTCGCCATCGATGGGGCCGGTGTACCCGTTTTTTGCCGCGACTCGTTGTAGTGCGCGCCAGGTGTTGGGGCCGGGGTCGCCGTCGGTGGGGCCGGTGTAGCCTTCCTCGCGGAGGGCGTTTTGGATGGCGGTCCAGGTGTGGGGGCCGGGGTCGCCGTCGATGGGGCCGGTGTAGCCCCATTTGCTGGCCCAGAGTTGGAAGCGTTGCCAGAAGATCGGGCCGGGCTGCCCGTCCTCGGTGGTGGTGGTGTAGGGCAGCCCGGGGCTGTTTTGTGGGGGTGTGGTGGGTGGGGTTTCTGGGGGTGTGGTGGTGAGGGTGAGGGGTTGTCCGGCCATGTCTTGGGACCAGCCGATGTATCGGTAGGCGGTGCCTTTTGCGCGGTAGCGGTCTTCGGTGGTGATCCCGACGGTGTTGTGGCCGGCCCATTGGTCGGGGGCGGGTGCGTCGGTCATGAGGATTTGGTGGTTGCCGAGGCTGATCCCGACGTGGCCGGAGGCTCGGGTGGTGTGTAGCCACCAGTGCAGTGCTCCGGGGGGTGCGGTCTGGGCCTGGGTGCTGATGATGGTGGAGGCGCGGCAGGCGATATGGGCGTCACCGGCGGCGGTTAGATTCAGGGCGCGCACGATGAAGGATTGGCACCATTGGGACCAGGTGCCGCCGTCGCGGGTGGGGTTTGTGTGGGCCCAGGCGAGGGCTTGCTCAGCGGTACGAGACATTTTGTTGCTCCTTATATGTGGGGGGTTAGGTGCGGATGATGAAGTTAAGGGTGAGGAAGGGTTGCAGGGTGGTGTCGGGGGAGGTGGTGCCGTAGATACGGGTGTGGTGGGACATAGCCCGGGTGTCCGCGTTCGCGCCGGGTGCTGACACGATCGTGTACGCGCTTATGGTGGCGGGTCCGCGGGGGTTGGTGCCTCCTGCTTGGTAGCCCAGTAGTGAGGTGTTGCCGCTGACTGCTCCGATCGCGGCGGCTAGATCGCCTTCTGTGTGGCGGTGGGTTTTGGTGCCTCCGATTTTTCCGGGCGCAGCAAATTCGGGTTGTGTGGGGTCGTGTCCGACTGGGACTCTGCCGCGTAGGTTGGGGAGGGTGAAGGTGGTGGTTCCATCGCCTGGGCCGTAGGTGGTGCCGATCGCGGCGAACAGGGTGGGGTAGGTGGTGCGGGGCAGGGTTTGTCCGTGGCACAGCAGCCATCCCTCTGGTGGTGTGGTGCCAGCAAACGCGGTCACGACACCGGCGGGCACCGTGGTGGTGGGGGTGGTTTTGGTTTCGAGGATGCGGAGGCGGTCCTCGATTTCACGTAGCGCCATGGGGATTCCTCAGGGGGTGTAGGTCCAGGGTGATGAGCCAGCGGGTGGGTTGGATGTTGTGGCTGATCGCGATGATCTGCGAGTCCTGCACGACGGTGTTGAAGCGCACGGTGATGCGCTGTCCTACATCCAGGCTGGAGGCCATGGTGAGGTTTTGCTGGGCGTTTATGCGTAGCTGCGCGACTAGCAGCGCGGGCTGGTTGCGGGCGTCCAGGATACGTCCGAGCCGTTCAGTCAGAGACGTGTCATAGGGAGGTTGCGAGTAGAGGTTGGTGCGCAGGGTCTGTGAGCGGGTTCCGTACGCGGTGATAGAGGCCTGGGATACCATCACTAGCTCGTCGTTTTGCTCATTCTGGCGGGTCTGGTCTACGCCGTAGTTGGTGACTACGAGGCGGTTGGTGAGTGCTTTGGTGTCGTGTCCGGCGGTGATATCGATGTAGCTGTGCGCGGTGGCGTCGGGTTGGTCGGAGAACACCGCGGCGGTCGGTAGCGCGGTGGCGGGCAGCAGAAACCGGGTGATCCCGTCCCGACCCACGTGCCAGCTCGCTCCCACCGAGTTACAGGCCAGATCAAAATGTGTTGCCAGATCGGACTCGAGGACTGTTTCGCGCAGGCGTTGTGGGTAGTCGGTGCGTAGTTCTAGCAGGCGGATGGTATGAAAAGCGACTCGCTCTACTGCGTCGGATGGGCCCGGGACAGTGACCGGGGTAGCGAGCAGGATTTGCAGAGTCACGGTGGTGGTATCGGCCACGAACTCGATAAATCCCAGCGAGGTGGGGGTGGTGGTGAGGGTGACCGGGGGTGCGGTGCTTTCGCCCACCACTCGGAGTTGGTACGAGCGCGCGAGGGGGGTGTTTTCGAGGGTTGCTGCGGCTTCGAAGCGGTACGCGCGCCCGGCGGTGAGGCCGGTGAGAGTTTTTTGGATACCGACTGTGTCAGGCAGGGTGGTAGATCCTTGACTGACTGATTCGACCCACAGTGCCTGGGTGGTCCCGATAGTGCCGCGTCGGAGTCCTTCGGTGGTGTAGGAGCTGATCGGGGCAGGCACCGTCCCGGTGCGGGTCCACCCGTCCAAATCCCCTGCCGCGAGCACTAGAAGACTGTGGCGCAGGGTGCTGTACGCGTTGGTTCCCCCTGCGGTGCGGGCTGCGACGCGGGCGTAGTAGACACGTCCCCCGGCCAGGCCGGTCACGGTGTGGGTCAGTACATTATCGAGGTCGAAGTTTTGTACCCCGGCCGAAAAGTTCGCGTCGAGGGCTAGTTGGAGGCGGTATCCGATCAGCCCGTTGGTGGCGGTGGGTGGGCTCCAGGTAGCGACTAGGTGCCCGGAGCTGTTTTGTGTCCAGCCAGTCAGGGTGGGCGCGGGCAGTCCCACACTGGTGGACAGCGAACCCGACCAGGGACTCCAGCCTTGACTGTTACGGCCGCGCGAGCGCACCCAGTAGGTATACCCCGGTACCAGATTCGAAAAAGTGGTGGTCCCGTCGGAGCTGAGTGTCTGTGCCCCGGCACTAAACTCGCTGTCTTGGGCGCACTGGGCTTGCCACTGGAGGATCCCGGCACCGTTGTCAGCGTTGCCGTGGAAACGGTATCGGAGACTGGAGGAGGTGACTTGATCGATGCTGATCGGGGTGGGTGCGTCCGGGACTTTCGGGATACGCGAAAAAGTAACATGCCCCCCGACCTCACCGTCACCGAGCTCGCCCCACCGGTTGTTATCGTTCCAGCTGCCTGTGGTGGAGGCGGTCAGATACCCTGCCGCATCGTGGCCGAGACTTACTTGTCCGCTGCCTAACACCAGATCCTGGTAGGAGCGAAAATTGTAGGCACTGATCTGCCCCGATGCCGGGGTGCCGCCGATGTTCACTGACCAGTAGTGGGGCCCTTGTGCCCATTTTCCGGAGCCGCGGCCTTTGATAATCCGCAGCGACCACCCCACCACCGTGCTGTTAGCCGCATCGTTTTGGGTGTCTTGGGTGATGGTGAGCCGCAGTACATATCCTGCAGCAAGGCCGGTATCAAAATCAGACATTAGAACGCGTACACCCCCCGCGGCGAGCCCACCACAGGCACATCGATTGGAGCCTGCGCGGAGGAGGCTAGGCGGTTGATACGGGACTCGAAAGTTTCAAAGCCCTGCGCGATCTGGCACCCGTAGCGGGGGGTGGTGGTGTGTATCTGCACCGCGTCACAGACCGTGACAGTAACCCGCGCTGCGGTGCGGGCGTGTTGTTTATCCAGGGGGTACGCGGAGGCGATATCCACGATACGGCCGGTAAACAGCGGCCCTGTACTGGTCTGGATGCGTACGGGTTGGCCGGGTGTGAAGGTGCCGCCGTGGAGGGGGTCTTGCCGGTCCCGGAGAGTGAAGGTGCATAAGCCGACGTCGGTTTTTATGCCGAGGCCGTCTCGGCTGCCTCCGCGGCGGATCGTGATCCCGGTCGCGTCCGCGATGTAGGTCACCCATACCCCATTTTCGAGGGCCTGGATATCTACCCGTCCGTGCAGCGGGCTCTCGAAAACGGTCATAGTCTGCCTCCCGCGTCCTCGTAGTCACGGATCGCTTGCACGATAATCCGACCGATCTCCGGCGACGGCGTGAGCGCGGTGACGTAGATGTTATAGGTGACTGTTCGTCCCTCAACAGACCCGGTGACCGTTCCGATAAATTCGCGGGTGGGGGCACCCAGTGTCGGATCGAAGGCCTCGATTCGGGCGGCGATCGCATCGAGGCTGTCGTCTACCAAAAAGCCGTTTTGCTCCAGGCCCGTGACAAGACCCTGGATGAGGTTTTTGCCGTACCCGGCGAACAGCTTCGAGGGGGAGCGGATACCCAAAAAGTTCAGGAAGCCTTTGACCGCGTCCCCGGCGATTTTCAGTAGCGCGGACCCGACTGATCCGGCCGCACGAAACAGGCCAGAGACCAGGCCACCGATCAGATTGATCCCGGCACCCACCAGCTGGGGCACCATCCCGATGAGTGTCCCGACCATCTTGGGGGCCAGCTCGATCAGAGCTCCCATCAGCTGGGGGAGTATTTTCGGGATCGCGTCCACGATGCCCGTGAAAAGTTTCACGGCCGCGTCCAAAAGTTTGGGGAGCATCCCGATCACAGTGCCCAAAATTTTGGGCAGCAAGTCCATGATTGCGTTGATAAGTAGCGGCAGGATGATCGGCAGCGCCTCGACCAAGGCGTTGAAAAGCTCGATCGCGGCGTCTATGAGCGGGGGGATCAGACCCAACAGTGCCTCAACAATTTTGGGGAGCAAGTCCACGATCGCGGTGACAAGTGGTGGTGCGATCAGGCGCAGTGACTCGATCAGGGAGCTGAACACTTCGATCGCGGTATCCAGCAGGGGCGGGATTATTTTCAAAAGGGTGTCCAGGATCGGGGGGATCAGCGCGATGATCCCAGAAAGCAGCGCGGGCACCACCTGGGTAAGTCCGCCTAAAAGTCCTTGGAAAAGTTGCGCGGCGCCGGCCAGCAGGATCGGTACCTGGGTCACTAGCAGCTGCGTGAGCTGGGTGACCAACACCACCAGGCCGGAGATGATTTCTGGGATCGCGCGTACCAGAGCGTCCAGGATCGCGGGGAAAACTTTAGAGGCCGCATCAAAAATCGTGGCACGGGTCGCGGCGATCGCGTCCATGATCATGGACGCCCCACCACCCTCCAGCCATTGGGCAGCTTTCTGGATACCCGCCACCGCCCCAGCCCACAACCCCTTGAAAATGTCACCGAAATCTATGTGCGCGGTGCCGTTGAGGACACTGAAAACAAAATCCGCGAACGCGTTCGACATGGTGGTGATGTGGCCGGTAAAGGCCTGAAAACCAGCAGATTCTTGCATCCTGGTGACCAGGGTGCCGATCGCGGCGGTGACGGCGGTGACCGCGGGCAGCAGCCCGGTTCCCAGCGTGGCGACTAAGTTTTGGGTGCCCGCGCCGAGGCGTTGCTGGGCACCGGCGAGGGTGGTGGATTCCCGAGAAAAAGCCCCCTGTGCATCAGCGGTCTGCTGAAACAGTAGGGCGAGGGTGGCTTGTAGTTTGGCGTTTTTCTGCGCTTCACCCGACAGTCCACTCAATCCCATCGCGGCCATTTTCGCAGTCACCGCGGCCTCATTTATGGAGACCCCGTACCGCTCGATAGGGTCTCTCTCTCCTCGCAGGAGAGAGGAGAGTGCTGAGACAGCGTCCGAGGTGGACCCGCCGAACTGGGCTGCCAGATCAGCACCCAAACCCACGAGCTTGTCTGTTTGGGATGCGAGCTGATCGGTGGCTACGCCCATGTTTTTTAGCTGCGCGCCCAGCACGGTAGACAGCGATGCGTACTCTGATTTTGCTAACCCGACCGAGGCGGCAGCTGTGGTGGCCCATTTTTCCATTTGCCCAGCACTGTCACCAAAAACCGAGCTCATCCCTCCGAGGGCTTGTTCGAGACCGGAGGCGGCTTTGACGGCTTTGATACTGATCGCGCCGACCGCGACTGTGACCGCGGCGCTGACTGCCCCGGCGATTTTGGCGAATTTGGCTAGCCCGTTTTCGCTCTCACCGAGCGCGTTTTGTAAACTTTTCGCGTTCCCGGTGATGGAGACCACGACGGTGTTTCCGGCCATCAGGGCTCTTCCTTCCAGGGGTGGTTAGCGGCGGTGGGTGCGGCGGATTGCTTCTGCGGCGATCGCGTCTCTCTCGCCGAGGGTGAGTGCGTCGTACTCGGAGGGCGCGATGCCCAGGCTCACGACGAAGACGGCTTTTATACGGTCGCGCTCTCTGCGGAGCGCTCGTCTTTTCTCTCGTCAGCAGACTCCCCGGCCGGCTCCAGGATCGCGTTGGCTTCCACCACGCTCAGCGCGAGGGCTTGCTCCCAGGTGAAGTCGGGCTTGCCGTTGCGGCGGGCGATGACCATCGCGATGGCTGCGAGGGCCAGCCCTTTCGGGGATTCTCGATCGCTGAGCGCGGTGATGGACTGCCCGGATAGATCCTCGATCTGGGCGATATCGCCGGTGGTGAGGGCATCAAGATCAACCATTTTGGGGTTCCTTAGTCTTTAGGTGAGGTGGTTGGTGCGCATAATGGTGTCGATCCCGCGGGTGATCTCCCGGATCACCTGGGTGCGGGAGCGGGTGAGAGCGTCGGTGAGAAAAGGTTGCGCGCGCCGGCCGCGGTGCGGGTCGCCGTAGTGGATCACCCCGGCATGTTTGCCGCGGTGTTTGTATCCGGCTCGCACGACCGCTTTGGTGGTGCCGCGGCCCGCGCGTAGTGTCCCGGCGAGGGCGCCGGTATCACGAGGGGGGTGGGCGTTTTGGATCACGATGGTGCCGACCCGGTGCATCAGCTCACTCATCTGGGACAGATCAGAGCCGGCCGCGCGCAGGCGCCGGTTCAGCTGTGTGATCCCTTCCACCATCACGGTGGTGCCCTGGTGGAGAGAAGACCCGGGCTGGGCACCCACTACGACCCACCCCCACTGGAAGCAGGTGGTGGGGGTGGGCTACTACTGGTGGTGGCCCCACCGGTCAGCAGGGTCGGCTCGCCGTTGATCTCGAATCTAAAATCAAATTGGAACGCGCTGCTGGCGGAGGTGGAGGCTTCGCCGCCGATGGCGGGTTTCGCGCCGATAGTGAGCGTCCCGGTGAAGTGCGGCTCCGCGGGCGTGGGGGCGGAGTTGCCGTGCGGGGCGATGGTGTAGGCCACACCGGTGCGGCCGGTGTTATCCCACACGTAGCGCCAGAACGCGGCCTGCGCGGTGGACTGGATCGCGGTGCCACGCAGAAAAAACTGCCTCGCGCCGCCGGTGGCAGCGTCTTCGAAGGTGACTACATCCGAGTCCGCGGCCTCGTTTTCGATGGTCCAGGAGATGATATCCGCGGACTGGTCGGTGCCCGGCGAGCCGAGCGTGAGGACCGGGCGGCGGTTGCCTTTGATACGGGGTGAGCTCATTTGTATTCTCCTTGCGTGAAAGTGGTCGGGGTAGTAACCGTGATCGCCGCCACCAGCCCCTGCGAATTGTTGAAGGCCATTTGGTAGGGCTGGCTGACCTGCTCGACGAGCCAGCCTTCGGTCTCTAGCAGGGCCAGAGCGGCACCGATCAGAGTGTCAAGTGCCCCGGTCTCGGTGGCGTTATCGGCCTGGGGGGTGCAGATAATGACATCGAAGCGCACGGTGCGGGTCGCGAAGGTGAGTTCCTGCTCAATGTAGGGTGATCCGGCCATCACAAACCCGCCCGGTAGCGCCAGACGCCCAGGCACATGGGTGTATAGGTTCAGGTCAAGACCGGCCAGTGTGGTGACCAGTTCTTGGCGGAGCCTGCTCAGGACGCTCATGCGAACCCCAACCCCAGGTAGGGGGACAGGATCGGGTACGCGGCCACCATCGGGTCACGAGCGACCCGGATCGCGGACCCGTCCGGCGCTGAAAACTGGGAAATTCCGTTTGGTGCGGACTGTCGGTTGTACAACTCGCTAGCGACCTCGATAATCGCGCGGTCTAGGATCACCTCCGGCACTTCGGCGGTGCCGACCCGGGTGGTGACCAGGGCCTGGGCCTGGTCACCACACGAGCGGATAAACTCCTCATCAGCGGTAGAAATTGAGGACGCGGCGCCTTTCACATACCGTGTCAGGGCGGTGAGTTGGGCGTCGGAGATCACGAGGTGGTCGCCGTCTGCGACCCGAACACGACCGGGATGATCGCTGCGGGAATTTCCGCCGCGAACGCACTATAGAAGTACAGTGAGAAGTCTTTGGAGAGGTTGATAATGTTCTCGTCCTGCAGACTTGTCACCGGGCTGTTGTAGGCGCGGATGGCGAGGCTGTTGATAAACGCCGACCCTGCCGCGGCCTGTTTCGGATTCAGCCGCACCGGCACACTGGCTAGATCCCCGGAGATCGCTTTCAAATTCAGCTGCCCGATGATGTTTGTGCCGGTGCCCGCGACGCTCATCAGAGGCCGCCCATCGGTCGCGGTCAGGCCCGCGATGGTCTTGAAAACGCTCTTATCCACCACGAGAGCATCCAGATTCAGCCCCAGGTCGGTGTACTTTTCGGCCGCGTCGACGATCGCTTCGACCCACCCGATATACCGGGTGTTATCCGCGATCCGGACGGTGTTTTGCGCGGTAATCTGCGCGGCGACCTGCGCGGCGTAAAATTCCCGCAACAAGATGTTACGGCGCCGTCCCGCAGCGATCGCTAACGCCCGCATGGAGTGGTCGAGTTGGTTCACGCTGGATCGCTCAATTTCCCGACGAGTCAGCTGGGTGTACCCACCAAAAGTCTCGATATCCGCGAACCCGGTCTTCAGCGTGACCTTCCCGAAAGCCAGATTATCGCCCTCCGCGCGCTGTTTGGTGACCTGGGTGGTATCGGTGTCCAGCTGCCCGAATTCGAGCTTGTTGCCGGTATCAGGCAGCGTCCCGGTCGAAAACAGTGCCGCCAAAACTGCGGCCTCGTCGATGATGCGGGTCAGATCGCCCACCCACTCGGGACGCAGGATCGTGTCCGCACTGGTGCCCCCGGTATACGCCCGGGCCTGCAACTCGTTGTAAGCCTGGATAGTGTCCTCATCTCCTCGCACCAGAGCCTGCAACACTTCCCCGACCGAGCGAGTATCAGCCACCGGCGGGCTCACCGGTGCAGCCGCGAGCACCAGGCGGCGCTCCAGATCATCCATGTGCGCGCGGGTCTGATCCAGACCCGCCGACAGCTCGCGCACATCAACCAGAGCCGGGGGCGCGGCACTCAGGGCCGAGGGTGCAGGAGCCGGGGGTGTGGGAGCCGGGGGTGCAGGACTCAGCGGGGTGGGGAGTGCATCAGTCATGAGGGTACCTCTTTCGTAGATAGTGGGAGTGGGGGTGGTTTCGCGGACGCCGGTGACCACAGCGCCCTCGTACGCGGGAAAAGGCACCAGGCTGACCTCGTCTACCCGGGCGCGGGTGTGGGTGATATGGGGCACATCCGAGGACTCATCGATCCGGTACTGATCAAAGCGAAAACCGATCGAGTGTCGGGATAAGACGCCGTCGCGGGCCAGGGCCAGGGCATCATCGCCCGCGGTAGTGGCTGAGATCACCGCCGTGATCTCCCACCCCTGGTCTGTGTCTCGGTGGGAGATCACCCGCCCGATCGGCTCACGATGCCGATAAAAATACAGCGCCCCATCCGAGTTTTGGATCGCTCCGCGCTCAAATTCTTCGGTAAAAGCGCCCCCGATATCCGCGCGTTGGCCCCACGGGACCGCGATCCCCACGATCTCACGCCGCGCGGGATCAGCCGAGCGGATCGCTACCTCACGGGTAGGGTGCGCAGCAAGCAAAGCAGCCACATCCACAGACATCAGAGGCCTTCCTGGGGTAGGGGGTCGAGGTTTTCACGGTCACGGACCTCGTCTATGGTCATGAAACCGGCCTCTAAGGCGATTTTGTGGGCTTGGTACCGGGTCGTGGTATCAGAGCGCAGCAACGCCTCGACGTTGAATTTCGCGCGCGTGCCACGGGGTAGTAGCGCGCTGAGGGCGTCTTCGATCTCCACCAGGTACGACATCAGCGAAAACCTTGTGTATCCGATCCAGTCCTGCTCGATGTTCGCGTAGGTTTGTGACGAGCCCTGGATGGAGGCGAGCATCAACGACGCCGGGACACCAAAAAGACGCGCGATCTGGGTGGTGGTAAATTGCTGCGATTCTAAAAATTGGGCATCCGCCGGGGAGAGGAAAACCCGATGATAGTTCAGGCCTTTACCCAGCACCGCGACGCCTTTGAGAGCACCCTCGGACATCATCCAGGCATCCTTGGCTTGCTGAGCCTCCGCAGGAGTCAGCTCCTGATCCGAGTTCAAAAGCCCGTTCGGGATACCCGAGCTCCGAAACCAGTTCGCGCTGTAGTCCCGCAGATCAAGCGCGCCGCGCAGCTCGATCTGAGCGGCCTGGATCGGGCCGAGGCCTTTCAGCGACCCCGGCACCCGCAACAGGAACAGTTGCTGCACATCCGTGGGCGTAAAGTCAGTACCGCGGTACTTGTACCCCACAAGGGTCCCGGCCGAGTTCGCGACCGGCGTCACATCCAGCGGGTTGAGCACCGACACGTTCGCGACCTGGCCGGTAGGGAAAAAAGTTTTGCGCCAGTACGCGTTTCCTGTGCACGCTAACGACGCCACGGACTGCTCGATAAAAGCAGACCGGGACACATCCAGGTCGGGCTGGCGCACAAGGGGTGGCACCTGGGCGAGCGGGCGACCATTACGCTGCGCGATCAGAGAAAGTTGCTTCGCGGCGATCGCGTGAATCTGGATCGCGCGGTAGACCATCGAGATGGAGAAAGCATCCCCGGTCGAGACCTCACCCGCCACACGCCCGCGCGCCGGAGCAGTGATCGCGGTACTCGCATCCGAGGGCCCCGCCCCCGACGGTGATACTTCTGGTGCTGGAGTGGTATCACGGTACATACCAGGCACAGGGGCCAGTAGCCAGTCTATGATCCGCCCCATGAGAGCACCCTTTCCTGTTTGATCCTGATCGAACAGGAAAAGTATGAGGGGTCAAAAACTTCAGAAGACCTGTAACACTTTTTCGCGGCGTGTCTCTGCGGCGAGCACGCCCAGCGCGAGGGCCATCACCGCGTCGATTTCTACCGAGGAGTCTTTGCGACTGATACGGAAAGCATCGCCATCATTTTTACGAACCGTGCGGGGTACCTGCATATCCAGCAGCGCATCACCAGCGTGCTCTAACAACCCGCCGGCCAGTTTTGCGTACAGCAGACCCGAGGCGCTCATCACGTCCCCCCGGGTCGCGATCATCACGGGCTTGCCGCGTCTTTTCAGCTCCGCGCCCAAATCTTTGAGTAGATACCCATCCATCACGTACACCACCGGTCGGTGACGAGCCAGATCAAGACACACATTTGTCAGCTGGCTCAAAGACGGCTTCGCGATCGACGCGACAAGCTCCGCGGAGGTTTTCTCCCCGTTTTTGATCGTGGCGATGATCGCAGCGAACCCCCAGTCGGGGCTTAGATCGATCGTGAAAATCGGTCGTCCCGCAGGAAACACTGCCCCTGCTGGGCGGCGGGCTGCGGCCCAGAGCGCCGCGGGGATAAACGCGTTTGAGGACGCGGTGAACCGGTTCAGGCGGTAGCGGATCACGTCCGCTTCGGCCATTGATCGCACATCACTGATCGCGGTGGCAAGATCAAGCCGCCCACACGCCAACCCCGGCGAGGCCGCGAGCAGGTACTGCCCCAGGGAGTCATCATCCGCCGGCACCCGAGCCTCGGGGGCCTCCCAGATGAAAAACCCGAAACGCTCCGGTGGGTTTTCCGCGATCTCGTACAGACTGATCAAAAGCTCGCTCGTGTCATCGCCCGCGGTCGTGAACCCGATCACGATCCCGTTACGGCGCGCCGCGGTGCCGTTGACCATGTCAGACCACAGCTCGCGCTTAGTCAGGTGTAGCTCGTCCGCTAACCCGACCGTGAGGTCTAGGCCCTGCACCGCGGCGGATTTAGACGGCTTGATCTCGTACCGGCCGCCGTTATGTGACTGGATACCCCGAGTGTCCGTCAAGCGCGCGAATTTGGCCGCTAAAGTCTGGTGGCCGCGGATCACCGCGAGTAGACGGGTGTAGATAATCCGTGCCTGCTCCGCGGAGGACGCGATCCCGATCACCAAAGCCCCAGCCTCACGTACCAGACCGTAGAGACCAAAAATCGCCCCCAAAATGCTCTTACCGTTCTGCCTACCGACGCTGACCAAAACCTGCCGATACCGCAGCTCCCCCGCCCGGGGATGACCCACTGGATAGATCTCTAAGATCGCGCGGATCAGCCACCGCTGCCACACATCCAACTCGATCCGGCTACCGTCCGGGAGCCGCCATACCTTATCCACCAGACGCAAAAGCCAGTCACCGTGCGAGGGAAAATCCTCCCCCAAAGGCGCAGAAAACCGGGTCGGCATCCACAACGGCCGCTCCACGCTCACGAGCCGAGTGCTTCGTCCAAAAGCTTCCCCACACCATCATCCGAGGAAGCCGCACCCCCCGTCGGGACCTGGCTACGCAGATCACGAAAAGTCACACCAAACTGCGCGACCAACGCGGCAGTCACATGCACATCCAGCTGCCGTGCGAGGGTACGCAACACCACCAGCGCGGGTTGGTGCTCAGGTCCCAACCACGGAGAAGCCGCCACGAACTCACCCACCGCCGCGACGAACGAATCCGCGTCACTATCAGCGATTTTCTGCTCAATATCCGCATCGATCTGGGCCTCCACCACAGCCTCGATCGCGCCCTGGGACGTGCTACCCATCAGAAACTCCTTTTGGCCCGAAATGTTTGAACCGTCCGTGTGAAAAATGGAACTGAGGGCGGGGTGTGTGGGACCCCACCAGAAAAACCAACCCCGTCATACCCGATCCAGCCACTGGGGATTGAACCAGGTCAAACGAGCCACCGCGCTCCGAGCACCCTTCCGGGCGTTACAGCGCTTACACGCCGCCGCCAAGTTAGCTAGCTCGTCCCTGCCCCCAGCAGCTTTCGGCACAATATGATCCACCTCTGACGCCTCCCCGCCGCAGTACACACACACCCCACCATCACGGTCCAACACCCTCGCACGCAACGCCACCCACACCGGCCCACGCGCCGACAACCTACTCACCAGAGCTCCGCTTATGGTGAGCACGGTTATAGTGCGAGCGACACAAGCCCTGCGCCACCCCATGATCCACACAGCCCACCATCACACACCGAGGCAGAGTCCGCCCCCGCTCCATAGCCCGATGCGTCTGGGCCTGCTCCACAGCCTGCGCCTTACTCAGGAACACCCACGAGGCCCGACACACTGAGCAGACCACCACATGACTGACAGCCGAGGAATCCACCCACACCAGAGCACCCGCACCCCTCACCACCGCCTCCCCTCACGGCGGTGCTGTACCACCACTACAACCGCGTACCCCACCCACGCCACCACCACCAGCGGCAGTAACAACCAGATCGGCATCTCCTCCATCACGCTCATAGCTCACACACCAAAGCAGCACGACCGGCTTCCAGCCACGCCACACCAGAATCGATATCCCACCGCCCAGACGCCACCAAAGCGGCCACCAGCTCGGTCTGATCAGCCCACACCACGGACGGGACCGGGTGCCCCACCCACGCACGCATATCCTCCGCCAAATCCAGCAAATCCTGGCGCAACGCGACCCGCGACCACTCAGGACGCGGCGGCGTCCAGGACTCACTCACCTCAGGACGCGGCGCCTCTGACTCACTCATCTCTCGACCACGATTCGCCAAGGGTCAGGATCATGAGGGAGTCCAGCAGCAAGCACAGATCATACTCAAGCCGCCACCGCCCAGACGAGGCAGAATCGGGAAAGTGGGCGGGTTTCAGCCGGTTCTCGGTACTCAGACACGGTGTGAACACCGCAAGCCCGGCAACCACATCAACCAGCAGGGCGCTGATCTGATCCGAGCTCGGTGGGGTGTCGAGCGTAGTAGCGTACGTGCATAACGTGGTCCCGAAGGCGCTGATCCGCTCAGATATCTCGCCCGCGCGCAGCGCAGCAGCGTACTCATGTACCTGGCTCCCCAGACCGGCCAGGGTCTCCGGCAAAGCAGCCCGCACCGGGCCCATAGAGGGACGCTCCACATCCAGGCGCTCCAACGTCTTTAGCGCTGCCTTCAGCTGAGACGATGCCGCTTGGATATCCCTCAACGCGTCATGCGCCTTCACCAGCTGGGCTGCACCCTCCACGGTGCTCCACCGCCCAGAGGCGACCAGATACCCAGCGATATGGGCATCGACAGCACAGTCACTGATCAGCTCGCACTCATCATCCCCGAGATGATCGAAGCACTCACGCAACGAGTTCGCGAGGGCAAGGAACTCGCCGTGCAACGCGACCCGCGACCACTCAGGACGCGGTGCCTCTGACTCACTCATCGCCCCACCCCCACGATCAGCCACGCCACCACAACAGCCACCACCACCGCAGCGATCACCAGACCCACCACCGCCACCACCTGAGCAAACGCGGTATCACGAAAACCCCGACGACGATGAGCCACCGGCAAAGACTTACACAACATATGAATTTCCTTTCGATAAACTACTAACCAGGCAGCCAAGGGCGCACACCCCTGACCCAAAACACACATCACGCAGTCCCCTCCACCGGCTGCAGCTCACCACAGTGCAAACACCTGTGAGAGGGCAGACCCTGACCATCGACATACCGATGAGGCCGACCCCCACGCCCCCGACACTTCACAGCCATCACCTCGACATACCGACGAGCCGAAACCGAAAAGTTATCCACAGAAGGACCTGTCCCTCCAACTCGCGCGCGCGCGATAACGTGAGTTTTTTCTCTATATCTAGTGGTTTGGTTAAAGGATGGTTCGGGTGTCGCTAGCGACACCCCCCCGGTGTCGCTACCGACACCCGGTGTCGCTAGCGACACCCCTGTGGATAACTCGCCTGTGGATAACTCGGATAGCTGTGTGTCATGGGGCCTGCGGTGCCGCGCTGATCGGTCGCAATTCGATGGGCACCGGAGCAGAAACTGATACAGGTTGGGTTTCATATGATCAGCCGTTGAGTGGTCGCCGCCGCTGCTCACGAGGCGTCTGATTTCGCCCAGGCTTTCGAGGGCGGCAAGCGCTTTCTGAACGTTACGCTCCGTCACACCGGCATACCTCGCCAGGGTCGCGACTGCAGGCCAAGCACCGCCATCACCGTCGTGGTTTGCGATGCCGATAAGCACGAGCTTGGCTGCACCCCTGGCCCGGGAGTGGTGCAGCGCGATGGCGAGCGACTCGACACTCATACGGGGAAGTCACCCCGATCAAACACATACGCCCCACGCGGGCCATCAAGCTGCGCGAGCGGCACCAGCTCACCACGCCTAATACGACGGGTCAGCGTAGACCGGTCGATACCGAGAATCCTGCACACCGTGGCGGACCCGATGAGCTGCTCACACCAAATAATGCGAGGCTCAGAAGAAAAAGATGTCTTTTTCGGCATGTCTGCCATTATTGGGCATTGATCAATAAATTACAAGCTTGTAGTTCAGCATGTCGCACATAGCGTTGCATGAATGGGGCGTTCGTGCAATGCTATGTGCATGAGCATGAACACATTGGAGAGACTGGCACTTGACTTTGACGAGGCCGACAGGATCAGAAAAGCGATGCGAGCGAGTGGCGTAGGAGTGCAGGACCTCGCAAGGCATCTCGACGTAAACCGGAACACGGTCGGCAATTGGATCAATGGGCACATTCAGCCGAGCGTGCAGTCACTGTACGCTATCGCGGCCGTGACTGGCGTCCCGTTTCAGTGGCTTAAAACAGGGACGCTCCCACTTGAGTGGCTGGCCGAGGGTGTGGTGCGCCCGGAGGGATTCGAACCCCCAACCTTCTGATCCGTAGTCAGATGCTCTATCCGTTGAGCTACGGGCGCGCAACGGCGTTGCGCGCCGACAGTATTCGCTGCGGTGGTTCGTCGAGTCTATCACCGGGCCCGAGGGTGTCGTGCCGGGGGTGCTCACTGCCTCCACACCGAATGCCCAGTGTTTGCGGGCAACGGGCTGGTCGCGTAACTCTGGCAACATGACACTGGCGCGATCGGGGTGCGGGAGGAGATCGTCTCGATCGCGGCATCGGTCTGGGCGACGATATCAGGAGATCGGGGTGCGGGAGGAGACCGTAGTGTGGATGGGAGATCGTGGCATGTAGCCGCGGCCCGTCAATATTGACGAGCTGCAGGGTGTTCATGTCTCGGTGGACGCGATCGAACGGCTCAGATCTCGCAGCACTGACCCCAGTGCTGGTGCAATTTCGGCACGGTGCCGAAGCACGTCTGCGAGCGGTTGATTCAGGTCAGTGCCGTAGAACTGGCGGGCGGCACCCAGGTGTTCGCTCATTGCCTGACGTGCTCGGTCCGGATCCTGTTCGATGATCGCCGTGAGGATCACCTCGTGTAACGGGAGCGCGGCACCCGCGAGTTTGCGGTCGGTGAGACTGCGTAGAACGATGCCGTGTGCGAGGGTTTTGATCGAGGCAAACATGACCTGAATGACAGGATTTCCCGATGCTACTGTTATTGCTTCGTGGAATGCGACATCCAGGTCTGCCGATTCAGGAACGGTCGAGTGATCAAACTGTTCGAGGAGTTCGCTGAGGCGTTCGATGTGTTGGTCGGTGCGGTTTATTGCTGCCAGTGCGGCCGCTTCGGCTTCTAACATCGTGCGCGCAACAATGAGGTGTTCGGCGGTAATCGCTCCCCGACGGGCAAGAAGTTCGGCGCTAGCACCCTGACTGGCCGGATCTATTCGGCGCACGAAGCTGCCGCGACCGGCGGATATGACGATGAGTCCACGTTCACTGAGCACCCGGAGTGACTCACGGATGACCGGTCGGCTCACCGAAAACTGTTCAGCGAGCGTTCGCTCTGAAGGCAGTCGGGAGTGTTCCGGCCAGGTACCCGACACGATCCGCTCGTCAATCGCGGCGACGATCTGAGGTACTCCGGCCGGCAGCTCACCCGCAGGGGTCAAACCGGTCATACCTGTGACCTTGGCACGGACTTGTTCTGTCGTCAACGCACAACGCCGGACGAGTGGGGATGTCGAGTCATTCCTGAGAAGTGTGGCGTGACCGCTTGACAAGGGTCGGGGCCTCCGCCATAGTATTGGTATTACCAGTTAGACCAAAAGAGGTTCTTGTGGCGGGGTTAGTCCAAGCTACGGCTCGCCTCGCCGCCATCTAGAACCGCGACACGGCCCACGCGTGATCGCT